>Ga0207428_10002356_pt1 | contig 18877 bp, 17 predicted proteins | sample RhiMethybrSRZTD1_FD_187600 | JGI IMG/M metagenome (GOLD analysis project Ga0207428, IMG submission 187600) | Populus rhizosphere microbial communities from Tennessee, USA - Rhizosphere MetaG P. TD hybrid SRZTD1 (SPAdes) (version 3) | ecosystem: Host-associated > Plants > Roots > Rhizosphere >...
GTGCGTGTGAAACGCGTGGGGATGCCCCGGCTGGTAGTAAGAAGTGTATCGCCCGTCCACACAATCCGCGATCACCCCGCCGACCCTGGCGAGGTCGCGGTAGATCCAGTCCACGCGCGCGCCGCCGATCACGAGCCAGCCGCCGCCGTTGATCCACGGCCCCCAGCCGCCGAAGTCGGTCAGCAGATCTGTGCCGTGGCGATCGTCGAGCTCGCGAGCGATCTCGCGCAGCGCCGAGACGGCGAACGGGCGCGCCGGGTCGTAGTAGAGCCCGAGGTCGACGTCCGAGCGCGCGTCGGCCACGCTACGAGCCGCCGAGCCCCCGAGCACGACCGCCGCGACGCCGCTGACGGTCTGCAGGCGCTCGGCGACCCGGAGCGCCACTTCTGGAACGGCCACCGTGTCGTGCACGTCGATCAGCCTCGGCGCCAGCTTCGCAGAACGCGGTCCCGAATTGAAGGGCCACGGCCCCGGCCGCTCCGGCTTGCCGCGCCCTGGACGCTATGTCACGATGTGCTCCGCTCGCCCGATGAATCCCCCATTTCCGCGATGAGTGTTTCATTTCCGCGCACCAGACCGGCGAGGCGCGAGCCGGCCCGCGAGCCCGGGCTCCGTCGGGTGCTGGGGTTTCGCGACGTCGTGGGGCTCACGGTGGGCACGGTGGTGGGCGTCGGGATCTTCCGTACGCCCTCGCTGGTGGCGGAGCACGCCGGCAGCACCGGGCTGGTGCTGCTCGCCTGGCTGGCCGGTGGGCTCATCTCGCTCATCGGCGCGCTCTGCTACGCCGAGATGGCCTCGGCCTATCCCAGCACCGGCGGCGACTATCACTACCTGACGCGCGCCTTCGGCCGGCGCGTGGGCTTTCTCTTCGCCTGGGCCCGCCTCAGCGTCGTGCAGACCGGGGCCATCGCGTTGCTGGCCTTCGTCCTCGGCGACTACGCCGCGCAGATCCTCCCGCTCGACAGCGTGCTGGGGCCGCTCGGGGTGTGGGCGTCACCGTTGTATGCCGCGCTCACCGTGGTCGTGCTCACCGCGTCGAACCTCGCCGGGATCCGCCACGGCGCGGCCACTCAGAACGTGCTCACCAGCATCGAGATCTGCGGCATCCTGCTCGTCGTCGTCGCCGGCCTGCTGGCGGCCCCGGCCGACGCGCCGCGCACGGTCGCAGGGGCCCCGCCGACCGCCGCCCTCGGCCTCGTCATGGTGTTCGTCCTTCTGACGTACGGCGGATGGAGCGAGGCCGCCTACCTGTCGGGTGAGGTCCGGGATCCCGGACGCACGATGGTCCGCGCGCTCGTGACGAGCCTCGTCCTCATCACCAGCCTCTACCTGCTGGTCAACTGGACGTTCCTGGCCGCGCTCGGCGTCGGCGGGGTGGCCAGCTCCAAGGCCGTGGCCACCGACGTGGTGCATCGGGCACTCGGTACTCACGGTGCTCGCCTGATCGGTCTGCTCGTCGTCATCTCGAGCCTGACCTCGGCCAACGCCGCCATCTTCACCGGGGCGCGCACGTGCTATGCGCTGGGGCGCGACTTCAGGGCGTTCGCTTTCGTCGGTCGCTGGCGGGCGGCCTCCGGCACACCGGCCAACGCGCTGATGGCGCAGGGAGCCATCGCGCTGGCGCTCGTCGCCGTGGGCGGCCTCACCCGGCGCGGGTTCGAGACGATGGTCGAGTACACCGCGCCCGTGTTCTGGCTCTTCCTGTTTCTCACCGGCATCGGCCTCATCGTGCTGCGCTGGCGCGATCCGGCCCGGCCACGCCCGTTCCGGGTCCCCTTGTATCCACTGACGCCGCTCGTGTTCTGCGCCAGCAGCGGCTATCTCGTCTACGCCACCCTCGCCTACGCCGGCCCCGGCGCCCTCGTCGGGGCCGCCGTGCTGGCGCTCGGCCTCGTGCTGCTCGCCCTCACCGGCGGCCGACCGGCCCGGCCGGTCGCGCCGCCGCATCCCGAAGGAGGATCCTGACATGTGGCTCCGCCGAGTCCCCGCGCTCCTGCTGCTCGTGCTGCTCGCATGCGTCAGCGCCTCCACCGCGCAGTCGCGGCAACCGGAGGTGCCGTACGTCCCGACCGATGACAAGGTCGTCGCCGAGATGCTCAAGGTCGCCAACGTGGGGAAGAACGACGTGCTGTACGACCTCGGCTCCGGCGACGGTCGCATCGTCATCACCGCGGCCAAGCAGTTCGGCACGCGCGGCGTTGGAGTGGACATCGATCCCGTGCGGGTCAAGGAAGCCAACGAGAACGCGGCCAAGGCCGGCGTGACCGATCGCGTCCGCTTCGTGCAGCAGGATCTCTTCGAAACCGACATCCGGGAGGCGACGGTCGTCACGCTCTATCTCCTGCCGGAGGTCAACCTGCGCCTGCGGCCCAAGCTCCTGAAGGACCTCAAGCCGGGAACGCGCCTGGTCTCGCACAACTACGACATGGGCGACTGGGCGCCGCTCAAGACGATCATCGTGAACCTCCCCGAGACCAGCCACACCGTCTACTACTGGCTCGTGCCGCCGGCCGGCACCGTGCGCTGAGCGACTGCGCCGGCGTGGCCAGCGGGCCACCCGTCCGTCCGTTCTGGCTCGCGGCGGCGAGCCCCCCCGCGGCCGGCGCGGCGTTGCCCGCGCACGCGGAGGTCGCGGTGCTGGGCGCCGGCATCGCCGGGTGCCTGGCCGCGCTCGTGCTGGCGCACGCCGGCGCCCGGGTGGTGGTGCTCGACGAGCGGCATCCAGGTCAGGGCGCCACCGGGCGGAGCGCCGGCTTTCTCATCCGCGGCACCGCGGACCATCCCGCGCGCGTGGCCGCGAGCCTCGGCGACGAGGGCACGCTCGCGCTGTGGCAGTACACCGTCGCGAGTCTCGACGCGCTGATCGCGCTGGTGGACCAGGACGGCCTGGCGTGCGGCCTCCGGCGCACGGGTGGCCTGGTGCTCGCGCTCGACGCCGACGAGGCGCGCGATCTCGAGGCCTCGGCCGCGCTCGTCGGCCGGGTCGGCTCCCGGGGCGAGGTCTGGAGCGCGGGCGACGTCGCGCGCCGCACAGGCTTTGCCGGCTTCACGGCGGGCTGGTTCCGTCCCGACGACGCGATGCTCGATCCGGCGCGCCTGTGCGCGGCGCTGGCGATCGCCGCCGAGCGCGCGGGCGCGTGCCTCGTGACCGGGGTGCGCGTGCTCCAGGTGGACGACACCCGTCAGGGACCGCTGAGCGTTCACACGGAGCGCGGCGTCATGGGCGCCGATCGCGTGCTGCTGGCCGTGAACGCCGCGCTGCCGCGTCTGGATCCTCGCTTCGCCGGCGTCGTCACGCCGGTGCGCGCCCAGATGCACGTCACGGCCCCGGATCCGAACGGCCCGTCGCTGCGCTGGCCCGTCTACGCGCATCACGGCTACGAGTACTGGCGCCAGGAGCCCGGCGGCGAGCTGCTCTTCGGCGGCTGCCGCTGGGCGGAGCCGGCCGCCGAGCGCGGCGTGATCGACGACGCGAGCGTCTCCGAGACCGTGCACACTGCGCAGCGCGATTTCGTCCGCCGGCACCTTCCGGCCTTCGCGCCGCTGGCGCCGACGGCGCGCTGGACGGGCATCATGGCGTACACCCCGGATGGCCTGCCGCTGGTCGGCGCCGTACCCGGCCGCGATCGACGGTGGGTCTGCGCGGGGTGGAACGGTCATGGCCTGGCCCTGGCGCCGCGGTCGGCCGCGCTGGTGAGCGACGTGATGCTCGGCCGGCGTCCGCTCACCGACCTTCCGGCGATGTTCGCGCCGGCGCGCTTCACCACGATTCCGTCATCCTGAACCGTCACCACGCATGACGGAAGCAGTGCTAGTCTTGGGCGTCGAGCGATCAGACATGGCGGCCGCCTCGCGTACTGCGCCCACGACCGTCCTTCTCGTCCGTCACGGCCTGACGCCGACGACGGGGAAACTCCTGCCCGGCCGCTCGGCCGGCCTGCACCTGTCCGACGAGGGGCAGCGTCAGGCCGAGGCCGCGGCCCGGCGCATCGGCAAGCTCGAACGCGTGGCCGCCATCTATTCGTCACCGCTCGAGCGCGCGCGCGAGACGGCCCTGTCCATCGCCAAGGTCCGCGGCCTGGCGCTGCGCATCGAGCGCGGGCTGCTCGAGCTGGACATCGGGGAGTGGACCGGCAGCAGCCTGGCCCGGGTGAGCCGCAAGCCCGAATGGCAGCAGGTTCAGCGCTATCCCAGCGGCTTTCGCTTTCCCGGCGGCGAGTCGTTCACCGAGATGCAGGCGCGGATCACCGGCACGCTGGCGGCGCTGGTTGCCCGCCACCGCGGCGGCACGATCGTCGCCGTCTCGCACGCCGATCCGATCAAGGCGGCGCTGGCCCACGCGCTCGGCATGCACCTCGATCACTTCCAGCGGCTGGTCATCGCGCCGGCCTCGATCACCACGATCGCCTACGGGGCGACCGGGCCGGTGGTGATCGGTGTGAACGTGCCCGCCGAGGGAACGAGGCCCGCGTGAGCGAATCGTATCGGCTCGATGCTCCGGATCACTTCACGGTCGGCACCGTGGGACCGCCTGGTGAGCGCACGTTCTACCTGCAGGGGCGCGAGGGCCGCTCGCTGGTGACGCTCAAGTGCGAGAAGACCCAGGTGGCCGCGCTCGGCGACTACCTGTCCGGGCTGCTCGCGCGCATGACCGGGGGATCGCCGGCCGCCGGCAAGCCCCAGGCGCTCCTGGAGCCGATCGAAGCGGCCTGGCCCGTCGGCTCGCTCGGCGTCGGCTACGACGAGGCGAGCGATCGCATCATCGTGGTGGCCAACGAGGCGGTGGACGACGAGCAGGAGACGCCGGGCGAGGCGGCCACGGCCCGCTTCGCGATCACCCGCGCGCAGGCGGCGACGTTCGTCGCGCACGCCCACACGCTGCAGCGGGCCGGGCGCCCCGCCTGCCCGATGTGCGGCGAGCCGAAGGACGCGACCCACGTCTGCCCGCGCGCCAACGGCCACGTGGTACACCGCGAGTGATGGCCGCGATCGAGCCGCTCGACGTCCTCTCGCGCGGCGCCCTGACCGTGAAAGGGCGGCTGCCGGATAGCAGTAACGCCACGCTGCTGGTCGAGGCCGTGCTGGATGACGTGACCCTGCTGGCCGTCTACAAGCCGATGCGCGGCGAGCGGCCGCTGTGGGATTTCCCGCGCGGATTGTTCCGGCGCGAGATCGCGGCCTGGCATCTCTCGGAGGCGCTCGGCTGGGGCCTGGTCCCGCTGACCATTCCGCGCGAGGGGCCGTACGGCGAGGGCTCGCTCCAGCAGTTCATCCACGCCGACTTCGAGCAGCACTACTTCACGCTGCGTGAGATGCCCGAGCACCTCGAGACGCTCCAGCGCGTGTGCGCGTTCGATCTGATCGCCAACAACGCCGATCGCAAGAGCGGTCACTGCCTGGTGGCCGACAACGCGATCTACGCCATCGACAACGGCCTCTGCTTTCACGTCGAGCCGAAGCTGCGCACGGTCATCTGGGACTTCGCCGGCCAGCCGGTGCCGAAGCCGGCGCTGGCCGATCTGCGCCGGTTCGTCGACAGCCCGGTGCCGGAGGCGCTGCGCGAGCTCCTCGATCCCGACGAGTGCCGCGCGCTGCGCGCCCGCGCGCGGGCGCTGCTGCGCAAGGGGTGCTTCCCCGGCGACCGCACGGGCCAGGGCTATCCCTGGCCGCTGGTGTAACGTGGCGGAGGCCTACCGGCCGTATCTGCCGGCCACCGACATGCCGCGCTTCCTGCGCGAGCTGGCGGAGTTCGTGGGCCTGACCGACGCCGACGTCGCCGCCATCCGGCGGAGCGCGCCGCAGGTGCTGGCCCGCGAGGCCGCGCTCACGGCGGCGCTCTACGAGCACTTCCTGAAATTCCCCGCCACCGCTCGCTTCTTCCTGGGCGCGGACGGTACGCCCGATCAGACGCGCATCGAGCGGCGGCGGCACAGCCTGGCGCGCTGGCTCCGCGAGACCGCACAGGCTGCGCTCACCCACGAGCAAGGCTACTATTTGTTGACCATCGGGCTGTCGCACAGTCATCGCGCGCAGGGGCCGGGCGGGGTGATTCCGGTTCACTTCATGATCGGGGCGATGAGCCTGGCCCAGTCGGCGCTGGCCGAGGCGTTCAGGGTCGAGATGGAACCGGCGGCCGCCCTGGAGGCCAGCGTGGCGTGGAACAAGCTCCTGCTCGTGCACCTCGCCGCACTGCTGCTCGGCTACCTGCCACCCCGCCCCTCGTAGTCGCCGGGCACCCGAGCCCCAGCGCGGGGGCGCCGACTATCGTCGGGCCTGGAGTTGCTCTACAATCTTCCCGGGAGGCGCTCCATGGCCATGGCGGGAAAGACCTTCGATCGGACCCAGGAAGATCTCGGCAACATGATCCACCTCGAGCACGTCAACGTCCGTGTGCCCGACCAGCAGCTGGCCACGCAGTTCTACGTGGTCGCACTGGGCCTGACGCGTGACCCGTACCTCATGGTCGGGCTCGAGAACATGTGGATCAACGTCGGCCACTCGCAATTCCACCTGCCGACGGCGGCGGCGCAGGTGCTGCGCGGGTTCACCGGCCTGGTGATTCCCGACTTCGACGAGCTGCCGGCCCGCCTGGCCACCGCGGCCGAGCGGTTGAAGGGCACGAAGTTCTCCTATCACGTCGAGGCTAGCTACGCGGACGTCACCTGCCCGTGGGGGAATCGGTTCCGGCTGCATCCGCCGCAGGAGAAGTTCCCGCGGCTGACGCTCGGCATGCCGTACGTCGAGTTCCCGGTGCGCCAGGGCACGGCCGACGGTATCGCGCGCTTCTACAAGGAGATCATCGGCGCGCCGTCGTGCGTCGTCAGCAACGGCTCGGTGGCGGCCGAGGTCGGCGTGGGCCTGTCGCAGAAGCTGATCTTCCGCGAAACCAACGAGCCGCTCGACCCCTACGACGGCCACCACATCGCCGTCTACATCGCGGATTTCTCCGGCCCGCACAAGAAGATGCTGGAGCGCGGGATCGTCAGCGAGGAGAGCAACCCGTACCAGTACCGCTTCGTCGACATCGTCGATCCCGACAACGGCAAGGTGCTCTTCGAGATCGAGCACGAGGTACGCTGCGTGACACACCCCATGTACCGCCGGCCGCTGATCAACCGCAATCCCGCTCAGCGCCAGCCGACGTACGTGTCGGGGATCGACGCCCGCAGCTTTTGATAGAGATTGGGGGGAGCGCGCCGCTCCCCCCAATTTGCATGGGGGCCTCGACATGGCCCCCTAGCCCCACCGCTCGTCACGCCCCGGGGGACCCGGGGCGCTCCTCGGTCTTGCGTGCACTGCGGGCGACCTCTCTAGGTCCCCGCTCCGATCCAGCCGCGCTCTCAGACCCCCTGCTCGTTCGCCTTCGCCCGTCTCAGACCTGTTCGCTCACGCAGCCCCTGGCGCCTTCGACTCGTTCGGCGATGTGGCGGCGGACTCGGGCGTGGGTGAGACGGTCCGGAGGAACTTGCGCAGGCGGTGCTCGCCGGAGGTCACCGGCTCGTAGCGCGGCGGGTGGTCAGGGCCGGTGCACGAGGGTAAGCACTCGATCAGCGCGTCGTAGTTGGGTTGAAAGAAGAAGACGATCGACTGGCGCCGACTGCCCAGCGCCACATCGCGCGGCGGATTGACGACGCGGTGGAGCGTGGAGGCCCAGCGGTCGTTGGTCCAGTGCATCATCAGGTCGCCGATGTTGACCACGAACGCACCCTGCGGCGGCTCGACCTCCACCCAGTCACCGGCGCGGTTCAGCACCTGCAGGCCCCCCGGCACGTTCTCGGACTTGAGAATGGTGAGGGCTCCGTAGTCGGAGTGGGCGCCGGCCCGGAGCTGCCCGGCCGGCGGTGCCACGGGCTGATCCGGATAGTTGATGACGCGGATCCCGCTGATGTGCCGATCGATCTTGTCGGCAAAGAAACGCTCGCGCAGGTCGAGCGCGAGCGCGAACGCCCGCATGAGGGCGGTGGCCAGTCGCTCCATCGCCTGGTAGTACGCGGTGTAGACGTCGCGCAGCTCGGCCGGCTGCTCCGGCCACACGTTCGGCGCGAACGAGGGATAGGCCGCGGCCGCCGTGTAATAGGGCGCGTCCGGCACGTCCACCGGCCCGATGGCGAAGAACTCCTTGAGATCGGTCGTCGCCGTGCCCACGCCGTAGGCGAGATTCTCCTCCCCCACGCCGATGTAGCCCCGGCTCTGCTCCGGCTTCGGGCGCGCGACCCGCTGCTTGTCCGCGAGGGGCAGATCGAAGAAGGCGCGCGAGACGCGATCCATGCGCTCGACGAGAAGGGGATCCACGCCGTGGCCAACGATCGTGAAGAAGCCGATGTCCTCGCAGGCGCGGCCGATGGCGCGCGCCACCGAGACGCGCTCCGAGCGCCCACCGACCAGAAGTGGCGCGAGGTCGATCAGCGGGACGGTGGTGTGCCGGGTCTCGCCGCTCGTCATGCGAACACCGAGCCGCCGTCCACTACCAGCGTCTGACCGGTCATGAACGCGCTGTCGTCCGAGGCCAGGAACACGACCGTGCCTTCCAGGTCCTCGGCTACCGCTTCACGCTTGAGCGAGCGGGAGGCGAGCACGGCCTCGCGCTGGAACGCGGCGATGTCCGGATTGGCCAGAACGGTGTCGCTGAGAGTCAGGCCGGGGGCGATCGCGTTCACCGTGATCCCGTCGGAACCGAGCTCGCGGGCCAGCGCGCGAGTCAGCGCGATCACGGCACCCTTGGAGGTCACGTAGTGCAGCAGTCCGGCCGTCCCCTTGTGGGCGATGGCCGAGGCGACGTTGATGATCCGCCCGCCGCCCTGCGTCCGCATCAGGGGCACCCCGGCCCGCACACAGTTCCAGAGGCCCTTGACGTTCACGGCCATGACGCGGTCCCACTCGGCCTCGGCGATCGCGTCGAACGGCTGGGGTCGGAGCGTCGCGAACACCGCCGCGTTGTTGACCAGGACGTTGAGCGCGCCGAACTGTCGTCGCGTGGCGTCGACCATCGCTTCGCAGTCGGCGAAGACGGCGACGTCGGCGCGCACGGCGTGCACCGCGTCGCCGGCGTCGAGCTGCTTCAGCGCGTGGGCGGCATCGGCCACATCCGCGATGACCACGCGCGCGCCCTCGGCCAGCAGGCGCCGGGCGTAGGCGAGGCCGAGCCCGGCAGCGCCGCCGGTGACCAGCGCGACCTTGCCGGCCAGCCGCGCGCTCAGGGCTCCCCCGCGCAGTCCGGACAGCCCAACGGCCCGCGCTGCCCGTAGTCCGCCGCGGCCGCGCCCGGCGAGACGTAGCCGTTGACGACGTCGTCGCCGACCCGCGCGCGGGCGCGCGCCGCGGGATCACCGTAGCCGCCGGAGCCGGGAGCCCGCAGCCGGATCTCGGCGCCGGCCGGGGCGGTCAGCGATCCCTTGCTCAAGAGCTCGCGCTCGGCCCCGTCGGCGGACGCCAGCGCGATGCGGCCCGGCGCGCCCGCGCGCCCGCCGGCCAGCCCGAACGGCGCCGACTTGGTCCGCTCCAGGCACACGCTCATCTGCGAGGGCAGCCCGAGGATCCGCCACACGCGCTCGACGCCACAGCCGCCGCGGAAGCGGCCGGGGCCGCCCGTGTCGGGGACGATGGCGTAGCGCTCCACGCGAACCGGGAAGGACATCTCGAGGATCTCGATCGGCGTGTTCATGGTGTTCGAGATACCGCTGGCCACGCCGGTGATGCCGTCCTTGGTGGGCCGCGCCCCGAAGCCGCCCTTGATCGTCTCGTACGAGACGTAGCGGCCGCCGGTCCGATCGTCCACCCCGCCGAGCGTCAGGATGGCGGAGGTCCCCTGCGAGCACGCCATCACGCGCTCGGGGGCCAGCCGGGCCATGGCGCCGAACAGCATGTCGCACACGCGGTGGCTGATCTCGTGGTTGGCATAGACCACCGGCGCGGGCGACACCGCGCTCACCACCGTCCCCGGCTCGGCCCGCAGCTCGATGGCGCGCCAGCAGCCCGAATTGGGCGGGACGAGATCCTCCGGGTCGGCGATCATCTTGATCGCGCAGTAGATCCCCGAGGCCGTCACGTTCAGCGGCGCATTCATGGGCCCCGCCACCTGGCGGTCGGTGCCGGCGAAGTCGACGATCAGGCGATCGCCGCGCTTGTCGACCCGCATCCGGATCCAGAACGGCTGATCGTCCTTGTCGCCGTTCTCGAGCACGCCGTCGCCGTCGCAGAAATCCTCGAAGTCGGCGGTGCCGTCGGGTAGCGCGGCCAGCAGCGTCCGCATCATCCGCTCGGAGTAGTCCATCACCTCTTGCATGATCCCCAGCAGGCGCTCGACGCCGTACCGCCGCGCCAGCTCTGACAGCCGCGTCACGCCGCGGTGGTTGGCCGCCAGCTGCGCGCGGAGGTCGCCGCGCCGCTCCTCGGGGGTGCGGACGTTGATGAAGATGATCGCGTCGACCTCGCGATTGAGGACGCCGGCGGCATAGAGGCGCACGGGCGGCAGCCGCAGCCCTTCACCGTAGATCTCGGTGCTCGCGCCGTAGGAGCCGGGCGTGCCGCTGCCGATGTCGGGCCAGTGCGCACGCACGCAGGCGAAGCCGAGCAATCGCCCCTCGTGGAAGGCCGGCGTGACGACGTTGACGTCGGGCAGGTGGCTGCCGCCGAAGTAGGGATCGTTGTGGATGAACACGTCGCCGGCCTCGAACGTCGGCGACGCCTGGATCACGGCCTTGACTGCCAGCGGCATCGAGCCCAGATGAATCGGCAGATCCGGGCCCTGGGCCACCATCTCGCCGCGCACGTCGAAGAGGCCGCACGAGTAGTCGCCGGCCACCTTGAGCAGCGGCGAGTACGCCGTCTTGGCCAGCACCACCTTCATCTCCTCGGCGGCGCAGTAGAGCGCGTTCTTGACGACCTCGAACGTGGCGGGATCGGTCTCACGCATGGGCGCGCTCCAGGACGATCAGGCCGCCGGCATCGACCGCAAGCCTCCAGCCGGGCGGCACGACGACCGTGGTGTCGGCGGCCTCGACGATCATGGGCCCCGACCGCCCGGCGCCCGGCGCCAGGCTCTCGCGCGCGATGACGTCAACGGTCACGAGGCCCGTCTCCTTGAAGTACGCGGACCGCGTCGCCTGCGGACCGGACGCGTTCTTGGCCTGCGCGCGCGTGAGATCGAGCGGCGTCTGGCGGCCCAGCGCCGACACGCGGATGTTGACCAGCTGGACGGCCTCGTCGGGGCTCGCGTGACCGTAGGTAGCGCGATGACGCTCGTGAAACGCCTGTGCGAGACGATCGAGCGCCGCGCGGTCGATCGATCCACCGGCCAGCGGCACCGTCAGCTCGTAGGCCTGGCGGGGATAGCGGCAGTCGGCCGTCCGTGTGACCTCCCAGCGCTCCTTGGGCACGCCGGCCCGGCTCAGCATCGCGTGCGCCTCGCCTTCCATGGTCGCGCAGGCGGCGGCGATCTCGGCGGGATCAGCGGAGGGTAGCGCGGCGTAGAACGTCCGCGCGTAGTCGCGGCGCACGTCCGTGGCCACCAGACCGAGGGCGGAGAAGCCCCCGGGGATCGGCGGGATGAGCACCCGCGGGATATCGAGCTCCTCGGCCAGGCGTGCGGCGTGCACCGGCCCCGCGCCGCCGAACGCCACCAGGGTGAAGTCGCGCGGGTCGTGGCCGCGCTCGACGGAAACGATGCGTAGCGCACCCGCCATGCCCGCGTTGACGACCTCGACGATGCCGGCAGCGGCCTCCAGCACGTCGAGACCGAGCGGCCGCGCGATCTGCGTCTCGATGGCCGCGCGCGCTCGCTCGATATCGACCGGCAGCGCACCGCCCAGCAGCGCGACCGGGTTCAGGTAGCCCAGCACGAGATCGGCGTCGGTCACCGTCGCGCGCGTGCCGTGCGGTCCGTAGCAGACGGGACCCGGGTCCGCGCCGGCGCTCTCCGGCCCCACGCGCAGGACGCCGCCCGGATCGATCCACGCGATCGAGCCGCCGCCCGCGCTCACCTCGGCCAGGTCGATCACCGGCACGCGGATCGGGTGACCGGTGCCGTGCAGCCAGCGTCGCACGTTGCCGCTACCGCCGACCTCGTACTCCGCCGTGGTCTTGATCTCGCCGCGCTCGATCAGGCTGGCCTTGGCCGTGGTACCGCCCATGTCGAAGGAGATGATGTTCTGCAGACCGTGCTGGCGCCCTACGAGGGCCGCCGCGATCACGCCCGCCGCCGGTCCGGACTCCACCGCCATGGCCGGCATGCTCAGGCCTTCGCTCACGCTGAAGACGCCGCCGCTCGAGCCCATCACCCACGGCGACGGCAGTCCCATGCCGGTGACGGCCGTCGCGAGGCGGCCCAGGTAGGACGCGAGGATCGGCCCCACGTACGCGCACACCGCGGTGGTGCTGGTGCGCTCGAACTCGCGGATCTCCGGCAACACCTCGCTCGACAGGAAGACCGGCACGTCGGGGAACGCTGCACGCAGCGTCCGCCCGATCGCCCGCTCGTGGGCGTCGTTGAGGAACGAGAACAGCAGGCAGACGGCAATGGCGTCGATCCGATGCCGCTGGATGAATTCCACCGCCGCGCCGACGTCCTCGGGGTGGAGCTCCTCCACCACGCGCCCCTGGGCGTCGACGCGCTCGTGGACTTCCAGTCGCAGGTGACGCGGCACCAGCACGGCCGGGGCGTCCTGGAAGAGATCGTAGAGGCTCGCGCGGGCCGAGCGTCGCAGCTCGAGCACGTCGCGACAGCCGTGCGTGGTGATCAGGGCGACCCGGGCACCGCGCCCTTGCAGCAGCGCGTTGGTCACCACGGTAGTCGCATGCGCAAGCCAGCCGACGTCACCGGCGGCCACCCGGTGCGTGGTCGTCGCCGTACGCAGGCCGGCCACCACGCCCTCGGCGAAATCCCGCGGAGTCGTCGGCACCTTGATGACGTCCACGGCGCCGGTCGCCTCGTCGGCGAGCACGACGTCGGTGAACGTGCCGCCGATGTCCACGCCGATGCGCCACGTCATGGCAAGAGTTCTATCACGGCTCGGCCCCCGCGACGGGCAGGGCCACGGCGACTCCGGTGAGCTGCTGGGCACGGGCCGCCAGCCGCGTCGCATAGTCCGACCGCTCGAGCGCGCCCAGCGCACGGCCGCGCCCGACGCGCGCCTCACTGGTCTGGACCAGCGAGCGCATGGCCGTCGCAACCTCGTAGTAGGCGAGTCGATCCGGGTCGAGACGACGGCGGCGCCGGTAGCCCCGCAGATATCGGGCGACCAGGATCGGCCGGGCCACCGCCGCGAGCGCACGCGTGACCTTCGACGGAGCGGCCAGGTCCGCGGGAACGAATCGCAGGATGTTGAGCGTCGATGCCACGTCGAACTCCGCGTCGGCCACGATCGTGTTCGGCCAGTCGACGACCCCGGTCAGCCGGCCGGCGGCCACCAGAAGATTGCGGGGATGGAAGTCGCCATGGCAGATCACGGGCGGGCCGGGCGACGGCCGGTGGCCCCGCAGCCAGCTCAGCACCAGCTTCAGTCCATCGAGCTTGGCGCGGGCCACGCGGTACTCGAGCGACCGGAGATAACTTTCGAACTCGACCGCGGCGTGACCGCCCGAGCCGGGTTCCTGGTCGAGCGCTGCGAACAACGGCCCCGCCTTCAGTGCGTGCAAGCGCAGCTGCGCGTCGACGAGGACACCGGCCATGCCCACCCGCTGCGCATCGACCAGCACTCGCCCGGGGAGCCGCTCCATCAACAAGAAAGGCGCGCCGAGCGGAACGGGGTCGGTCGTCGCGGCCAGCACTTCTGGCGCCGGATAGCCCTGGCTGGCCACCGCATTCTGAATGGCGCGCTCACGCAGGACACGGGGACCCGGGTCGCCGTGCGGCGCCATGATCCGCAGCACGAGCGGGCCGGCGAAGAGCGCCGGGGCGTCACGCAGCCGGATGGCGTAGATCGACGTGTCGAAGCCGCCGCTGAGCGGCGTCGCCGGCTCGGCGAGGCCGAGCTCGCGCACACCGAGTAGCTCGCGGAGAAACTCGACGAGGGCGGGGCCGACGTCCTGGCCCGGCATCGCTCAGTCGGGCGGCCGCCGCCAACCGCGCCCGGGGCTCACGCGGTCCGTGCGCCGTTCAGCAGCCGCACGTCGGTCGGCGCGGTTCCCAAGGGGATGCTGCGCGTGGCGAACTGCTCGAGCAGCGCCAGGTACAGCTCGCTGTCGGCCGGGCCGACGTCCAGCACCTGCACCCAGGGCGCGATGGCGAGCTTGACGCCGCCGTCGAGGACCTGGCCCACGCCGATCTCCGGCGAGGGCTCCTTCAGCACGCGCGGGTTGCGCCGCACGATGTCGTCGAGGGTCGCGAGCGCGGCCGAGATGTCGGTGCCGTGCGGCACGGTCACCCACAGGTTGAGCTGACGCATGGTGCCGAAGTTGTGGAGGATCTCACCGACCAGCTTGCCGTTGGGAATGACGATGCGGGACCGGTCGGAGTGACGCAGCGTCGTGGAGAATAGCTCGATCGCGCTCACTTCCCCCTGGACGCCGACGACCTGAATGAATTCCCCGACCCGGAATGGCTTGGTCAAGATGATCGAGAGTCCTGCCACGAGGTTGCCGATCACCCCTTGCAGCGCGATACCGATACCGAGGCCCACGCCCCCTATGCCGGCGACCAGCGGCGCGATCTGGAAGCCGAACTTGTCGAGGGCGACCACCACCGCGAAGAGCATGACGACCATGCGCAAGACCCGGACGGCGAGCATGCGCAGCGGCGGCTCCATGGCGCGAGCTTGCAAGCGCCGGTCGGCGACCCGCCCCAGCCAGCCGGCGATCATCGCCCCCACTCCCAGGATGACCAGCGCGCCCAGCACCTGAAAGCCATAGCGAATGACGAGGTCGAAGAGAAGATCGGTATTCATGATGCTCTCCTCGACGCCGACCATACCACGCGACCTCTCGAGGGTAGCGGCGGGGTAGAATGGCAGCCTCATGGTGACGCGTCGTCGCGTGGTGTTTGCGGCAGCGATTTCCGCGGCGACCCTGCTGATCGTCGCGCTGCTGGTCCTCGTGCCGGTGATCCTCCGCGGGGTCCTCGAGAGTCGCCTCGCGGAGATGACGGGCCGCGCCGTCTCGATCGCCGACATCGACCTCAACATCTTCACCGGCCGCATGGGGATCGCCCGCATGCGGCTGTCGCAGAAGGGCTCGAACGCGCCGGCGGTCGAGTTCGAGCGCTTCGACCTGCGGGTGGCGGTCAACTCGCTGCTCGGCAACAACATCCGGATCCGCGAGATCATCCTGACCGCGCCGACCCTGCATACGACCCGCTTCACGATCGATCGATTCGACTTCTCGGACCTGCTCGACCTGATCCCGCCTCCCGATCCCAAGGCAAAGCCCTCGGACAAGACCATCACGATCGAGCGCGTGCTTCTCACCCGCGGCACGATCGTCGCGCGCGACGAGAGCGTGACACCGCCCGCCACCTGGCGTATGGACGCGCTCGAGGTCGACGGGGCGTTCATCACGACGCGGCCCGATGCGCGCCCGGGCCGACTGAGCGTGAGCGCCAAGATCAACGGCACGGCGCTGTCGGTCGTCGCCGACGCCGTCGACGTGCCCAAGGGCGCGGTCACCGCGCGCGTGAAGCTCGACGGTTTCGACGTCGCGCAGTCCGTTCCGTACGCGCCGGCCACGGCCCCGGCGAAGCCGACCGCGGGGCGCCTCACGGTCGATCTCGGCGTGGTCACCTCGCGGACGCCCGAGGGCAAGCCGAAGGTGGTGCTGAACGGTGACGTGCGGCTGGTCGATCTCCTCGTCCGGCAGCGCGACGCGCCGGCTGATTTCGTGCGGCTCCCGCGTCTGGCCGTCAGCCTGAAAGATACGGCGCCGCTGGATGGCGCGATCAACCTGGCCTCGGTCGAGCTCGAGGGGCTCGACCTCACGATGGTCCGCAACAAGCAGGGGCAGATCGATCTGCTGGCGATGGCCGGCGGCGGCGCCGACGCGCCGCCAGCCAAGGCGTCCGAGCCATCGGGCAAAGCGTCGGCGCCTTCAGGCAAGAGCTCAGCGCCGTCGGCCAAGGGTTCAGCGCCGTCAGCAAAGCCGCCGGCCACGCCACCGACGCCAACCCCCTCGGCCACGGCGCCGACGGAGGAGCAGAGGCCGATCCAGGTGGCTGTCGAGCGCGCCATCGCCATGAATGTGGCAGTCGAGCGCGTCGCCCTCACCAAGGGGCGCGCCACGTTCAAGGACGAGGCGGTCTGGCCGGCCAACACGCTTACGCTTTCGGATCTCTCGGCCACGGTCACCGGGTTCACCTGGCCGGGCCCAAAGCCTTTCGACGTCGTGCTGGCCGTGAACCTGCCCGGCGCCGGCAAGTTCAACACCAAGGGGACGGTGACGCTGGAGCCGATCACCGCCGACCTTGCGATGACGATGCGGGGCGCATCGATCGAGCCCTACCGTCCGTACATCCCGATCAAGGCGCAGCTGGCCGGAAACTTCAACGGCGACAACCGCTCGCGCATCTCGCTGGCCGGCGGCAAGCTCACCGCCACGTCCAAGGGCACCAGCTGGATCGACAAGCTGGAGCTGCGTGATCCGGTCGCCGGCTCCCCCACGCCGCTGAAGGTGGAGCGCATGGAGATGGCCGGCATCGATTTCGCGTGGCCGACCTACGCCAAGGTGGCGACGGTCACGGTGCGCAAGCCCGAGGCGCAGATCGAGCGCGCGGCCGACGGCAAGATCCGCCTGCGCGAGCTGCTCGTCCCCGAACCCGAGGGCGGCGCTGCATCGGAGCCCGAGCCCGCGAAGGAGACCAAGCCCGCGAAGGAGACCAAGCCGGCACCGAAGGTGGATGCGGCGGTGCCGCCCTCGACGCAGGCCAAGGGCGGCGCGGTCGGCTTCCCGCTCGATGTCGGCGCCTTCGTCCTGGAAGAGGGCAACATCCGCTTCCTCGACCGCTCGGTGAAGCCGGCATTCTCGGAGACGATCTCTCGCCTGGCCATCCGCGTGGAGAATCTGTCGAGCACGCCCGGCACTCGGGCCAGGCTCAAGAGCCAGGCCATCGTGGGCGGCGACGCCGCGCTCGACATCAACGGCGAGCTGGCGCCGCTCGGCCAGCTGTACGCCGACATCCACGGCGAGCTGCGCGGCTTCACCCTGGCCAGCGTGAACCCCTACGCCGACAGCGCGGTGGCCTGGGTAGTCGAGCGGGGCAAGCTGGGGCTCAAGTTCCACGTCAAGGTCGAGAACAACCGGATCGACCTCACCGACGAGATCGCGGTGGAGAACATCCACGTGGCGCCCTCGCGCGAGGACGATGAGGTGAAGAAGCGGGTGGGCCTGCCGCTGGGCCTCATCGTGGCGCTGATCACCGACGCCGACAACACCCTCAAGATCAACCTGCCGGTGTCCGGAGAGCTCGACAACTTCAAGGCGAACTTCAGCGACGCGATCTGGGCCGTGGTCAAGAACGTGGTCGTCAACATCGTGGCCGCGCCGTTCCGGGCCATCGGCCGGCTCTTCAAGGGCAACGACGACAAGGTCGAGTCGCTGGCCGTCGAGCCGGTCACCTTCAAGCCCGGTACCGACACCGTCGCCGACGGCATGGACCAGCACCTCACCAAGGTCGCCGACTTCATGCGCCGCGCTCCTGCCATCCGCCTCACGCTGGCGCCACATCCCGGGGCCGCCGACGTCGAGAGCCTCAAGGGACAGGAGCTGAACGCGCGGCTGCAGCAGCGGCAGCGCGAGAAGGGCCTGAAGGACTTCCCCGCCGCGGTCGCCGCCGAGTTCCGCGAGAAGTTCCCCGACGTGAAACCGCTCCCACCGCCCGACGATCAGCTGACGCGTCTACGGGAGGCCGAAGCGCTGCCGACCGCGCGCCTCAGTGATCTGCTCGCGCGTCGAGTCGCCGCGGTCCGTGACGCGCTGACCAAGGCCGAGGGTATCCCCGAGACGCGCCTGAAGGCGGACGAGGCCGCGCCCGCGCCCGCGGCGTCGCCCGCGGCAACGGCATCGCCCGTGGCCACGGCCCCGTCGGCGCCGGCGGGCGATCCGCGCGTGGAGTTCCGCATCGGGCAGTAAACGTTATGCGCTGGGCGCTAGTGACAGGACACGACCTCGCCGCCGCGTGAGCGATGGCAGGCGGTCGAGCTGACCAGACCCAGGCACAGCGTGCGGCGCGGACCATCGGCGGCCGTCCGGTCGTACTGAACCCACTCGATTCCGCGGCACTGGCAGGTGCGATAGCGTGCACCCATGGCGCCGCCGTCGGCGCAGCGGGTGACGAGGGCGAAGCCGGCCACGAGCAGCAGGGCCGCCGCGAGGAGCCACGGCCATCGGCGGCGCACGGCTCAGGCGTCCTTCAGCTCCACCTCGACGAAGACGAACTCGTAGGCGTTGGCATTGATGACGTCGTGCTCGGCGCCGGCCTCGCGAAAGTACGGCTCCCCGGTGACGAGCGCCGCGGTGGTCGTGCCGGTGGGCGCCGTGATGGTCAGCGATCCGGTCGTCATCGGCACGACGACGTAGGCATACTCATGGCGATGGAAGCCGGTGGCGGCGCCCGGGGCGAAGCGCCACTCGGTCACTCGCACGCGGTCGTTGTCGATCTTCACGGTTGGTACCGCGGGCTGGATGGGCATGCGCGGATGATACCTGTACCAGGGAGGTCCTGATGTCAGAAGAACGCGACGAGCGGCGTGACGGCGAGCTGAACGGCGACGCGGGCGACGTGGTCGCCGGCCGGGTCACGATCAAGCAGGGTGGCGCACGGTCGGTCCGGGCGCGGGACGTCTCGATCCGGCAGGGTGGCGCGGTTCGTCTGGAGGCCGACTCCGTCGAGGTGACCCAGGGCGGCATCGTGCTGACGCGGGCCGACAAGGTGAGCCTGACCGGAGGCGGCGCCGTC
>Ga0207428_10002358_pt1 | contig 18868 bp, 24 predicted proteins | sample RhiMethybrSRZTD1_FD_187600 | JGI IMG/M metagenome (GOLD analysis project Ga0207428, IMG submission 187600) | Populus rhizosphere microbial communities from Tennessee, USA - Rhizosphere MetaG P. TD hybrid SRZTD1 (SPAdes) (version 3) | ecosystem: Host-associated > Plants > Roots > Rhizosphere >...
ATATCATGTTCACGGCATTGATGCAGATCACATACAGCCGTTTGTGAAGCTCATCGCGCGCGCCGACGCGCTGATCGAGTAGGCCGAGTTGACGGCAGCTATTGGGGCACATAGCGGACAATCCGACCGCATCCGCCTTTGTCCGCTTTGGGTCAAAAGCAGACATATGCGCCGCAATAAGGCATGTCCGCTTTACCCCCGACAACGACCGCGAAAGCGGATTTCCGCACAAGGTCATGTCCGCTCTACCCCCGAAAGCGGACATGTGCAGCGCACAAGCCCATGTCTGCTTTGGGCCAATAGCGGACATGCTGAACAAACTGTCAGGAAAATATTCGGAACGAAAAAGCGCATTCTTGCGTTTCTTTCGCGTTTGGGGGCCGATGGAGTGCACTTGAGCATTCACACATGCGTACCAAGAGTCGATTCTCGCGTTGGCTCAAGGCGGCGGCCGTTCTAGCAGTAGCCGAATGCGCAGGCGTAGCTGTGGTTCAAGCACAATCCTCTGGCGATTTTTTCCGGTTCAACGGGTCGCATCTCCGATATGACAAATATCGTGGAAGCTTCTTCGACCCATTGGGCTGGGAGCGGCAGCGTCGGAAAGCGCATCGACGAAGCGACGGCCCGCAAGCGTCACCGCTGATTAAGGCGAAATCGAAGTCTGAGCAGAGCGAGCCAGCGACTTTGAAAAAAGCCGTCGGGTCTGCGACCGGGTCTGTCGAAGACGTTCCGCTGCCGCGACCGCGGCCGCCATTCTCGCCGGAGCCTCACTCTTTTGCCGAGGCGGCAGGCCCCGGTTTCGATACCACGAATGTCACCAGCGCATTGAGCGATTGTGATCAGCGGCTGGCGGCAATCGCCACTATCGAGTTGCTGCCGAGGCTCATCGGCCCCGGTGACTGCGGCGGCCGCGATATGATCAGGCTCGATGCCGTGCTGCTTCCCAACCGCAAGCGTGTCGAGGTCAGGCCTACAGCGATCTTGCGCTGCGCGATGGCGGAATCCTTTGCTGCCTGGGTCCGAGACGAGGCCTCCGATCACATCGCCGCGCTCGGGGACGCGCTGCGCACCGTTGATACCCTCGGTTCGTACGAGTGCCGCGGCCGTAACAGCGTTGCCGACGCCAAATTAAGCGAACACGGCAAAGGTAATGCCATCGATGTCCGTGCCTTGGTCCTGGCGGGCGGTCGCCACATCGACCTCACCGATGAGGCCGTTTCAAAACCGCTTCGCGACAATTTGCGAGATTCCGCCTGTCATCGCTTTACGACGGTGCTGGGACCGGGCGCTGACAGCTATCACAGTAACCATATCCATCTCGATATTCTCGAACGAAGAGGTGCCCGTATTTGCCAATGGGATGTGCGCGAGCCGCCTCCCCCGCCGGCTAAAGTCGCGCGCGGGCCTGTTCGGCTGGCCGCCACATCGATGCTCGCTGTGCCCAGGTTGTCAGAGAACCAGACGGTCACCGCAGGCCCCTGGGCAATCGTGCCAACCTACAAAGCCAATAAGTTGCAAAGCTGCACCATGAGCCGTTCCGATGGCGAGCTTGGAGCAACTTTCGTGCGCGCCCAAGACGGGCTGTCGGTTATCCTCGCGTCGCAGCAGTGGAAACTTCACCGCGGCAAGGCTTATCCTGTTCGTCTCACGGCAGGCTCGCGATCCGTGGATGCCAACGCCCGTGCGGAAACGAAAAGTGTGATTATCCCGCTTGCAGACAGCACGCTCAATTCAAGGCTTCGATCGGCAAATAACCTTCAAGTGCACGCCGAGGGTGCCACGCTGCGGGTGCCGCTTGATAGCAGTTCGACGGCATTTGAACGTCTTGAGGAATGCTTCAATAGTGGCGAAGCGCCCAAGACAAACCCCTTCGTGAAACGCAACACATCGGAGAGCAATCCATTCGTCGCGCCTGGCCGGAAGCGTTACGGAATGTCCTTTTACCCCCGAAAGTTTTACTCCCAATAGCGACCGCAAAAGCGGATTCCCGCAAACGGTGATGTCCGCTTTACCCCCGAAAGCGGACATGTGCAGTGCAACTCGGCATGTCCGCTTTGGGCCAGAAGCGGACATTGGACCTCGGTCTGAAATGAAAGACGCCGCGCGACTGCGGCGGAGGTGTTGTAAAGTCGCTTGGGTCTTATCGGGGCATTCGCCATGAAGCAGTGGAAGGTTGCACTTTCCCTCGCGATCCTTGGAGCTATCGCAGCTCCTTTTGTTACCCACACAGTGAGAATGCGCCCCGCCACGGAAACGTGGATACCACTAACGCAAGATGAGAAAGAGCGCATTTCCGCCGAATTGAGCAAAACGTCTAACTGCCGAACGCTCAGCGAGCAATTCGATGCGAAAAAAAGCATGGGTATTAAGCCGTCAGTCGAAGACTTTATGGATGTTATATCTCGAGATTCTATTTGTCGCGACCAACTAAAGAGCTTGGAATTAGGAGGTTATGTGGAATCTCATCCATCCATACTTAAATATGCTGCATTCAATTTAGCTTCCGCGCTCGCGGGCTTCGGTATCGTATTCGGCGCTGCGATGGCTATTCCTTTTCTAATTCAACGCTATTGGCGGCGGCTCAATACATAGACGTGCGGTGTCCGGATTTGCCGAGGGTGCTTTAGGTCGCGAATTGCCATTTCATGTCCGCTTTACCCCCGAAAGCGGACATTTGCGGCGCAGCTAGGGATGTCCGCTTTGGGTCATAAGCAGACACCCGCACCGCACAAAGCAATGTCCGCTTTACCCCCAATAGCGACCGCGAAAGCGGATTCCCGCAAACGGTCATGTCCGCTTTACCCCCAAAAGCGGACATGTGCGGTGCAAACCGTCATGTCCGCTTTGGGCCAAAAGCGGACTCATGCGCCGCAGCATTCGATTTCTATTCTAACACCTCATCGGCCTGCGCAGGCAGACTTGGCGGGAGTACAGGCCGACGGTGATCGTGCGATCGGAGGCGGGGAACACTTGGTAAGCCCCGTTCGCGTATCGGAACGTTATGGAATGCAATCAGTCAATCTTCAATGCGAGCGCCCTGACGATCGGCGTCCAAAGAACGATATCGGCAGCAAGAGACTGTCGGAATTTCTGAGGTGTTGAGTCGAGGATAGGTTCGAAGCCCGCCTCCATTAGGTTCCGCTGATAGACTTTTTCGGTGAGCGCTGTGCGTGTTGCCTGGGCAACCTGTTCTACAATCGGCGTGGGCGTCGCTGCCGGTGCGAGCAGCCCAAGAACTCCGGTTACGTTCAAGCCAGGCAGACCCTCTTCCGCTGCTGTTAGAAGCTCAGGCGCGCCGACAAGACGCTTGGGACTGGTTACCGCAAGTATCCGCATTTTGCCGGATCGATGGTATTCGAGCGACTGCCCTGTGATCGCTACCACAACCATTGGAATTTGCCCGCTTACCACATCGGTGATCGCTGGCCCGGCTCCACGATAGGGCACTTGCACGATTTCGGGTGTCCCAGCGAGCGATTTGAACAATTCGCCAGTCAGATGGTTGAGCGAACCCACACCGGCGTGTCCGTAGGACAGCTTGCCGGGGTTAGCTTTGGCATACGTGATGAATTCTTTGAGGGTCTGAGCCGGCACTGATGGATGCACGGCGATGCCCAAAAAATTTGCCGCTATACTTGCAATTGGGTCCAGGTCCTTGACCGGATCGTAAAGAGGTTTGCTCTTGAGCAGGGCTTCGTTGATGTGTGTGAGTGTACCGCCCAACAGAATTGTATAGCCATCGGGCCGGGCACGCGCGACAGCGGCAGCACCTAGTGAAGAGCCACCCCCGCCAATGTTTTCGACAACGACCGTGCCGAGTAAAGACTTCATTTTGTCCGCCCATGGGCGGCCAAGGGCGTCGAACGCACCGCCCGGCGGAAATGGAACGACAAGGCGAATCGGCCGCGTCGGATAGGCTTGCGCACGCGCGACCTGCGGTGCGAAAGGCAGCGCTGAACAGCCAACAAGTTTGATGAACTCGCGTCGTCTCATTGCCTCCCCCGAGACTAACGACAGGACATCGTACCGGCAGAAACTGGCGTTCTGGAAGGGGGCACCAATGTCCGCTTTGGGTCAAAAGCAGACATGTGCGCTGCAATAGGCCATGTCCGCTTTACCCCCGAGCGGACATGTGCAGTGCAGCCGGGAATGTCCGCTTTGGGCCAAAAGCGGACATCAGACTCATTCGATCAGCTCGTCAGCGCGTCCGATCAGCGTGTTGGGGACGTCGAGCCCAAGCGCTTTGGCGGTTTTGAGGTTGATCACCAACTCATATTTAGTTGGTGCTTGCACAGGCATATCAGCTGGTTTCTCACCTTTGAGGATGCGATCGACGTAGCCGGCCGCTAGGCGATATTGGTCAACGATACTAGGCCCATAAGAAATCAGTCCGCCGTCGGCGACGAACTGGCGATCATAATAGACTGCGGGGAGTTTGTGTCGGGCCGCAAGCTCGATGATGAGATTGCGATTAGCGAAACTTAATGGGCTCGCCGTTACGACCAAGCCGCCATTGCCGGAACGCGCGAACGTCGTGACAAGATTCTCGATCTCCCCGGTATCGCGCATATTGACCGGGATGATTTCCATCCCGAAAGACGGCGCTGCGGTCTGGACGGAGGCGAACTGGCCGATCCCAGCGGTTATTCCGGGGTCCCGAAGAACAGCGGCTCGTGTAACACTGGGTGCGATCTGTTTGAGCAGTTCCAGAAATTTTCCGCCCATGCCGTATTCGAAGAACATAAAGCCGGTGGCGTTACCGCCCGGCTTAGCCAGACTGTCAACAAAGCCGGCACCAACCGGATCAGGAACGATCGTAAAAATTGCAGCAACGGTCCTACAGTCGAACTCCCTGTCGCTAGAATGACGTCCGGCGCGAGAGCAACCAATTCCGCGGTATATCTGCGAATAAGTTCGGCATCAGCCGCGGCCCAACGTACGTCGATCCGAACGTTGCGGCCATCAGTCCAGCCCAATTGTTGGAGCGTTTGCAGGAAAGCTGTATTGCGGGCGTTAATATTCGGATCTTCAGCAGCCCCGCTGTGGATCACACCAATACGCCTGACACGCTCCCCCTGCTGTGCACGCGCTGCCAACGGCCAGACGGCAGCCGAGCCAACAATAGCTTTGATGAAATCTCGCCGGCGCACGCGCGACCATTCCCCTTAAGGCCGAAAACAACGCCAGTTGCGGCTCAAATCATAGCAGATGGCGGCGCTTGAGTAAGGACGGAATGTCCGCTTTGGGTCAAAAGCGGAAGTAAAAATCCTTCACATCGATGTCCGCTTTACCCCCGAAAGCGACATTCTGTGCGCCGGGTGCGATGTCCGCTAAGTGCCAGAAGCTGACATTGCTGTGGCAGAGGACGGGCCTGAAAGATCGCACATCCGCATTGGGCCGTGAGCGGACATAGTCCGCATTGCTGAGCGCCGTCCGCTTATAAGCGGACATTAGGCGGCGTGGACGTGCCTGCTAGCCAGATCAGTGGCCGGAGCGACAGTCCCGTTCGTGAGATCCTGTCCCAACAAAACATCAATATCCAAAGTGGAGCGGCGCCCGAGATCCGATGCATGCGTCTCTAAAAAGACTTGGGCAGATTTCCGCCCCTCATCGCGCAGCAGCGAGAAGAATTCCCATTCCGCATTGACTTTGGAAGAGGCTCCGAGCTCGGTGAGCATCTCGCTCGCGATGCGGTGGATACGCATGCCGGCCCATTGCGCGCCCTCGGTGTTGCCCGGATCGGCGACTTGCCGGAGCACGGCAATCATGCGCAGCTCCTTCAGTAGAACCGCGTTAAAAGACACTTCATTTAGCCGATTGAGAATCTCTGAAGCCGAGCGCGGCGATTTTTCGCGCTCGACCGGATTGATCTGAACGAGAATGGTATCCTGTGATTTGCACTCCCGAATGAGAGGTGTGATCGTGGGATTGCCGGAATAGCCTCCGTCCCAGTACGGTTCGCCATCAATCTCTATGGCCTGAAACATGGTGGGCAGACAGGCCGAGGCGAGCAGAACGTCCGGCGTAATGGTGTTGTTCCTGAACACGTGACCACGACCGGACCGAACATTGGTAGCGGTGATAAAGAGCTTGGTAGTTGCCCGCGCCACCCGATCGAAATCGATTGTTTCGGCCAGAATTTCACGCAATGGATTTTTCCCCATCGGGTTCAAGTCATAGGGCGATACCATTCGAGACATGAGATCCATGGCGACATAGATGGGCGAAGAGTCCAGCGTCCAACGTCCGAGAATCACGTCGAGCGGTCCGCGCCGTAAAGGACTGAAGCGAGCCGCGTGCGAGACGCGGCGCCAGAAATTCTCCAGTGCGGTCCGGGCGCCCTCAGCCCCGCCTTTGGCGAGGCCATCGACAAGCACCGCGGCATTCATCGCGCCGGCGGACGTCCCGGAAATGCCATCGATTTTAAGCCACGTCTCCTCGAGCAGGCGCTCGAGCACGCCCCACGTGAAGGCCCCGTGTGAACCGCCCCCTTGGAGGGCAAGATCGACCAGAACCGGTTTCCGTTCCATTGCGTTGGTCCATCGCTACTAGTGCGCTTGAAAGCCGGCGGCGAGCATAGAAACGTTCTCAGTCACCGAGGCCCGAAGCTGTTTCAAAGTGGGCAATCTGTTCCTTTGCTCGGGGACTGTCTGATCAAAAAAGACCACTTTTAGACGGCGCGCTAGCCAAGAGTGCTTAACTGCATAATGTCCGCTTTGGGTCATTAGCGGACATTTCGTGGTGCGATCGCCATGATCGACGGCTTCAGAATGCCGTTAAGTGCCAATAGCGGACATGATGCCTCACTCGATCACCTCATCAGGGGCTCCAGGGGCTCCCTAGCGATATTTTATTAGCAGTATCGCCAAAAACGGGAGAGCGACGATAAGACTGGAAAGAACGAACGAAACCACCCTGTCGACAATGAGGTTTCCACGCATTTGGTCCGACTGATTTATCATCGACGACCTACTATGGATGAGCCGGCCCAGCGCACCGAGCGCTCTTCGTTTTCTTACACATGATGTGATCAAGAAGACGTCGCTGTGCTGGGCACTGGACCGGATGTATGCAAGACCAATCGAAATTGTAATACGTCCGAAATTTCTATTTCGATTTCCATGTCAAGGACGCTTACGTATTTGGCATTATTGATTTGGCGTTGTCGTCCGTCTCTTGAACTCAGAATGCTCCCATCAAAACCGCGCCAACGAAAACAAATACGGCGCATACCGCCAGCGCATTGAGCGTCAAGGCAAGGTCATTCGCTTGGATGATCCTAAGCATAGCAACCTCCCATCTGGCCGCAGAGAGCTTTGCGGCGGCTTATCAGAATTTGACAAGCAACTCTTCTTCAAGACCGCATTGATCGCATGCGAACGTGCGCCGATCGGTGCCTAGCCCCATTGGCTCGATGCCGCTCATCATCATTCTGGCTCCGCAATTCTGGCACCTGGGGCGCGCCTTTCGATGATCTTCAGCGGACTAGGAATAAATTGGGGTTGGACCATGGGCTCCTCCTGTTTCAGGCGGGAGCGCTCCCGGGCTCTCAGCCACCGACGCCCGGCATAGGGCCGAGCCGGTGATGGGTCATATTCAGCATCTATCGTTCGAAAGTCTGATCAAAATGGATCACTTTCAAAAAGAGCAACCGGTAAATTTAAAAGGGACCACTGGGGCACAAGGGGGGCCGAAAGAGGCCAGTACCTAAAGGAACAGATCGGAAATTGTCTCAGATTGAATGTCCGCTTTGGGTCAAAAGCAGACATATGCGCTGCAACAAGCCATGTCCGCTTTACCCCCAATAGCGACTGCGAAAGCGAAATTCCGCAAAAGGGCATGTCCGCTTTACCCCCGAAAGCGGACATGTGCGATGCAATGACCAATGTCCGCTTTGGGCCAAAAGCAGACATCGAGCGCGTTATTCGAGGCCTCGTAAGCCCGCAGACAAACTGCCCTGGAGGACGTTCCGATAGGCTCTCATTAAAGATTGGGTGCGGCGGAACTTTGCTGTAACCATGTCGTTTGACAGACATAACCAACCCCGAAATCGGCGATTGCAATCTACCGGGGGTTTAAATGGTCAGCCCATCGGCAAGTCCCAGCTATGCTGCGCGCTTTCTCGTTATTGAGGATGAACTTCTGATCGCGCTGCTGCTTGAAGAAACGATCCGAGAATTTGGTTACCGCGTCAGCGCCGTGGCCCGAGCGATCCCGGAGGCGCGGCGAGAATTTGCAAAACGAAATTTCGACGCTGTGCTTTTAGATATCAATATTGATGGACGATACAATAGCGAAATAGCGGACTTGCTCCTACGCGAAAACATCCCGTGCGCCTTCGTCACAGGTTATGATTATCTTGTAGAGCCTCGTCACGAACACATCCCTGTGCTACCGAAGCCATTTAGCCGCGCTCAACTCCGCGCACTTTTGGTAAGTCTGGTCGCCTCAACAACCTCACATCGTCAAGCAAGGCAACCCGCCTAAGTTATTGAGGTTGCCAAGCGAATGTGAGCCGGACCGCCGCGCTTAACCGGAAGCGCATTCGCAATTTCAGCTTCGCAAGGGGGAAGGAGCAGCTGTGCGTCCACCGCGTCTAAGCGGGTCGTACTTTCTTTTGCGTTTCGCGCTCGAGCCGCAATCGCCTCAGCTCTTGAGTGCGGTCACGAATTTTCTGCAAAGCCGCGTAATAGTCCGCAGTTGCTTTTGGAGCTTCAGCTCTTTGCTGCTCACGCGCTTTGAATATCCGCTCAGCGCGGGCGCGATCTACGTTTTCATGTTGGGGCATGCAGATTAAACGCGATAGGTTTCGCAAAGTTCCAATTGCCGCACGTGATGACATTGTCTGCTATGGGTCATTAGCGGACATATGCAGTGCAAAAGGGCATGTCCGCTTTGCTCCCAATAGCGACCGCGAAAGCAGACTCGCGCAAACAGTCATGTCCGCTTTACCCGCGAAAGCGGACATGTGCGGTGCAGCTAGGCATGTCCGCTTTGGGCCAATAGCGGACATAGTTCACAGCAACTGAGGCCAGTGAAAGTTTATAAAGCCGCAAACAAGCATCGCAATTATACAGACTAGAGTTACACGTATAAGTCTAGCGGGGCTGCGGTCTCCGTCGTCGGCGGCGGGCAATCTGGTCAGTCAAGTCAGTGAAGTCAGTGATCTGCCATCCCTTTCTATACTCAACCTCTCTACTTATCTTGAATCGTTAAGGAAGATGGGGGTCTAGGGAAAGGGATACGGGACCACTGAATTCACTGACTACACTGACCGCCGTCGGATCCCAATGACGGGCAGATGAGGGCGGGGGCGAGCACGAACCGGCAGATCGGAGCGAGGTTCCCACGATGTCGATGTCCACCGCATCAATTCCAGTCTTCGAGATCAGTCTCAACGCGCTCTCGGCGCTCCTCGACAAGGCCGAGGCATATGCCCAAGCGAAGGGCATCGACCCGGCTGTGCTTCTCAACTCGCGCCTCTTCCCCAACATGTTCGCATTCTCTCAGCAAGTGCAGATCGCCTGCGATCAAGCGAAGAACGGCAGTGCACGGCTCGCCGACACAGACCCGCCCAAGTATGAGGACAACGAGAAGACGATCGCAGAACTCAAGGCTCGCATTGCGAAGACGGTCGCCTTTGTGAAGTCGCTCGACGCGAAGAAGATCGACGACTCCGCCGACCGCGAGATCATTTTCCCGCTTGGCCCGAGTATTAAGGGCCACATGAAAGGTGCGGACTATCTCCATCACTTCGCGCTGCCAAACTTCTATTTTCACGTCACCACCGCCTACGACATCCTCCGCCACTGTGGCGTCGAGATCGGGAAGCCTGACTTCATCGGTGCCATCCCAATCAGAACGACGTGAGACAAGGCACCTGTGGCCCTGTCCGTGGGCGTCCACGGTCGCATAGGATTTTTTCAGCATCTAAGGGGCGTCATAGCCCGGAATATCAGGGCATTGGCTCAAAACGGTGTGCTTACGAATGTAGGCGCAATATCATCCGGCCCGATTGGTCTGAGCGGCCACGCAATGAGCAAGGTCAATTCATAACTCAAAGCGAGTCCGCCAACCATGCATGATCGCCACGAACGCGAAAATCACTGCCGTCACGACTGCGTAAGACATCTTAGTTCCCTTCCCCATAGAGAATGTTTGTGAAACCAATTCGAGTGAATTTTTCTGCGCGTTTCGCGCTTGCCGAAAGCGGCCGCCGCACTCACCGAGCCAGCAAACACTTTGATGAAATCGCGCCGTCTCATCGTCGCCCCTGAGGGCTAAGACGAGCAATCGTACCGGCAAAAACCGGTGCACCGGAAGGGCCATCCATGTCCGCTCTAGGGCAAAAGCAGACATTTGCAGTGCGTCAACCCATGTCCGCTTTACACCCAAAAGCGGACATGTGCGGTGCAGCTAGGGATGTCCGCTTTGGGCCAAAAGCGGACATACTACGCGCCTACAACGCGGTTGACCGCCGTGGAGACCGAAATGGAACAATTCGGATCAGGACTGGTTGCAGGCATCAGCGTGCCAAATACTCCAATAATCGCCGACGCGCTTGACTATGCCCAGCGGCTCTCTGAGCCTTATCTATTCAATCACGCCGTTAGGTCATGGCTTTTCGCGATCAGCATCGCGCGGGCTAAGAACATCGACTATGACTCGGAGGTCGTGGCGATTGGCACGATCCTTCACGACATAGGACTTACGGATAGTGTGACAGGTCCCAAACGTTTCGAGGTCAATGGTGCAGACGCTGCGCGAGCCTTTGTCGCCGAGCGCGGTCTATCGGATCGGCGTGCGCAGCTGATCTGGGATCTTGTCGCCCTAAACTCGACGCCCTCTATAGGGCTTTACAAAGAGCCGGAAGTCGCGGTCGGAACTATGGGTATCGGGTTGGACTGGGGAGGCTTTGGCGTCGGCGCCATCCCGACGGCAGAGATGGCCGACATTGTAAACGCATTTCCGCGCCTTAAGATGAAGGAGAAATTTGCACAGGCGTGCTGTCATGTCATTCAGATGAGGCCAGAAACAAGTTCGGACAATTTCTTGCGTGATTTTGGCGAACGTTTTGTACCTGGGTATAAGGTCGTATCGGCAGTCGATCTTTTGATGAACGCGCCTTTTGAGGAATAGAAAAGCTAACCACCGGTTGTTCGCAAACGCAGCGAGCAGAACGAAAAAGAGACCGCCTTGTGGCGGTCTCTCCAATATGTGGTCCAGCGCTTTGCTCAGGCGACAGCTGCCGTGGCACCGGTCTTCAGAAAGGCCAGGAGATCGGCATTAATAATCTCTGCCTGTGTCGTTATCATGCCGTGCGGGAAGTCCTTGTAGGTTTTTAACGTTCCGTTCTTCAAAAGCTTCGCCGACAACGGCCCGGCAGCGACGTAGGGGACGATCTGATCAGCTTCGCTGTGCATCACAAGAACCGGAACGGAGATTTTCTTTAAATCCTCGGTGAAGTCGGTCTGCGAGAAGGCGACGATGCCGTCGTAGTGAGCCTTGGCGCCGCCCATCATGCCCTGTCGCCACCAGTTTTGAATGGTCGCCTCGGCAGGCTTCCCCGTCTTATTGTAGTTATAGAAGGGGCCCGAAGAGAGGTCGCGGTAGAATTGCGAGCGGTTGGCCGCGAGCTGCGCCTGCAAATCGTCGAACACCGTCTTGGGCAATCCCTTCGGATTGGCTGCCGTCTGTACCATCAGGGGTGGTACCGCGCTGATGATTGCTGCCTTCGATACGCGGCTCTCGCCATGCCGCGCTATATAGTGAACGACCTCGCCGCCGCCGGTCGAATGGCCGACGTGAATGGCGTCCTTCAGATTGAGATGGGCAGTCACCGCTGCGAGATCGTCGGCATAGTGATCCATGTCGTGGCCGTCGCCTGTCTGAGTGGATCGGCCGTGGCCGCGTCGGTCATGCGCAATGACGCGATAGCCTTTGCTCAAAAAAAATAGCATCTGCGCGTCCCAGTCATCGGCCGACAACGGCCAGCCGTGGCTGAACACGATGGGCTGACCTTCACCCCAATCCTTGTAAAAGATCTCGACGCCGTCTTGGGTCGTAATCGTACTCATGGGCACCTCCGTACGCTGAAAATTGACCTTCTCCCAACACAGTAAAGTTGCCTCCGGACCCTTCATGCACTCTGACTCGTCGCGTAGGTTTTACGGTCAGTAGTCCCACCATGTCGGTACCCAACGAAAGAGGTCGCCGGCGACCGCTACCCGGCCAACGGATGGGAACGGCATATGCGTGGACACCAGCGACTCGCGGTTCGCCGCCAACTCCCGCAGAAGACGGACCCGAACGCGCGTCGCCTCCTCGGGGTCGTGTTCGAAGCCGTTGTGCCACCCGGGATGATCGAACGAGACCGGGAACACGGCGTCGCCGCCGAACGTCAGCCGGTCGCCGCCGGACGCCAAGCGTACCACGCTATGCCCGGGTGTGTGGCCGCCAGTGCGTTGGACGACCACCCCCGGCGCAACCTCGTACTCAGCCTCGAACGGCCGCAGCTGGCCGTGGTACTCGTTCAGGAAGTGCGTGGCAGCCCGGCGAGCCACGTCCGAGAGGATCGGCCCCATGGCGGTGCGGGAAAAATCGGGCGACTCCCAGAACTTGGCCTCAGCGGCGGCCACGTGGATCCGCAGGTCCGGACGCAGCCGCTCCTTCACCCCGTCGACGAGCAGCCCACCAACGTGGTCGAAGTGCATGTGGGTCAGCACCACGTCGGTCACGGACGCGAGATCGATGCCGGCGGCCTCCAGTCGATGCACCAAATTCCCGGCCCGCGGAAAGTCCGGGACTTACGCACCACGACCGCGTTCAGCGCCCAATCGAACGCCTCCCGCGACAGAAACATGCTGTCCAGCCAGGCCGCCCGGACAGCGGGGTCGGCGTTGGTGGCCATTGACTCCGCTGGCGGCGTTACCACGCCATCGCTTATCACCATCACGTCAATCGCGCCGATCTTCACCGCGTAGCGGGACGGAACTAGCTCGTCGAGCCCCGGTCTATCCAAACTCATGTTTGTCTCTGCGGCGGTGGTGCTGCGCCGGATAGCTGATGAGGGTTGTGGGGACATAATCATTCTCCCTCGAGGGAATGGCGTTGGACGTAGGTGAATGATTTCGCCGCGACGATGAACCTAAACACCGGAGGTAATCGAGTTGGACGGTGGTCCAACAATAGCGACCGCGAAAGCGGACTCCCGCAGTAGCCCATGTCTGCTTTACCCCCGAAAGCGGACATGTGCAGTGCACTAGCTCATGTCCGCTTTGGGCCAGAAGCGGACTCATGCAGCGCAGCAAAAAGGATCGTTATTCGATCACCTCGTCAGCGGCCACGAGCATCGATGGCGGCACGTTTAGGCCGAGTGCCTTTGCCGCATTGAGGTTGATAACGAGCTCGAATTTGGTCGGCTGCAACACGGGCAGCTCGGCAGGCTTGGCACCCTTAAGAATTCTGCCAGTATAGATGCCGAGTTGCCGATAAGCACTTGCGCGGTGGTGCCCATAACTGATGAGGCCACCTGCATCCACAAAGTCACGCCGGTCGTACATTGTGGGTACTGCATGGCGCGTCGCGAGAGCGACGATCCGGCCGCGTCGGGCGCTAAAATACGCATCCCCGGCGATGATAAGCGCACCGGTATGCTGTTTGACTAGCATCGCGAAGACGCCGTCAAAGTCAGCTTCGCTTTTGGCGCTCATAATATGTATCTGCCGCCCAAGTACGCGGGCGGCCTCCTGTACGTCCCGGATTTCGACTTCGCTATCCGGATTGTTTGGATTCACAAGCATGGCAATGGCCATGTTATTTGGCACCAACTCGCCAAGTAATTCCAGTCGTTTGGCTCCAAGAGCCACACCGAGCCAGCCTAAGCCGGTAAGGTTACCACCAGGGCGATTGAGGCTGGCGACGAGACCTTGCTTGACCGGGTCGCCGCCCATGTAAAAGACGATCGGTATCGTCGAAGTCGCATCCTTGGCCGCGAGCGCCGCGACAGTGCCTCCGGTGGTAAAGATCACAGCGACTTGCCGGCCAACTAGATCGTCCGCAATGGCTCGAAATCGGTCGTATTCGCTCCCTGCTGCGCGATGTTCGAACGCAACATTTTGGCCTACGACATAGCCAGTTTCGTTTAGACCTTGCCGGAACGCGTCAATCATCTGCGCGAAAACCTGCGGCTGTGCACTGCTCAGGAATCCAATCACCGGCATAGTCGACTGCTGCGCGTGTGCCGTGAGCGGCCATGCAACTGCCGCGCCGCTGAGAAGCGATATGAACTCGCGCCGCCTCATGGGCTTACTCCCCGCGCCAAGGGCACCCTAGCACATCGCGGATAGAGAGCTGTGCTTCGCGCCGCAGCGAAATAGACCGCCCAATGTCCGCTTTGGGTCATAAGCGGACATGTGCAGTGCACTCGCCAATGTCCGCTTTACCCCCGAAAGCGACCGCGAAAGCGGATTCCCGCAAAAGGTCATGTCCGCATTCCCCCCAAGCGGACATTTGCAGCGCAACTTGGAGTGTCCGCTACGGACCAAAAGGGAATTCGGCAACCGCGATTAAGGTTACCTCATGGTCACTGCAAAAACGGCTGACCGGGCGGGCAGGCGATCCTTCACCGCCACGCCGATTTGAGGCAACCTCAAGTAATGAAGCTCATGCTTTGCTCTGCCGCTGCGACAGTCTTCGCGTTGTGCGCGATCCCGATAGTTTGCGCACACGCTGCAGCGGCGGACCCCTGCCGAGAAGCCCGAGCGCGCGATAAACGCGTGGGGACCGAGATCACCGACCCGCGTGTCACGAACGCGATGATGGACGTTGTTGAGGCGAGCGGTTTCCGACACCGCGTGGTGGTGTGTGAGATTTCCATGCCATACGCCAATGCAACGGTTGGAAACCTGGGAAGCCACTATTACATCGGCGTTACACGGGCGCTCCTCGATGATTTTACGGATGCCGAACTCCGTGCGGTGCTTGGGCATGAAATAGCGCATATCGTACTTGGACATCGCGCCCCTGGGTTTGAATTGACCAACTATCGTGCAGCTCGCCACGAGGAGGCCGCCGATACGCTCTCGGCGCGATGGTTCGACAAGGAAGCGATGCGCAAAGTGCTTTGGAAGCTCCGTGTCGATGCAAGGACGTTGCCTAATGCTTCACAGAGACAACGGGCTATTAAGGAGATCGACGCGCGCATTGAAGCGCTTCAATGATCATTTTGATCCGCAGAACTCGGTCCCCTGATGTCCGCTTTACCCCCAAAAGCGGACATGTGCGGTGCAGTTAGGGATGTCCGCTTTGGGCCAAAAGCGGACATATAAGAATTCGGCTCGTACAAAAAAACCGGGACATCGCCCACTCTTGCCAGACAGAATATGACCGTCGGAAAAATCAGGTCTTGAGGAAAACCATGATCTCGTCGAGGAAGCGAGCCCAGCACGGGTCACTTTCCAAGATAAGATGATTGTGGCCTTCAAGCGTGACGAAGCGTGCTCCAGGTATACCGGCGGCAAGGATGCGGCCCTCCTCGTGAGGCTGCGCCGCATCGTTGCGGCAATGCAGGACGAGCGTTGGAATCCGAACTTGTGGCAGCAGGTCAGTGATGTCGATGTTCTCGTTAGCGCGCCGAATACGCGCGGCATTGTCCGGCGAGGTGGTCATTCGTTGCAGGTCATTGAACCAACGCATCTGCTCAGGCGTGCCACTAGGCATGAAGCGAGTCGTAAAGATTTGACGGAATGCTGGGTTCTCCTGGCCCCAGCCATGCCGCATCAGGGTCTGCACTGCATCGGCCTTCTCGATCTCCGCGGGATCGCCGCGCTGGCGCCAGCCCCGAGCGTAGCCCCCATAAAGCACGAGATGGCTCACACGGCCGGGATTGCGTATCGCATAGGCAATTGAAACCGGGCAGCCTTGCGAAACTCCCAGCAGGGAGAACCGGTCGAGCTTGGCTGCATCAACCACGGTTTCGAGATCGCGCACGAAGGCCTCGAACGAGATGTCATTTACGTTCCAATCCGATAGGCCATTGCCGCGTTCGTCGTAGCGTATCAGTCGGTGCTCGGCGGCCAGGGCGTGTAGCAGGTGGCTCCAGACTGGGCTTTCCCAGTCGTATTCGAGATGGTTGAGCCAATTGGCCGTCTTGACCAGCGGAGGGCCGCTCCCTGCGAGCGCGTAAGCAATACGAACGCCGTCGGACGCGGTACAGAAATGGACCTCTTGCTCCGATGTTGTCGCCGGCTTAGGCGATGTGGAGGTTTCGGTCTTTGTCGCCTCATCTACTGCGCAAACGAAGCGAACACCCTTTCGCGCGACGGTCCGAATCAGCCGCTGTTCCTCGCCACTGTCGCCGACCGCTTTGCGCGTGGCGTTGATACGGCTGTCGAGAGTCGAGTCCGACACGATCCGGCCGCCCCAAACCGAAGCGATAAGGTCGTCTTTGCTAACCACGCGGTCACGGTTTTGGATGAGATACAGCAGCAGGTCGAACACCTGCGGCTCAAGCGAGACGAGCTCAGAGCCCCGCCAAAGCTCCCGGCGATCAGAATCGAGTATCTTGTTTTCAAAGCGAAATTGCACGTTCGCCCCCGCGGACGTTTTTCACGGTATGCTAAAGTTTATTGGAAAGACAATTCAAGTCGGTATCGCAGATCGCTGTGCTCGTGCCGCAAACGACCACGTCTCCGCACTACTCCAACCAGGGCAGCTGGCTCCTCCGAGGCTCAAGACAAGGCATCGCACCGGCTCAACGTGCAGCGGAAGGGGGCGAGTGACCGGCCACGTCCGCTTTGGGTCAAAAGCAAACATTCGCGCCGCAAAAAGTCATGTCCGCTTTACCCCCGAAAGCAGACATGTGCAGTGCACTCGCTCATGTCTGCTTTGGGCGGGCGGCATCATCCAGCCCACGCTTTGCCGTGCCGCCTGCTGCTTGCTGTAGTCCGGTCGCAAATCAGCTCGACGCCATCCGCAAACAGTACAACGGCAACGGCGCTCTTTGCGCTCGTGGCGACTATGCTGTGGTTCATGCCGACGCATCACCGCATGCCCAAGGGTTGGATCACCGTGAGCGTGTCACTGCGGATGCAGTTAAAGACATAGGTTGAACTCTGTCCGGCCACGCTAACATCGATTTCCACCTTGACGTTGTACAGTTTTGAGTCACGCCGTCCTTGGGCCGACGGCTGCAGCGTGCGGCTTCCCTTGACCTCAAGCGCGCCAATAGTCGGCAGCTTGCCAGTGGCAGCGGTGATGCACTCTCGATCTTCGACCGATGGCTCCTGCTGCGTCGCCGTGGCCTCCTGCTGCGTCGCCGTGGCGACAGCAATGCAAGCGAGCACGAGAAATGCAGACCGCTCCTTCGGTCGGAAGGTCAAGTTGCGTTCGTCCATAAAGACGATCTCGCCCCCAGGATTAATCGCGTGGGCATTGAGAATTTGCTCATTCTTTTCGCAACTCGCGCCGCAGATCGTTAGTTCGCAGGGCCGTACGGCGACCCTGATTGCCTGTCCGCTGGCGCCGGAGCTTGGCGGACCAGGGGGGCCGGGCGGTCCGGGGGGACCAGCGGGACCCGGAGGACCAGCCTCACTCTTGGCTGGCGGCTCGCTTTGCCCGCACGCAGCCAAGAGAAAGGCGGCTAAGGTCAGCAAGAGCGGGAGACGCATGACTCACCTTCGATGTGATCGTAGGGGCATCTCTATAGGGCGGAGCGACTTTTTATAGCACCCTCGGTCAGTCAGGAAAGCGAGCGCCGCACCGATCGTTCATATTGTGCGCTTGCTTTCTTGGACAATCGGCGGTGATTTCATCAAGCCAGTCGATCAGCTTGGCTTTGCGTCCGCGTTGCTCGATTAAATGCTGCACCCGATAACGGCCAGCACGGCTGCACTTGGGACAGTGAACGTACAGCACGTCAAGCCTGCCGATCAGATCAGCAAAGATGATTGCGCCATCGCAGGGCATAGTGACTGAAAATTGGCTCGACGGCGCTCGCAGTCAAGCGCGCCCTTTCAGTTCCCCGACATGGTACGCGCTCGTGTGAAGTCGCAATAGGCGAAGGTCAATCCTGCAATCGAACCGCGGAAGCTTTCGGCGTTCGTCCGTTCCAAATAAAAGCATGGCTGGAGTGCTGCGCGGGGCAGCGACGCGCAGACTCGTTCGCCCTCGACCCGCAATGTACCAACTGGCATTGTACCGTAGCGCATTAATCCTGCACGAGGTTGGATCGAGCCTTCTACCGAACCGTCGGCATGGACGCGGGCCATCCCGCGTGTCCCATCAAAGCAGGTGTAGCTAAATAGCTTTTCAACGACGAATTGGCGTGCCTCGCTTGCGGTCATTTCTCCGGCAATTGCGGGCAAAGCGGTTGTCAGCCCGGCGACTAACACAACGGCACGAAGCATGGCTGTACCTCCGTCAACTCCACCAGCCAAGTTTAAAACACGGCGCTGATCGGTATGTTCCGCGTATCATTGCGTTGTCGCAGCACCCGTCCATTTGAACTACTCGCCAGCGTAACAAAAGGCCCGCAACGTCACCCCGTCACGGGCCAAGTTCAGCCACAAGGCGGGATAAGGGATTCCGCTTGTTCTTCGTTTCTAACCCGCCGCGCAGATTCTTGGAGTTGGACCTTGGGCCAATGTCGCCCATCGATGACGCGTGTCGCTGCCGGTGCTTTCGGATTTTTGATTTTCAGCCACGCCTTTGACGGGCCCGACCGATACGGCGCGTCGATCTTCTTTGAGACCGTCTTGAATAGCCATATTGCCACTACTCGGCCTTTAATCCCAGTACGGCGTCAGAAAGCACTCTCTCGTTGGCCTCCACAATTTGGCGCTGTCCGTCACAAGCGTTTGCCGGATTG
>Ga0207428_10002359_pt1 | contig 18861 bp, 13 predicted proteins | sample RhiMethybrSRZTD1_FD_187600 | JGI IMG/M metagenome (GOLD analysis project Ga0207428, IMG submission 187600) | Populus rhizosphere microbial communities from Tennessee, USA - Rhizosphere MetaG P. TD hybrid SRZTD1 (SPAdes) (version 3) | ecosystem: Host-associated > Plants > Roots > Rhizosphere >...
GGGCCAGCCCGGCCGCTTCGGCAGGGTTTCCTTTTGCAAGGGCGGTCTCCGCGTTTGCTTCGGCCAGGCGTCCCGCCATGAGCCACTGGTGCCATCCCTTGGTGCCCTGAGCCTGCTCCCACAGCCCAGGCCACCGAGCCTCGGCCTTTCCCACCTCACCGCGAGCCAGGTCGGTGAACAGCTGGTCGATCCCGGATTGGAGCACCGCGTTACCGAAGCCGGCTGCCGCACCGAGTTCCGCGGCCTCCTCGTTGCGCCGGGTGGCCTCGTCGAGCTGGAACAGGTCGCGGTACAGCGCGCTAGACATGTTGATTGCGCGGGACGTCCATCGGGGCACCAGCTCGAACTCACGTCCGCGGGCGATGACGTCCTCGAACCTCGGGAGGGCTTCCTCGTGCCGGCCCATTCCGGTTAGTGTGAGCGCGCAGATGGACCCCGTTCGGAGCAAGGAGTCGGAGCTCTTGATCTCCTTGGCGAAGGAAATGGCCTGCTCCCCGTACTCCAGGGCCCGCTCGTACTCCCCGGTCCAGTACCGGTCGAGGGCCATCTGGTCAAGGCACAGCGCACGTTCGATCCGCCGGGTGCCGGGGATCCACTGCGCGAGGGCCCGCTCGCCCAGCTCGAAGGCCGCGTCCATGTTCCCGGCCATGCTTGAGGCCTCGCTGCGTAGCGCCAGCGCAGGTCCGATGAACTCAACGGCGGAGAGGGACTGGGCCAGGTCGAATGCCTCCTGCGAGATTCGGCTTGCCTGGGTGTCCATGGACCAATGCGCTGTGCGAGCCTGGGCAAGGAGCACCTTTAGGCGTTCCAAGCCCTCGCTCTCTTCCAGGAGCTTGTCGAGGGCGGGACCTGCAGCAACGAGATCGCCCAGCTCCATTTGGGTCTCGGCCCGTCGAATGGCGATGGCTCGGCGCAGCTCGGGTTGGTCCTCCGGCACGAGCTCCAGGGCCTGGCCGAACAGCGCCACGGCCTCACTCTTCGCCCATCCCTTGGCAGCGTGCTCGGCGGCGACCTGGAGAAGCAGAACGGCTTGGTCGACGTCGCCGGCCTCTTGCCAGTGGTGGGCGAGCAGAGCGGCCGCCTCCTCGATCCGCTCACCGGCCGCCGACTCGATAAACCGGGCTACCGCGGCGTGCCGCTCCTTGCGGACCGCCCGGGGAAGAGTGGCGTAAGCCACCTCCCGGATAAGCATGTGTTTGAACAGGTATTCGTGATCGCCCTCGATCTGACTCGCCGACTCACGACGGATGAAGTCGCGGACCTCCAACATGTCTAGGGCTTCCTCCAGCTCGGCCGCCGACCGAGTCGGGTCCAATGCCTGGAGGGCTCCCTGCCAGAACACCTTGCCGATCACCGCTGCGTCGAGCAGCGCACCCCGGGCGGCGGCCGGAAGGGTGTCGACACGCGCGGCGATGGTGGTCCGCACGTTCATGGGGAGCGCCTCGGTCGCCTCGTCCACTCGCTCGGCCAGCGAGGCCACCAACTCCTCGATGAACAGAGGATTTCCCTCGGCCGTAATTACCACGCGGTCGGCTGCGTCCCGCAGTCCGGAGCGCAGCGGCAGGAGATGTCCGGCCAGCGTCCGGGCCTCGTCGGAGGACAGCGGATGCAGCTGCAGCGATGTGTGCGACATCAGCCCCGCTCCCCAGGTCGGCCTGGAGTCCAAGAGCTCGGGGCGGGCCATGGCCAGAAACATGACAGGGACGTCGCGAACCCTCGAGGCCAGGGACTCCACCAGGTCCAGCTGGCTGGTGTCGGCCCAGTGGATGTCCTCGAACACCAGCAGGAGCGGTTGCCGGCTCGCCAGCTCCTCCACCAACCTGCGGGCCGAAAAGAACAGCGGTTGGCGATCGGCGACCCTGTCTCCGCCGAGGCCGATCAGGAGGGCCAGGTGGTCGGCAACCTCCGGGCCCTCAATGGGCCCGCACAATTCTGTGACGACCGCGGTCAGCTTTGCCCGGGCGTCGGCCGGAGGATCGGTCTCGAAGATCCCTGCCATGTCTTTAATCTGCTGGCTAAACGCCCGGTACCCATAGGACCCGCCGTACGGGAGGGATCGTCCGCGCAACACTCGCGCCCCGAACGGCTCGACCAGGCCGACGAACTCACGAGCCAGGCGGCTCTTTCCGATGCCCGGAGGCCCGATCACGGTAACCAAGTCGGGGGATCGATCGGTGGTTACCCCCTCCCAGGTTCGGCGCAGCAGCTCCAGCTCGCGGTCCCGACCGACCATCGGCGCAGCCGACACCGCGCGCTCGGCGGGAGCGGTGAGCGCCTCCAGCGCCAGCCAGGCCACCAGCGGCTCGCGCTTGCCCTTCGCGTGGATTGGCTCGACGGGTGCGTAGCCGATCACGCCGCGGGTGGCCCGGTAGGTCTCGTCGCCCACCACCAGCCCTCCCGGCGGAGCTCCCGTCTGGAGCCGGGAGGCGGTGTTCACCACATCGCCGTGGGCCAGCCCCTGCGCGGTGTCCGGCTGCTGGCGGGCGTCCACGATGGCCTCGCCTGTGTTGACCGCAGCTCGCACGGTGAGGTCGAAGCCCGGATCCTCCTTGTTCAGCTCCTGGATCGCGTCGAGCACCCGGAGGCCGGCCCGCACGGCGCGCTCGGCGTCGTCGCCATGAGAAACCGGGGCGCCGAACACGGCCATGACCGCGTCGCCGATGAACTTCTCCACGACGCCGCCGAACGCTTCGATTTCGGACTTCACCCGGGTGTGATACGGGACCAGAATGGCCCGAACGTCCTCGGGGTCGGCCTGGTCCGAGCGCGAGGTGAAGTCGACTAGGTCGACGAACAGCACCGAGACGACCTTGCGCTCTTCGACGGCCAACTCGACGGTTAGGGCGGTGCCGCAGGCCGAACAAAACCGGGCCCCCTCGGCATTTTGCTCCCCACAAGACGGACACCGGGGCACGAGCAGCAGTCTACGTTTGGCGCGTCGCTCGGAGCGAGGGGTTTCGCCTCCCCCCGAGCGCCACCGGGGCGGCCAGCAGCCGGTCCGGGGATGGAGAGATCGTCGACGAGGTCCAAGGCTATGGGCGGAACTGGCGGCACAGCTCAGGGACCGTCTTCAGCACCGCCTGCCGGCGACGTACGGGCGGTGCCCGATAGCGGACCCGGCTTGCGGACACCTGGCCTGGCCAGGTGCGGAAACGCAACGGCACAGTCCGGTCTAATAACCGGCGGCGGCGCAGATTTGCTCTACGACCGTCGCAGCGCTGGGACCAGCCATCTTGATACTGCTCGCCCTGACCAGTCGACGACTCCCGCGACTACGCCGTTGAAGGGAGACGCAGGCTGAAGGAGCTCTGGAGGGCTACATGGGCTCAGCTTGAGTGCGGATCGGCAACGGGGCGGCAATCCAGTTACAGCTCGACATCTATGGCGAGCTGATGAACTCCGTCTACCTCTGCAGCAAGGTCGGGCTGCAGATCTACCACGACGGCTGGATCGAGTTATCCACACACACTGGACGACTGTCGGATATTCGGCCGCAGCATGCACCGAACATTAATGCTCGAGGTTGTTGGGATCAGGAGTCACCCTGGCGCGGATGGTTCACATTGCAGCATCCCGCACCTTAAGCCTGACAAGCAGCTCTTGATCAACTCCCAGGCCGTCTACAGGCCGTCACTCGTTGAAAACTCGCGGGTAACAATGAGTAGCGTTGAGCAGTGTTTTGCCTAGTGAGCGGGGGCTTGCGCAGTATCGCCCCTAGCCAGAAACCCGCCAGATTTGTTCGAATCCAACACCTGCCACAAGCGAGGAACTAGCCTCTAACTAGGCGCTTACACAACAGTCGGTTCAGCCGCGCACGCAGTGTGAACATGGACATCATGGAGCTTGACGCGTCGATTCTGCAGCCGGTTGTCGGTCGTGGGCTTGACGGCTTAGCTATGCCTGTTGAGTCGTCGGCGGTGTCTTCCGTGTCTCGGGCTCGGTGCGCGTTCCGGTCGCCGATGCCGTGCGACAAGCCAGCTTCCATCAACAACCCTCCAGTGGGCTCTCATGCGACGATCAGTGCATAGAAGAGAGATTGCCTGATCCAGGATCCCTGAAGGGAGAAACTCTACGAAGATCATCAACGTATTCTTGCGGCGGCAATGGACCGGCCAGTTCCGCTCCAAAGCGTGTTCCCACGTGTACCTCGCTCGCGCGGACGTCGGTCCGGCCTCCGATGTGTGTGGGAAGTGCGTGGCGCTTGGGGACTCCTGGCCGGCGCTTCGGATGTGCCTGCTGTGTGGCTACGTCGGCTGTTGCGACAGGTCAAAGAACAAGCACGCCCGAGAGCATTTCCGTGAAACTGGCCATCCGTTGATCCGGCCCTACAAAGAGCGGGGTATGGACTGGGTGTGGTGTTACGTGGACGAGGCACTTCTCGACCCGATATGACCGAGTCAGTGTTGCTGGGGCTTGTTGTAAAGCTGCGGCTATTTTCGCTGGCGGTCGCGATCTGCTGGCTGACCGATGGATTGACCGGCACCGCGGCGCGTATTAGTCGCGCGGCGCTCCTCAGCAATGCCGCACGCGGACTCGCGTGTCCCTGCCATAACTGGCTGGACCGTTCAGCAGATTGTGCGGCTGCACGCAGGCATGGTGCTCATCTTGGTGAAACGTTTTTCTCCGGGCGAGGAAGAACGATCACTTCGATAGGCTCAGTGCGACCTCGGATTGGCACAGTGCGTCGCTCGAGTTGATCGGTCGTCATGCCTGCCGCCGCGGCGGTTGCAACACTGACGATCACGTCGCCTGCCGCCGCGGCCGATGCGAGTCGGGCGGCGATGTTGACGGCATCACCGAGCGCCGTGAAGTCCTCGACGGTGGTGCCAAGCCCGGTCGCGCCAACGAATGCCTCGCCGGTGTGGACGGCCGTTCCTACTGGAATGGCCACCGCATGCGTGGTGCTGGCTCGTACTGCTCGCTCGGCCAGGTCGATTGCGGCCGCTACTGCTGCCGCCGCGTGGCGCGGTCCGGTGATCCCGCCGAAGAAGAGCCCGATAACCTCATCGCCCACGACTTTGTCGACGATGCCGTCATGCGCAACGATCGCATCCGCTGCCAAGCGATAGAAGCGGTCGAGGAATGCATGGAAGTCCGCCGGGCGCATTCGTTCGCCAATGGCTGTCGAGCCGCGGATATCGGAGAACAGCAGGGTGATCGGGATCTCTACGCCCGTCAACTGACGTTTGCGAAGGTCGGATATGCACCTCGTGCAGAGAGCCGGATTGCCGGAGGATTGCCGGAATCCCGCGTGCCTTAAGACGAGGCCACCCAGCCCGGCGAAAGGCGCGGCGCACAACTTGCAGCGCGGAGGGGACGGGATTTGTTTGAACGCCCGCCGCTGCTTGGCTAGCCACGGACTCTCCCCGGTTAGCACCGCGCGGACTTGTTCAGTGAATTCATCGGCCGCCATTTATCCACACCGTCTCATACTCGAGATAGCCGGTAAGAGTCGCAGCCCTCGAAGCCATATGCCGGCTGTTGTTTCCTGATCCTTCGCCCCCGGGTCTCTTCGGGATCGGATACGGCTAAGGGCTGAGCTCGTGACGGAGCAGTTTGCCGACGGAGCTCCGTGGCAACCGGTGCACGAATGTGATCGATGACGGCACCTCCTACGCTGCGAGGCGCGCCCGGCAGAACTCAAGCAACTCATGTTGGCTCACCGCCTTGCCGGCCGCGAGCACGACCAAGCCCTTGCCGTTTCCATCGCTTGTACGACGCCGGCGTCGACGACGGAGGGATGCTGTGTGAGCACGCGTTCGACATCGCCCGGGTACACGATGTGGCCAGAAACCCTGTATGCATTGTCGACGCGATCGACGATCCAGACGAAGTCTTCGTCGTCGATCCGCGCGGCATCGCCCGTGCGCAACCAGCCGGACTCATCGATCATGTCTGCGGTGGCGTCGGCGCGGTGCCAGTAGCCAGCCATCACGTTGGGGCCGCTTACGAGCAGCTCACCGGTCTCGTTCGGCTGGCAGGCGGTGCCGTCGGCTCGGACAATCCGGATGTCGACGAACAGCGGCGGCTTGCCGGCCGATCCGATCTTGCGTAAGGCATGTGCTGGATCGAGGAGCAGCACGAAGGGCGCGGCCTCTGAGAGACCGTACCCCTGCAGGAAGGTGACACCTCGTTGCATGTATGTCCGGATGAGGCGCTCCGGGACGGGTGCGCCACCGGTGATGTAACAGCGGACGCTCGAGAAATCGGCGGCGGGCCAGGCCGGTGATCGGGTGAGCGCTTCGAGCAGATCCGGATTCCCGAATCCGATGGTGACCCGTTGCTCTGCGATCAGCCGGAGGATCTCGTCCGGTTTAGGTGTCTCGGGAATGATGACCGTCCCGCCAGGGAACAGGACCGGCAGCACGTTCACGCCGGTGCCACCAGTTCGGAAGAACGGCGCGATGGCAATAGTGATGTCGTCGCTGCGGAAATCGACCACCGAGAGGAGGTTGATGACGTTCCAGGTGATGTTGCCGTGCGTCAGCATCACCCCTTTCGGTGCCCCCGTGGTACCAGAGGTATGCGGGAGCATGCACACATCGTCAAGTCTGATGGCCTGGTTGACCGAATCGTCGGAAGATTCCGCGACGAGGTGCTCATAGTTGATCTCCGCGCCTTTCGCGGTCCCGACGACGACACGGGACGCCACATCCGAGGGAAGCGAGATGCCAGCAGCGGTCTGGTCCACCACGACGACCCTGGGCGAGTATCTCGTGAGCACATCGGTGATGACGGCGTGCTCGAGCCGATGATTGACCGGTGCCATGACGGCACCGAGCTTCGCGGTAGCGAACAAGACCTCCAGGAATGCCGGATGGTTGGCGCCAAGCCACCCGACCCGGTCTCCCCTTTGTGCACCGAGCTCGCTTAACCCGCTCGCGAGGCGGCGGATCCGGCTGGCAAGTTCAATGTAAGTACACCGCGATTCGCCGTGGATCAGCGCGGCTTGGTTGGGCGCGATCCGGGCTCGCCGCTCGATCCAGGACCCAACTCCGCGGTCCACTATGTTTTCCAAGGCTCCCACACATCCAAGCAACGCATCAGCTCATATACAGCCGCGACGGAGGTGAACCTGACGCTCGTGATCTGGATTCGAGCTAGGGCTGCTACTCGTAATCTGATCTGACCGGTGCGTTGAGCCACAGGGATGCATCGGCTGAACAACGTGGCTGGGGTGCCCTCGCGGTGCGCAGGACCGCCTACGCAGCCGAATAGTCCGGAGTCGGGTTCATCGCATCGGAACCGTGAGATTGTCCGACGTAGGGAAGCGCACGTCGCGTACCTCTAAGGCGGTGAAGCGGTCAGTCATGAGCGACACAGTCCTCCACGGCTCCGGTGTGACAGCGCCGAGTCGCACAATAGCTTGCGGGTTCATCCTGGCGATTGCTGGCAGAGCCTCAACGGAGGGTTCTGAAGCGGCCGGTCAGGTCGTGCTCTGAGTACGCTTCAGCGTTGCAACCAACCTTGGGAAGGCGATGGCGTGACACGAGTTGTGGTAACTGGCGGTTCTGGAAAGCTCGGCAGTGCGTGCGTCGCTGACCTCGCCTCACACGGATACGACGTAGTGGTCCTCGACCGCGTGCGCCCCGCCGCTCTGCCGCCAGAGTCCACCTTTGTGCTGGTCGACCTCACCGACTATGGCCAGGTACTGGACGCCATGCTCGGTGTCGACGAGCACTACGACCGGGTGGACGCGTTGGTCCACCTTGCAGCGATCCCGGCTCCGGGCATCGTGCCGAACCACGCCACCTTCAGCAACAACATGAACGCGACTTGGAACACGGTCACCGCGGCGAGACGTGCGGGCGTCAAGAACATCGTCTGGGCCTCTAGCGAGACCGTGCTGGGCCTGCCGTTCGACACACCCCCGCCCTACGTTCCCGTCGACGAGGACTACCCTCCCCGGCCGGAGTCCACGTATTCACTGGTGAAGACCATGGAAGAGGCAATGGCCGCCCAGCTGTGCCGTTGGGACCCTGAACTGAAGATGTTCGGCCTTCGGTTCTCCAACGTCATGCGGCCCGAGGACTATGCCGGCTTCGCCGACTTTCAGGACGATGCGGCGCTGCGCAAGTGGAACCTCTGGGGCTATATCGATGCTCGCGATGGAGCCCACGCGATTCGGCTAGCCCTGGAATCCGATCTCACCGGTTGTGAGATCTTCGTGATCGCGAACGCGGACACGGTCATGGAACGCAGCAACACCGATCTGTTGGCCGAATGCTTCCCGGACGTCGAGGTCCGGGGCGACATCGGACCCAATGACACGCTGCTCTCGATCGACAAGGCCCGCCGACTGCTCGGCTACCAGCCCCAGCACAGCTGGCGTGACGAAGTTGTAAGAACCGCTTGAGGCAGGAGGAAACGTGCGCGTCGTAGTGATAGGCGGCAGTGGCCACGTCGGTACCTTCCTTGTCCCGCGGCTGCTCCGTGCTGGACATGCGGTGAGCAATTTGAGCCGCGGTGCCCGGGCTCCCTATATCGATGATGATGCGTGGTCCGACGTCGAACAGGTAGCGGTGGACCGGGCGGCCGAGGATGCTGCCGGGACGTTCGGGAAACGGGTCGCCGAGCTTGAGGCCGACGTCGTGGTGGACATGATCTGCTTCACGCCTGACTCGGCGGCCGCGCTGGTTGAGGCGCTGCGCGGACACTGCGGACACCTCATCCATTGCGGGACCATCTGGCGCTACGGGTCGAGCGTCAAGCAACCGATGCGGGAGGACGACACGTCGCCGCCGTTCGGCGAGTACGGCACGCAAAAGGCCGCGATCGCCGACCTGCTGGCCGCCGAGACCGCATCCGGTGGCCTCATCACCACGGTGCTCCATCCTGGGCATATCAGCGGTCCCGGTTGGATGCCGATCGGACCGCTGGGAAATCTGGATCCCGGCGTGTGGTACACCATTTCGGCAGGTCAGGAGATTGCCGTTCCAGGGCTTGGGGCCGAGCTCATGCACCATGTGCACGCCGACGACGTCGCGCAGGCGTTCCAGCTAACCGTGGAGCACCGCGATGCGGCAGCAGGGGAGTCGTTCAATGTGGTCGCACCGTCAGCCTTGACGGCTCGCGGCTTCCTCGCGATAGCTGCCAGCTGGTTCGGTCAGACTTCCAGAACCCGGTCGGTGAGCTGGACCGAGTTTCGCTCAGGCACTACAGCGGAGTTCGCCGACTCCAGCTGGCAGCACCTATCTCGTAGCCAGTACGCCTCCATTGAGAAGGCACGCAGCCGTCTCGGCTACGCTCCCGCTTTCGAGCCGGAAGCAGCCGTTTTGGACGGCATCCGCTGGCTGATCGATCATGATCGACTTCCGGTTGCGAACCGGCTGGCCGTATAGATCACCGCTTGGGAAGTAGTACGACGGCCATCCGTCGCTCCGCCAGGTCAATCATCAGGATGAGGCAGTTTAAAGAAGTGACCAGGCCGCCGGAGGTTCCCGGCGGTGGATTCTGCACGTGTTCATCGCGGCTCAGCACGACGTTCCTGAGGAGCTTGCCGGCGCGGTACCGGTGCATGATCGCACGGGCGTGACTTGTGCTGTCGGCAATGTAGACACCAAGGAGCGCACGAAGATGGCTACCTCCTTTGCCAAGACAGCGCCCGGACACATCTATCGCCTGGATTCGACTAGCCGGATGATCATGATGGGCGAGCGTGATGTCATCGAACTGTGGGGGATCGGAAGGCGGACTGCAGCTCGACTCGGCGTTCATGGTGTCGGACAGTTGCACTGGCGAGGGCACTGATCCCTGGTCAGAACCAGTCATTTGGTTCATGACCGGCCTGCAGGATCCGTTCATGTGGCGAACCCCAGCATCGTCGCGTTTTGCTGCGCCTGAATGGCCAGCCGCATCACCTCAAAGGTGTGTCTTTGGGGACAGGCGGTTTCGGTGCGATTAGTCACGTCGTGCACGAGGTCGGGGTAATAGCTGAGCTCAACGTCCGAACAGTCGATGTACTCGGTTGTGGCACCATCGACCACGAAAAGGTGATCCTTGCCCGGGCGACCTGCCAGGTCGACGTACTTGCGGAGCTCGATGTAGCCCTCGGTGCCCAAGATCACTAGTCGGCCGTCTCCCCATGTCGGCAGGCCTTGCGGGGTGTACCAATCGACGCGGATGTAGCCGTGGGCACTTCCGGACCGCAAGATCGCTTCACCGAAATCCTGCATCTTCGGTGACTCGGGATGCGTGTAGTTGGCGACGCTGCTCGAGACCACTTCGGCATGTGCGGCGCCCGTAAACCACAAGAACTGGTCGATCTGGTGGCTCGCGATGTCGGTGATGATGCCGCCGGTACGGTCCTTGTCGTAAAACCATTCCGGACGTCCCTCACCGCCTGCGAGGTGGGCTCGGTCCCCCTCCCGGTGGGGTCCGAGTCCCAGAGTCTGTACGACCTGGCCAATTCGACCCTCTCGGACCAACTGTCCGGCTTTGATCGCGCACCGCACCTCGAACCGCTCAGAGAATGTGACTGACCAGAATCGACCCGACTGTGCGACCGCCTTCTCGATCTCATTGAGTTGATCGAGCGTGATACAGCCGGGCTTGTCGGCGACGACGTCCTTGCCGTTCGTCAGGGCCTCGATCGCGATCGCGGAGCGTTGATCGGGGACCGCGGCTGTGACAATTACATCGATCGATCGATCGTGGACCAAGCTCATCGGGTCGTCGACCCACGTCACGTCGGGCCAGCGCTGTCGTGACGCCTGTGCAACCGCAGCGGAGGGGTCCTCGGAGCTGAACCCAACGAGCTGGCAGCCCTGATCGAGCAGACCCTGGATCTGTCCGAAGGCGTGTGAATGGTCCAGGCCGACGGCGGCAAATCGAATTTCTTGACTGCTCTGGTCAGTTGTGGTCATAGGTGATCAATCCTTCTATCAGTGGGCTCGCATCTGGCCGGCATTGGGGCGTTCCCCCGTCGCCGAGTACCCGACTCGCGGATCACGCAACCAGGCAACGAGCGACTCGGCATCAGCTGGTGGACTCCGCATCACGTCGAACAGGACAGACTCCTGAGTCAGTTCGAAAACTCGGCACTGGTCGGAATTCGACCTCAACTGTGCGGAACTGAGGTCGAAAACTCCGCACTGGTCGGAAATTCGACACCCCTCGAGTGATCACAAAGACACAGGCTTGCCGGTCCGGGCCGACTCATAGACGCCGGTGATGATGGCAATCGCTTGCCGGTTCGTTTCAAGATCGACGCGCAACGGCTCCTCGCCGGCCAACGCGGCCAAGAAATTCTCATATTGGCGGCGGTGGGCGTCGACGGCGAGCTGACTTGGGTTACTGCCTGCCGTCTGAGCAGCGGCACCCGAGGCCTCGGGGTAGTCGGCGACCTGGTTGATTGCCGTGCCCGGCTGGCCGTACGCCCGCTCTTCGGCAGTTCCCTCGCGCGGCGTGAGATGAATGAACGTCAGCTTGTCGTTATCGATGATCACCGAGCCCCGGTCGCCGTGCACCTGAAGCCGGGCGCTGAGCCCCGGGTAGGCAGCGGTCGTGGCATGCAAAACACCGAGAGCACCGTTCTCGAACCGCACCACGCCGACGGCGACGTCTTCGACCTCGATCCGTTCGTGGGCGAGGGTGCCGGTGTAAGCGAACACCTCCACGGGCCGGCCCAGTGCCGCCACGAGCAAGTCGACAGTGTGAACGCCCTGGTTCATCAACGCGCCGCCCCCGTCAAGCTCCCAGGTGCCTCGCCAGTCGCCGGAGTCGTAGTACGTCTGCCCCCGCCACCAGTCGATCGAGGCGATGCCGCTGGTCAGCCGGCCCAGCTCGCCCTTGCTGATAGCCGCAGCCGCCACCTCCGTCGCCGGGTCGAACCTGTGCTGCGAGATGACCGCGACCTGAGTGCCGGCGCGACGCTGGGCGGCGATGATCTCATCGGTCTTCGCCACCGTGATCTCGGCAGGCTTCTCGATGATCACGTGCTTGCCGGCCTCCAGGGCCTCGATAGCGACGTCGCCATGCCGGCCGGTGGGAGTGCATACCGACACCACGTCTACATCGAGTGCGGCCAGAGCCTTGGTCAGCGAGGTAAACGGCTTGCCGCCATGGGCGGCAGTCAGCTTCTCTGCGCGGTCAAGGTGAGTGTCGACCACCGCGACCAACTCGATCCGGTCGGCCAGTTCGCTGATCACCGCAGCGTGGATGGTTCCGATTACGCCAGCGCCGACAAGCGCCAGCCGGATTCGCTGCTCCGATTCGCTGACGGTGCTCATGCGTACACGATCCCTTCGCTGGTCAAGATGTCGGTCCGGAAAGAGTCCACATTGTCGTCGTACTTCTCCTCATTCATTCAGATAGGGCTTTACCAGTTGGAGATAACGCTCCGCCATCGTGTCCACGACCTCCGCTGGCGGCGCCGCCCATAGATCGGCGTTGAAGATCTCTACTTCGACGTCTCCGCGATATCCGGTCCGCGCGACCGAGCGGGTGAAGGCGTTGAAGTCAATGTGGCCATCGCCCATCATGCCGCGTGCCAGCAGGGTGTCCGCGGGCAGCGGGGTGATCCAGTCGCAGATCTGATAGCTGGCGATGCGTTGTCCCGCGCGCTGAATTTGCTCGGCAATCCCGGGCTCCCACCACAGGTGAAACGTGTCCACTACGACGCCGACATCGGCCGCGTCGAAGCGCTCGGCAATGTCCAATGCCTGTGCCAGCGTTGAGATCACTCCACGATCCGCGGCGTAGATCGGATTCATGGGCTCGATACCGAGATTGACACCTCGCTGATGCGCGTACGGGACCAATTGCTCGATCGCCGTCGCAGCGCGGTCGCGAGCAGCTTCAAGATCACGATCACCGGGCGGCAGTCCACCGGGAACAAGTACCAACGTTGCCGCGTTCAGCGCGACAGCCTCATCGATCGCCTCATGGTTTCGAACCTCGGCAGCCTCCGCCTCTCCCGGGTCCGCGGTCGTGAAGAATCCGCCGCGGCACAGCGATGAGACACGCAATCCCGACTCGGCAAGCAACCGGCATGCCTCATCGAGGCCGACTTCAGCAAGCTGTTCTCGCCAGATTCCAATTGCGCCGAGGCCAGCGTCGACGCAGCCCTTGATCGCCTCTGGCAGCGACCAGGAGGGGGTAGTCCGTTGGTTCAGGGACAGCCGGCTCAGCGCTGATTCGGCGGTCATCGAGTCACGCCGGCGGTCCCGAACAGCATGCCGAGGCGGTGCGCCGCAAGCTCAGGATCGGTCAGCAACTGCGCCTCATTGGCGAGATCGAACACCCGAGTCAGGTGGAGGATTGAGCGCGCCGACTGCAGACCGCCGACCATGATGAACCCGTCCTGGTGGCCGTTGAGCCAGGCCAGGAAGGCGATCCCCGTCTTGTAGTAGTACGTGGGCGATTCGAAGATGTGCCGGGACAGGGCCAGCGTCGGTGCAATCTCCCGGCGATATTCCTCGATGTCATCGGCATCCAGCGCGCTGAGCGCGGCCGAGGCTGCCGGTGCGATGGCGGCAAACGCGCCGAGCAGCGCGTCGGAATGGTGGACGCCGTCGCCCTCGATCAGTTCTGGATAGTTGAAGTCGTCACCGGTGTAGAGGCGCACGCCGGCTGGCAACGCGGCGCGCAGCTGCTGTTCATGATCGGCAGACAGCAGTGACACCTTCACGCCGTCGACCTTGATGCTGTGCTCGTTGATCAAATCGAGGAACGTACCGGTCGCTGTCGGGATGTCGGTCGAGCCCCAGTAGCCCGTCAACTGTGGGTCGAACATCTCGCCGAGCCAGTGCAAAATCACTGGCTGGGAGGCCTGAGCCAGGACCGCTGCATAGACCCGAAGGTAGTCCTCGGCGTTGCCAGCGATGGCCGCCAGCTGGCGGGAGGCCATCATGATCACCTGCGATCCTGCGCCTTCGACAAACTCGACTTGCTCGAGATAGGCGCGGGTCACCTCGTCCAAGCTCTGGGCGGGAGCAAGAAGATGATCAGTTCCTGCACCCGAGGCAATCCGAGCGCCGTGCTCACGTGCGACTGCTGCGCTGCGGCTGATCAACTCCTGGGTCGCAGCCCAGTCCAGACCCATGTTGCGCTGGGCAGTGTCCATGGCTTCGGCGACACCGAGGCCATAGCGAAACAGGTGACGCCGGAACGCCAGAGTGGCCTCCCAGTCAATGACGGCCGGTGCGCCGGGAACATTGTCCCCGCGTGGATCGGCGACCACGTGTGCGGCGGCGAAAGCGATGCGGCTCTGGAAAGGTTGAGGATGTTCTACCCAGGCTCGTGGCTCGCACAATTCGATCTCGCGCCAGCCGCCACCGGCTTCTGGAAGCGCAACGTTTGCAGTTGTCGTGGTCATGATGTGAACCAATCGATCTCGACCCGGCGACCCTCGGCCGAGGACGTCGCACCGGCGTCGGCCAGCTGCAAGCCGCGTACGCCGGCTGCGAGATCGTAGGAGTGTGGTCTGCCGTAGTCCACGTCGGATAGGAACTGCTCCCATTGGGCTCGGAACCCGTTGGTGAACTCAGCGTTGTCCGGGATCTGCTCCCACTGACTCCGGAAGTCCTCGGTGGTCGGCAGGTCGGGGTTCCACACCGGCATCGGCGTACGCACCCGAGGTTGGATACGGCACCCGAACAGGCCCGCCACCGCAGAACCGTACGTGCCATCCACCTGGAACTCGACCAACTCGCCACGATCCACGCGTACCGCCCACGAGGAGTTGATCTGGGCGATCACATCGTTCTCGAGTTCGAAGATCGCGTACGCGGCATCATCGGCGGTTGCCGCGTATTCCCGGCCCTGCTCGTCCCACCGTTCAGGAATGTGGGTAACTGCCTTGGCCGTCACTGTCTGCACCTTGCCGAACAGGTTTTCCAGCACATAATTCCAGTGCGGGAACATGTCCAGCATCATGCCGCCGCCGTCCTCGGCCCGGTAGTTCCAGCTCGGGCGCTGAGCGGGCAGCAGATCGCCCTCGAACACCCAGTAACCGAACTCCCCTCGTACGGAGAGAATGCGGCCGAAGAATCCGGAGTCGATCAGCCGCTTCAACTTCACCAGGCCGGGCAGGTAGAGCTTGTCGTGGACCACACCGTTGATCACGCCCGCATCTCGGGCGGCGGCGACCAGCTCAATGCCCTCCTGGACCGACTCGGCAATCGGCTTCTCGGTGTAGATGTGCTTGCCAGCGCCGATAGCCTTCAAGATCGACTTCTTACGCTCGGAAGTGACCTGCGCGTCGAAGTAGATCAAGGCTGACTGGTCGCTCAGCGCCTCGTCCAGGTTGGTCGTGAAGTCTGCGACACCGTGCTGGGCGGCGAGCGCAGCCAGCTTCTCGGCGTTGCGGCCGACCAAGATCGGCTCGACAGAAATCCGCTCGCCGTTGGGGAGTCCAACGCCGCCGTCGTCACGGATGGCCAAAACGGATCGGACCAGGTGTTGGCGATAGCCCATCCGGCCAGTTACCCCATTCATGATCACTCGAATTGTCCGCTGTGCCACGTCCGTCTCCTCGACAGTAATTAACTACGCTTAGAAAGCGCTTTCGCAATCGCTTTAGGTACTATACGATCGGCGGTATAGGGAGCACAACCCAAAGGAGCTCAGGAGCCATGGCTGCTGTGTCAGGGCAGGTGCTGTTGAGTGACGTGGCGGCTGCAGCGCGCGTGTCACTTGCCACTGCATCACGAGCCCTCAACGGCCAGGCTGGAGTTGGCGCCGAACTTGCCGAGCGGGTACGCGAGGTAGCGCGGAACCTCGGTTACGTGCCTAATCTCCACGCTCGGCAGTTGGCTGGCGGGACGACTTCCGTGATCGGCTTGATCGTCCATGAAATCGACGATCCATTCTTCACCGAGATCGCCGGGGGCATCGTACGTTCGGCTCTGGCGGAGAACCTCATGGTGCAGGTCTCGCACTCCGGCCGAGATCCAGAGCAAGAGCTCCAGGAGATCACCACCCTGGTAGTTCAGGACGTGGACGGCATCATCATTGCCGGATCTGGCTATGTCGATCCGGCAAGGGAAGCCCGTGCCAAGGAAGTGTTGCGAGCGTATCAACAGCGAGGCGGCCGAGTGTCTGTCATTGGGCGCCACCACCTGGCCGTCGATGCGGTCCTCCCCGACAACGAGAAAGTTGGGACTTTGGCCGCCCAACACCTCGTCGAATTCGGCCATCGCGATGTTTTGGTCGCCGCAGGCTCCGAGCAGTTGACCACCATCGCTGATCGTCTATCCGGCGTTCGTTCGGTATTTCGAAAGGCCGGCATTCAAGCCACGGTGGTGCACGACGATTTCACACTCGAGGGCGGGGCCCGAGTCGCCGCCCGCATTGACGAGCTGGCCACCCGTCCCAGCGCAATTCTGGCGCTCAGCGATCTGATGGCAATCGGCGTACTCCAGGAGCTGCGACGTCACGGTATGCGGGTTCCTGAAGACATCTCGGTCATGGGAATCGACGACATCAAGGTGGCGCAATCACTTGCACCGGCTTTGACCACAGTGGCAGTTCCGCTGACCGAGATGGGCGAAATCGCCTTCAGCATGCTGCGCAAGCCATCTGCAGCCAGACCGCGCCGACGTCTTGTCACGGCGCGGCTAGTTGTGAGGGACTCGACAGCGAGGGTATAGCTAGTCAAAAGCTAGGGCTTAGCAACTCCACAGCCTGCGTGTAACGGTTCAGAAATCTGGCACCGTTGACATTGACAGCTACCAAGAAAACGCTTACGCTCTGTCACGAAAACGCTTTCGCGTATTCAAGAAAGGGAGAATGATGGCTTTGAACCGAAGGCAGTTTCTCATCGGCGCCGGTGGGCTAGCCGCTGCGGCCACAATGGGGCTGTCAGCCTGCGCCCCCGGGTCAAGTGGTGGCGGTTCCCAGGGCGGTGGTGGTCAAGGTGGCGCGAAGAACCTCGCCCTGGCCTGGTGGGGCAACCCGACGCGTAACAAGAACACCCAGGCGATGATCGATGCATACATGAAGGCCAATCCCGATGTAAAGATTTCGGGCCAGCCAGGTGAGTTCAACAGTTACTGGGACAAGCTCGCCACGCAGACAGCCGGCGGCCAAGCCCCCGACATCATTCAGATGGACATGCTCTACATCGCAGAGTACGGAACTCGTGGCGCTCTGCTGGATCTGAGCAAGGTCGACACCTCCAAGTTCAGGGAGGGCACCGTGGAGTCGGGGAAGATCAACGGCAAGCTGGTCGGGGTCAACGCGGGCATCAACAGCGCGCTGATCTTTGGCAGCCCGAAGGTCTTCGAAAAGGCCAAGATGGATCTGCCCGATGACAAGACCTGGACCTGGGACCAGCTGATTGAGGTTGGTGCAGAGGTCGCCTCCAAAGCTGGAGTGCCCTTCGGTCTGGCGTCGCTGCTCCAATCAGACGCATTGTTCGGCACGTTCGTTCGCCAGCGCGGGAAGGAACTCTTCACCGAAAACGGGCTTGGGTTTGATGTCGCCGACGCTCAAGCCTGGTTCGACTACTTGCTCAAGGGCCAGAAAGCTAAAGCCTTTGGCACCCCCCAGCAGGTGAGTGAGGAGCAACCGAAGCTGCTGGACCAAAGTGCGATCGTGGTCGGTACGGCTGCGATGCAGTACTACAACTCCAATCAGCTGGAGGCTGTTAACGCTGCCGCTGGGCAACAGCTGAAGATGCTGCGGGGCCCGAGTACGACAGGCAAGGCAACCGACCGCAAAACCTGGTACAAGGCAAGCATGCTGTGGTCCGCGTCAAGCAAGAGCAAGAATCCGGACGCGGCAATCGCGTGGATCAACTGGTTTGCGAACAGCCCGGAGGCAGCAAACATTGATCTGGCCGAGCGGGGCATCCCGCCGAACACCGAGATCCTGGCCGAGGTCAAGCCCAAGCTCTCTGCTGCGCAACAGACCGTCGCGAAATACATCGAGGACATCAAGCCCGAGGTGGGCACCACGCCGATCGCCCCACCCCCCGGCGGCGGCACGATCCAAACCGTCTTGTTCCGCCATGGGATTGATGTCCTCTTCGGGCGGAAAAGCTCAGCTGACGGCGCGCAGGAGTTCGTCACCGAGCTGAAGTCCAACCTGCAGGTCTGATGGCATGAGTGCAATCTCCGAACTTTCACACATCCATGTGGGAAAGGCTAAGACGGCCGAAGAGCGCCGCCTGCGGAAGAAGGAGGCCGGCCGAGACAATAAGGCTGGCTACCTGTTCCTGCTGCCCTGGTTGATCGGACTCGTCCTGATCACCCTCGGGCCGATGCTCGCCTCGCTGTACTTGTCGTTCACCAACTACAGCCTGATCCAGGCGCCCGGCTGGGTCGGGCTGGAGAACTACGCCCGGATGTTCAGCGACCCGCGTCTGCACAAGTCACTCGTGGTCACATTCACTTACGTGATCGTCGGCGTTCCACTGCAACTGATCGCGGCCTTGGCCATCGCAATGCTTCTAAACGAGGGGATGAAAGGGCTGGCCTTCTACCGGTCAGTCTTCTACCTGCCGTCGATGTTGGGCGCCTCTGTTGCCATTGCCGTGCTCTGGCGGCAGATGTTTGAAGTGGACGGCCTGGTCAACCAAGTGCTCCGGCTGTTTGGTATCCCAGCCCAAAACAGCTGGATCGGCGACCCCAAGTACGCGTTGTGGACCATCATCCTGTTGCACATATGGACATTTGGATCACCGATGGTGATCTTCTTGGCCGGTCTGCGGCAGATCCCGGGAATGTATTACGAGGCGGCTTCTGTCGACGGCGCAAGCTGGTGGGCTCAGTTCAGAAGGATCACCCTGCCGCTGCTGTCTCCGATCATCTTCTTCAATTTGGTACTGCAGATCATCAATGCATTCCAGGCATTCACCCAGGCCTTTGTAGTTTCGAACGGGACGGGCGGCCCGGCGGACTCGACGCTGTTCTACAC
>Ga0207428_10002360_pt1 | contig 18855 bp, 15 predicted proteins | sample RhiMethybrSRZTD1_FD_187600 | JGI IMG/M metagenome (GOLD analysis project Ga0207428, IMG submission 187600) | Populus rhizosphere microbial communities from Tennessee, USA - Rhizosphere MetaG P. TD hybrid SRZTD1 (SPAdes) (version 3) | ecosystem: Host-associated > Plants > Roots > Rhizosphere >...
TCCAGATCGCGCGGGAGGAACGATGAAGAGCGGCCGACTGGCCGGCAAGGTGGCGCTCGTCGTCGGCGGCGGATCGGGCATGGGTCGAGCCGGCTCCGTCCTCATGGCGGCGGAGGGGGCGGCGGTGGTCGTCTCCGACATCGCGCTCGACCGGGCCCAGAGCGTGGCAGCTTCGATCGAAGACGCTGCCGGCACCGCCGTGGCGATGCCGGTCGACGTCACGTCACCCGAGCAGGTCGAGCGCCTCGTCGCGGATACGGTCTCCCGCTTCGGCCGTCTTGACGTCCTCTATCACTGCGCGGCGGATGTCCACTTCGTCAACACGAAGGACAACCGGATCACGGAGCTCGACGACGACGTCTGGCGGCGAGTGATCGACGTCCACCTGACGGGGACGTTCCTCGTCCTCAAGCACGTGGGACGGCAGATGATCGCCCAGCGCTCGGGATCGATCATCGTCTCGAGCACCGTGGACGCACTCGTCGGCTGCGCCGGCCTCGACTCGTACACGGCCGCGAAGGGAGGCGTGACGTCGATGGTGCGCTCGTTTGCGGCGGGAATCGGGCGGGACGGGGTACGTGTGAACGCGATCGCCCCGAGCTTCGTCTCGACCGAGCCGCAGAGGGTATGGCTCGACGACGCGGACGCGAGCGCCACCATCGCCCGCCTGCATATCCTGCCCGTGCCGACACCCGAGCAGATTGCACCGTTCGTCGTCTATCTCGCGAGCGACGAATCCGCAGCCGTGACCGGCACCGTCTTCCCCGTCGACGCCGGCTATATGGCGTTCAAGGCGCAGGTCGACGTCATGGGCACGATGCAGGCCGGCTATTAGTCGTCCGACGATGGCTGGGATCGAGCTCGAGCACGTCACCAAGGCGTTCGCCGGCGGAGTCGTCGCGGTCGACGATGTCAGCCTCTCGATCGCCGACGGGGAGTTCATGGTCCTCGTCGGCCCGTCCGGCTGCGGCAAGTCGACGCTGCTGCGGATGATTGCTGGGCTCGAAGAGATCACCGACGGGACGATCGCGATCGGGGACGTCGACATCACCGCGCTGCAACCGGCCCAGCGCGACATCGCGATGGTGTTCCAGAACTACGCGCTGTACCCGCACATGAGTGTGCGCGAGAACCTCGGTTTCGGGCTCAGCGTCCGCCGCACGCCGAAGCGGGAGATCGCGCGGCGCGTGGACGACGTGGCGGCGCTCCTCGGCCTCGAGGAGCTCCTCGAACGCAAGCCGGCGAAGCTGTCCGGCGGCCAGCGCCAGCGGGTCGCGATGGGCCGCGCGATCATCCGCGAGCCCAAGGCCTATCTCATGGACGAGCCGCTCTCGAATCTCGACGCCAAGCTCCGCGTCGGGATGCGCGCCTCGCTCGCGGAGCTGCACGCCCGCCTTGCCGTCACGAGCATCTATGTCACCCACGACCAGACGGAGGCGATGACGCTCGGCCAGCGCGTCGCCGTCATGCGGGACGGCCGGATTGTCCAGGTCGACGCGCCGCAGCGGCTCTACCAGGATCCGGCCGACCTCTTCGTGGCGTCGTTCATCGGCTCGCCCTCGATGAACCTCGTCGATGCTGGTGTCGAGGGAGACGAGATCGTCTTCGGACAGTTCCGTGTCCGCCTCGACCCGGCCCGGCGCCCACCGCCCGGTGTCGAGCGCGTCACGCTGGGAATCCGTCCCGAGGCCTTCGAGAGCGGCGAGCTCGCCGCACCGGGTCTGCCTCGCATCGTCGTCGCGGTCGACGTGCTGGAGGAGCTCGGCTCGGACGCATTCGTCGTCTTCCGCGTCGGGGCGCCGCGCATCAGCGTCGAGACGCGCGACACCCCGGACGACGAGGAGATCCTCCTCGCGGAGGACGACTCTCGGTTCACGGCGCGCGTCAACCCGACGACGGTCGGGCGCGTCGGAGCGCCGCTCGAGCTCGCGGTCGATCCGGCGCACTTTCACTTCTTCGACCTTCGAACCGGAACGACGCTCCGCGTGTAACCGGGTCGTGCGAGGGCCGAATCGAACCGGGGCGACCGCTGTCACTTGCCGATGCCGGCGGTCAGGCCGCGCACGAAGAAGCGCTGGCCCGAGAGGTAAAGCAGCACGATCGGCAGGATCGAGATGAGCGCGCCGGCCAGCACGAGCGGCTGGTTGGTCGCGTAGCGGCCCTGGAACTGGGCGAGGCCCGACATCAGAGTGCGAGCCTCGTCGTTCTGCAGGAAGACGAGTGCGATCAGCAGCTCGTTCCACACCCAGATCGACTGGACGACGACGAGCGTGAAGGCTGCCGCCCCGGAGAGCGGCAGCACGATCCGGCGGAGGACCGTGAAGGGGCCCGCCCCCTCGACCGCGGCCGCCTCGATCAGCTCCTCGGGCACCGTGCGGAAGAAGCTCGACAGGAAGAACACGCCGAACGGGACGAGCAGACCCGTGTAGAAGACGATCACCGACTGCAGGTGGTTCACCCAGCCCGTGTCGACCATGAACACGAACATCGGCACGAGCAGCGTGACGGGCGGCACGACCATCAGGGCGACGCTGGTCGAGAGGAAGATCTTGTGCCCGCGGAAGCGCCCGAACACGGCCGCGTACGCGGCGAGCAGCGCGACCAGCGTCGAGACCGCGACGGACGAGACGGTGACGAGCAAGCTGTTCCACATCCACCGGGGCAACGGCTCGTCGCTCACCATCGTTCGCAGCGAGTCGAGCGTCGGATGGGCAGGAAAGCCGGTGGGGTCGAGCTGGTAGTCGGCGTTCGTCTTGAGCGCTGTCGTGACGATGAACCAGAGCGGGTAGAGGGCCGCGAGGCAGATCACGATCAGGAAGGCGTGGCGCGCCACCAGCCCCACGAGACCGCCGGCGCCGGCTCTCACGCGGCGACCGCCCTCCGCCGCACCCACAGGGAAAGGCCGATCAACACACTCGCCATCCCGAGCAGCATCACGGCGACGCTCGCGGCGGTGCCGTTTGCCCCGTTCGAGAAGCTCCGCCAGATGTAGAGCTCCATCACGCTCGACGCATAGCCGGGTCCACCCGAGGTGAGGATGTACACGTAGGTGAACACCCAGGTGAGCATCGTGATCACCATGATCACCGTCACCAGCTCGATGACCGGCCGGATCTGCGGCACCAGCACTCGAAGCTGCAGGCTCCACCAGCCCGCGCCGTCGATGCGCGCGGCCTCGGCCGTCTCGGGCGGAAGCGCGAGCAGCGCGGCGGTGAACACGACCACGGCGAAGCCCAGCTGCTGCCAGATCACGAGCCCACCCACCGACACGATCGCGAGGCGAGAGCTCCCGAGCCAGTCCTGCGCCAGCGGCCCCAGGTGGACTTCGCGCAGCGCCGTGTTGAGGACGCCGTTCTCCTGGAGCAGGAACGAGAACGCGATCCCGATCGCCGCCGCGGGCAGCACGTACGGGAGGAAGACGATCGCCTGGTACTGGCGCCCACCGCGAATGCGGTCGTTGAGCACGAGGGCGACGGCGAGACCGAGCACGAGCAGCACGGGGACCGCAAGGAGCAGCTTCAGGTTGTTCACCAGCGATTGGTGGAAGGCCGGGTCCTCGATGACGCCGCGGTAGTTGTCGAGACCGACCCAGATCGGGGAGGCGAAGTTGCCCGCGTAGAAGCTGTCGCGGATGACCTGGACGAGCGGGTACCCGAACGCGAACGCCATCGCGCCCACGGCGGGCAGAACGTAGAGGTAGGGCCAGAGCACCCGCCGCCGGCGACGGCGGCGGGCACCTATGCGAGCCTCCCGGTTCAGCCCTCCGCCACCCACTTCGAGTAGGCGCGGAATTCGTCCGGATGCTGGCTCTTCCACTTCGCGATCTCCCGCTCCCAGAGCTTCACTGCGTCCGCGGGCGAGCCCGAGCCGGACGTGATCAGCTCACCGGCGGGGAGATCGGCGTTCCCGTCGACCTGGGGTGGAACGAAGTTCTCGGGCCACACCGAGACCGGCGACAGGTTGAGCTTGAGCCGCTGCTTGGCGAGGGGGTCCTTGACGAGTGAGGCCGGGAACCGCTTGTCGGCCGGGAACACCCCGGTCGCCTTGTACCACGCTCTGAGCGCCTGCGGGGTGTGCAAGAACGTGAGGAACTGCGCCGCCGCCCTCGGATGCTTCGACCAACTCGTGATGAACGCCGACGACGACTGGGTCGTGTCGAAGCTCCGCGCGAGCTTGCCCTTCCCCCAGATCGGGATCGGCCCGACACCCATGCCTTTCACCCCACCGAGCGTCTTCGCGGCGCCAGCCGCGAAGCCGTCGGTGATCCAGGACATGGCGACTTTCTTCTGGCCGAAGAGCTGGAGACCCTGGGTGAAGCTGATCGAGGCGACGTCCGAGTTGAGGTAGCCCTTCTTCTTCAGATCCGCGAGCGCCCCGTAGAACCCCGAGTACTTCGGATCGGAGAACTTGGCCTTGCCGATCATCGCCGCCTTGAGCTCGTCGATCGAGTTGAGATTCTGCTTGCCGATGAGCGAGAAGAACCAGGCGCCGCCATATCCGTCCTTGTTGCCCATCCCGAACGGGGTGATGCCCGCTGCCTTCAGCTTCTTGGCCGCGGCGAGGAGCTGCGCCCAGGTCTTCGGGCCCTTGTTCGGATCGAGCCCCGCCTTCTTGAACAGCGCCTTGTTCCAGACGAACGGGATGCCGAGCAGGTACTGCGGCATCGCCCAGAGCTTGCCGCCGGACATGTTCTCGGAGGTGCCGATCCAGTTCTTGATCTCCTTTGCGGGCACGTAGTCGGAGATGGGGACCGAGGACCCGTTCCAGGCGGGCGTCAACACGGGGAGCGTGGCCCACTGCGTCGCGATGTCGGGCCCGCTCTTCGTCTGCGCTGCTGTCGTGAAGGCCGACGTCAGCGTGTCGGTCGACTGCGTGACGACCGTGATCTTGACGTTGGGGTGCGCCTTTTCGTAGAGGGCGACCTGCTTCTTGAGCCAGCCGTTGGCGCCGGGTGCGTCGTCCTCGCCCCAGTACCAGTACGTCAGATCGGCGTCGTTCGGATCGTCAGCCGCCGGCCGCGCGTTCTGCGAGGCCGCGGTCGACGCAAACGCTGCGACGGCCACGGCGACGGCCGCTCCGACCGCTGCCAGTACGCGAGTCCTCATCATCATGGCCCGCCCCTCTCGTCAAAGGATGAACGTCGAGCTTTACGTCTTGCCTCTCGAGTGTCAAACATGTCACGCGTCGATCATCGCCTCGGGTGATTCGGGCAGCACCTGTCCACCGTCGATCACGAGCGTCTGACCGGTGATGCGGCGGGCTTCGTGCGAGACGAGGAAGCGGACGGCCCAGCCGACATCCTCGGGCTCGACGAGCTCGCCCATCGGGATGGCGGCCTCCATCCGGCGCATGTGTTCCTCACCAAGGGCGCGCAATCCCTCCGTCAGCACGTTGCCCGGCAGGACGGCGTTGATCGTGATGCCGCGCGCGACGACCTCGAGGGCGATCGAGCGCATCATCCCGAGCATGGCGGCCTTCGACGCTCCGTAGTGCGCGAAACCCGGATACCCGGTGATCGGCCCCGTGACGGACGATGTGAGTGCGATCCGGCCCCAGCCGGCCTCGAGCATCGACGGCAAGCACGCCTGGATTGCGTGGAGCGCGCCCTTGACGTTGATGTCCATGACACGGTTCCACGCGGCGTCGTCCATCTCGCCCAGGCGGACGGGCGGGTAGATACCCGCGTTGGCAGCCAGGATGGTGACGGGGCCCAGTGCTTCGCGCGCTGTGGTCGCCATCGTCCGGGTACTCGTGGCGTCGGTCACGTCGACGGCCACGGCGAGTGCTTCGTGACCTTCCCCGGTCAACGTGCCTGCGACGGCTTCGGCGGCCGCCAGGTCGATGTCGGCTATCGCGACGCGTGCACCCTCCCTGGCGAGGATCGAGGCGATGCCGCGACCGACTCCGTTGGCACCGCCTGTGACGACGGCTGTCTGTCCGGTCAATGACTCCATGTGTTCCTCCTCGTGCGCGTCCCGATGCGGCGCCGTGACAGGATCCCACCGATGCAGCGGTTCCGCGCCGAGGACGCAAAGTACGCATACAGCGCCGACCACGCCTCGCTCGGGACCGTGCAGCCCCGCGAGCCGTTCGAGGTCGAATGCGTCGAAGGCTTCGGGAACACGTTCGCGTCACCTGACGACTTCACGCCCGAGAGATACGCGGTCGCGGAGACGCTCAAGTGGGCGGTCACGGGCCCGATCGCCGTCGCCGGCGCGGTCGCTGGAGGCGCGATCGCGGTGACGATCCACTCGGTCGACGTGACAACGCCCGGTGTCGTCGTCTACGGCGCCTACACCGACGAGGACCCGTACGCGTGGTGGGACGACGAGAGCGCGTGCGCCGTCTACCCCGCGCAGGGTGGAACCGTGCGCTTCGACGAGCGGACGACGCTTCCGACCCGCCCCTTGATCGGCTGCCTCGCGGTGGCGCCCGAGACGGGAAGCCCGCACGCGATGCTCCAGGGACGGTACGGCGGGAACATGGACTGCCGCGAGATCCGCGCAGGGGCGACGGTCGTGCTCCCCGTCTGGCACGACGGCGGCGGTCTCTACTTCGGCGACTGCAAGGCGCTGATGGGCGACGGCGAGATCGTGGGACCGCCGGAGGTCGGGGCGCTCGTGACTGCGAGCGCAGAGATACGCGAGCGACCCGCCTCGATGAGCTGGCCGCGGATCGAGACCGCCGAGAGCATGACGACGCTCGTCTCCGGCAAGCCCCTCGAGTGGAGCGCACGGCAGGCCTACCGGGAGCTACTCGAGTGGATCGTCGAGGACTACGACATCGCACGCCACCAGGCCGCGCTCCTGATGGCCATGGTCGCGCAGGCGGGGATCTGCCAGATCAGCAACACGGACTACACGGCCTACTGTGTCGCGCCGCGCGGTGTCTGGCGGCCGTACGCGCGTTAGCGCTCTAGCGGACGAGCCCGCGCGCGGAGACGTCGATCACGTGGTCGACGACACCGTCCCGCACCGCCAGCAGCCCGTCGTGCAGGTTCACGCATCCGCACGCATGATTCGGGATCACCCGTAGGCGGTCGCCGACCGCGGGCCGCTCCTCCAGTGCGGTGACGTCGACGTAGCCGTGCTCCTCGTTGATCGTGTGCAGGTTGGCGTCCGGCCAGCCCACGATCGCACCGTGACCGCCGTCGGGGTGATCGTCCGAGGTGAACGTCTTCGAGCCCGCGTCGATCACGATCTGGCCCGGCACCGCGTCCGAGACGACCGTCACCTCGACCGTGAGCGCACAGGTGTCGAGGTCGCCGTCGACCCGGTCGAGCAGCGCGTACGTACCCGAGCGGAGCTCGTTGACACACGTCTCGTGGGTGAGGTAACGCGACGGCGTCGAACCGCCGGAGATCCGGTCACAGCGGATGCCCGCGGCGGCGAACGCGTCCCGGGTCTCGCGGAGCAGCTCGTCCACCGCCATGACCCGCTCGCGCACCGTCGCTGCGTCCCCGCGGCAATGCCCCGGGTAGCAGCTGATCCCTGCTACCTCCACCGCCGGGAGGGGGGAGAGCGCTTGCGCGACGGCGAGCGCCCCGGCCGCCGTAGTCTGGCCTGTTCGATGGAGACCGACGTCCAGCTCGACGAGCAAGCTCGCCCGCGCCCCGCTTCGGGCGAGCGCAGCTGAAAGACCCTCGGCCGGCGCGACGCCGTCCACCGCCACTGTCAGCTCGACATCGCCGGCAATCCGCGCAAGACGCTCCCATTTGGCGGTGCCGAGTGGTGGGTAGTGGACGAGGATCTTCGGCGCTCCCGCTTCCTGGAAGACCTCCGCCTCACCCGTCTTGGCGACCGTCAGCCCGCCTGCGCCGAGCTCGAGCTGCCTGAGACCGATCTCGGGGGACTTGTGCGTCTTGGTGTGAGGCCAGAGCGCAATCCCGTGCTTGTCTGCGTACGACTGCAGGTCGCGCAGGTTCGCGTCCAGCCGGTCGAGGTCGACCGCGGCGACGGGGGTCTCCACCTCGCTCAGCGAGCGGCCCACCTGACGGGTGAGCAGCTCGAGCGTGCGGTCGGCCCCGGTGCGTATCGCCGCGGTGCTCATGACGAGCACACCTTGCCATACGGACGACGCTGCGACGGCGCGCGGTTACGTCGGCTTGTGCGGAGCAGCACCCGATCGCATCGCCGAGCGCACGGCTTGAACTGCCGAGCGGCCGACGCATACAGTCCGTTCACCCAGCGATGAGCCCACATACGCCCCGCTCGACCGGTTGCTGCGGCAGGTGCAGCGTGGACGCGGCTCTGGTCATCCCGGCATGAGCCCGCCGAGCCCGCCGAGCATGACGGAGTCGGGCGAGCACGCGTGCTCCGAGTGCGGCGCCGACAACCCGGAGGGCAACCGCTTCTGCGGTTCCTGCGGGGCGGCTCTGGTAGCTCCAGCGATCGAGCGCCGGAAGCTGGCGACGCTCGTCTTCTGTGACGTCGCGGGCTCGACCGCCCTCGGCCACAGCACCGATCCGGAGGCCGTGCGGGAGCTGATGCTCTCGTACTTCGCGGTCGCGCGCGAGGTCCTGGAGCGACACGGCGGGACGGTCGAGAAGTTCATCGGTGACGCGGTCGTCGCCGCATTCGGGGTACCGGTCGCGCACGAGGACGATGCGCTGCGGGCGTGCCGGGCGACTCTCGAGATCCAGGCGCGACTGTCCTCGCGCATCCCTCTGCGAATCGGCGTCAGCAGCGGCGAGGTCGTCACGGGCGATACCAGCACGAGAGAGACGTTTGCGACCGGTGACGCGGTGAACGTCGCCGCCCGTCTCGAGCAGGCGGCCGCGCCCGGTGAGGTGTTGATCGGCGAGTCGACGCTCGCGCTCGTCCGCGATGCCGTTCATGTCGAGGCCGTGGAGCCGCTCCTGCTGAAAGGCAAACCCGAGCCGCACCGCGCCTTCCGCCTGCTCGCGGCCGGGGGATCGGCCACCCGCACGGCCACGCCGCTGATCGGCCGGGTGGACGAGCTGGCGCTGCTCGAACGTGAGCTCCACACCGTCATCAGCGACGGCGGATGCCGATTGGTGACCGTGGTCGGCGAGCCCGGCGTGGGCAAGTCGCGCCTCGCGGGTGAGCTGATCGAGCGCGTCCGCCCGCGCGCCCGGGTCGTGCAGGGCCGCTGTCTTTCGTACGGCGAAGGGATCACCTACTGGGCGGTCGCAGAGGTCGTGCGTGAGCTGACCGGGATCCGCGATCAGCATTCCGCGGAGCAGGTGCGGACGCAGCTGGACGCGTTCTGCGCGAGCCTCGCCGACGGCGCCGGTGTCGCGGCCCAGGTTGCGACGATGCTCGGCGCCGGCGAGAGCGGGACCACGCCCGAGGAGCTCTCGTGGGCGCTACGCCGGTTCCTCGCGGCGGCCGCACGCGAGCAGCCGCTGGTGGTGGTGATGGACGACATCCACTGGGCCGAGCCGGTGCTGCTCGAGCTGCTCGCGCGGTTGCCCCAAGCGCTCACCGATGCGCCCGTGCTCGTCGTGTGCCTGTCCCGGTTGGAGCTCCTCGACCGCGATCCTGCCTGGCCGGTGACCGTGCGGCTCGGGCCACTCGCCGCCGGGGAGGTCGACTCGCTGCTCGAGTCCCTCGACGCGCCGGCGAGCATCCGGGCGCGCGTCACGCAGGCCGCCGACGGCAATCCACTGTTTGCCGAGGAGCTGGTGGGGTGGGTGGCCGCGGGGGGCGACCTCGAGGAGATGCCCACAGGGCTGCACGCGCTCCTGGGCGCGCGTCTCGATCAGCTCGACCGGACCGCGCGCGATGCGCTCGAGCGGGGCGCGATCGAAGGCGAGGTCTTCCACTTCGACGCCGTCGTCGAGCTCTCGGAGGAGCGCTCGCGCCCGCTCGTTCCGGGTGGGCTCGAGGAGCTCACCCGCAAGGAGCTGATCGGTCTCACCGCCGCGGACCTGGCCGGCTCGATGGTCGCGTACAGGTTCAAGCACATCCTCGTACGTGACGCTGCATACGCGGCGACCGCGAAGAGGCTGCGTGCCTCGCTGCACGGGCGGTTCGCGGACTGGGTGGAGCGGCGCGCCGGAGACCGGTTGGCCGAGTTCGAGGAGATCGTCGGCTACCACCTCGAGCAGGCTCACCGGTATCAGGGCGAGCTAGGTGAGGCCGATGCCGAACTCGCCGCGCGCGCAGGGGAGCGCCTCGCCGCGGCCGGCCGCCGGGCGCTCTGGCGCGGCGACGAGCGCGCCGCCGCCAAATTGCTCGAGCGGTCACTCACGCTGACGCGGCCGCATACGCTCGACGTCATGCTCGAGCTCGACCTCGCGCAGGCGCTCTCGACGGACCCGGCCCGGGCCATGGCGGTCGCCGAGGCCGCCGCCGGGCGGGCGGCCGCGGCGACCGAGGAGACCGGAGCTGCTCTCGCCCACGCCGTCGCGACATTCCACGGGGTGCAGTGCAGCGCCAGTTCGGTGGACGACCTCGAGGCGAGCGTAGGCGCGGCGCGTCCGCTGGTGGAGGCGAACGGCGACCATGCTGCGCTCGCGACGATCTTCTGGCTCATGGGCCCGGCAGTCGCGAATATCCGCGGGCGCTACGAGGATTGGACGTCGGCGGCCGAGCTCGGGCTCGAGCACACACGGCTCGCCGGGCACCAGCAGCAGGGGCGCGACCGCTTCCGCATCGCCACCGCACTCGCGGTCGGTCCGCGTCCCGCGGACGAGGCGCTCCGAGTGCTCGATTCCTGGCTGGCGGACATGCACGAGCCGTGGACCGACCTGCGCCGTGCGGAGCTGCTCGCCATGCTGGAGCGTTTCGACGAGGCGTGGCTCGCCGCGGAGCAGTCCGGCGAGCTGTTCCGAGAGCGGGGAGTCGAGTGGGGCGACTACGCGCTGGCGATCGTCTCGGCGCTGGCAGGCGACCGCGAGACAGCGTGCCGGCACTGGCGGGTCGTGTGCGACTGGCTGGAGGCAACGAGGCAGAACGGGTTCCTCGCCTCGCATGCGGCCTTGCTCGGACTCGAGCTCTGCGCGCTGGGGCGCTTCGAGGAGGCTGAGGCGTGCGCTCGTCGGAGCCGAGCGGCCGGGGATGCCGACGACCTGGTCTCCCAGGGGCTCTGGCGGGAGGTGCAGGCGCTCGTCGAGTCGCAGCGTGGGAGACACGCGGAGGCGGAACGGCTCGCGCGCGAGGCGCTCGCCTACCTGGAGCGCACGGACAGCCTCGCCTTCCAGGGCGGCGCACTCCGTGACCTGGCCGAGGTTCTCCTTGCCGCCGGTCGTGCAGAGGAGGCCGCGGACGCCCTCGGGCAGGCGCTCGACCGCTACGAGCGCAAGCGCGTGCTCCCGCTGGCCCGGCGCATCCGCGAGCGCCTCACGACGCTGGAACCGGTGCGCCGTTGACCCCTTCGCGTTCCTCCGTCTCCGCTGCGCCCGAGGAGCGGGTGCTCCTGCTCAGTCTGCCCTTCGGCTCGCTCACGCGTCCGTCGCTCGCGCTCGGCCTGCTCGCGGCGCACTGCCGGCGACTCGAGATCGACTGCGACGTCCGCTATCTCACCCTTCCCTTCGCTGAGCTTGTCGGCCCGACGGAGTATCTCTGGCTGATCAGGGAGATCCCGTACGAGGCGTTCGCCTGCGACTGGCTCTTCACCGAGGCGCTCTACGGCCCGCGGCCGGAAGCCGACGCGGCGTTCGTGGAGGATGTGTTGCGCGGGATCTGGCACCTGCGGCGAGAAGCCGTCGCCCGGATCGAGCGGCTTCGCCCGGCGGTCGAGCCGTTTCTCCAGCACTGCATCGAGGAGATCGAGTGGAGTCGCTACACCCTCGTCGGCTTCACCTCGATGTTCCAGCAGAACATCGCCTCGCTCGCACTGGCCGCGCGTGTGAAGGCCGCCTACCCGCACCTGACGACCGTGTTCGGCGGCGCCAACTGGGAGGAGCCGATGGGGGAGGCCTTGCAGCGCCGCTTCCCGTTCGTCGACCTCGTCTTCTCCGGCGAGGCCGACGTGTCCTTTCCGGCGACCCTCGCGGCGCGGCGACGCGACGGCAGCCATCCCGTGACGCGGGCCGGGACGCTCGCCGACCTCGACGAGCTGCCGCTTCCCGACTTCGATGCGTTCTTCGACCAGCTGCGATCGCGGCCCTGCCTCGCGCACCTGACCCCACAACTGCTCGTCGAGACGGCGCGAGGCTGCTGGTGGGGCGAGCGCTCGCATTGCACCTTCTGCGGCCTCAACGGCTCGACGATGGCCTTCCGCAGCAAATCGCCGGAGCGCGTCGTCGAGGAGTTCGCGTCCCTCCGCACCCGCCATGGCGTCCGGGAGTTCTGGGTCGTCGACGACATCCTGGACATGCGCTACTTCCGAACCGTGCTGCCGATCCTCGCAGGCGAGCAGCTGGACATCGAGCTTTTCTGGGAGGTGAAGGCGAACCTGTCGGCGAAGCACGTCCACGCGCTGAGGGCCGCCGGAGTCCGCTCGATCCAGCCGGGAATCGAGAGCCTCAGCGATCACGTCCTGGCGTTGATGCGGAAGGGGACGACCGGTCTCAAGAACATCGAGCTGCTCAAGTGGTGCCGCGAGTACGGCGTCAAGCCGATGTGGAACCTCCTCTACGGCTTCCCCGGCGAGACCGAGGCCGACTACGAAGAGACGCGGACGCTCATCGAGGCGATCTGGCACCTCGACCCGCCGCAGGCTTGCGGCCGGGTCCGGCTCGATCGCTTCAGCCCGTACCACGAGGATCCGGAGGCGTTCGGCATGGAGAACGTCCGGCCGAAGGCGCCGCTGTCGCACATCTATCCGTTCCCGCGCGACGACGTGATGGAGATCGCCTACTACTTCGACTTCGACTATCCCGACGGGCGGAGCGCGAACGCCCATGCCGGCCGCGCGCTCGAGGTGGCACGGGCGTGGATGGACGACGCCGACCGCGGCCTGCTGGCAGTCATGGTCGACGGCGACCGCACTGTGCGCCTAGCGGACTCCCGGCGCCGGCCCGGGGCCGCGCCGGAGCAAATCTCCCTCGATCGCTGGGAAGCGGAGGTCTTCCTCGCGTGCGATTGCGCGCAGAGCGTGCGCGAGCTACTGCGGCTCATGGTCGTGCAGGAGGAACGCGTCGCCGAGCGCGAACTCATGGCATTCCTCGCCGACTGCGTCCGTCGTCGGTTGATGGTGCACAACGGACGCTCGTGGCTGAACGTCGGTGTCCACGTTCCCGCCCGCGATCCGACGCCCGAGCGCCCGCGGTTGACCGAAACAGTAACCGCTGTATAGTCGCCCCGATGGCGACTGTCGCCGGTGAGCGGGCCAGCGATCTCCCCGTCCGCCGCGAAGCGGAAGAGTGGCCGCGCGCCTCCGAGCAGGACCCGTTTCTCATCCCGGAGCAGGAGCCTGACGAGCCAGAGCCCGACAAGCAGAAGCCGGACAAGAAAGAGCCGGACGAGGGAGAGCCGGAGCGTGAGCAGGACCCGTTTCTCATCCCGGAGCAGGAGCCTGACGAGCCGGAGCCCGACAAGCAGAAGCCGGACAAGAAAGAGCCGGACGAGGGAGAGCCGGAGCGGGAGCAGGACCCGTTTCTCATCCCGGAGCAAGAGCCGGACAAGGAAGAGCAGGAGTATCAGTCCGACTGAGCCGGCCCGAAACGGCACGGCAGCGGCGACACCCACCGCAGAGACGTCTACGGCTGGGCGAGTGCATCGAGGAACGCGCGGTCGCCCTGTCGAACGGAGTCCGTTCGGGTACCGACCCAGGAGGTCGGCCGGCGCTTGTGTAGGTCAGCTGGCCCCGGCCAGGGAGAAACCACCGTTTGGCAAGCGGATGTGGCGTCCTCTCGCCACGCCATCGCTCAGTTCGGCGATCTCCCACGACTGACGCCGTCCGCCGCGCGGCGGCGGCCGTCAATCGATGTGGAAGTACTCGGAGAGGAGGACGAAGTTCTCGTCGGGCGGACGGCCGCCGAGATCGAAGAACGGCGTCATCTCCGCCTGCCAACGCGCGTTGACGTCCGTCTCGGCCATCGCCCGGACGGCCGCGTCGAAATCGTCGGTCTCGAGGTAGCCGACGACGAGCCCGTCCTCGGCGATGAACAGCGAGTAGTTCCGCCAGCCGGTCCTTCGGAGCGCGTCGAGCATCTCCGGCCACACGGCCTCGTGGTGAGCGAGGTACTCCTCGCGATGCTCGGGCTTGATCCGCAGCAGGAAGCAGACGCGTTGCATTCGCTGACGCGCACGCTAGCGTGCCACGCTGTGCCGGGACCCCGGAGGATTGAGGATGAGATGGGGAAGGCGAGGCTTCGACGTCGGCGACCGCGTCTGCGCGAGCTGACGCCGCTCCTCGGGTTCGACGTTCCGGCCCTGAACGGCACCGAGCGCCGGTTGGCGGCCGCCCTCACCATCGGCGATCTTCGCGCCCTCGCGAGGCGGCGGACACTGCGGGCGGCGTTCGACTACGCCGACGGGGCGGCCGAGGGTGAGACGTCTCTGGCCCGTGCCCGGCAGGCGTTCCAGGACATCGAGTTCCACCCGCAGGTCCTGCGCGACGTCTCCTCGATCGACACGAGCGTCGACGTCCTCGGCGGCAGCTCGGCGCTCCCGTTCGGCATCGCGCCGACGGGGTTCACGCGCCTCATGCGCGCCGAAGGCGAGCTCGCAGGCGCGGCCGCTGCAGGCGCGGCCAGGATCCCGTTCTCGCTCTCGACGCTCGGCACGGCGTCGGTCGAGGAGGTCGCTGCGGCGAACCCGGGCGGGCGGAACTGGTTCCAGCTGTACATGTGGAAGGACCGCGACCGCTCGCTCGAGCTCGTGCAGCGTGCGGCCGCGGCCGGGTTCGACGCGCTGCTCGTGACGGTGGACGTCCCCGTCTCCGGCGCGCGGCTGCGCGACCGTCGAAACGGGATGACGATCCCGCCCAAGCTCAAGCTCAGCACCGCGCTCGACGCGCTTCGCCGCCCGTCCTGGTGGTTCGACTTCGTCACCACCGAGCCGCTCGCCTTCGCCTCGTTCGACCGCTGGGAGGGCACCGTCGCCGAGCTACTCGACACGATGTTCGACCCGACGCTCGACGATGAGGACCTCGCCTGGGTCAGAGATCGGTGGCCGGGGAAGCTCGTGGTCAAGGGGATCCAGACGCTCGACGACGCCCGTCGGGTCGCCTCGCTCGGGGTCGACGCGATCACCCTCTCGAACCACGGCGGTAGGCAGCTCGACCGCGCGCCCGTCCCGTTCCACCTGCTGCCGGACGTCGTCCGCGAGGTCGGCGGCGACGTGGAGGTGCATCTCGACACGGGGATCATGAACGGTGCCGATGTCGTCGCATCCGTCGCGCTCGGTGCACGCTTCACGCTCGTCGGAAGGGCGTACCTCTACGGCCTCATGGCCGGCGGACGCGCCGGCGCCGACCGGGCGATCGCGATCCTCGCCGAGGAGATCACCAGGACGATGAAGCTCCTCGGTGCCCGCTCCATCGACGAGCTCGAGCCCACACACGTCACCCAGCTCGAGCGACTCGTGCCGCGGCCTCGCGGGTCGGTGCCTGCCTAGCCCGAGCCCTGTTCGTACGCGCTCTCGACCGAGGCGATGCCGCGCTCGGCGGTGCGCTGCTCCGCATACCCTCCCTCGCGGAACGCGTTCACGGGATCCGCGGGAAGCCCGCGCTGCTCGCGATACCGGGCGAGCAGCGGCCGGGCGTCGGTCTCGTACGCTTCGAGCAGGACGCGATGCGCTCCGAGCACGTCTCCGGCGCGCTGCGCCTCTGCAATGCGCTGCCAGTCGAGCAGGAGCGCCTTCGCGTACGCCGTCTGGATGTTGGCGACGGACTGGATCATCGCGTCGATCTTCCCTTCGACGTTGTGCGACTGGTCGATCAGCAGCGCGACGCGGTCGAGCTCCGCGCCGCGCGTCAGCTCGGCCATGATCCGGAAGAGCTCGAACGGATCGACGGAGCCGACGATGAGGTCGTCGTCCGCGTACTTGCGGTTGTTGAAGTGGAAGCCGCCGAGCAGGTCCTCTGCGAGGAGGCGCGCCACGATCTGCTCGATGTTCGTGCCCTGCGGGTGATGGCCAGTGTCGACGAGCACCCGGGCCTGCGGGCCGAGGCGTCGGCAGAGGAGCGCCGCGGTGCCCCAGTCGGGCAGGTCCGTGGAGTAGAAGGCGGGCTCGAAGAACTTGTACTCGACGAGCAGTGTCATCTCGGGGTCGAGGAGGGCGTACGTCTTCTCGAGCCCCGCGACGAGACGGTCGTACCTGGCCTGGAGGTCGTCCTGCCCCGCGTAGCTCGTGCCGTCCGCGAGCCACAGGCTGATCACGTCGGAGTCGACCGCTCGCGCGATCTCGACGCACTCGGCGAGATGCCGTAGCGCCTTCGCGCGCACACCCTCGTCGGGGCTGCACAGGCTGCCCAGGCGGTAGTCGTCGTCGCCGAAGAGATTCGGGTTCACGGCGCCGAGCTCCACGCCCTCGGAGCCGGCGAGGCGGGCGAGCGCGCCGTAGTCGTCGACCCGGTCCCACGGGATGTGGATCGCGACGCGCGGACAGCAACCGGTGAGCCGGTGCACGAGCGCCGCGTCGGCGATGCGCTCCTCGACGGTGCGGGCGGCGCCGGGCCAGGGATAGACGTGGAACCGCGTGCCCGAGTTGCCGTACCCCCACGAGGGCGTCTCGATCTCGAGGCGGTCGAGGCGCTCGAACATGCGGTCGTCGTTCATGGCCGCGCAGTCTGACGCATCGGCGGCGAGATTTCGAATCGCTTTCGTTAAAGAGGAAATCGAAAGTGGAACTCTTGACCTCGCGATCCGACCGGCATATGGTCGCATCCACTGATGAGCGAGCCGCTTTCGGGTCTACCGCAGCAGGAGAGGATGCAGCACGTGTTGCGGCTCCTCGAGACGCGAGATTCCGTGCCGGTTGCGGAACTTGCGGAGACGTTTTCGGTTTCGGAAGTCACGGTCCGCAGCGATCTGTCGACACTGGCCCGCCAGGGGCTTGTCGCGCGCATCCGCGGAGGCGTGCGTGCCCTGCGGGACGGCCCGGAGGTCGGCTTCGACCTGCGGCTTCGGCTGGAGGTCGAGCAGAAGCGCGCGATCGCTCGCGCGGCGGCCGCGATGGTCGACGACGGCGAAGCCGTCGCCCTCGACGCCAGCACGACCGCGTACTACCTGGCCCTCGAGCTGCGCTCGATGCGCGAGCTCGTCGTCGTCACGAACGGGCTCCTCGTCGCCACGGCGCTCGCGGATGCTCCGGGTATCACCGTGCTCGTCACAGGCGGCGTGCTGCGGCTCTCCGCGATGTCCCTCGTGGGAGACCTCGGCACGGACGTCCTCCGGTCGACGCGGATCAACAAGGGCTTCCTCGGCGCGCGCGGCCTCAGCCTCGAGCGTGGGCTGATGGATCTGAACCCGGACGAGGTGCGCATCAAGCAGGAGATGGCAGACGCCTGCGAGCAGGTTTACGGGATTCTCGACGGCACGAAGTGGCATCGCAGCGCGCTCCTTCCCTTCGTCCAGATCGAAGACCTCGCCGGCGTCGTCACCGATCTCGGCGCGCCCGCGGATCAGGTCGAGGCGTGGCGTGCCGCAGGGCTCGAGGTAGTCGTCGCCGACCCCGGTCCGCACGAGTCCGTGCCTGCGCGGCCCCGCGACCTTCGGCGCCTGCCGACCCTGGATCGGGCGGCCGGCCGGTGACGGCGTTCGCGGCCGTCGACCTCGGCGCGCAGAGCGGGCGGGTCGCCGTCGGTCACTTCGACGGCGAACGCCTCGAAACCACCGAGGTCCACCGCTTCGCGAACGTGCCCGTGAGGCTGGGGGAGACCCTTCACTGGGACATCCTCGGCCTCTACCGCGAGGTGCTCGACGGACTGCGCGCGGCAGCGGCTCTGGGCACTCCGGTCGCCTCGATCGGCGTCGACTCGTGGGCGATCGACTTCGGGCTCGTCGACCGGGCCGGACGTCTGCTGCGGAATCCCGTTCACTATCGGGACGGTCGCCGGGCCCGGGCCGTCGACAGCGTCCTCGAGCGGATCTCCGGGCGGGAGCTGTACGACCGCACGGGAATCCAGTTGCTCCCGATCAACACGATCTTCGAGCTCGCGGCCATGGCCGGAGAGCCGGACCCTCTGCTGGACGCCGCCGACTCGATGCTGCTGATCCCGGACCTCGTGCACTTGTGGCTCTGCGGCGCCCGCACCTCGGAGCGTACGAACGCAAGCACGACGCAGTGCTTCGACCCTCGAACGCGCGACTGGGCGCGCGACCTCGTCGAGCGGCTCGACGTCCCTGCCCGCCTTCTCCCCGGGGTCGTCGAACCGGGAACGCGCCTTGGCCGGCTCGAGGCTGTCGTCGCCGACGAGACACACCTCGGTGAGACAACCGTCGTGGCCGTCGCCACCCATGACACGGGCTCGGCGGTCGCAGCCGTGCCCTTCCGCCGCCCGGATTCCGTCTTCGTCAGCGTGGGCACGTGGTCGCTCGTGGGCCTCGAGGTGGACGAGCCGGTGATCACCGACGCGTCCTTCGCCGCGAACATCACCAACGAGGGCGGCGTTGGCGACACCGTTCGCCTCCTGCGGAACGTCACCGGCCTCTGGCTGCTCCACGAATGTCGGCGCGCCTGGGCGGGCGAGGGCACCGACTACGCCTTCGACGAGCTCGTCGCGCTGGCGCGGGACGCACCCGCGTTCACCGCGTTCCTCGACCCAAACGACCCCGCGTTCACCGAGCCAGGGGACATGCCCGCGCGAATCCGGTCGTATTGCACCGCGACGGGCCAGACGCCGCCGGCCGACGCAGGCGCGACCGCGCGCTGCATCCTCGAGAGCCTGGCGCTGAAGCACGCCGAGACGATCGAGACGCTTGCGGCGGTCACCGGCACGGAACCCGCGGAGATCCACGTCGTCGGCGGCGGCACGCGAAACGCGCTCCTCTGCGACTGG
>Ga0207428_10002361_pt1 | contig 18852 bp, 17 predicted proteins | sample RhiMethybrSRZTD1_FD_187600 | JGI IMG/M metagenome (GOLD analysis project Ga0207428, IMG submission 187600) | Populus rhizosphere microbial communities from Tennessee, USA - Rhizosphere MetaG P. TD hybrid SRZTD1 (SPAdes) (version 3) | ecosystem: Host-associated > Plants > Roots > Rhizosphere >...
CGGTCATCCCTTGCGGAAGCAACGGCTGCGCGCGATACGCGAACCACGAGTTGACCTCGTCTTCCGAAACGGAAGTGCGCCGCGCGTTCACGGCTCGCGCATTCAGCGACGATTGTGCGGAGATGATTGCCAGCTTGCGCGCGAACGCCTCCGCTTGCTGCGGCGTGACTTTCGGTGCCGCGCTGAGGCCAGCCACGAATGACAGCGCAACCGCAGCACACATCGCCGCCGCATCACGAACTTTCATACACTTCCTCCGAGAGCTGGCTGCGTTGAGTGTAGCACCGATTCGGGCTTGATCTTCGCTTTCTGTTCGCATATAGTCGCCGCTACCTCGGCCACTGAGATGGGAGGATGCCGTGCTTCCGCTTACCAAACGTCAGCGCGAAATCCTGGATTACCTGAACGAGTTCATTCAACAACACGGATACGCCCCGAGCCTCGAGGAGATCGGCCGGCGCTTCAATCTCTCCTCGCTCGCGACGGTCCACAAACACCTCAGCAACCTGCAGGAGAAGGGCTTCATTCGACGTGCGTGGAACCGAAGCCGCTCCGTCGAGCTGATCCCAACGCGCGGTGCAGGACGCGCCTTGGAGTTGCCGCTGCTCGGGTTCGTCGCCGCCGGCGCACCCATCGAAGCGGTCGCTGGGAATGAGACGATCGCCGTCCCGGAGACGTTGGCTGGCAAACGTGACAGCTACGTGCTTCGCGTCAAAGGCGATTCGATGATCGACGAGCAGATCCGCGACGGCGACTTCGTCATCGTCGAGGACCGGAAGTCGGCCGACAACGGTGAGATGGTCATCGCCCTCGTCGGCGGTCTCGACGTCACGCTGAAGAAGTTCTATCGCGAGAACGGACGCATCCGGCTCCAGCCCGCCAACCCGGCGATGCAGCCGATGCTGTTCGAGTCCGATCAGGTCCAGGTGCAGGGGGTTGTCGTCGGCGTCATGCGAAAGTACTGAACACATGCAGGAAAACACTGCAGTGGAAGATACTGGGGCATGAGCGAATCCGAGCGTAAGCAAATCAACTTCACCATCGTCCCAGACGAGGCCCCGGGCCCCCGGACCTACGCGAACTTCTGCGCGATCGCCCACACGCCGTTCGACTTCACGCTGACATTCTGTGAAGTCATGCCGCTCTCCGAGAAGGAGTTGCGCGAGGCCGAAAGCGAGCACGTGGTTCGGGCGCCGGTACGTGCCCGAATCGTCGTGCCAGTACAGTTCGTCCCCAACCTCATCACTGCGCTCCAGGAGCACATGCGCGTCTTCTCCGAGACCTACTCGAATGCGGGTTGGTCCAAGGGGCCAGTTCACTGACGTCCGCCCTGAATGAAGTCGTGAATGAAGTCCCTCGCCACAACTCGGCGCATCATAGAAACGTTATCGGAGCAACACCCCAACGCCGACACTGAGCTGCACTACCGGACGCCGTTCGAACTGCTGGTCGCGACCATCTTGTCGGCCCAGTCGACCGATGCCCGTGTAAACCTGGTTACACCGGCACTGTTCAAGCGCTATCCCAATGCGTCCGCGCTGGCGAAGGCGCGTCTGCCGGCGCTCGAAAAGCAGATCACGTCGACCGGCTTCTTCCGTCAGAAGGCGAAGGCCCTGACCGGAATGGCCAAGGCTCTTGTGAAAGACCACGGCGGCGAGGTGCCCGCCGACATGGCGCTGCTGACCGAGTTACCGGGCGTTGGACGGAAGACTGCCAACGTGGTGCTCGGGCACGCGCTTGGAGTGCCAGGGCTTCCCGTGGATCGACATGTGCTTCGAGTGGCCAACCGGATCGGCATCGCCGAAGGCGACGATCCGGTTCGGGTCGAGTCCCAGTTGTGTGGGGCATTGCCCAAGGAGATATGGACGCTCGCCTCCGACGTGCAGATTCTGCACGGGCGGCGCATCTGCCGGCCCAAGCCGTTGTGCGACCGCTGCTCCATCGCAGTCGACTGCGACTACTTCGCCCACGTGGTCAGCAAGGAAGACGCGAAAATCGATGACGCGCGACGCATTCGAACGCCTCGTCGCTGAAGCGATCCTGCTCATCCCGAAACGCTTTCGCCGCGAGATGAACAACCTCGCCATCGTCGTCGAGGACGAGCCGAGCGCCGAGCTGCTCGAAGAAATGGAGATCGAGCCGCCCGACTCGCTCTACGGGTTGTATCAGGGCACGCCCCTGCCCGAGCGGACCTGGCCGTTTGGCAATCAACTGCCCGATCGCATCACGCTGTTCCAGAATCCGATCGAAGAGGACTGCGAGGACGACGACGATATCCGCGGGGTCATCGGCGAGACGTTGATTCACGAAGTCGGCCACTACTTCGGCTTGAGCGAGGAGGAAATCGAGGAGATCGAGGAGCGATATTGGCGCGGCGAAACGACACCAGAGGACGAGGATTGAGCCGCGCCGCTCCGCCGAGCTCGCGCGGCGGCGAGCGCGGGTCGCTGCCGCGGCCGCGAAAGCGGTATGGCCAACACTTCCTCGAGGCCGCCTGGGTCGCGAAACTGATCGACGCAGTTGGTGCGCAGCCAGACGACGTCTTCATCGAGATCGGTCCCGGACGTGGAGCGCTCACTCGCCCGCTCGCCGAACGAGTCGCGCGCGTCATCGCCATCGAAATCGATCGCGACCTCGCGGCAGCGCTCCCTTCACGTGTCCCGGCCAACGTTGACGTCATCACGAACGACATTCTGCGGGTCGATCTCGAGGCTCTGCTCCCTCATCAGTCTGGGCCAGTTCGGGTGATCGGCAATCTCCCCTACAACGTCTCGTCGCCGATTCTGTTCGCGCTGCTCCATGCGGCCGATCACGGCGCACGAATAGGCGACGCGACGTTGATGCTTCAAAAGGAGGTGGCCGATCGCCTGGTCGCCGTACCGGGCACCGGCGAGTACGGGGCGCTCGCCATCCAGGTCGCGCTCGTCGCCGACGTCGACCGGCTGCTGTCACTGCCCCCGGGCGCTTTTCGGCCGCCACCGAAGGTCCGGTCGGCGGTCGTCCGTCTTCGTTTCAGGCCACCGCTGATCGAGGTCGGCGACCCCGGAACGTTCGAGCGGCTCGTCCGCGGCCTGTTTCTGCAGCGGCGAAAGACGCTCCTCAACGCCCTCAAGCCGGTCGCGGATTCCCTCGGGAAAACGGCGAAGACGGTGATCGAACAGTCGGGGCTCGACCCCACCCGCCGCCCCGAGACGCTCACCCTCGCGGAGTTGTCGCGCCTCGCGCGGGCTGTGCTATGATTTTTCCCCGAAGTCGTTGAGCCTGCCCGGTTTTTCCCCTTTGGTGGCCTGAGCGGCCGCCGAAGGAATCAGGCGCTCCCAGCCGCCTGAACGAGTCCGATGTCGTGCGAGATCGGGACGCTGTTGATGGCGTACCTGCCAGGGTACGTGTGAGCGGCGGACACAACATGCTCGCTACTCGTGCTGGCTTCTGAATGATTCAGTCCGACGTACCCGACGTGTCGCCGTCAACACTAGAGGTCGTTCCTCTCGGTGGGCTCGGCGAGTTCGGCATGAACATGATGGCGGTGTCATGGGAGGATACGACGATCCTCATCGATGCCGGTGTCATGTTCCCCGATCCCGATCAGCTCGGCGTCGATCTGATCATTCCGGATCTGAGCTTCGTCGAGGCCCGGCGCGACAAGGTCAAGGCGCTCGTCCTCACCCACGGGCACGAGGACCACATCGGGGCGGTCCCGCACGTGATGCCGCTCTTCGACGGCCCGGTCTATGGCACCGCGCTGACGCTCGCCTTCGTCGAACCGAAGCTCGAAGAGCACGAGATTGAGCCGGGCGACCGGCTGAAAACGGTGAGGCCGCGCGAGCGCGTCACCATTGGTCCCTTCACGGTCGAATTCATCCGCGTCACGCACAGCATGCCGGACTGCGTCGCGCTGGCCATCTCGACACCAGCGGGGACCATCGTTCACACGGGCGACTTCAAGATCGATCAGACCCCGATCGACGGCCAGCACTTCGACCTGCACCGCTTCGCCGAGCTCGGCTCACAGGGCGTCCTCGCGCTGTTCGCCGACAGCACGAACATCGATCGGCGAGGCTTCACGGGTTCGGAGATCGAGGTCGTCGAGGCGTTCGAGGAGCTCTTCACCAGCACACAGGGAAAGCTCGTGGTCGCGGCGTTCTCCTCGAGCATCTACCGAATGCAGATCCTGGTGGACCTCGCAGCGCAATTCGAACGGAAGATCGCCTTTGTCGGCCGGAGCGTGCTGCAGAACTCAGAGATCGCGCAGCGGCTCGGGTTTCTGAAGATTCCCGCGGGCGTGCAGATTCGCGACTCGGATGTCGGCAGTTACGCCTCGCAGGATGTCTTGTGCGTCGTCACCGGCTCGCAGGGCGAACCGCAGGCGGCGCTCTCGCGGATCGCCATCGACGATCACCGGGCCGTCAAACTGCACGAGGACGACACCGTCGTCCTCTCGGCGCGTGTAATACCTGGCAACGAAAAGGCGATCGCCCGGACGATGAGTCACGTGGCCCGCCGCGGAGCGGACGTGATTACGCCGGACATGAAACACGTTCATGTGTCGGGACATGGCTCGGCGGAAGAACTGAAGCTGGTACTCTCGCTCGTGCGGCCGCGTTTCTTCGTACCGATCCACGGTGAGTACCGTCAGCTGTCGCAACATGCACGCACCGCGACTCGGGTCATGAACGGCACCAATTGCAAGGTGCAGGTGCTGCTGGCGCAGGACGGCGATGTCATCCGGTTCGATACGCAAGGCGGACGAATCGCCGACAAAGCGCCGACGGGACGCGTGCTGATCGACGTGACGCGGGTCGGCGAGGTCGGCGACGAAGTGCTGCGCGACCGGCGTCATATCGCCGCCGACGGCCTGGTCGTGGCGGTGGTGGCGATCAGCCGTCACACGGGCGCCCTGGCCAGCGACCCGGAAATCGTGGCGCGAGGCTTCGTGGTCGATTCGGGGCAGGCCGAGTCGCTCTTCAGTGACGCCGAGCGCGTCATTGCAGGGTGCATCGATGAATCGGGCGTCGAGGAGCGGACCGATCAAGGATTGATGACCGAAAAGCTCCGCATGGAGCTGCGGCGATTTTTCAAGAAGCGCACGGGTCGGCGGCCGCTGGTGCTGCCGGTCCTGATGGAGATCTGAGTCTTGCCCGAGTCCACCCTCTCGCGTCGCATCAGCGAGTTCGCCGGCGTCGCGCTCTTCGCGCTCGCCTTGATCTGGCTGATCTCGCTCGTTACGCATGAGCCGGGCGATCCGGTGTGGTTCTTCACCACCGACGGCGTCCACGCTCCGGCCAACTTTGCCGGGCGGGTGGGTGCGTTCATCTCCGAGCTGTCGCTGCAGCTGTTCGGCTACGCCGCATATCTCATTCCCGCCGTCATCGCTGTGGCGGGCTGGCATTACTTCTGGTGCCAGACACCCGACGCCGTTTACACCAAGCTGACTGGCATCGCGCTGCTCCTGTCGTGCTCAAGCGCGTTTCTCAGCCTGGTGTTCGGTGAAACCGAAGTTGGCGGCAAGACGTTCTATGCGGGCGGAACGATCGGCACGTGGCTGGGGCAGGCCATGTCCGAGTACCTCAATCGGACCGGTTCGCTGATCGTCCTGCTCACGTTCATCATGCTGTCCGTCATCCTGTCCACTCAGGTGTCGTTCGGCCGGATGTTCGCCACCGCGTCGGCCAGCTCGCACGACCTGTCCGCACGTGGCCTCGGTTGGATGCGGGCGTGGCTCGATCGCCGGCGAAAGGAACAGGCTCGGCGTCAGGCGATCGCGAAGCACACGAAGACCCCGCCGGTCGTCGCCAGGCCCGCCGCTTCCCCGATGCCGCCCGAACCGTCGGAACGGCCGCGACCGAATCGGCCGACGGTCGTCGACGGTGACGATCATCCAGGGGCGCGTCAGGCGCCGCCGCGAGTGGTGCCTCCCAAGAAGCCGGAGGTCGTCGCTCCCCTCCCCCTGGCCGACGAGCCGAAGGCGCCGGCACAGCGAAAGCGCGGCGACTTCACGCTGCCACCGGTGTCGCTGCTCGACGCCCCGAAGGCCGAACGGAAGATCGACGAGCGCGAGCTGATGGACTCGGCGCGCCTGCTCGAAGAGAAGTGCCGCGAGTTCGCCGTCGAGGGCCAGGTGGCGCAGATCCATCCCGGTCCCGTCGTCACCACCTTCGAGTTCAAGCCCGAAGCGGGCGTGAAGTACAGCAAGGTGACGGGCCTGGCTGACGACCTGTGCCTCGCGATGCAGGCCGAGTCGGTGCTGATCGATCGGATTCCGGGCAAGTCGACGGTCGGCATCCAGATCCCGAACCCGAATCGGGAGGCGATCTCGCTGCGTGAGCTGCTCGAATCGGACGCCTATCTCAGGTCGCAGTCGAAGCTGACGCTGGCGCTCGGCAAGACCATCCACGGCGAGCCGTACGTCACGGACCTGGCGACGATGCCTCACCTGCTCATCGCGGGCTCGACCGGCACCGGCAAATCAGTCGGCTTGAACGCCATGCTCACCAGCCTGCTCTATCGTGCGACCCCGGACGACGTGCGGCTGATCATGATCGACCCAAAGCGGCTCGAGCTCGGGATGTACGAGGAGATCCCGCATCTGTTGTCGCCGGTCGTCGTCGACGCGAAGAAAGCGGCGAACGCGTTGCGCTGGGCCGTGCGCGAGATGGAGGAGCGATACAAGACGCTGGCCGCTGAAGGCGTCCGGAACATCGATCAGTACAACCGCAACGTGCGCAACGTGCTGGCTGAACGCGGCTCGCACGACGAGGACGCACCGAAGGCGCTGCCGTTCATCGTCGTGGTGATCGACGAGCTCGCCGATCTGATGATGGTCGCGAGCAACGAGGTCGAGGAGTCGATCGCTCGCCTGGCGCAGATGGCCCGCGCGGTCGGGATCCATCTGATTCTCGCGACGCAGCGGCCGTCGGTGGACGTGATCACCGGCCTGATCAAGGCCAACCTGCCGTCACGTATTTCGTTCCGCGTCTCGTCGAAGATCGATTCGCGGACGATTCTCGACAGTAACGGCGCCGAACAACTGCTTGGCAAGGGCGACATGCTGTTCCTGCCGCCCGCCTCGTCGCGCGCGATTCGGCTGCACGGGCCGTATATCTCCGAGCAGGAGAGCGCCCGGCTCGCCAGCTTCCTGCGCAAGCAGGGCAAGCCGGTCTTCGACGACACGATCACCCAGGACGACGAGAAGGCGGGCACCGGCGCGCTCGAGTTCGAGAAGGACGATCTCTACGACGAAGCCGCACGCATCGTCGTCAGCAGCGGCCAGGTGTCGATCTCGTATCTGCAGCGAAAGCTCCGAATCGGCTTCAGCCGCGCCGCTCGGCTCGTCGACATGATGGAGGCCGAAGGGCTCGTGTCACCGGGCGCCGGCGGCAAGCCGCGAGAGGTTCTCGTCGATCGTTCCTACTTCGAGGAAGTCGATGCGCAGCTTCGCTAAAGCGGTCGCGGTCGCGCTGCTGGTGGCCTCGACGATGCCGGAGGCGCTGGCCCAGTCGTCGCAGGCGCAGCGGCTGTACCAGGACGCGCTCGAGCGGGAACGGGCGCTGCGGAAGGAGATGAACGCACCCGAGGCGTCGCCCTCCCTGCTGACGCGGATTCGCGCGCTCGTCGGCGCTTACGACGACATGTCGAAGCTGTTTCCGTCGAGCGGCTTCGGCGACAACGCGCTCTGGCAGGGGGCCCGTCTCTCGGCTGATGCGTTCTGGCAATTCGGTGAGGCGATCGATCGAACGGCGGCGTTGCGGCTCTTCACGGCGTTGACATCGCGATTCCCGGCGAGCTCGCTTGGCCGTCAGGTGCCGGAGCACACCAAGCGGCTCAACGACGCAAAGGCCGGAGCCTCGCCACTGGCGGCACCGCGGGTCGCGACTGCGCCTCCGCCTGCGAGTCGGCCCGTACCGAATACTCCGCCCGCGAGTCCGCCAGTCCCGATCACCCCGCCCGCGAGCGCCCGGGTCGCACCTCCGCGCGCGAGTCCGCCTATGCCAACGACTCCACCCGCGAGTCCGCGTGTCCCGACCACCCCGCCCGCGAGCCAGACCGTGACCGAGCCGCGACCGCGAACGAGCGGCGTGACTGCGCTCCACGCCATTCGACGCGACGTCCTCCCTGAGGCGCTCCGGATCACGCTCGAGCTCGCGCGCGAGGTGCCGTTCTACAGCCAGCGGATCGAGGGGCCGCCGCGCGTCTTCATCGACCTGCAGAACACGCGTCCCGTCGAACCGCTCAGCGGCGCGGCGATCCCATTCCCCGACGACATGGTGAAGCAGATTCGCGTCGGGCGGCAGGCCGATGCCCGAACGCGTGTCGTGCTCGATCTTCGTGGCGCCGGCCGCTACAGCATCTACACGCTCTACGAGCCGTATCGAATCGTCGTCGATTTCGAGCGGCCCGCCGCGTCCGACGCGGTGGCGGCACGCGGTAACGATCGCAGCGCGAGCGCGGCGCGCGCGCCCGTTGCGCCGCCGCGCGCCGCTGATCCGACATCACCTCCAGCAAGCGGCAACGCCCGGACGGTCGAGCGGAGAGGTCTTACCGGCGACGTCGAGGTCGCATCAACCGTCGATCGCAAAGTCACATCGCCGGCAGCGAACGACACCGCCCCGGTTCACGCTGTGACGAAGCCCACCCAGCAAAGTGACGTCGTCGTCGCGCAAACGACCGTTCGCCGGACGGTCCCCGTCAAAGACGTGAGCACGAGCGCGGTCAGCGAACCTCTTGCAGCGCCGGAAGCCGAGCCGGTCGACCCACTCGAGACGGCGGTCGTTCCTGGGAATGACGCCGCGCCGGCTCGCCCGGCTCCTCTGCCGCCGTCGGCCAATCGGAATGGAAACTTCTCCCTCTCCCGCCAGCTCGGCCTCGGCATTGCGAAGGTCGTCATCGACGCCGGACACGGCGGGCACGATCCGGGTGCACAGGCGCGAGGGCTGACCGAAGCCGATCTCGTGCTCGACGTCGCGCTGCGCCTCGAGAAGCTGATGCTCAAGGAGGGCGGTTTCGAGGTCGTCCTGACGCGCCGCACCGACAGCTACGTTTCGCTCGAGGAGCGCACGGCCATCGCGAACAAGGCCGGCGCCGATCTCTTCCTGTCGATTCACTCGAACGCCAGCGCCAGCGCGAGCGCGCGCGGGATCGAGACTTACTTCCTCAACTTCGCTCCCAATACTGAGGCTGAAGCGGTGGCGGCGCGTGAAAATGCGGGCGAGGCGCGAACGATGCGAAGCCTGCCCGAGATCGTGCGCGCCATCGCGATGAACAACAAGCGTGCTGAGTCGCGCGACTTCGCGTCGATGGTGCAGAACTCGATGTACACGGAGATGCGGAAGTCGAACAAGGAGTTGCGGAATCTCGGCGTCAAGCAGGCGCCGTTCATGGTGCTCGTCGGCGCGACGATGCCAGCCGTGCTCGCAGAGATTTCTTTCATCACCAACCGTCAGGATGCGACGCTGCTCAAAACGGATAAGTATCGGCAGCAGATTGCCGATGCCCTGCTCGCAGGAGTGAAGCGGTATCAGCAGTCGTTCAGGCGCATGCCCGCCATCGCGACCAAGTAGCAGTCGAGACCGCCCGCCGCGGGCGACGGTCAATCAGACCGCCGTGTGACGCTGCGCGGCAAACCGGTTGGGTTCGGTCCACAGACGCAGCAGCAGCTTCGGATATCCGACCACGGGCTGCAGCAGGAACTGTCGCTTCTGCGTCTCGGTCAGCAGTCCCTTGATATAGAAGTGCAGTCGGATTTGTTGGTACCACGGCACGCTCGCCACGAGGTGATGGACCCAGTGGCACGGCTGGCCCCAGGGACCGCCGCCGATCAGCAGTCCCCAGAAGCCGACACCAAAGCTGCGCGCCCCTTCCCTGTTGTCGAGCGGCATCAGGTTGTGTTCGCTGAACTGACGAAGTCGATCCAGAAAGAATCCGACGTGCGGCAGGAACAGCACGAATGACAGCAGCGGCAGCACGGCACCGAAGCGATCGGCCATGACCAGACCGTAGGCACCGTGGTACGACAGCCCGACGACGGCCGACATGATTCGCCCGCGCGTGTAGCCGGGCGGCCGATGGGCGATGAAGTCCGTATAGTTCACGAAGGCGGCAAACGGCAGCAGCGTCAACCAGAGACGCCGCGGCTGCACGAAGTTCAGGAATTCACCGTCGTTCTCAGTTCCGAACTTCGCGTGATGCGACATGTGATGCTCGGCAAAGTACCGCGGCTCGGCTGCGCCGATTCGACACAGGTTATTGGCAAACCAATTGAGAGCCCGACTCGCCGGATGCGTACCGGGAAACACGATGCCATGCGCCGCGCCCTCGTGCATCGAGAAGATGACGACCGAATACAGCTGGTAGCTGTGCAGGCCGCCGCACACGAGGCTCGCCACGAGTACCTGTGCCCACGAGTGGGCTGCGCCTTCGCCGAGGAGCAGACGCGGCAGGTGCAGCAAGATCAGATAATCGCCGCCTAGCAAGAGCGTCACCACGCCGATGTTGATAGCGTAGTGAACGGCCATGTGGTCCTTGTACCAATGGAACAGCTCTCGTCCACGGTCCATGACGAGCTTCGTCTGCTCGCGCGTGAGCGCCTCGACGGTCCTACGACTGGCGTAGTCGCGCGCCAGCGCCAGTTCTTCATGTCGCAAGATCATCGCGCCGTGTCCGTGCTGCCGCCGCGTGTCCGCGACAGCCACGCCTCCAGCGCCTGGTACGCCGCCCCGTATCCCACCTCTGCGATCTCGCGTGCGGCGTGAAAGTCGTTGCGCTTGAACCGGAGGACGTCTGGCGAGATGTAGACGTCGGCGTGGCTGGCGGCCCGCAGGCGATATGAGATCCCGCCGAACTCGATCAATCGCATCAGCACGAGCAGGATGCTGGGACGATAGCTGCGCTTCTCCCGCGTCGGGTTGAAACGCTGCCAGATCGCGTCCCACCCCGAGATGTCGTCGCCGTAGTCGACGACCGGCTTGATCTCGTGGGGTGGCGACACATCGACGCCGATGACGAGGCCGTGATTCGAGAACGTCTTCATCACGTCGACCGGCACATTGTTGATCAGGCCCCCATCGACGTGGAGCTCGCCATCGATGACGACCGGCGGGAACACACCAGGCGCGCGCGTCGTCGCAAGCAACGCACCAGCCAGCGCGCCGGTCGTGTGGACCTTGAGGTCGGCCCGGTTGAGATTGGACGACGTGCAGAAGTACGGCAGGCGGAGGTCCTCGATTCGCATGTCGCCGCAGAAGCGCTGCACCATGCGGCTGTACTTCCCGCCCCGCTTGAACGCGAGGAAGGGAATGGTCATGTCGTCGAACGACGTCGCAAACGCCGCCGACAGCTCGCCGAGGATCCGGTCGCCGTCCCATCCCAGCAGATGCTGGGCGGCGACCATCGCGCCCATGCTCGATCCGCCAATCACGTCGATCGGGATGCCCAGCGCGTGAAACGCTCTCAACACGCCGACGTGGGCCAGGCCGCGCGCGAATCCACCGCCGAGCACCAGACCCACCGCTCGCCCGGTGAGGAGGCGTGCGAGCCGCTGGAAATCGGCGCGATCGTCGAGCTGCACGTGTACGTGCCGCGCGATCGTTGGACGGGGCGACAGCCACTGCGCCGTGTTGGAGGGCGTCGCCCCCGAACGATGAACCAACGCCAAAGTTCGCGAGACGAGGTGTCCCGACTGCCGATCCAGCCAGTCGGTCTCGATCTCGCCGGGCCGCGGATCCTGCTTCGCCTCAGCGACCACGACGACGTGATCCGCCTGGCGGACCGTGCGTTCCGTCCACGGCGTCAGCCTCGCGTCCGATTGGTAGACGACGAACCGGTGCTCGAGCTCCTGCTCGGCGAGCCACGCGAGCAGCCGCGCGCCGTGCCCGTGATGATCGAACGCCTGCGCCGCCCCATCACGCCCGAGCTGTGCGTCGATCAGCGCACTGGTCACACGCAACGTGCTGCCGAGTTCCGACAGGCCCTGACAGAGCCGTTCACCGAACGCATCGAGCGGCGCATCCGGTCCCGCAGGAACGATGGCAATCGTCGCGACGGGCGCGAGGTGCGGGGCGCCGCTGGACATGCGGCGGACGCGCGAGACCGGACCTCGAGCGACCATCAGCAGCGTCGCCATCGGATGGCGCACCAGCAGCCGCTCGACGGCGTCCTTCGACAATCGCGCGAGTTGCGTGTCGCGGACGGCGTACACGTCCGCCGAACGCGGCTCCCCGGTGACGAGCGCCATCTCTCCCACCGTTTCGCCGGGTCCAAGCTCCGCCAGCACCTGCTGCGAGCTCGATGCGCCTCGCACGACGCGCAGCCGGCCGCTGATAATCACGTAGATGCTGTCGCCGGGCTCGCCCTCACGGAGCAGCCATTCGCCGCTATAGAGCGACACCGGGTCGAGCTCGGACTCGAGGTCGATCAGCAGCTGCGGATCCAGATCGCGGAGGGTCGCCGTTCGATGCAACGCGAAACGCACCGCGTGCCGGTGCAGGGCCGGACGCAGCGCCTCGACGAGGGCCAGCGCGCCCGTCGGCGAGCGCGCCGCGAACCGGTCGAATTCGGAGCGGGACAACGTCGCCACATGCGCCGAGCCGCGGGCGCGCACGGTCGCCAAAGCCGGCGCGTCCGATAGCACGCTTACCTCGCCGACCGTGCCGCCGGCAGGCACATCCGGCAGGCTGCGTTCGGTGCCGACGCGATCCGTCCATGACACCGAAAGCGCCCCCGACAGCACCACGCACAACGCCGCCCCCCAGCCGTCCTGACGAATCAGCGTGTCGCCATCCGTGAGCGCGAGGATCGACATCGCTGTCGTGAGGTCACACAACACCGGATCGGGGATCGATGAAAAGGCGGGTACGGCGCGCAGGGCGTCGAACAGGGGCGTATCCGACTGGGCGCCAACGGCCATGGGCCTAATAGGATATGACCAGACGGTATGACGGCCACACCACGCAGCTGTCTCGTGCTGTTCGTCGACATCAGCGGCAGCTCGCGCCTGTATCAGCAACTTGGCGATGAAGCGGCGCATCGGCGCGTGCAGGCGTGTCTCGATCTGTTGCGCGGAATCGTGACCGCCCAGGCCGGCCGCGTCGTCAAGACCATTGGCGACGGGCTACTCTGCGAGTTTGCCGACGCCGACGCCGGCCTGGTCGGCGCCGAGGCGATGCAGTCCGCCGTCGAACAAGAAGGCGGACAGCGTGAGCCGAAGTTGAACATTCACGTCGGCTGTCACTTCGGCCCGGTGATCGACACCGCCGGCGATTTGTACGGCGACACGGTCAACGTCGCCGCACGCGTTCTGGATCTCGCGCGCGAAGGCCAGATCATCATCACTCAGGAGACCGCGCGGCAACTGAGCGAGGCGTTGCAGCGACATGTGCGGCTGCTGCACGGTGTGCACGTCAGAGGCCGTCACGATCCGCTGACGGCAATGGACTACGTCTGGCAGAAGCACGGGGACTTCACGGCGGCGGCCCCTGCTCCCACAGCGTCTGCGGCCCGACTCAAGCTGCAATTCGACGGCCGCGAGCTCTGGCTCGATCACGCCGGCCTCAGCGTCATTCGTCTCGGGCGGGGCCTCGAGTGTCACATCATCGTCCGCGAGCCTGAAGCGTCGCGGCTGCACGCCACGATCGAGGCGCGCGGCGACAGGTTCGTGCTGATGGACCACAGCTCGAACGGCACGTACCTGGCGTTCGAAGGCCCGACAGAGGTGTGTCTGAAACGCGAGGAGATCATCCTGCCGCCGCGAGGGCACATCGCGCTCGGCGTGTCGACGTCTGCGGCGCACGCCACTGTGGTGGCGTTCACGCGAGAAGGGTGAGCGAGCGTTGGACGTGGCTCGCAGCGGCACCGCTCATCATCCTCGGCATCGCCTCGAGCGTCTCGTCGTAGCGTGGAACGTCACGGTTGACCGTGTGACGGAGACGCCGACGTCCCTTTTGGCGTTCGGTCATCACGATCGACACGCCGTCGTCCTTAAAGTCGTCACGCTCGCGAGCGAATGGTGGTCCGGCGAGATCCTGAACGCTTTCGGAGGGCGTGGAGTTGTTCGAGTGCTTGACATCGCGGACGGCGCGGTGCTGCTCGAGCAGCTACAGCCTGGTGCCTCGCTGTCGGCGCTCTCCCTGCGCGGCGAGGATCAGCGCGCGACCGCGATTCTGGCCGAGACGATCGCGGCGATGTCCCCGTCCACTTGCCCCGAGTGGGTGCGTGACGCAGCAGACTGGGGTCGGAGTTTCCTGCCGTATCGCCGTAGCGGCGATGCGCAGGTGCCGGACACACTCGTCTCGGCCGCCGAGCGCGTCTACTTCGATCTGTGCGCCTCTCAACGCCGCGAGCGGCTGCTCCATGGCGATCTCCATCATGACAATTTGCTTTTCGACACAACACGCGGGTGGCTCGCCATCGACCCGAAGGGCGTTCGCGGCGAGTTGGAGTACGAGTTAGGGGCCGCGCTGCGCAACCCGTGCGAACGTCCGGATCTGTTCGCACAGCCAGACGTCATTCGTCGGCGAGTCGACCGATTGACGCAGACGCTAAGCGTCGATCCGACGCGCGTGCTTCGTTGGGCGTTCGCGCAGGCGGTCCTTGCCGCAATCTGGCAAATCGAGGACGGCACGCCTGTCGGGCCCGACAATCGATGGCTCGCATTCGCCAGGGCGATCGGCAGCCTGTGCGACGAGCCGTAATCAGGCGCGCGACAGGCCGTCGATCGGCGCGGTCTGCATCGGCTGGCGTCGCAGCAACAGGCGATCGAGGCTCCAGATGCCGGCGCCGCGCGCCGCAATGAAGAGAAAGACGAAGCAGAAGACCGCGGCGAGCTCGCCCTCGTTCTCAATCGGCCAACCGCCGCGCGGCGCGTGCCTGAGGAAGTATGCGACGGCCATCTGGCCGCTGGCGAGAAACGCCGCCAACCCTGCCAGCAGCCCGAACATCACGAGCAGACCGGCCGCCAGCTCGATGACTCCCGCAAGCCCCATCAGCGAGTCGAGCGACCGCGCGGTGCCGCCGAACGCGCCGAAGATCTTCTGCGCGCCGTGGAACGCGAACAGGAAACCGACCACAACGCGCATGATCGCGTAGGTTGGTTCGACGAATCGGGCAAGCGGGGCATGCATCATGGCCTCCGGCGCGAAGTGTTCGTCAGCGATCGATGCTGTGAGACCAGCTCGAGCTCTCGGCCCTGGCGCGTGTCTCCGGCCTGCTGGTGGCGCCGCGGCCCTGCGTCCGATCGAACATGGCCACCATCCGCCGTGCGCACGAGGAATCCTGCTTTCACCAGCACGTCGAGCAACCCCACACACGTCGCGCGATCGAGGCCCCAGAGCCGCGCCGCCTGCGGCAGCGTGAGACGCAGCCCTGGCATCTCGAGATACTCAGCGCGCACGCGGTGCAGTAAACGGTCAAACGGCGTCTGTTCCGGCATCGTGTTCTCGCTCCGTTTCGCACTGTGTGCACCGCGAGGCAAACGGCAGCGCGTCCAGATAACCAATCTAAAGAAAGCGGTGCAGCGCTCGTATCCCCTCGACGTGGTATTTCGCCTGGAATGGGACGGTACCCGCGAATGCCGCCTCAGGCGGGTGGTACGATGCGGCGATGGGTTCGACAGATCCGGCCGAACCGTATTTGCCGTTGAGGCCGCTCCTTTTAGGACGTCATGGCTCGCCCATACGCAGGATTTTGCTGTTGGGATTCTCGGCCATCTTCGCGCTGTGGCTGCTGTCAGCGTACGTGCTCAGCCGGCGCGTCGTCGAGGCCGACGCTCGCGTCACAGCGCTCACGACCGGGTTCGCGCACGGCGAAGAGGTGCTCTTCGCCGTCAGGGAACGTGTGTTGTCGAGTTCAGTGCTGGTACGCGACGCGATATTGGAGAACAGGCCGGAGGCGATTGCTTCGTACCGCGCACAGCTCCAATCCATCCGCGATGACGTCGAACATGCATTGGACCGGTATCGGCCCTACGTCGATTCGACGATCGAACGTGAACACTGGACGCGTCTGCGCGCGGAGGTTGACGAGTACTGGACGAGCCTGTCACCGCTGCTCTCGGGGCAGGTGGCCGGCCTTGCCGCGCAGCCGTTTCTGCGCGACACCATGGTCCCGAAGCACGAGCTCGTGCTGCGCGTGTCTGAAGATCTGCGCGTCCTGAATCAGGACGCGCTGCGCGAACAACAGGCTGCTGTGACCGCGTTGCATCGCGCAGTTCGCCAGCGTCTGTGGTGGACGAGCGGTCTGGCGGTTGCGGTGGGTCTGGTGGTCGCTCTGCTGGCCGCACGATACATCGGTCGGCTCGAGTCGTGGATCCGCCAGCAGCATGGTCTCGAGCGCCGGCACACGCGTGAATTGCAGCGGCTCTCGGCGGAGCTCGAGGACGCACGCGAGAACGAGCGTCGTAGTATCGCCCGCGATCTGCACGACGAGATCGGGCAGGCCCTGATGACGATCAAGCTCGATCTCGGTGTTGTGGAACGAACCGGCCACCTCTCTGGTCCGCCGGCTGCCGCGCTGACCGAGGCGCGATCGTCGACCGAACTCGCCATCCACACCGTCCGCGATTTGTCGCAACTGCTGCATCCGCCGATGCTCGAGGATTTCGGCCTCGTGGCGACACTGCAGGCCTACGTGCGGCGGTTCTCCGAACGGACCGGTGTTCGTACGGAGCTCGTACTCGATCGGATGGAGGCGCGGGTCCCGTCGCCGATCGAGATCGGTGCGTACCGAGTCGTTCAAGAGGCGCTGACCAACGTCGCCAAGCATGCGCACGCCAGCTCGTGCCGTGTCTACTTGCACCGGCTGCCAAACTCCCTCCTGGTCACCATCGAAGACGACGGGAAAGGCATGGCGATGGCAAGCGAAGACGGCGCGTCGCCGCGCGGGGTCGGTCTGGTCAGCATCCGTGAGCGGGTCTCACGGGCTGGAGGAACGATCACGATCGAAAGCGTCGCGGCGAAGGGTACTCGTCTGACTGTTGAACTTCCGCTGCCGGCGGCACCACTACCGGCCGAGGCCGGTGCGGCGGAGACCGACACCCCTCAGACAGAAGTGGCGCTCAGGGGCTAGACATGGAGAACCTGCGTATCGTGCTTGCCGACGACCACACGCTGTTCCGACAGGGGCTGCGCCGCGTTCTCGAAGAGCAGCCAGGATGGCAGGTCATCGCCGACGCAAGCGACGGCGCGACGGCCGTTCGACTGACACTGGAGCGCCAGCCGCACGTGGTCATCATGGATATCGCGATGCCCAGGCTGAACGGCGTCGAAGCAACGCGGCAGATCGTGCGGCGAGCCCCCGACGTCCGTGTGCTCATCCTGAGCATGTATTCCGACGATCTCTACATCACGCAGGCGCTGCAGGCAGGGGCACACGGTTTCGTGCTGAAAGACTCGGCCGACGCGGATCTGGTGCGCGCAGTCCGCGATCTCGCCGCCGGCAAGTCCTACTTCAGTCCTACGGTGTCAAAAGTCGTGCTCGACGACTACGTGCGCCATCTCGCCGATCGCGGCATCAGCGACCGGTTCGATGCGCTCACGGAACGCGAGCGCGAGGTGTTTCAGCTCATCGCCGAAGGCCACAGCAACAAGGATATCGCCGGCCTTCTCCATCTCAGCCCCGGGACCGTCGAAACACATCGCGCCCGAATTATGGAGAAGCTCGATCTCCACAGTGCCGCAGAGATCGTTCTGTACGCCGTCCGCAAGGGCGTGATTCGGTAATCCCCCTTCGTTCGCCGGCAAATACCCGATCGAACAGATGGCATGTGGTTGACTACCTCTGTCAGAGTCGCCTCTGGAGATGGCGATGACCACGTGGTCTGCACCGAATGCGTTCCTTTCGCGGTTCCGGATCTGGCGCGGCCGGGCGGACTGCCGCTACCGATTCGAGCGGATCCTGCTCTTCACGGATCCCGACACGCTCACACTGGCGACCTCGCCGGAAGCGACCGGCACGAGCAGCGACCTGAGCGCTCTCGAAGACGATGGCATCGCCGTCGTGCTGTGCGGCAATGAGACCCGATCCGAGCTGGAACTGATTCAAGGCGATTTGGGAGTGCGGCATCCGTTCATCAGCGAGAACGGCGGCGGTCTCTTCATCCGCCATGACTACTTTCGCGATCCACCGCGAGCCGGGCGTGACGTCCCGACCTATCACGTCGTGGACTTCGGGAAGCCCTATCACATCGTCGCCGACGCGTTGCACGAGGTGGCGCGCACGCTCGGCGTCGATCTTGTCGGCTTCAGCGACATGTCGATTGACGACGTCGCTCGCGACCTCGGGCTGTCGCTGTCGCGGGCACGTCTGGCGAAACTTCGCGAGTACGACGAACCGTTCCGACTGGCCGATGGCGATCCGGGGACCTTCAGTCGCCTGTGCCAGGCGCTTCGGCGCGTGGGTGTTCGCTGCTTCGCGCACGAGGGGCTCCATCACGCAACGAGTGTCGCCGACCGGGCACAGAGCATTCACATGCTGAGCTCGCTCTATCGCCACGCGTGTGGAGGACGCGTCCTCACGGTCGGTCTGGCACGAGAGCCGAGCGAAAGCCGCCTGCTTCACGCCGTCGACATCGCCATCGTCGTGCACGAAGGGGCGGTTGACGTCGGGCGGCTGGGACGGAAGGTGCCGACGGCCCACTTCGTCGGTGCGCGTGAGGCACGCGGCTGGCGCGAAGCGATTCTGCAGCTGGTTGACCAGCGCGCCGGCCTCTAAGAAACGGGCCTGACCGCAGGTACACTAGTGACGGCAGGTGTCAAGATGGTGCGAGTCGGATTGCTGTTCGCGGGCGCCGCCATGTTCGGCGTTGCCGCGACGATATCGAGTATTGCCGGACAGTCCTCGAACGTCCCTGCGCGCACCAATCCG
>Ga0207428_10002364_pt1 | contig 18839 bp, 16 predicted proteins | sample RhiMethybrSRZTD1_FD_187600 | JGI IMG/M metagenome (GOLD analysis project Ga0207428, IMG submission 187600) | Populus rhizosphere microbial communities from Tennessee, USA - Rhizosphere MetaG P. TD hybrid SRZTD1 (SPAdes) (version 3) | ecosystem: Host-associated > Plants > Roots > Rhizosphere >...
GCACACGCGGAGGCAAGCTGCTGATCTTCCACGGCACCGCGGATCCAATTTTCTCGGCGCTCGAGTCGATCGACTACTACCAGCGGCTCACGCGAAACAACGGCGGGGCCGATGCCACCGCGACCTGGGCTCGTCTTTTCCTGGTGCCTGGGATGAACCACTGTGCGGGTGGTCCCGCGACCGACAGCTTCGACGGGCTCGGCGCGATCGTGGACTGGGTGGAGAAGGGGACGGCCCCCGCGCGCATCGAGGCATCCGCGCGTCCGGGCACGACGTACTTTGCGGGACGGACACGTCCGTTGTGTCCGTATCCGTCCGCGGCTCGCTACAAGGGCACGGGGAGTCTCGAGGACGGCGCGAGTTTCGTCTGCGCGCAGGAGCCGGCCGCGCGAGGGCTCTACAACTGGATTCATAGCACTGGCAACGCCGAGCGCAGCTTTGCCTTCTATCGCGACGTCTTCAGTATCGAGTTGGCGCGATCGCCGTTCGCCGCCGCCGCGGCCGACGCGCGCCCCGAACCGCTCCGTCCGGCCGCGCAGGCGGGCTCCGATCCGCTGGTATGGGATCTGACCGGCACACACGGGTCGCGCTTTCGCACGGTGTTCATGCGCGCGCCGAACACGCCTTTTGGGCTCGAGTTGTCCGAGTTCTTCGATATCCCACGCGGCGAGAGACCGGCCAATCCGTGGGATCCGGGTGCGTCGAAACTCGTATTTGCTGTGCGTGATCTCGACGTCATCGTCGGCAGATTGAAATCACGGGGCGCGCCGGTCGTCACTCTCGGCGGTGCCGCCATCGATACGCCGCGGGGACGCGGGATTCTCGTGCGTGACCCCGACGGTTACCTTGTGGAGGCAAGACAGGCGTCGGCAGCAGCCGTCTCGGCGGCGAAGGCTGACGGCGCCGTGATCGAGACGTCGATCTGGATTTCGGTGGCCAGGCTGGATCGCGCCCTGGCGTTCTACGAAGGGTTGCTCGGCTTCACTGTCAGGAACACAAGAACCGTAGACACCGCGGAACTTCGGGTGAACGGTGTGACCGACGCCAGGCTGACCCAGATAGAAACGTCGATTCCGGGGATTGGTACGACCGTGGTCCTCGCCGAATTCACGCTGCCGGCCGCATCGAAACAGCGAGCCGTGCCGTTCGAGTGGCGCGTTCAAGATGTCGGCGCGCCTCAATTCCAGATCGAGGTTGCCGGCCTTGACGCGCTGCTCGAACGCACGACGCGTGCGGGATTTCGATTCGTCAGTGCCGGCGCGAAGCCGATTCAACGTCCGTTCGGACGGTTCGTGTTCGCTGCCGACGCTGACGGCGTTCTCGTCGAGTTCGTGGAACCAGCCGCAAAACCGTGAGCGCTTGCGGTCCGCCGCAAGGCTCTTGCTATCCGCTCGTCTGTCTAGTCCTTCGCCGCGACGTCACGAGTCTTGAGCAGCCACTTGCCGTTGACGCGCACCATTTCGTCAAGGCTCTGCCCGGCGGCGACGAGCCGCGGCGGTGTCTCGCGTCCCAGCGCGCCGGCGACGGTCAGGTAATAAGCGTGATAGCGTGCGTGGTCCTTATCCGTGAACTCGATCCAGTGGTTCAGTTCCATGTGGTACAGCGGCGCACGGGCGGGTTCGCCGGCGGCCGGCTGCCGGACGACCAACTTCGACAACGCCTCGCGTCCCTTGGTCGCGTTCGCCCCAGTCCCGAACTGTCCGTCCGCGATGTAGGTGGAGGCGTACGTCGCGCCGTCGCCTTTGTCGAGCGCCCGCGTGTACTTCCACATCAACGCCTCGATGTCGTGTCGGTCGCGCGTCTCGCGCGCGGTGTTGTCTTCGCCGAACAGCGCGATCGACGCGCCCAGCGACAGTGTTGTCGCCACGACGGCGGTCACCACGCAGGCTCTCAGCACTCTCATCGGACAGCTCCTTGTTTGTTGCGCGGATCATCGTCCGGCTGACCGACTCTGTCAATCGATGAGACGCGCGCTGCTCGAACGCACGACGTGCGGGATATCGATTCGTCAGCGCCGGCGCGAAGCCGATTCAACGTCCGTTCGGACGGTTCGTGTTCGCTGCCGACGCTGACGGCGTTCTCGTCGAGTTCGTGGAATCAGCCGCAAAAGCGCCGTAACGCTCTTGCGGTTGAAGGCTTCCCGTCACCTGCTGCCGCGTGCCTCGGGGAACTGCTTGCGCTCGAGCGACCACTGCCCGTCCTTGCAGAGGCCGCACTCCTCGCCGACGAACCGCTTCGCGCTCTGCGCGTCTCCACGCAGCTGCCAATTGAGCCAGCTCACCGCGACCGATGCCGCTGCGCCGCCGTTGGGTTCGTTGAACGTACCGCCATGACCGACGGGAAGATTCGCGATCGCGACGGGCACGTGCATGATCCGCTTGAAGTCGTCCATCCCGTTTTCATAAGCGATGTCCTTGGGGCCGCCCTCGATGTAAATCACCGGTGTGCGCACGGTCTGCAGCACCTCCTTGCCGACGGTCACCCCAGTCATGTTGGTCGGACCGTTGTTCAGGATGCCGCTGTTGTGGATCACTAGCGTCTTCACGCGCGGATCTTTCGCGACCTGGAGCGCCTGAACGCCGCCGCAGCTCCAGCCGGAGTAGGCGATCTGCGCTGGATCGATGCGCCCGAAGTACGGGCCGCCGGCGCGCGTGTTCTCGGCAAGCGCCCAGTCGACCGCGTCGGTCAGATCCTGCACCTGCGTGCGCGGCGCTGGGAGCTGACCTCGAGCTGCCGGCTGCCCTTGTGGTGCCGGTGGGCGCGGCTCCCGCGGCGGCGCGCCGGGACCACTGAGGATGCGGCCGCTGGCGATCACGAGATATCCGTGGGACGCGATCTCGAGCAGGTGGAAGCGGCTGCTCGCGCCGTCCTCCGAACATCCACCGTTGCCCCAGGCGACCACGCCGAGCTTGGTGGAGCCGAGCCCGGCAAGATCTTTCGGCCGATAGACGACATGACGTGGCAGCGATGACACTTCCTCCTTCATCGCGGGGAATCGCCCGGTGCCGGGCGTGTCGGGCCGCTTATTGAGCTCGGCCTGGCGCGCGAGCGCGGCAGGATCGGGCTGCGGCGGCGCCGGCGCCTGTGCCGGCTGTTGCGCAGCGGCGAGCGTAGTGACGCATGCGGTGACTACGGCCAGAGCGATCGGCCGCGAGAAGAGACGCTGTGGCTGTTGGCTGGTTGTCATCGTCGAATCCTCAACGTGCGCTGAGATGTTGTGAAAAGAACCGGAGGACCTGAGACTCGAAACGTTCGCGAATGCGGTTGCCGTGATCGCCATCATAGACCTCAAACGTCTGGGTGACGCCCAGGCGTGTGAGTGATTCGGCAAGCTGAGTGTTGGTGCCGACGAATGGATCTTGGTTCCCGACGTCGAGCGCGATCGCGCGCATCGATTTGAGGGCCGGCACGTACTGATCGACCATCACCAGCGGCGAGTTGGCGATCCACTTTGCGGCAATGAGCGGTTGAATCTCTCCGTCTTTCGTCGGCAGGTCGAAGTATGGCGGCGCCTTCGTGTTCGGCGCCCAGGCCGCCGCTTGAGCCGACAGTGCATTGGCCAGTCCGCCGCCGCGGCCCGCGCCGGCCCCACGTCCGTCTCCTCGCCCAGGATCTCCCGCGCCGCGGGCCGCCGCGTCGCCGCGCCCGGGGGTGCCGTCGCCTCTCGGCCCCGGCCCTGCGCCGCGCGCCGCGGGATCGTTCATCAGACAGCACGAGCTCATCGCGTACAGCGCCGCAAACGATGCCGGCTGCTTCATGCCGATGCGCATCGTGCCGTACCCGCCCATCGAGTGCCCGGCAAGGCCACGGCCGTCGCGCGACGCGATCGTGCGATACCGCTTGTCGATGAACTCCGTGAGATCGCGAGCGACGAACGTCTCCCAGTCGCCGATCGTGGGGGAGTTCGAGAACATGCTCCCGCTGTATTTCGTGAAAGCATCAGGGATGACGACGATCATCTCGCGGCTGCCCGCCGCAACAGCGCGATCGATCGAGTCTGGAATGGCGAGCGACTTGACGTAGGCCTCCGCGGACGCGGTGTAGCCATGGAGGAAGTAGAGCACCGGATACCGCCGCGTGGTGTCCTTCGCGTAACTAGGCGGGAGATATACGACGACCGGTCGATCCGGCGAATCGCCTTCGAGATTGCCTTCGAGCGCGCGGCCGTGCACGGTAATGCGCTCGAGCGTGCCTTTTGGCGGCGTCGGTTGTTGTTGCGCCTCTGGCGCCGCCTGCATCACGAACGCCGCGAACAGAACTCCCAACGCCCAACTGCCAACGCCCAACCACTCCCAACGCCCAACTGCCAAGAAGGACGACTCGCGTTCGTGAGACATGATGATGCAACCTCCTGAAACTAAGCCGTGGCGTCTTGCCGGTATTCCGTGACATCCAGCCGCTCCAGAACCGCGCGCGTGGGGTTGAGCAGCCAGTTGAACAAAGCGCCCACGAAGAGCAGCCCCGCAAAGCCCGTTGCGAGCGTGAAACCATATTCGATGCGTCCGAAGGCGTCGCTCACCGCGCCGATCGCAAGCGGCGCGAGTACCGCCGACGCGCAGGTGAAGAAGAGGATCACGCCGGCGCCGGCACCGTGCTCTGACCTCGGGAGACAGCTGATGCCTTTCGAATTGATCGTTGGATACATCACGGACATGAACAGGCCCGACAGGGGCAGCAGGTACACCGCCCAGCTCACACCGCCGGCGACGCTGACGATGAAGCACAGGAGGATGCCTCCGCTGAAGAGCGCAAGCACCGGTTGCCACTGCACCCGCGTCAGCACCCACGCCCCGAGAAAACGCCCGGCGGCCCGCAGGAGGAAGAACATCGAGAGGCTATAGGTAGCCAGTGCCGCGGCCGTACCCGTGTAGCCGGCGAGCAGTGTCGGCATCCACACGTAGACCGCGGCTTCGACGCCGACGTAAAGGAACGCGCCGGCCGAGAATGCCAGCACGTAGGGACTCTTCATCGCGCGTCCCGTTCCGCTGAAGCCGCTGTGGCTCGGCATCGTCGTCTCCGGGTATCTCACCAGCAGCGCGAGCACGATCAGCACAACGCACATCGCGCCGGCGATCACATACAGCCAGGTCCACGACAGCCCGGCGGTCAGCAGCCGCGCGAGAATGGCGGGCCCGATGATCGCCCCGACGCCGAAAAAGCCTTCGGCCGTGTTCATGATCGACGTGTGCTGGGCAGTGGACGTCGAGATATCGCCGATGAGCGCCAGCGCACCGGTCTTGAACACACCGATGGCGAGGCCGGAGAGTCCGAGCATCACGGCGAAGAACAGGAAGGCATTGCCGGCCGCCAGCAGGAAACATGCGGCCGCAAACAGTGTGAGGCCGATGACGATCGTGCGGCGCCGCCCGAACCGATCCGCAAGCTGGCCCAGAAAGAGACCGCCGATCGCGATGCCCGCCATCGTCGCGTACTGAAAGGTGCCGGCCGCCGTCAGCGACAACTGAAACGTCCTGATGACTTCGGGAATGATGAGGCCAACCGAATCGGTGGTCATCGCGAACATGGTGAACATCAGGTAGGTCAGCGTCTTGACGATGGCCATGTTGCTCGACTGGTGGGCAATCGTCCGGGTCATGCACGTGTCTCGAGCGACGACTGCCACGCGAGTGCCCCGGTGCCATCAGATGAGCACGTAATGACCGCGTCCATCTCCGTGAGGTTGACCTCGAGTCGAGCGAACGCCGAGCCGTGCGTCCAGACGAGGGTCATGCGATCGATGCCCGGCGCGGCCGCATGAAACGTGCCCTGAAATGCCGGATGTGCGTTGCGGAGCCGCAGCAGCGTCAGGAGTGACTGGACCACGGGCCGCTTCAGCTGCTCTTCGAGCTCGCTCGCCGTGTAGTAGTGGCGGTTGACGTCGCGCCCGACGCCAGTGCGGTGGAGCAGTTCAACATCGTTGCCGCCGGCGAGCAGGCCGACGTAGTACACCTGCGGGACTCCCGGCGCGAAACACTGGATGGCGCGCGCGACCAGATACTCCCCGTCGCGCCGGCCGAGCGCGTCGTAGAACGTGCAGTTGACCTGCGACGTGTCCACATTGCTCGCGGCGCTGCCGCTCGCGTGACGGCTTGGGCCGCCACTGCGCTCGTGGATCGTCTCGATCAGTGAGTCGATGTGCTGGCGATCCAGGAGTCCTGGTGCATTAAGCCGGCGATCGCCATCCACGTCCCGCACACCAATACCATCATGAGTGTCCAGTACGGTGACGGCATTGCGCGGCCGGATCTCGAGCCAGTGCATGAGGCGTGACACGTCTCGCGTATACAGCGTGTGCAGGACCAGCGGCGGCAGCGCGAAGTCGTACACCCAATCGACCTGGCGCGCGACGTCGATCTGCGCCTGGTAGTGCGCATGGACTTCGACGAGCACGTCGATGCCGAGCGCGCGCGCCTGCGCCGTGAAGTCGGCAATGAAGGAAAACGTCTCGGGGATCATGAAGCAGCTCGTGCCCGCCTTCTTGATCGCGTAGCCGACAGCATCGAGCCGGATGGCACGGATGCCCGCATCATGCAGTTTCGTGAGCACCGCGGTGAGGTATCGCTGGCCCTCTGGATGCTGCACGTCAATGTCGATCTGATCGCTGGTGAAGGTCGTCCACAGCAGAACGGGTTCGCCCCGCGGGAACTCGTGCTGCGTGAAGGGAAGGCCGGGACGAGGCGTATGAAGCGCAGTCAGTTCCGATTCACGAGCGCCTTGCGGAAACACCTTGTGATAGGTCAGGAAGAGATCGGCGTAGCGCGATGCGGCGCCCTCCACGTCGTAGTCCTGAAACTGGGGTGAGTGACGCGACACATGATTGACGATGACATCGGCCATCACGTCGGTCTGTGCGGCAAGCGCGGCGACGTCGTCCCACGTACCGAGCCGAGCGTCAACCTGCGTGTGATCGATCGGATCGAAGCCGGCATCGGCGCCGTCGATGCGATGGAAGAACGGCAGCAGGTGGACGCCGCCGAACGCCCCGGCGAACGAACCCTCCAGCAGCCGTTGAACGTCGCGGAACGTGCCCCCCGGGAGGCGGTCGGCGTAGGTGATCAATTGCGCCTCATTCTTCATCGGGGGTCAGGGAATGCTACGTGCGGATGGTACTTGCAGTGGCCGCTCCACTCGCGCAAATTCTCGTCGAACCCGCAGATGCAGGCGGCGGGCGGCCTCCCTGCGGCGCATAATCGCGGCATGAAGACCAGATCTGTCGTGCTGGCGATAATTCTTCTCGCTGCCGTCGTGCCGCGGCAGGCCGCCGGGCAGCGCGCCGAGAGTGTGCCGTCGCTGCGTGTCGGAGCCGCCAGGGTGGACATCACCCCTTCGCAGGGCGAGCTCCCGAAGAACAGTCGGGGGATTCTCGACCGACTTTATGCGAGAGCGATCGTCCTCGAGAACGGCGTCTCGACAGCGGCGCTGATCACGATCGATGCCGGTGCCGTTCCCGACGCGGTCTGGCAGGCAGCGACCCGACAGATTGAAAAGGAACTGAAGATCCCGGTAGCCAGTGTCCTGTTGACGGCGACGCACACGCATAGTGCCGGTGGTCAGCGCGGCCCCGATTACGTGCAGAAGATCGTGGAGTCGGTGCGGCTCGCACAGCAGCGCCTGACGCCGGCGCGCATGGGATACGGGACAGGCGTCTCCTACATCAACGTCAATCGCCAGATCATCGACCCGAAGACGAATCGCTGGTGGGAGGGACCGAATCGCGAGGGCCCGTCCGACAAGACCGTCGCCGTGCTCGTATTCGAGAAACAGGATGGCGAGCCGATTGCCGTCTACTACAACTACGCGGTGCACGCGGTGATTGCCGGGCAGCTCGATCAGGTCAGCGGCGATATCCCCGGAGCCGCATCGCGATACCTCGAAGACTCATTCGATGACACAGTGGTTGCCCTGTGGTCGAGCGGAGCTGCCGGCGATCAGAATCCGATCTATTACCAGCAGACTTACGACCTTCGAGACATCCGGACCAAGGACTACGCCACGCGAGGTATCGACATCAGCAACGCCATGCCCCCAGGCGGGGAAGGGCTGGACCGCAACAATCCGACCGTCGCGCGGCTGATGAACCAACAGCGGCAAATGGTCCTCTCGATGGGGCAGTTCCTCGGCGAGGAAGTGCTCCATGTGATGCGCGGCATCGGGCGCAAGGACACGGGGCTGCCGCTTTCTGGCCGGTTCTCGACGATCAGCTGTCCGGGGCGCGAGCGAACGAATCAGGGTCGCGCCGGCTTCGAAGGCACTTACAAGGATGCGGGCCCTGTGGAGATCAGGCTCGGTCTGCTGCAGATCGGTGAGGTCATGATCGGCGCCGTGAACGCAGAGGTGTTCAACCCCATCGCGCAGCGGCTGAAGCATGAGTCGCCGTACAAGGCGACGATGATGGCGACGCTCACGAACGGAGCGGCGCGTTCGGGCTACATCCCGGACGATGCGTCCTACGGCAAGCAGACGTTCGAGGTGTTGTCGTCGCGGCTGCAGCCAGGTTGTGCCGAATCGGCCATCGTCAATGGCCTTCTGTCACTGATCGAGAGCACGCGAGGGCTCCCTTAACACCAGAGACCAGAGACCAGAGACCGACGTCACCGATCGTAGAGCCGCGACGTCCGAAGCATGTGTTCCAGGCCGTAGTTTCCCTCATGGCACGCGTACTCGAACACGCCGGCATCGTCAGGGCGCCGTTTCATGTCGAGTGCTGCGGTCCACGGTGCGGTCCATGTCGTCGGATCGGTGAACGTGACCCGATAGTCGATCGAGTCTCGTCCCGTGCGCGTGAAGCGCTCGACCAGGCGCAGCGCAGGCGACGACCCGCGCGTGGTCGCTTTCAGATTGGTCGTCTCGACGACCAGCGTCGTCCCTTCCCAGTGCCCGCGCGCAGCGCCCATGTACGTGCGAATCTTCTCGGAGAGCCGGTCAGGACGCGGTGAGGCATCGATCGGAATGATGCGCGTGTCGTGAATCAGCTCGTAGGTAATCGCCACCAGCCCTGCGCTTTGCAGGATGCGCATGTTGGCGTTGTAGACGGCGGGAAACATCGCATCGGGAAAGCCGCCGCCATGGACGATGCAGCGGACGCCGAGGCCGTAGTCCTCGTAGGTGTCGCACGGCTCGCCACGCTGGAGGCTGCCACATCGCTGCGCGGCAACAGGTCTCGCTTGCGTTGTGCGCGCCGGAAGACGGCCATCCGGTGGATCGATCACGAGCGAGGTGCGCCGCGACGTCGTGTTGTATTCGCGCCAATGCGGGATCGGAGCGTTGGCGCCCTCCACTTTTCCGGAGAGCACGTCAACCCGCGCGAGATCGCGCTCGTCGCGCACTTTGACGTCCTCGAGTCGCTTGGCGAATTCCGCGTCGGTGAGGAACTGACGCGTGCCGTACTGCGCCGGCCGCTCGAGCGGCACACCGTACTCGCCCTCGGTCGTCCATTCGCCCTGTAAGTCGGGATCGCCCCAGGGCGTGCGCGCGCTCCACGTGCTTTCGCGATTGGCTGGCGCGGCGTCGCGCCCTTGCGCCGGCAGTTGAGCCGATATCGCGACTGCCATCGCGCTGACCGCCAGCGTCCAGATGACTTGAGCTTTCATGCTGTGGCCCCCTGCCAACGAGTGTACGGTCCGCGGCTGGCGCCCGGCACGCCATCCCAGCGTCTTGCCTGAATTTTGACCCCGGCCGGTGGTCCGGTGTATTAGCTTCGCGAGATATGCCCATGAAGATGGCGGCTCTATTCGCGGTGGTCGTGCTCGCCTTCATGCACGGCGAGGGTCTCGGGGCACAAAACCGTCCAGACTTCACGGGTGTGTGGACCGACTACGTCGATTCGCCGCAGCCTGCGGGCGCGCGAGGCGGGCAGGGGGCAGCCGCCCTGGACCTGCCTTTGACACCCGACGCACGGCGTAAGGTCGAGGCCTATCGAAAGCTCGTCGAGCCAACCGGTGAAACGCCCGGCGCGTATTGCCTTGGACCAGGCATGCCCAGCGTAATCTTCGGCGGGGCCACCTACCCGATGGAAATCATTCACCGACCCGAGCAGATCACGATCATTTACGAGTTGCACAACGACGTGCCGCGTCTCTACATCGGCGGCCGCAATGTGCCGGAGGCCGATCGGCTGCCCGGAGGTAATGGCTACTCGGCCGCTCGCTGGGAAGGCGATACGCTGGTCGTCGAAACGACGAAGCTCGTCGAACAGGTGGATCAGCGCTATCCACATAGCGACCGTGCCCAGGTGGTCGAGCGATACCAGCTCACCAAGAGTGCACGCGGAGAACGTGTGCTCGTGATCGACATGACCATGACCGACCCTGTGTTTTACACGCGGCCGGTCAGCGGCCAGAAGAAGTGGATGGAAGTGCCCAACGGCCACCTGCTGCCATACGACTGCGCCGAGGAAGGATGGCGCAAGCGCCTCGAACAACTCGAGCAGCGCGCGGCAGAGGCTGTGGCTGGACCAAGGAGCGGGCGATGAAGAGGCGGCAACTGATTCTGATCGTCGCCGTGAGCATTGTGAGCGGCTGGTCGATCTGGGCTGCCGCCGGCCAGCAACGTCCGCCGGCCGCGGCTGGCGCCACTGCGGCTATTGTTATCGACCAGGACGACATTGGCGGCGTAGTCACGAGCGCTCGCGGACCCGAGGCGGGCGTCTGGGTAATCGCAGAGACCACCGACACCCCAACCAGGCTGCGCAAGATCGTCGTCACCGACGATCGCGGCCGGTACCTGCTTCCGGATCTGCCGGCGAAGGCGACCTTCAGCATCTGGGTTCGTGGCTACGGGCTGGCCGACTCCACTCCCGTGCGCTCGTTGCCAGGACGCACGCTCGCGCTGCGCGCGACGGTTGCTCCTGACGCACGAATCGCCGCGCGAGTCTACCCGGCGAACTACTGGTACTCGCTCATCGATATTCCAGCGGAGAAGGACTTCCCAGGGACGGGCGCCACCGGGAATGGCATTGCGCCGGAGATGCGCACGCAGCACCACTGGATTAATCAGATCAAGGCCAACTGCAACGTCTGCCACCAGATGGGCAATCAGGCCACGCGCGAAATCCCCAAGGCGCTTGGAACCTTCCCGTCCAGTGCGGCCGCGTGGGACACACGGGTTCAGGCCGGCCAGGACGGACAAGGCATGAGCAACATGGTGACCGGCCTGGGACGACAGCGTGGCCTCGAGATGTTCGCGAACTGGACGGACCGCATCACGCGCGGCGACATTCCGCCGGCACCACCGCGGCCGCAAGGGGTCGAGCGAAACGTCGTGTTGACCATGTGGGACTGGGGCGGGCCAGCGACCTTCGCGCACGACGAACTGACGACCGACAAGCGCAATCCGACGGCCAACGCATACGGCCCGATCTACGGTGTCGACTGGGGGAACGATGGCTTCCTCATCGTCGATCCGCTGGAGCACTCGGCACAGGAACTGCGCATCCCGGTGCTCGACCCCAGGGTGCCGCCCGGCAAGGCGCAATCGATGCCAGTGCCCTCGCCGTATTGGGGTGACAAGCTGTACTGGTTCGACCCGGCGATCACGAATCACGCCGCGATGGACGCCAAGGGCCGTGTGTGGATGTCATCGCGATTCCGGCGGCCGGAGGATCAGCCGGCGTTCTGCGGCACGCATCCGTCCGCCGCGCTGGCTCCGCAAAAGAACAGCTTCCGGCAGGTGCAGTACTTCGATCCGAAAACGCGCCAGTTCAAGCAGGTGAACATCTGCTTCGATACCCACCACGTGCAGTTCGACAAGGACGAGACGTTGTACGGCAACGGCGTCTTCAGCGGTGCGATCGGCTGGATCAACACGAGGATTCTCGATGAGACCGGTGACGAGGCCAAGGCGCAAGGCTGGTGTCGCGGCTATCACGATCTGAATCAGGACGGCAAAGTCGACCCCGCTGTCGATCGGCAGATCGAGGTGAGCGTGATCTACAGCGTGATCCCGCATCCGACCGACGGCAGCGTGTGGGGCGCGGCGCCGGGTCCGATGCCAGGAAAGATCATTCGCATCGATCCGAAGACGTGTGTGGGCGAAGCCTACGAGCCGCCGTTCGATCCAGCGGCCGGTGTCGTCGGCTACACACCACGGGGGATCGATATCGACTCCAACGGCGTGATTTGGACCGCGCTGGCGAGCAGCGGACACCTGGCGAGTTTCGATCGGCGCAAATGCAAGGGCCCATTGCAGGGTCCGTCTTCGACCAACGGGCAGCACTGCCGGGAGGGCTGGACGCTTCATCCCGTTCCCGGTCCGCGATTCAAAGGAGTGCGCGGCGACGTTGCCGTGGACTTCCAGTACTACAACTTCGTGGATCGCTTCGACACGTTCGGCCTCGGCGCCAACACGCCGTTCGCGAACGGCACCAACTCCGACTCACTGCTGGCGCTGCGGCCGGATGGCACCTGGCTCGTCTTCCGCGTGCCGTATCCGCTCGGGTTCTTCTCGCGTGGCATGGACGGCCGCATCGACGATCCGAAAGCGGGGTGGAAAGGGCGGGCGATCTATGCCGACTACGGACCCAACGCCACCTGGCACCTGGAGGGCGGTCTCGGCACACGCAGCGCTGTCGTGAAGTTTCAACTGCGGCCCGACCCATTGGCGAGATAACGACCATGTCGATGCATCGGCTTCATGTGAGCTGTCTCGCCATTGCCGTCTGCGCCGTACTGGGCAGCACCGCGCTCGCGCACGTCGAGCTCACGGGCGGCTGGGGACAGCGATTCCACGAAGACCTTCCTGAGCGCGGCGCCGGCCCCGAGATCGGCGACTACCTCGGACTGCCGATCAACGACGCCGCGCGTCTGCGAGCCGATTCGTGGGACGCGGGCAAGTGGACGATGCTGGAGCGGCAGTGCGAGCCGCATCCGGCCGACTACGCCCCTCGCGGTCCCGCCAGCATGCGGATCTCGAGCACAGTGGATCCCGTATCGCAGGACGTGATCGCGTGGCACACCACGATGATGTGGATGCTGCCGCAACGCACGATCTATATGGACGGACGTTCGCGTCCATCCCCCTACGCGCAGCACTCGTGGCAGGGCTTCTCGACCGGTGAGTGGGAGGGCGACATGCTCAAAGTGACCACCACTCATCTCAAGGAGGGCTGGCTTCGGCGTAACGGCGTGCCGCGCAGCGAGAAAGCCACTCTCATCGAGTACTTCATCCGCCATGGTGAGTATCTGACGCTGGTCACCATCGTCAAAGACCCGGTGTATCTCACCGAGCCGTTCGTTCGCACGTCGAACTGGGTGGCGGATCCTGGCTTTCAACTGAGCCCGTTCTCGTGCATCCCGACGGTCGAGATCGAACGGCCTCGCGACGAGGTTCCGCACAATCTTCCTGGCGAGAACCGCTACCTCAACGAGTTTGCGAGCAAGCACGGCCTGCCGGTGAGCGCCGCACGCGGTGGTGCGATGACCATGTATCCGGACTACCTCACGCAGATGGGGAAGGTGGACGGCAGGTGATGAGACGAGTCGTGAACTGGCCGATCGCCGTAGTGGTGCTGTTGATCACTGGCCCCGCGGCGTTGACGCGCATCGACGCTCAGGGTGAGGTCATCGTGCTCCCGGCACAGGGAAGCGTCTACATTCTCGCGGGACCTGGTGGCAACTCCGCGGTGCAGATCGGATCCGAGGGCCCCTTGATTGTTGATACGCAGCCTGCGGCGATGAGCGCGCGGGTGCTCGAAGCCGTCCACGGCCTGAGTCCTCGTCCGATTCGGCACGTCGTACTCACCAGCGCTGGCGACCAGCAGGCCGGAGGCGCGGCGGCGATCTCAAAGGCGGGGCGCTACATCCGCGTCATCGACTCGATCGACCCACGTGGGCTCGATGCGCGCGCGTCGATCATGGCGCACCTCAATGTACTGAACCGAATGAGCGCGGCCAACGTCCCGTCTGACTCCTGGCCTACCGACACGTACTTCTCACCGGAATGGTCGATCTTTTCGAACGGCGAAGCGGTTCAGCTGTTTCACGTGGCCGCTGCTACCAGCGACGGCGACACGATCGTCTTCTTCCGTCGCTCAGATGTCGTCAGCACCGGCGCGATCTTCGATGCGACCGCATACCCGCGTTTCGATCCGGATCGCGGCGGCAGTATCGCCGGGATCATCGAAGGCCTCAACCGCGTGCTGGACCTGACAGTGCCAGGGGAAAATCAGGAGGGAGGCACGGTCGTGATCCCAGGGCGCGGCCGGCTCAGCGATGAAACGGATGTCGCCAACTACCGTGACATGGTGACGATCATTCGCGATCGCGTACGCGCGATGGTGGGTCGAGGGCTGACACTCGAGCAGGTCCAGCGGGCGAAACCGACGTCGGATTACGACGGGTTGTTCGAACGGCGAAGTGACTGGACGAGCGACATGTTCATCAGCGCCGTTTATCGTGATCTCAAGAGGTCGAAGCCATGACTCTCCGCTGGTTGGCGGTTGGTGGTTGGCGGTCGGTGGTCGTATGGTGTTCTTTCGCTGCCGCCGTACTGACCATCGCGACAGCGACCTCCGAGCCCGTCACGGCACAAGGCCGCGGCGGTGCGAGCGGCAACGCGCGCGAGGGCGCGTTGATCGACCTCACCGGGCAGTGGGTCTCGGTGATCACCGAGGACTGGCGGTGGCGGATGGTGACGCCGCCGAAAGGCGACACCGCGAGCGTGCCTCTGAATCCTGCCGGACGGAAGGTCGCCGACGCATGGGACCTGAACGCGGATCGCGCGGGTGGTCATCTGTGTAAGGCGTTCGGGCCGCCGGGATTGATACGGCAGCCTGGACGACTGCGCATCCGATGGGAGAACGATTCCACACTCGTCATGGAGTCCGACGCGGGAACCCAGACTCGCCGCTTCCATTTCGGACGCACGAGTCCAGTCGGCGCGCGGACCCTGCAAGGGCATTCCGAGGCGCGCTGGTTCAGGCAGCCGCAGAATCGGGGGATCTTCGGCCGCGGCGGTGCGGCAAGCGGCGGCTCGCTCGAAGTCGTGACCACGAATCTCACCGCAGGGTATTTGCGCCCGAACGGCGTGCCCCACAGCGAGCGTGCGGTGGTGAAGGAATTCTTCGACAGCTTCACCCTGCCGGAAGATGGCACGTGGCTCATCGTGACCACGGTGGTCGAGGACCCGGAGTATCTGACGCAGGAGTTCGTGATCAGCTCGCAGTTCAAGAAGGAATCGGATCTGTCGAAATGGAATCCGCGCCCATGCGACATTCCGGCGCCAGTCGTGCCGGCGCGCGCGGCCGCGCGATGATTGGCGTTTCGCGATCGCGAGCAGGCGCAGTGCTGGTGGTCGCGGCCGCCGTGTGTGCCTCGACGGCGACCGATGCCCAGTGGGTGAAGCATCGCACGGCCGGCATACCGCGCACGTCAGACGGCAAACCGGATCTGAGGGCGCCGGCACCGCGGACTCCGGACGGCAAACCTGATTTCTCAGGCATGTGGGTGACGGCTCCTGCCAATGCACTGCCGTGCGGGCGAGGTCTTGTCGAGTGTGGGATCGAGCTGCCGATGTCGCGCGAAGGCGGCTACATGGGCGCGAGTATTCCGGGAGGACTGCCGTATCGGCCCTGGGCAGCGGAAGCGGTCAAGAAGAACATGGCGACGAGCTCGAAGGACGATCCACATGGTATCTGCCTGCCGGATACGTTTCTTCGCGCCTACGGCTTGCCCCACATCGTCAAGTTCATTCAGACGCCGCACGTCCTCATTGCGCTCGAGGAGTACAACGCCGACTACCGGCAAGTGTTTCTCGATGGCCGCGCGCTTCCCGACGATCCGACGCCGTCGTGGAAGGGCTACTCGGTCGGCCGCTGGGAGGGCGACGCGCTCGTAGTCGATTCCAGCGGCTTTCGCGATGACCTGTGGCTCGACTTGCGGGGCAGTCCGTTGACGAGTGCGGGCAGAGTCCGCGAGCGGATCACGCGGCCGGATTTCGGCCATCTGAACATCGAGGTGACCGTCGATGACCCGAAGGCGTACACACGGCCGTGGACGGTCCGGCTGCAGCAGCAGATCATCGTCGATACCGAAATCATCGATGAGATCTGTCTCGAAAATGAGAAGTTCATGCGGCGCCTGCACGGAACGCCGTAGCGCACTGTCACCGCGGCCGATTCGTGCCTGACTGATATCCTAAGCGCGACCATGGATCGTCGACCTGTCCTCGTTGCCGGGGGCGGCATTGGAGGATTGTGTGTCGCACTGACCCTGCATCAGATCGGTGTGCCGTGTCTCGTGCTGGAGTCCGTGCGCCACCTCCAGCCGCTCGGCGTCGGCATCAACATGCAACCGAACGCCGTGCGAGAGCTTTACGAGCTCGGGATCGGGCCTGATCACCTCGACGCCATCGGGCTGCAGACCAAGGAATTCGTGCTGGTCGGCCTGAACGGCAAAGAGGTCTACGCCGAGCCGCGCGGCGTGCGCGCCGGTTACAAATGGCCGCAATACTCGGTGCACCGCGGCGGTCTGCAGATGCTGCTGTATGAGGCCGTGCTCGACCGTCTCGGCGCCAGCGCCGTGCGAACCGGCATGACGGTCACTGGTTACTGCAATGACGCGAGCGGTGTCTGCGCCATGGTCGAGACGCGCGACCGCGAGCAGTTGGAGATCGAAGGGTCCCTCCTGATCGGCGCGGACGGTCTGCATTCGGCCGTGCGCGCGCAGATGCATCCGAACCAGCCGCCCATTCAGTGGGGCGGCGCGATCATGTGGCGAGGCGTCACCCCGGGTCGGCCGATCCGTACCGGCGCCTCGTTCATCGGCCTCGGCACGCATCGCCACCGCGTCGTCTTCTATCCGATCTCGAATCCCGACCCCGTCACCGGACTCGCGTCGATCAACTGGATCGCCGAGATTACCGTCGACAACAAGGCCGGATGGCCGACCGGCGACTGGAACCGGCGTGTGGAGCTCGAGTCGTTCATCCATCATTTCGAAGGCTGGAACTACGACTGGCTGGACGTTCCGGCCATGCTGCGGGGTGCCGATGCCGTCTACGAGTACCCGATGATCGATCGCGATCCGGTGTCCACCTGGGTGGACGGCAATGTCGCCCTGCTCGGCGATGCGGCCCACGTGATGTATCCCACGGGCTCTAACGGTGCGAGTCAGGCGATGATGGACGCGCGTGTGCTGGGTGCCGCCATGCTCGAGCACGGCGTGACCGGACGGGCCCTGCAGGCCTACGACGCGCGGCTGTGCGCCGAGATTTCGGCAGTGGTGCTGCGGAATCGCGGGGCAGGACCGTTCGGCCTCCTCAATCTGCTGGACGAGCGCTGCGGCGGCGTGTTCGACGACATCGACGCAGTCATTCCCGCTGCGGAACGAGACTCCTTCATGAGCCGATACAAAGCCGCGGCCGGTTTCGCAAAGGACACGCTGAACAGCTCGCCGCCGATCATCGCGCCGGGTGCCCAGGTCCGCTGGGAGTGAGCGATGCTGCGGCACTACGTGTTCCTGAAGTACCGCGACGAGACGAGTGACGAACACATCGCCGCCTTCTGCGAGCGCATGCTCGGCCTGCGCAGCGCGATTGAGGGAATCCAGAATCTCGAGATCGGCCGCGACGAACTGCACGATGCCCGCAGCTGGGACCTGGTGCTGATCATGGCGTTCGCGTCGGTCGCTGCGCTACGGGCGTATCAGCATCATCCTCAACACCTGGAGCTCATGGCCTTCAACGATCCGTTCGTGGAGAACCTGGCGTCGGTGGACTTTACGGCGGCCGATCACTGAGTCCCACCATCTCTACTTCGCGCTGCGGGCCTCCTTCGTGATCTGCGCGACGACCTGAGATCGAATCTCAGAGATGAGGCTTCCCGGGCCGTAGCGGTAGACTTGCGCGGCCAAGGAGTCATCGATGACACAGCGATTCATTCTTCTTGCTCTCGTGCTCATGTGCGGTCTTGCCGTCGGCGCATCGCTGCGCGCACAGCAGCAGCCACCCGCGGGTCGCGCACCGGCGGCGCCGCCGACTCCGCCTGATCTGAAAACACTTGCCGCTGATGTGGAACGGCTCAAAACGCTCGTGCCGTCCAACTCCCACATCATGATGGACGTGCAGTGGCACTGGACGAACCTCTGGTTTGCTGCGCAGGCGAAGAACTGGCCGCTCGCGACGTACCAGTTCAACGAGGCGCGTGGTCACATGCAGTGGCTGATCAAGAAGTCGCCGATGATCCGATCGTCAGGCCCGGACAGAGAACAGGTCGATATCGAAGGCATCTTCGGCGGCATCGATACAGGCAGCCTGGCCGACGTGAAGGCCGCGATCGACGCAAAGGACGTCGCGAAATTCGCGCAGACGTATCGGACGATGCTGGAGAACTGCTATTCGTGCCATAAGGCTGTGGGACGACCTTACATCAGGCCGATGATCCCGAAGACGCAGGCGCAGTCCATGATGAACGTTGACCCGACTGCGGACTGGCCGAAGTAGACCTATCCGACCGGACTGTCGTTGCTAAAGTTTCCAGATGCGACTTAATCGCTCGGTACCACCTTGCACCGTGATCCCTGTGCTTATTTATCCCGATCCAAGCGCCGCCGCTGATTGGCTGGCGAAGGCGTTCGGCTTTACTGTGCGGCTGCGCATCGCCAACCACCGCATCCAGATGAAAGCTGGAGACGGTTGCTTCACTATCGCCGAAGGCACGGTTGCGCCGAACAACTCGCATCTCGTTCAGGTCCGAATCGAGGATGCCCAGGGTCACTGCCAGCGTGCGCGACAGCGTGGAGCCATCATCCTGACCGAGCCGAAAGACCAGCCCTATGGCGAGCGCCAATACAATGCTCAGGACTTTCTTGGCCACCGCTGGGACTTCACCGAAACCATCGCCGACA
>Ga0207428_10002365_pt1 | contig 18835 bp, 21 predicted proteins | sample RhiMethybrSRZTD1_FD_187600 | JGI IMG/M metagenome (GOLD analysis project Ga0207428, IMG submission 187600) | Populus rhizosphere microbial communities from Tennessee, USA - Rhizosphere MetaG P. TD hybrid SRZTD1 (SPAdes) (version 3) | ecosystem: Host-associated > Plants > Roots > Rhizosphere >...
GAGGAGGAAGTGGCGGTGGGGGCGGGAGGTTGGGCGGAGGCGGCGGAGGAGGAAGTGGTGGCGGAGGCGGAAGCGGTGGTGGCGGAGGCAGAGGAGGTGGCGGCGGGGGTGGTGGCAACTGCTGCGGGGACGACTGGATCCCGGCGTGGGTGTCGAGGGAAGCACCGGCGGGCGCTCCGAGGAGGAGCGCGATCACCGCCAGCATCAAGGCGCTCAGTCGCCGCATTCGCCATTTCAACGGTTGTCCACAGTCTGTGGATACGGCCTGAAATCGAAGATCGATACCTCGGCGGGGCCCTCGAGATAGCGACCACCCTGCTCGCCCGCTCTTGCAAATGGGCGATTTTGCTCTATCCTTATTGCCATGGCTCGACGGCCCGCCCGCGAGCTGCTCGAGTCGCTCGACCGAGACGCTCTCGCCCAGTTTCAGGCTGGGATTCGCAAGCGCTACAGCGACGAGGACATCGTCAAACAGCTGCAGGAATCCGCTCGGCGGCTGGGCAGGTCACCGTCGATGCGCGAGTTCGCGGCCGACGAGGAGACCACGGTGCATCCTCAAACGGTGATCGAGCACTTCGGGAGCTGGAATGCCGCGAAGCGGGCCGCAGGGCTCGTTCCGCGACGCTTCGCGACCCGAGAGGAGCTGCTCCAGCTCCTACGCGAGCTGGGGGAGAGGCTCGAGCGGACGCCGACGGCTCGGGACCTCGACGAGCACCGCGGCTCGATGCCCTCGAAGTCGCTCTACTGGCACACGTTCGGCTCGCTCACCAACGCACTCCGGGAGGCCGGGTTCGACGTCCCGGTCGGGGAGGAGCGACTCGAGCGCGCAATCGATCAGGGCTGTGCCGTCGCGTTGGGGCTCGGCCGGCTCCCGAAGTTCCAGGAGTGGGGGACGGCTAGGCGAGAAGACGAATCGCTGCTGACCGAGTGGCAGATCTACCGGATGTTCGACGTCCGCCGCGGCGCGTGGTCGACGTTCCAGTACCTGATCCGCGAGCGCCTGCTCGAGGACGGCTATGACGTCTCGCCCGACGGGCGCGTGTCGAAGAAGACCGGTGCTAGAGCGACGCGAGCGCGGTCAGCAACCGGAGGCAAGACTCGCGCTCGCCCGGCGCGCGCACTGCGGGAAGGGCCCGCTCGGTAAACCCGCGGTCGGGGCGGAAGCGCTCCTTGCAGGCGAGGCGTCCGCCCTCGAGCGTGAGGATGGTGCCTTCGCGCAGCTCGCGCTTCCGGAGCCGGATCCCGAGGAACTGCTCGGAGACCTCCAGTGCGTGTTGCGTCGAGGCGAAGAAGATGCCCTCACGGGACTCGCCCGTCCAGAGCGGACGACCAACGCCGCGGGCGAGATAGACCGCGCCACGCTCGCGCTCGTCGACCCAGGCCGTCGCCATCGAGCCGCAGAGCTGTTCGAGCGTCTTGCCCCACGGCCCGAAGCGCTCCACGAGCGCGAAGATCGCCTCCGTGTCCACCGTCATCGACGACACGTACCGCTGAATGTCGTGGCGTTCGAAGATCTCCTCGTCGTTGAGGATGATCCCGTTGTGGACACCAACGATGTGTCCGTGGCGGACCGGGTGATTGTTTGCCTCGATCGTGGGGTGGCCCTTTGTGTAGTCGCGCACATGGAGGAGGACCTCCACGGAGGAAGCCGGAACCGTGAGCTCAGGAAGGAATGCGCTCGCGCCCGAGCGCTGCTTGTGCACCGAGACCGCTTCGCCATGCGACCGATGGGCATAGCCCACGGCGTCTGCACCTCGCTCGGCGATTCCGCCGAGGAGAGCCTGCGCAGCAAGCGTCCGGTCGATCCGCGCGTCGGCCTTCAGGCTATATCCGGCAATACCACACATAAAGAGAGCTTAGGACCCCAACTTCGTGTGACGTCTGTTGTTCCCTTCGGTTAGGCGGTTCACGACGTACCTCCCCCGAATGGGGGAACCCGACCGAGGGTCAGGCCGCCGATACACGCTCCGTGGAGCCGCGGCCCCTTCCCGAGCCTGACGTCGAAGAGAGCCCTGTACCTCATCTCGAGGTGCTACCCGGCCTGGGCGCGCTTGACACACCTGATGTGGAGGAGCGTGAAGAGCCTGCTGGGAAGACCGATGACGGCACCCCTCTCTCCGACCCGCTCAAGCTGTACGTCCGGCAGATCGGCGACGGCCGGCTGCTCACGGCAGAGGAAGAGCGTGAGCTCGCCCGCCGCAAGGACGCGGGCGACGAGGCTGCCAAGCGCCGCCTGATCGAGTGCAACCTTCGGCTCGTGATGTCGATCACAAGGAATTACACGAAAGCCGGCGTCCCGCTCCTCGACCTCATCCAGGAGGGCAACCTCGGCCTGATCCGGGCCGTGGAGAAGTTCGACTGGAAGCTCGGCTTCAAGCTCTCCACGTACGCCACCTGGTGGATTCGCCAGGCAGTCGCGCGAGCGCTTGCAGACCAGGGGAGGACCATCCGCCTGCCCGTCCACGTGGCCGAGCAGGCCCGCAAGGTGCTGCGCGCCCGCAGGATCCTGACGCAGAAGCTCAACCGCGACCCGACGGTCGAGGAGATCGCCAAGGAAAGCGGATTCACGGTCGAGCGCGTCGAGGAGCTCTTCGAGCTCGTCGAGGATCCGGTCAGTCTCGAGACCCCCGTCGGCGACGGCGAGAGCCTGTACGGCGACCTGATCGAGGATGTGCACTCGGACCGTCCCGACGACGCCACGGCGAAGCAGCTCCGCTCCGTCGAGCTGGCCGAGGCGATGCTGCACCTGAACCCGAGGATGCGCAGGGTGCTGGCCATGCGCTTCGGCCTCGAGGGCCACACGCCGAAGACGCTCGAGGAGGTCGGAACCGACCTCGGCATCACTCGGGAGCGAGTTCGGCAGCTGGAGTCACGCGCACTCCGCGAGCTGCGCTCGGTCGCGCCCAGCTTGCAGTTCTATCTCGAGACCTGATCCGCCGCTAGGCGACGGTCTCGATTTCCTGCAGACGGCTTAGCCGCTTGAGGGCATGGCCCTCGATCTGGCGCACGCGCTCGCGTGTGAGGTCGAGCGTCCGGCCGATCTCCTCGAGCGTCCTCGGCTCCGAGTTGTCGAGGCCGTAGCGGAGGACGAGCACGGCGCGCTCGCGCTCGGTGAGCGCCCCGAGCGCACGGGCGAGGGCCTGGCTGCGGAGCGAGACCTCGACCTCCTCGTCCGGTTGCGGGCCCTTGCAGGCTACGAAGTCCCCGAACACGGCGTCCTCGGTCTCGCCGACCGGCTGGTCGAGGCTCGTCGACGCATGCGCGGCGGCCTTCACCTCGCGCGCCTGTTCGATGGGGAGGCTTGCCTCCTCGGCGACCTCCTCGAGCGTCGGCTCCCGGCCGAGCTGCGTCCAGAGGATGCGCTCGGCCTTGTTGAGCTTCTGGAGGCGCTCGACGATGTGCACCGGCATTCGGATCGTGCGGGCCTTGTCCGCAAGCGCCCTGGCCACGGCTTGACGGATCCACCAGGTGGCGTACGTCGAGAACTTGTAGCCGCGGCGCCAGTCGAACTTCTCGACGGCTCGGATGAGCCCCAGCGTTCCCTCCTGGATCAAGTCCAGGAAGGGCAGGCCCTGGTTTCGGTAGTTCTTTGCGATCGAGACGACAAGGCGCAGGTTCGACTGGATCATCCGCTGCTTCGCCTGCATGTCGCCGCGCTCGATGCGCTTGGAGAGCTCGACCTCCTGGGCGGCGGTCAGGAGCGGGTGGCGGCCGGCCTCGCGCAGGAAGAGCTGGAGCGCATCGGTCGTCGTCTCGTAGACGGGCGGCTGCGGCGGGGGCTCAGGCGCCTTTTCTGCCTGTGGCGCCTCCTCGATGACGTCGATGCCGCGCTGCTCGAGCTCGCGCTGGAGCGCCTCGCGCTCCAACTCGTCAAGCTCCAGCGGCTCGAGAACCTCGGCCAGCTCGGCGTGCTTGACCGCGCCCGCCTGCTCGGCAACCTCGAGCAGATTGCGCAAGTCCTCGCTGCCGAGGACAGACTCGATCTCAGCCGTCGTCATCCCGCTAGTTGTCTCTCTCCCAATACCGGCGACGCCAAACGTGTCTCGGGAGCCTCTCCCGACTGGCGGGCGCGAGTCTATACCGAATGCCGCACCGCTGCTGGAGTGCGAACGCACGAGAACAGGCGTTATGTCAAGTTGGGACGGATCCAGCTCCCGGGCCTCCCGCCTCCCCGTGCTCCCTTCCAGAGTTATCCACAGGTTGGACGCATTGCTGTGGAAATGTGGAAAAAAGAAAAGGGTGCAAAGTGCGCGAAATTGTTCGGGTGGGGGTCTTGCACGGCGCGGACATCGGCCCTAGTGTCCCCCCTGCGTCGAGCACGGAGCGCAACTAGGGTGAAGCAGATCCCGAGGGCCGTAGCCGGAAGGCGAAAGTCACCGGGATCGGTGGACGAAAGCGAAACCGGCTCGGCGAATGATCTGGCGCAGAGGGGCCTTCGGGTTCCTAGGCGCCAGATCGTTTTTTTGGTCCCGGCCGGTGGTAGAGCACGATGGCCCACAGGCTGTGGAAATGTGGAGAAAAGAAAAAGTTGCAAATTGCGGGAAGTTGGTTTTTCGACCCCTTGCAACCCACCGCCGGCGGCCCTATTGTCCCCCTTGCGTCGAGCACGGAGCGCGAGTAGGGCGAAGCAGATCCGGAGGGCTGTAGCCGGAAGGCGAAAGTCACCAGGATCGGTGGACGAAAGCGAAATCGGCTCGGCGAATGAACTGGCGCAGAGGTGCCTTCGGGTTCCTAGGCGCCAGTTCGTTTTTGTGGACCGAAACGGTCTCCCCCGCGCCGGCGACCGCCGCCTCTAGAATCGCCGCGCATGCATCTCCGTCAGCCGAGCATCGACCGTGGCGTCACGTCGTTCCTCTGGGCGTTCGGTCTCGGCCTCTACATCTGGCTCGGGATGCTGGCCGTCGGCGTCGAAGGCGCGACCGCCTTCATCATGAGCGTCCTCGCCGGCTGCGTGATCTTCCTCGTCGTCCGCCTCTACGGCGGCGACCCCGTTCGGAAGCCGCCTCAGTCTCCGAAGGCGCGCGCCGGCAGCCGGTGATCGCCGGACAGCGCGCCCACTAGGCGGCGGGCGAGCTCACCGCCGAGCGCAACCTCGAGGCGCTCGCGGGCCTGCGGCTCGACCTGGGCGAGCCTGGCCACGCCGCAGCAGTGGTCGAGCAGGCGGCTGGCGGCTTTCCCATCATCGGGCGGCGAAACGTTCACGGCACTCCATCTATCGTCGCCGGCCAAAGGGCGGCCAATCCCTGGCTGGAGTGAGCGACCGGTGACGAACCCGCCGAAACCCGCTGAAAGCTCTCCAGGAGGGTCCTAGTAGGAGATGAGCGAGTACAGGTCGTACTTCGAGAGCCGCTCGCGGCCGCCGAGGAACGTCAGCTCGATGACGAAGTTGACGCCCACGACCTCGCCGCCGAGCTGCTCGATGAGCCCTCCGATCGCCTCCACCGTCCCGCCCGTCGCGAGCACGTCGTCGTGGATCACGACGCGGGCGCCGTCGCCGATCGCGTCGGCGTTGAGCTCCAGAGCATTCTGGCCGTACTCCAGCGCGTACGTGGCGCTCACGGTCTCCGGCGGCAGCTTTCCGGGCCGCCGTGCCGGCACGAACCCGCACGGGACCTCCTTGGCGATGGCGGCCCCGAGGATGAACCCCCGCGCCTCGGCGCCCAGCACGAAGTCAGGGCGCCGCTCGCGCGTCCAGTCGGCAAGGGACGTCACCGTCTGTGCAAGCGCCTCCGGATCCCGAAGCAGCGGGCTCACGTCCTTGAACCCGACTCCGGGCTCGGGCCAGTCGGGAACCTCCCGAACGCGAGTCTTGAGGTCGATCACGACGCGGCAACCTTACGCAGTGAGCGCCAGAACAGGAGCTGGGACAGCTCCTGCGCGACCTCTGCGAGCGCCTGAAGGTCATCCACCCCGCCCTGGCGACGTTCCGAGTTGCGGGAACGAAGAGCCGGCGCCACGACTGCGGCAAGCAGCCCCACCTCACGCTCCGACGCCGACCGGAACGACCGGAGATGCCGCGCGTCGATGCCGAAGCGGGCGAGCTTGGCGCAGGCGGCTGCAATGTCCACGTCGCCCTCGCGGTAGAGCCGCTCACCTCCGTCCACGCGCGGCTCGAGCAGACCGTATTCCTCGAGCCGGCGCGTAAGCGCCGGCGTCACGCCGGCGCGCTCGCACAGTTCGGAGAGCTCGACCTCCTCGTCCTCCTCCCCGCGGAGCCCGGTTCGCCGCCGCCGTCCCTTCGTTGGCGTCGTCGCGAGCTCCTGGCGGATCACTCGCAACGGCAGGAACTCGTCCCGCTGGAGGCGCAAAATCGTTCGAAGGCGGTCGACGTCATCCTCTCCGAAGAGGCGGTAGCGCCCTGCAGTCCGCCGCGGAGCCAGCAGCCCTTGATCCTCGAGGTAGCGGATCTTCGAAATCGAGATGTCCGGAAACTCCTCTCGGAGCAGCCGGCAGACCGCACCGATCGTGAGCGGCCGTTCCTCGGCCTGGCTGACGGCTGTCGCGCTCACTGCTCGAGGAACGTCAGCCGGTACTTCCCGATCTGAACCTCGTCCCCGTCGGTCAGCGGCGCCGAGTCGATGCGGCGCTTGTTCACAAAGGTGCCGTTGAGGCTCCCCTGGTCCTCGATGGTGAACGAGCCGTCGCCGCGCACGAGCACGGCGTGCTTGCGAGAGACGGTGACGTCGTCGAGGAAGATGTCGCAGTCCGGCGACCGGCCGATCGTCGTGCGGCCCTCGTTCGGGACGAAATGCTCGCCGGCGCGTCCGCCGCCCGAACGCACGACGAGCGCCGGCCCCTCCATCCCGAGATCCTCCAGGGGCGACTGCTCGTCGAGCTCCTCCGGCGTGAACGCAACGGTCGTGTCCGCTCCTGCCGGCTCGCGCACCAGTGCCGCGCCGCACTTGGAGCAGAAGTTTGCGGCCTCCGGATTCTGGAACCCGCACTCGGGGCAGTAGACGTGGGACAACGGCCTAGGCCTCGGGCGGCGCGGCCTTGCCCGCGAGGATCGCAGCGAGCTTGTCGACGTCGACTTCGCTGAGCGGTCCCTCCCCCGCTCCCTCCTGCTTCTGGAGCCGCGAGACGAGCTCCGCGCGAAGGATGTCGATCTTCCCGTGCAGCAGCCGCCGCCGGTACGAGACCTCCTGCTCCTCCTGCTGGAGATCGTCGATGAGCGACTTGAGCTGCTCGTCGGACAGGGCTGCAAGATCGGGCAAGGGTTCCATCACGGGCCTTTCGGTCGAGGGGTCAGTTAAGCAGTCGAGCGGCTAAGGGTCAACCTCAACTTGAGCGTTCGTGGTCAAGCGGATTCGTCGCCGTTCTGCAACACATCTTCTACGAGGCTGCGCAACTCCTGCTCGAGCTCCGCAGAAACGTCCTCGCTCTCGCCCTCGGCGTACACGTGGACGAGCGGCTCGTCCGGGTCCGGAAGCACCTGCGCCCAGCCACGCTTGTCGAAGATCTTGATCCCGTCCTGCAGGTCGACGTCACGATCCTTGAGCCGCTCGGTGAGAACGCGCATGACGAGCCCTTTCTGCGCCCAGGGGCACGGCACCTGCCTGTGTACGACGTGCGAGACCGGGAGCTCCGCGACGAGCTCCGACAGCTTGCGGTCGACCGGCGCCAGGAGCTCGAGGAGCTTGCAGAGGCTCGCAATCGCGTCGTACGCGGGCAGGAACTCCGGGAAGACGTAGCCGCCGCCGACGGCCCCGGCGAAGATCACCCCTTCCTGGGCCGCGGCCTTGGTCAGCTCGGCGAGTGAGGCGGGTGTGCGGACGACTTCGAGGCTGCTGCCTTCGACAAGCCGGTCGACCTGGCTCGTCACCGTCACCGGGAACGCGAGCTTGCCGACCCGTCCGTCGCTCCCGATCAGGCGGAGGTACAGCAACAGGGCCTGTTCGACGGGGATCTCCCGCGCCTGGTCGTCGATCAGGTAGAGGCGCTCGGCGGCCCGGTCGAAGACGACGCCCAGATCGGCTCCGACGGCTCCGACGAGGCGTTTCGTCTGGCCGACGAGCCCCCGGAGCGTCTCGGTCTCCCCCGGCGGGAGGTCCGGGGTGAACGAGTGCGCCGCGACTGCCTCGACTCCGAGCGGCCCCAGCACGAGCGGCAGCACGAACGACGCGGCCGAATAGCCGTAGTCGACGACGATCCGGAACCCGCGCCGTCGGATCGCCTCCCGATCCAGGTTGGCGAGCAGGTCGTCGGCATAGCCCTCGCGTGCGCGGGCCGGGTAGGTGATCGCACCGACGTCTCCAGCCGCCACCAGGCGGAGCTCTTGCCGGCTGAAGTGTTTCTCGATCTCCTTCTGGAACGCGGCCGACGCCTCGATGCCTGGATGCTCGAAGAACTGGATCCTCACGGCCTCCGGCTCGCTGCTGCTGAGGCCGACATGGAACCCGGCGTCGTATCCGTGACTCTTCAGGAGATGCCGTGCGACGGACGCGGGCAGGACGCGGAGGTCGGCGACGTTGACTCCCGTCGAGTTGACCCCCGAGATCATCGCCCGCTTGATCATCCGGCAGGCCGGCGCCGACTCACGGCTCGCAACCACGCGCGCGTCCCGCTTGAGCGCAGTGCCCAGCGCAGCCGCGACCTTGAGGGCCGTGTCCGGGGTGAGGTCCACGTTGACGAGGCCGGTGACAGAGCCCTGGCCGAACAGCTGCGGGGTCGAGCGCGCCTCGAAGATCAGGTTCTCGTAGACCTGCGAGCCAGACTCCACCTCCTTGAAGGGGAAGATCCGCACGCCTGGCATGACGACGCTCTCGGCGCCGATCGTGACCTCGTCTCCCACCGCAACGTCCTCGTGGATGCGAACGTGGGACCGGATGTCGCAATTGCGGCCGATGATCGCGTTTTCGATCAGCGCGCTGCGCCCGATGTGCGTGGAGGCGTCGATGACCGAGGCTACGGTTCGAGCCCGCTCGCGCAGCGTCACGCTCGAGGAGAGGACGGAGTACGGGCCTACCGTCGCGTCCGAGCCGATCCGGCAGTAGTTGCCGAGGTATGCCGGGCCTTCGATCCGCTCGATGTCGTCGATCTCCACGCCTTCCCCGAGGAAGAGGTTGCCGCGGAGCCGCACGCCCGGGATGTCGAGCCGCACACGCCCGTCGAGGGCGTCGAAGTTCGCCTGACGGTACTGCTCGAGGTTTCCGATGTCCTGCCAGTAGCCCTCGACGACATGGCCGTAGAGCGGCCGGCCCATCTCGAGAAGGAGCGGGAAGAGCTCCTTCGAGAAGTCGTACGGCCGGTCGGTCGGGACGTGGTTGAGCACCTCGGGCTCGATCACGTAGACGCCGGTGTTGATCGTGTCGGAGAAGACCTGGCTCCAGGACGGCTTTTCGAGGAAGCGCTCGACCCGCCCGTCGCTGTCCGTGACGACGATCCCGAACTCCAGCGGGTTCTCGACCGACTTCAGCGCGAGGGTCGCCGCAGATCCCTTCTCCTTGTGGAACTCGACGAGCCTCGTCAGGTCGAAGTCGCAGAGGGCATCGCCGGAGATGACGATGAACGTGTCGTCGAGGTAGTCGTTCGCGAGCCGCACCGATCCTGCGGTGCCGGCCGGCGACTCCTCCACCGAGTACTCGATGTTCGCCCCGATGCTCTCGCCGTTCCCGAAGTAGCTCCGGATCGACTGCGGGAGGAAGGCGACCGTCACGATGACGTCCTCGAAGCCGTGGGCCTTCAACAGCTCGATGATGTGCTCCATGCAGGGCTTGCCGACGATCGGCACCATCGGCTTCGGCTGGTTGGAGGTGAGCGGGCGAAGGCGCGTGCCCTCGCCGCCGGCCATCACGACGGCCTTCACGTGCGGCTCCTGAGCGCGCCGACGACGTAGGCGCCGCCGGCGAAAAGCGAGAGCGCGAGACCGATCCAGAAGAGCACGTACGGGAAGTCCGTGCCTTCCGGGGTCGCCAGCATGAGCGCGAGCGACGCATACAGGATCCAGGTCGCCAGTTTCCCCGCGAAGCTGACGGAGAGCTCGTATCCGCGCGGCACGATCAGCTTGTACCCGCCGATCAGCACCGCATCACGCGCGAGGATCAGGACGAGAGCCGGCCACGGGAGGCGGCCGTGCAGGAACAGCCCGATCACCGCCGTGTCGATCATCAGGCGATCCGCCAGCGGGTCCGCGACGGTCCCGAACCGAGACTCGACGTGCCAGCGTCGAGCCAGCCAGCCGTCGATCTGGTCCGTGGCGGCCGCGGCTGCGAAGAGGATTGCGGCTGGCCAGCTGTGGCCGCCCTCGGCAGTCGCGAGGAGCACGATGAACACGGGGATCGCCGCGAAGCGCGCAATCGTCAGCGCGTTCGGTATCTGCGCGAGGCGTAGCGGGACGACTCGTTCGGCCATCCCGAGAGAGGATAGTTGGCCTCGTCGCTTTCTCCCGGCGGGCCGCTGGGGCCTCCAGCCTCCTCCCCACTTCGAGCGTATCGAGCTGCGGCGCACACGTGGGGTACGAGACCGCGCCGGACGTGTGACGATGCATCCACGTGGATGAGCCGCGCAGACTGACGCTTCCGGGCTTCGTGAACGCGCATTGCCACGCGTTTCAGCGGGCGCTACGCGGCCGCAGGACCGGCGGCGACTTCTGGGCCTGGCGCGAGGCGATGATCGCGGAGGCCGAGCGCCAAACACCGGAGACGGTGCGCCGCGAGTACGCCGAGACCTACAGCGAGCTCCGTGCCGCCGGCTACACGGCGGTGGGTGAGTTCCACTACCTCGGTCTTCCGGAGGCACACGCCGCGGTCGAGGCGGCACGTGAGGCCGAGATCGAGATCGTCCTCCTGCTCAGCGCTTACGCGCGTGGAGGCGTCGAGCGGTTCCGCCAGGAATCGACGGCCGAGTACTTCCGGCAGCTCGAGGAGCTGCGCGACGCCGGCGCGCGAGTCGGTTGTGCCCCCCACTCCGTCCGCGCCTGCCCGCCTGACTGGCTCGAGGAGATCGGCGCCTACGCCGAGCGGGAGCGCCTGCCGCTGCACGTCCACGCCGACGAGCAGCCACGCGAGATCGACGAGTGCATCGAGGAGCACGGCGTCCGGCCGATCGAGCTGCTCGCGCGTACGGGCTGCCTGGGCCCCCAGACCACCGTCGTCCACGCCACTCATGCCGACGACCGCGAGCTCGACCTCCTCGCCGAGGCGGGTGCGCGAGTGTGCATCTGCCCGACGACCGAGGGGAACCTCGGCGACGGGTTCGCGCCGGTCGAGCGGCTGCGCGAGCGGGGAATCGGCATCTGCATCGGCTCCGACTCGAACGTCCGCATCGACCCACTCGAGGAGTTGCGGGAGCTCGAGACGACCGCCCGCCGACAGGCGCTCAGCCGTGAGGTCTTCACCGCCGGGACGCTTCTCTGCTTCGGCGCTGACGAAGGTGCCGCGGCTCTCGGCCTCGAGTCGTGGCCGGACGCCGCCGTCGACCTGGACCACCCGTCGCTACGTGGCGTCGAGCCCGCCGACCTCCTGGACGCGCTCGTGCTCGGCTGTTCCTCCGACGTCTTCGCCTAGCGGACGCGCACGCGCACGGTTCCGACCAGGTAGTTCCGCTTGGTCGCCTGGAAGAACACCATGCCCTTGCGCTTCGGCCGGAACCGGAACACGACCTGGCCACGTCGGTTCGTGGCCCGCCAGCGCGCCTTCAAGCCGAGCCCGAGCCCGCGCACCTTCGCGGCGGGGACGACCTTGCCCCCGGCCTTGACCGTCACGACCACGCGGCTCATCCGGCGTAGGCGGAGCCTGCCCTTCACGAAGATGCGCAGGCGCTGCGAGACGCGGATGCCACCTGCGCTGGCCGTCTTCTGGAGCGTGAACGAGTGGGCCCGGGTGAAGTCGCCGACGTTGTTGTCCTCGTCGTACGCCGAGACCTTCCACCAGAACGTCCCGCCGTTCAGGTACAGCGTGGAGGTGAGCGTCGGAGCGTACGAGGTGTTGTCGGTCCTCACGTCCTCGACCGTCGTGGCGAAGTCCTCGCGGTTCGCGATCAGCACGCGGTACTGCTTCGTACCCGGCTTCGGATCCCAGCTGAAGAGCAGCGATGTCGGCGACGCATCCGTCGAGGCGCCAGTCGGCTCGCCCATCGTCCGGGTGAAGTTCACGGTTCCGGACCACGGCCCAGGTGTCGCCTGACCCGTCTTCGTCGGGAAGTTCGCCCGGACGCGGATCCCGATGACGCCGGTGCCGGTCATCTTCCCGAAGCTCGCCGCCGCCGAGCGGAAGTCCTCGTACTCCGCATGATCGCCGTCCGGCTCATCAACCGCGAGGCGGTACGAGACGGCGCCGAGCACCGGGCTCCAGGCGATGAGCGGGTACATGTCACCCGAGGTCGAGTCGAACGTCGGTGAGGGCACCGGCAACCGGCGTTGGAAGGTTCCGACGCTCGACCAGCGAAGGCCGACGAGGTTCTCGTCGTCCGCGCGCACGCGCCAGTAGAGCACGGTGTCGGCGGGATACGACGTTGCGCTCGTGTACGCGGTGGAAGCCGTCTGCACGTCGTCGAGAACCGTGCCGAAGCTCGGATCGTTGGAGACCTGGAGCCGGTAGCGTCGCGCACCCTCGGCGGACGCCCACTGGAACGTCGGCTGGCCGCTGACGTTCGCGCCGGGAGTCGGCAACAGCTGCGTCGGCGGTGTGGAGAGCTTCTGGAAGTTGTCGGGGGCCGCCTGCAGCGGATTGCCGGCGGCTCCGTCGCCGTTCGTGCCCGTGGCGGGGAGAACGGCCCAGTAGTACAGCGTCTCCTCGTCCGAGTAGGTCGTCGGCGCGGCGCCCGTCCGAGGCGCGTAGGCCGGTTGCTGGGTGAACGCATAGTCGACGATGTTGCTGAAGGAAGGGTCCTTCGCGACGATGACGAAGTAGCTCGCCTTTCCGGCCAGCGGGTTCCACGTGAAGAGCGGCATGCGCGTCGTCGAGACGCCCGTGGCCGGGAGGAGGTAGTCGTTCGAACCGAGGTTCCCGGGGACACACGACGGCGAGCATGCTCCGCCGGTCGAGGGCCCCACCCAGGTGAAGGAAGTACCGGTCTCGTCCGTGAGGTAGGTGTACTCGCCGTAGACCTCCTGGAGGCCCGCATCGCGGTCGGCGCGGGCGCGGACCCGGGCGCAGTAGGACTTGCCGGCGACCGGGGCGCGAATCCCGTCGCTCGCAACCGGTCGGGCATCGGGATACGGCTTCACGCCGCCAAAGCCCGAGCCCAGCATCGTCCACGCCGTGCTGGCGGTCTTGATGCGCCAGTTGTCGAAGCCGCCGGTATCCGACCAGTCGCAGATGCCGTCCTCAAAGGGGAAAACGTCGACCTCGTAGCTGGACGCCCCCGGAACCGGGCTCCACGTGAGAACCGGGACCCGCGTCTGGTAGCCCGGCGTGCCCGCTTCGAGATCGCTCCCGGGGTCGGAGACGTTGTCGCGCATGCGGAGGTTCTTGATGCTGGGAGCGGTGACCGGCGGCACCTTGTCGAACGTCTTCGTGAACGGCGTGCCGAGGTTCCACTGGCCCGCGTTGCCAAACGCGTCCAGCGCCCGCACGCGCCAGTAGTACGTGTTGTCCCGGAGCATGGAGGTCGGAGCGTGCGAGGCGCCGATCATCGTCCCCGTGCAGCAGACCTTCGAGCCCGGCGAGAAGTCGGCGGTCGGGTTGACCTCGAGCTCGTACTTCGCGGCACCAGGGACGGCCGTCCACGAGAAGAACGGGTCGAACACCTCCGTCTCGGTCATGAGGTCGGAGACGGACGGCGCGCTTGCGGTCGGCCAGGTCCACGTGAAGGACTGCACGGCCGACGGAACGCCGCGGTGATCCTGCGCGTCCATGGGCGTCACGCCCCAGTAGTACGTGCCCGGCGGAAGGAGGAGTGCGCGTGGCGCGTACGCGGTCCCGGAAGTCTCGACGTCCTGTTGCCCGCCGACCGCGGAGCCGAGCTGCGGGTCGCTCGCGATCGTCACCAGGTACTTCGCGGCGTGCGGCACTGCCGACCAACGGAGGACGAGCGGGTTGGTCGGGTGGGAGACGACTGCCCCGTGTGTCGGCGCCTGCAAGGCAGGCGCGAGCGTCCAGCCCTTGCGCAGCTGCCGAGGCGCCGACCACGGGGAGACCGAGCCGTCCGCGCTCACTGCGCGGACACGCCAGTAGTACGTGCCGTTCGGGATCGTCTTCTTCAGGGTCGCCTTGCTGTTGCGGGTGAAGAACTGGTCCTCGCCCTTGCCGAGAACCGGCGCGTTGAAGCCGGCGTCAGCCGCGAACTGGAACTCGTACCGCGCGGCTCCGGCGACGGGGCTCCACGCGAACGATGGCAGGGCCTGCGAGCTCGCGCCTGCGACGGGAGCCAGCGGGCTCGGCGCGACGAGCGGCGTGCCCGCCGTGGATGCGGAACCTGCGAGAAGGAGTGCTGCGGCTGCCGCGAGGGCGCCTGAGACGAACTTGCTCTGGGCGGTGGCCATGCTGGTCTGAACGGAGCTCAGCGGCCGCAGAGCTGTCTCGGTCCCTCTCCTTCCGTCGGGGCCTACGCCGCTGACATCGGGGCCGTGCCGTGTCCCGCCAATCCCTCGTGCGAGGGGATCGAAGGGCCGGGAATCGCATTCGTAAAGGTTCCGAAAAGCCTGATTTTCAACGCATAGAGCACAGGTCGCCTGGGCATATCAAACGGAGTCCGATCGATCTCAAGATGTGGAGGAGAGCACTATGAGGAAGTTCGCACTCGGCGCAGTTGCCGCGCTCGGCCTGGCAGTTGCGGCGCCGGCCGTCGCTCAGGCGCCGACCGTCAACCTCTCGATCTCGCGCGTAGGCGGCGGGCCCCAGGGGAACACGACCACAGTCCAATACGCGGAGCTCGTCCGGCTCTCGGGCGAGATCACGAACGGTCAGCCCAATCAGCCGGTTGAGCTGACGGTCACGCCGTACCGCGGCGAGTCGAGAGTCATTTCGCTCCGGACCGACTCGAGCGGCGATTTCACCTGGACGCACCGGCCGACGATCCGGACCGGCTACACGGCCCGTGTCAATGGCCAGGCGAGCAACGACGAGCCGCTCGCTCATGTCCGTCCGAAGGTCGGCCTGCGCGTGATCAGCGCGCGGCGCGGCCTGTTCCGCGTCACGCTCATGGCACAGCCCCGGCACGTCTCGCGCGTGGTGACCTTCCAGCGCAGGCTGCGAAATGGGCAGTGGGCCAAGGTGAAGCGGGTCCAGCTTCGCGCGCTGAACCTCAGCGCGAGCTTCTCGGCGCGGCTTCCGCGCGGCGTCAACCGCGTCCGCATCGCCGTGCCGCAGACGCCGGGCTACCTCGGCGCCACGAGCGCGCACGTCCGCGTCGTTCGGTAGCACCTAGCCTGCAACCTGAACGTCTCGAGAGCGCCGGCCCCGCCGGCGCTCTCGTCGTAGTCGGGGACTTACGTCTCGGCGGCTTGGTCCTTGGCCGCTTTTTCCGCCCTCTCGGCTCGCCGTACCTCGACATAGGAAAAGCCGAGTTGTCGAGCGAGCTCGACGAGGATGCCGATGCCGACCAAGATGTAGAAGACAGAGAAGATCTTGATCGGCGCGCCCGTGATCGTGAGGTCGGGGTCGGCGATGCTCGATGTCGTCAGCGTCGCGACGGCAAAGTAGAACCCGTCCACGAGACTCCAATCCTGGCTCGTGGTGTAGGTCAGCGTGCCGACGACGACGAGCAGAACCCCGTTCCGAGGATCTGGGCGAAGCCTTCGTCGCGCACGGCGATCCTCAGTGCCTTCGCGAATCGTTCGAACATCAGCAGAGCCGACAGCATGTGAGGTGTTTCGGTTCCCCCGCAGCCGATCCTCCGCCTGGCTATTTCCGGAGGGGCAATCCTGCTGCTACGAACCACGCTGCTTGAGCACACCACTGCTCAGGCGCTTGGAGTCTGGCTGGAGGTCGACTCCAGCGTCTGCGAGCACGCGGGAGACGAATGGCCGTTTGTCGGCGGTGTACGCGTTCGTCGTCGCGTGACGCAGCTTCCATTGTTCGTATTCGGCAGCGAGCGCCGGTTCGGCGCGTAACGCATCGCGAAACGCGAAGCGCTCGCGCCAGATGTCGCTCTCGGGTTCCGTCAGGTGAAGGTGGTGTGTGGGTCCCAGCGGGACGTCCGGTTCAGGCTTCCAGAAGCAATGTGCCTCGGGGCGGTGCTCGCGGTATTCGTAACCGAGCGAGCACAGAGGCTCGAAGGCGGCGCGGGCTTCTTCGAGGTCGCGTACTCCGGCGATCATGTCGATGATCGGCTTGGCTGCGAGCCCCGGCACCGAGGTTGAGCCAATGTGGTGGATGCCCCGTTCTAGCCACGGCGCGAGGACCTTTTGGAGTCTCGCTCGCTCAGCCTCGAACAGCCGAGGCCATTCGGGGTCGTAAGGAACAACGATCCCCTCTGTCACGCACGCACTCTAGAGCCGCTTGGTCCCACGAGCATGTCGTCACTTGGCCACTCGGTAGCGTATCCCGATGTCGAGGGGTCTTGGTGACTGGGATGTCGGGAACCGGCAAGTCGTCGGCTCTCGCCGAACTTGGCCGACGCGGTTATCGCGTCGTAGACACCGGTGATCCGGGCTGGCGCGAGTATCGCGAGGATGTCGAGTCTTCCGACGAGTTGCACCGCGGGGAGTGGCTCTGGGTCGAGGAACGGGTCACCGGGCTGCTGGGCTCCGATGATGGTCGCTCGCTCTTCGTCGAAGGCTGCGTGAGGAACCAGTCGAAGTTCTACGACCGTTTCGACGCGGTCGTCCTGCTCAGCGCCCCTGCTGACGTGATTCTCGACCGGGTCGCAAGCAGAACGACGAACAACTACGGGAAGACTCCATTGGAACGAGCGATGATCTTGGACGACCTCGCCAAGGTCGAGCCGCTCCTCAGGAAGGGCTGCACGCATGAGCTGGATGCGAGCCGACCGCTCGCCGACATCGTCGGCGACCTGACCGCGATCGCGTCGCGCCCTGATGACGACCTCCCAGGGGCGCCTCGCTTCGACTTCCGTTCCTGAACGCTCGCGCAGCCGAGCAACTACGGGGTGAAGAGTTTCCAGTGCCCCTCTGAGACGACTTCCACGGTGCCGTCGGTCACCTTGATGGCGGTTTGGTCGTCGATCGCGTAGCACGGCACCGGCATGCCGGCGGCCCATCGTTCTGCGTGGGCCATGGTGTTCTCCGGCAGGTCCTCGTGATCCAGGTGCGGAAAGATCGAGAAGTCGACGATTCCCAGCGTCCTGTCGTCACCGGTGGGCGGCTTCCACCCGACGAAGTCCTCCCCGATGCGGGGGGTCATCACCATGCTTCCAGCGCTCAGCCCCACCCAGACCGTCTCGCGCAGCGAGGGCAAGAGATCCGCCAGCCCGGACTGCCGCATCCAGTGGTACAGGTACAGGGGGTCGCCGCCATTCACCAGCAGCACGTCTGTCTCCCGGACCCACAGGCCCCAGCGCTCTTCACCAATGCTCGGCAGCGCGGTGAGCTCCAGCACTCCCAAGGACTTCCAACCCAGCTCGCACATGGGGCACCTGGGCTCTTGTCCGCTGATGAACCGCCATGCCGCGCCAGGACCAGCCATGGGGTGCCCGTACGCCGCGGTGGGAATGCAGAGGGCGCTGGACTCGGCAATCGGTTTGTCCAGTAGGTCGACCAGCGCGTCGTGGATGCTCGTGTTCTTGATGCCAGCGGACGTGAGAAGAAGCCTCAAGCTGCCTCCTGGGTTGCCGGATGTCGTTCTGGGATAGACCGCTCGGCGACCGGTAACTCATCGGTCTCTGCCCCGAACGCCGGCCCACGGTCGCAGGGTCGAGTTCACCCTCTAGAAGGGAACAGTCACCCAGGCAAGTGTCGTCTAGTTGCCTTCGGTCGGGTCGGGCATGAACTCCCTGACCTCTTGAGCACAGCGGCAGGCGACGGCGAGCTTGGCAGCCCACTTCAGCGCCTCCTCGCGTGACGGTACGTCGAGGACACAGAGCCCGCCGATGGCCTCGGGGTACGGCCCGTCCGTGGCCGTGCCGTCGGTGGCCACGATGCTCGCCTTCTGGTTCGCCAGTCCGCCGCCGAAAACCCACACGCCGGCGTTCCTGGCCTCCTGGACCACCGCGAGCGAGGCGTTGGTCACGGCGGGCATGTCCTCCGCGGGGACGTGGTCCATCGCGTGGGCATCGAACGAGATCAGGTACCGCGGCATCACATGACTCCTCTCTGGCGGCCTCCTCCGCCGCCCAAGAACAACAAAAAGCCGCCGTTGCGGCGGCTTTTGAATCGGGGCGCCGAGATTTGAACTCGGGACCTCTAGTCCCCCAGACTAGCGCGCTAACCAGGCTGCGCCACGCCCCGCTCCAGCGAGTGTAGCGCCCACCGAACGCGCGGCTTCCTCGCTGAGAAACTTTGCGGAAAGTGCGCACGATTCGCCCTCCGTAGTCGCAAGCACCAAGGGGGCTGAGCGTCTTGAATTCGGAGGGGTACATCGACCGTTCGTTGTCCACAGCCTCTCTCTGCGGAGCACTTGGAGACGGCTCGGGGACGGAAGTTGCCAGCACCGACGATATCCACACCCCTGTGGAAAACTCAGACGACACCCAGAAACCGCACAAACAAGAGGAAGGCAGCGTGAAGAAGCCGCCCGGCGAGTTCGTCAGCGACGAGCTCGAAGAGCACACGAAGCGCTTTCTCGAGGAGGTCAAGGGGCGTGCCAAGCGTCGGCGCGAGGCAACCGATGAGGGCGGCGGCCCCCCGCCGCCCAGCGAGCGTCAGCGCTCGAGGCGCCGGTAGAGCCGATCGATCAGCTCGGGCATCTGCTCGAGCCTCTGCGTGATCAGCCTGAGGCGGTACTCCCGAAAGTGCTCTGGCTCGACACCCAGGGCTTTGGACAGCTTCCGGACGATC
>Ga0207428_10002367_pt1 | contig 18833 bp, 14 predicted proteins | sample RhiMethybrSRZTD1_FD_187600 | JGI IMG/M metagenome (GOLD analysis project Ga0207428, IMG submission 187600) | Populus rhizosphere microbial communities from Tennessee, USA - Rhizosphere MetaG P. TD hybrid SRZTD1 (SPAdes) (version 3) | ecosystem: Host-associated > Plants > Roots > Rhizosphere >...
GACGTAGAGCATGCCGCCGGCGATGTCGCTGCCGTACGGCTCGTTCAGCACGAGCGGCGGCTTCAGGTTGGCCCGTGCGTCACCCGGATTCTGGACTCCGATCCACCGCGCGGTGTGGACCGATCCATCGTGATTGAGGAACGATACCCACGCGTTGTTGGTCTGGACATTCTGCGGAACACCGCGATTCGGCACCACGATCAGTCCGCGGCCCGGATCGTACGAACAGCTTTCGGCCGAGTAGATGGCACCGTAAACCTTCACGTTCGACGACATCGGCTCGAAAGATCCGTCGGCGGCGGGATTGATCGGCAATCCAAGACGATTGCCGACGAAGAACGGCTGCGGCCCCTGCGGCGGCTGCTGTGCGAGCAGCGCGCCCGCGGCCATGCCAATCGCCAGTAATCCCGCGCCTGCCAGCCAGCTGGTTCGTTTCATGTGACGTCTCTCCTCGATCATTTGTTGTAGCTACGAAACTCTATTCCCACTCCGCTCGGCAGTCACCCGCCGATTGCTATCGCAGCAACGAATTGAAGAGCACCCGGAACGATCCGAACGGCTGGCCGCGCCACTGCGGCCGGAATCCAAGCAGGATGACGTGCCCTTCGCCAAGCCGCGCGTCGAGCGCGACGGCCCTGCCTTGAAGGTACTTTTCTCCGAGTAAATAGCCCGAACGCAGCGGTGATCCCTCCACGGGGTACGACGCGAGGACGGCGCCGTCAAATCCGGCAGCGGTTTCGAATGCGGGACTGCCGAACACGAAAATGTCGGCCTCCTTCGGCATCCCCGCCATGACTGGCTGCGAGGGATCCGTCGTCACCCGCATCACCGATCCACCGGCAAAGAATTGCTGGCGGGTCAGGCTGGCGAGCACGTTCCTGACCTGGAGCCCGAGCTGATCGATCGCGGCTGTCGCCGAGCGGTTCAGCGCCACCAGGATGCCGCCGTCGCGCACGAACGTGTTGAGAGCGCGAATTCGACCCTGGCCTTCCCCGGCCGGTGGCGCGGGTGCCAGACGCCTGGAACCGTCCCCCGAAAGCACGCCGAGCGGTTCGTCGCCGACCAGCAGGACGTCGATGCGATCCTTCAGCGTGCCTCCGATGTCGGCGTTGGTCAGGCTGACAATGTCGAACCCATAGCGCTCGAGCACCCACCGGGTCCAGCCGGCGTCCATGCTGTTCGGCGGTTCGAACAGGCCGATTCGCGGCTTGCGAATCGGGTCACCCGCTTCCGCCACGCGCTCGCCCGCGATCGCGAGCGACGTGACGAGCCCCGACATCGCGCTCTCGGAGAGGCCGCTGATGATGTAGTGTTCGCCGCGACGGCCGACCGAACCGCCCGCTTTCCATGCCGCGTTGAGCGCCCGGAATGTGTTCGTCTCCTGCGGGGTGATCGACAGGTGTGCGCCGCTGCCGGTCAACGTCCCTTTCGGCGGAACGATCGCTGCGGCCATGGGGTTCGTGTCGAAGCCCGCACCCGGCACGCTGTCGAACGGCGCCGCGTCCTTGACAGATGCGTTGTACGGCGTCGGGCGTGCGTCGAGCGGCAGGTCGGCAGCCAGCATCTTGATCTTTGCGCGATCGTCGTCGGACAAGGGCCTGGTCACCGTAACCACTCGAACGTCCATCGTCATTGGCAACGTCCATCCGGCGGCGTCGTAGGGCTGCTCGGGGGGGCCGCCATCGTATTCGCGAAGGTCGGGGTACTGCTGCGGCTCGAGAAGCTCGCGAGCCAGCGCGATGAACTCCTGATCGGTAGGAATCACCCAGGTTCCCGCTGGAAACGTCTCCCCTTCAGCCGTGACCGGCCCCGTCAGCTGCGCGACCCGCACGCCGCCGAACGCGAGACGGCGTAACAGCTCGACTGCAGTGACCCTGTCGCGCTGATCCGGCGGCACGAAGTAGGCGTACGGTCCTTCACGACGATGCTTTTCGATCTGCCACCGCCCGGATCGATACCGATTCATCAGCACGTTTTCCCTGAACCGCGCGGCGTAGTCGAGCACCGACAGCGAGGCGGTCTCCATGTATTCGACGGCATTCCTCAAGGTCCACCGGCCTGGCGTCCACGGGCTCGCATAGAGCGTCTGTGGGCGAAAATCCCTGTAGTCCTGGGGAAACGCATCGATCTTGTAGTCGCGCGACGATGCCATCCCTGCCAGCGCCGTCTCGGTCCAGAACGCCGAGATGTTCTTGAACATCGGCGCGTAGTCGATGTACCCGGCATACCACGCGTCGTAACCACTGCCCATGTGGGTGGCGCCGACCTGGCCGCGCTCCTCGAGCCCCTGCGCGATCGCCATCCCAATCGTGTTCACCTGTCGCGACATCAGATAGGGCGCGTGCGTGGCGATCGGTTCGGCGAACGGCGGCAGCCAGATCCGGGTCGGGAACGGCGACGACTGGTGCTGGACGTAGATGATCTGCGGCTCCCACTGCCGCCAGGTGTGCTCGACCACCCGCGACTCGATCATGTTGAGCATGTAGGCGTCGCGATTGTTGTCATGACCGACGTAATCCTGGTACAGCCGCGGCAGCATCTCGTTCCGCGTGCCCGCGTTCTTCATGTACCAATCGGCCACCATCTGATGGCCGTCGGGATTGATCGTCGGCCACAGCATCAGGATGACGTTGTCGAGGATGTTGGCGATCTGCGGATCGGAGGTCCGGGCCAGGAGATCGTAGGCAAGCTGCAGCGTATGCTGCGGTCCGGCAACCTCGGTCGAGTGCAGCCCGCCGTCGATGTGGACGATCGGTTTGCCTTCGCGGGCAAGCGCCAGCGCGCGAGCTTCGCTGAGCCCTTCCGGCCGTGCGAGCTCGCGGGCGACCTCGCGATAACGATCGATCTTCTTCAGGTTCGAAGCCGAGGAGATCAGCGCGAAGTAGAACTTGCGCCCCTGGCTCGACGTACCGGCTTCGACGAGCGTCATCCGATCGCTCGCGGCATCGAGCTTCCGGAAATAGTCGATGGTCTGGTCGTAGGTGGCCAGCTTCAATTCGGCGCCGGGCGCGAAGCCGATCACGGCTTCAGGAGTGGGAATGCGGCCCTCGACCTGGGCTCGGGGCGACGACTGCGCCGCAACTACGGCGGAGGCGGCAGCGGCGACGAGTGTGGTGACGAGGAGCTGGCGCGGAGGCATCAGAGGAATCTTATCGGGGGTTCGCGGGGTCGGGGGTTCGCGGGGTGGGAATCCGGGAAATCCCAGGCAAACGAGCCACTTGGATTGGCTTCGATGTCTCTAATTACTCGGGACCGCGAACCCGCGAGCCGCCGAACCGCCGAACCGCCGACCGTCAGCGCGGTGCCGAGGGAGCCGTCAGCGTCTTCGAGATCGGGTCTTCGTACACCACCTTGCCAGACCCGTCCACCAGCTTGACCACCAGGCGATTCGCGTCAGCTTCCAGCACGGCGAACCCGTTGGTACGGCTGACGAACGGCGAACGGGGCGACTTGGTGACCTCGTAGAGTCCGGCGCCGCCACCGCCGGCGATGTAGAACCTGACTCCACGCTGGGCCTGGAGCGCCTGCAGGTTGTGATCGTGGCCGCAGATGTACGCGTCGACGCGGTTTGCGAGGATCGGCAACAGCGACTCGATCAGATCCGGACGATCCTCGTAGTTGCCGTCCGAATAGATCGGATGATGGCCGTACACCACCTTCCAGCGTGCCTGGCTCTTCGTGAGCTCGCGGTCGAGCCATTCCCGCTGTTTCTGCGCGAGCGCGACGCTCTGGGTGTCCAGCGCAAAGAACTGCACGGGACCGGCAGTGAACGTGTAGTACGCGGCGGGCATCCGCCAGGTCGGCGTCAGTCCCGAGTAGAGGATCTCGGCGGCAGGACTGTCGGGATGTCCCCAGTCGTGATTGCCGAGCGACGCGTAAAACGGAATGCCGAGCGGGGCATAGAGATCCTCGAACCAGGTTCGCCAGCGGGGATCCGAGGGGCTCTCCATGCCGATGCTGTAGAAGTTGTCGCCGAGGGTGATGGCGAAATCGAAGCGCTGACCCTGGTGATAGGTACTGATCGTCTGGGCCACCATCTTCTGCTCGCTCGATCCATTCCCGAAATCGCCGAACGCCAGCACGCGAATCGGCGCATCCGCGGGCTTCACCGAAAACGCCGGCGGCGGCGTGCGCATGAACGCCGGCAGCATCGAGCCTCGCTCGAGTGCGATCCAGCGCTCCTGGGCCTCGGTGAGCTGCGCGACGGCGGCGGAAGTGTCGCCCCGGCCAGTTGCGACCGAAAGTCGTTCGGCGAGCAACCCGTTCAACTCGCGCATCCTCAGCCGGCGCAACCCCTCGAGGGCGGCGAGCGACACGCCCGGGTCCGGATCCTTTGCGACCACGCCTTCCAGAAGTGTCGGCGTCTCCTCGGCCTCGCGCCATCGCGAGTTGCTCGTCATTGCCTGCACGATCGTGAGGCGCACGGCCGGCGACGGATCTTTTGTGACCTGCGACCTCAGGAAGCCGTCGGCGGCACGGCTCCGGATCAGGATCCGCGCCAGGTTCTGCCGCAGCACGACGTCGGACATCTTCAGAAATCGCTGCTGCTCCTGATCAATCGCCTTGACGTGTTTGGCGGCATCGCGCCACTCCGGCGACAGCTTCGCGAGCACGACGGGCGAGAGCGACACCGCCTCCGGCGCCGAAGGCTGCTGACGCGCCATGAGGTCTGCGCCGAGGCTTGCGCCGAGAATCAGAACCGCCAGCCGGCGACCGAACACAGACATAGGCAACCGTCCGAACTGTTTCAGTTAAGGGGACGCCCCGAGTATCGGCGCCTGAGGACGGACGATTGTGCCACCGATCGCTGTCGAATGTGTAAACGACTGCGGGCTGCGGAACTCTTATCTCATGCTCCCGACCAGCACCGGAATAGGCCGATACAGTCCAGGAAACACCCGCTTCAGCTCCTCGATCTTCGGCAGGTCGTTGACGACGATGTAGCGATGGGTGGGATTGCGGGTCAGGAAATCCTGGTGGTAGTCCTCGGCTTCGTAGAACGCCCGATCCATCTCGATCGTGGTCACGATCTTTGACTCGAATGCCCGCGCGTCGTTCAGTTGGGCGATGTAGGCGCGGGCGACTCGCTCTTGTTCCGGGCTGGCTGGAAAAATGGTCGAACGGTACTGCGTACCAAAGTCGGGGCCCTGACGATTCAGCTGCGTCGGATCGTGCGCGACCGAGAAGAAGACCTGCAGCAGACCTCCGTAGCTGATCTGACGAGGGTCGAAGACGACCTGCACTGATTCCGCGTGTCCGCTCGTGCCGAGCGAGACGGTCTCGTAGTTCGCCGTGTTCTTCCGGCCGCCCGCATATCCCGAAACCGCGCGAGACACACCTTTCACGTGCTGGAAGACGCCCTGGACGCCCCAGAAGCATCCGCCGGCAAGCACGGCGGTCTCCGATTTGGCCTGACTCGCGGGCTCTTCTACCGAGGGCGGCGGAATGACGCGGGCCTTTTCCTGGGCCACCCATCCCGCCGCACTACTGGCGGGCACGATGACAGTCGTCGCAACGCTGATGGCGCCAACTCCGAGGATCGCCGCAGTCAGGACATGGCGTGACATTGAGAATGGTCGAGACATGGTTGGACTCCCGCCCTTTATTTCACCACCAACTCGACCGCTGCGCCGAGAAAACGCGCGTAGCGGTTCGCCGCATCGGCAGCCGCGCGTCGCTCCCTCGGCGACAACCGCCGCAGCGGTGTTGCCGCGATCGCAACGCCCTTTGCGCTGCGAGACGTTCGCCAGGTGCCGGCGATCTGGCCGCCGATCACGAGCGCATGTTGAAAGGTGACATACCCTCCGCCGGTGCCGGACGGGATCATCGAAGGCCCGTGCGGGACCGCGATCCGGTCGCGGTACGACACGACGTACTCGTCGTAGATTGGGAGCAGATGCGCGAGCTTGACGCCGGCCGTCGTCCGGGCCGCGGGACCGGCGGTCCAGTAGGCCTGGCCGTCGATGTCCTGCCGCTTCGCGCGGATCATCTCGATCCCGCGTTTCGCGTCCGCGGTGACCAGCCCGGACCACCAGACGAAGTCTCGAACCGTCGCTGGTCCATGACTCCTGAAATACCGCAGGCTCAGCTCCGCAACTGCCTCGTCGCGCGACAGCCGGCGGGCGTTCGGGGCGCGTGCGGCGATGAGCGCGTAGGTGAACTTCTTGCCGCGGCGAGGCCCGCTGCAGATGATCCCTTCGAGCTCCGCGTACAGCGCCAGGTGCGCGAGCCGCATGCCGTTCATGGCGAGACCGGCCTGCGTCAGCCGCTCGCCGAGCTCGACGCGGGTTAGAAACGCGCCTTCTCCAAGCGCCTTCTCCATCACCGCGGCGCTGCGCCGCTTCGTTGCCGCATCCAGGCCCAGCTGGCGATCGTAGACAGCCATCCTGCGATGGACGAAAGGAGCCGTCAGCTCCAGCATCCACCTGATGTCGGCCGGGGTCACGAAATGCCAGGTCGGCCGCATCACATGGGTGCGAAGGATGCGGCCCTGTTCGAATGCGCGCTCGATATCGCCATGCGCGGCGTTCGCCATCCGAAGCCCGAGAGCCCACTTGGCGGGCTCGTATTCCTGGGCCTGAACCGCGCCCAGCCACTCGACGACGTCCGCGGCTTTGCGATGCCGCGGCCGATCGATGCACTGGTTCAGTAGGCGACGGTCAGGGATCGCTTCAGTCATCGTGGTGTGATTCTCCGACATCCGCAGGCCGCGGTCCGCGGTCCGCGGTCCGGATTCATAGGATCGGGGCTACAAAGCGTCGGGCTGTGGGCCCCGGGCCGGCGGGCTGCGGGCTACAGATTAATTGTCCGCTTCCGAACACAGGTTCGTGCGATGTTGAACGACAGGCCTCCAGCGATCCGCGTAAGTTGTTGTGCCGGCAGCCATGAAGCGGCACGAGGCTTGGTGACACCACACCCCGTGGATCGCCCGCTTCCTCCCGAAGTAGAACGACAGAACCGCCTCCGCAGGGTGCTCAAGATTGTGGTGCCGCTCGTGATAGTGGCCGCCGTGATCAGCAGCCTGCCCGGATGGATGCGGCCCGCGGTGAGTCGCGAGCGGATCCGTACGGCGCGTGTCACTGCCGGCCCGATCGAGGCCGTCATCACCGCCTCCGGAACGGTGACTCCTGAAGTCGAGCGCGTGCTCTCGAGCCCGCTCGATGCGCGCGTGCTGCGCATCCTGCAGCGGCCCGGCGCACACCTGAAACCGGGCGACGCCGTCGTCGAGCTCGACATCAGCGAATCGGTGCTCGCGCTCGACAAGGTCGTCAAGGATCTGAAGATCAAAGAGAACCAGCAGGCGCAGACCCGGCTGACGCTCGAGAAGTCGCTGGTCGACCTCGACGGGCGCCTGGAAGTCAAGACGCTCGAACTGCAGTCGGTGCAGGCGCGGCTCGAGGCCGATCAGCAACTGTTCAAGGAAGGCCTTTACTCGCGTGAGGAGCTCCGCCGATCCGAGCTCGCGGTCAAACAGGCCCAGATTGCGTTGTCGCAGCTCCGCCAGGAACGGACCAACGCCCAGCGCGCGGCCGACGTGCAGCTCGAAGGCCTGGCGCTCGAGCAGGGCTCGCTCGACAAGGAAGCCGCACAGGCCCGCCGGCTCCTCGACCTTTCGACGACGAAGTCGGACCGCGAGGGGGTACTGACGTGGATCGTCTCGCAGGAAGGTGCGCTCGTTCGGCGCGGGGACGTCATCGCCCGCATCGCTGACCTCACATCGTTCCGCGTGTCGGCGACGGTCTCCGACGTGCACGCCGGCCGCCTCCGCACCGGGCTGCCGGTCGTCGTCCGCGCAAACGATCTCGATCTGCAGGGAACCGTGACCGACGTCTTCCCGACCGTCGAGAACGGTGTCCTTCGTTTCACGGTCGCGCTGGCGCAACCGTCACACACCGGTCTCAGGCCGAGCCTTCGGACCGACGTGCTGGTGGTGACCGACCGCAAGCCCCGGGTGCTGCGCGTGAAGCGCGGACCATTCGCCGACAACGTCGCTCGACAGGCGTTCGTGGTGCGCGGCGATCGCGCGGTGCGGATCCCGATCGAGATCGGGCTCGCCGGCGCGGACGATGTCGAGCTCGTGTCGGGGGTGAGCGAGGGGGACGAGATCGTCATCTCGGATATGAAGGACTACATGCATCTGGCGGAAATCAAGATTCGGTAGTTCGGGGTTCGGGGGGATCCGGATCCCGGATCCCGATCCCGGATCCCGGTAAGTCGAGTGACGAGGACGCTTCCAATGATTCAGCTGAAAGACATCGAAAAGGTCTACCGGACCGATCGGATCGAGACCGTGGCGCTTGCGGACGTCAACCTCAGCGTCGCTGAAGGCGAGTTCGTCTCGATCATGGGTCCGTCCGGTTGCGGCAAGAGCACGCTCTTGAACCTGATGGGGCTGCTCGACGCCCCGACGAAAGGCACGGTGCAGATCAACGGCTCGCCAATCGCGAGCTATTCCGACCGCGCGATGGCGGCGCTCCGCAACCGGGACCTCGGCTTCGTCTTCCAGGTCTTTCACCTGGTCACCGATCTCAGTGTCCTCGACAACGTGCAGATTCCCCTGCTCTACCGGCGCATGCCGAATGCCGAACGGCGGAAGCACGCGGAAGCCGCGCTGGATCGCGTCGGCCTGAGCGCGCGGATGCACCACTTCCCGTCGCAGCTGTCCGGCGGCCAGCAGCAGCGGGTGGCCATCGCCCGCGCGATTGTCGGCAAGCCGCGAATCCTGCTGGCGGATGAGCCCACCGGCAATCTCGACTCGCAGATGGGTGACGAGATCATGAACATCCTCGCCACGCTCAATCGCGAGGACCGCACCACCATCGTGATGGTGACCCACGATCAGCAGAAGGCCGCGCAGACCTCACGAATCGTCCGGCTGTTCGACGGGCGGCAGGTGAACTGATGGTCCGGCATTACCTCGTGCTCGCCGTGAAGGTCCTGCTGCGGCGCAAGTTCTTCACGTTCATCAGCCTGTTCGGCATCAGTTTCACGCTGCTGGTGCTGACGGTCGTTGCCGCGTTCTTCGACCACGCTTTCGGCCCGGGCCAGGAAGAGCCGCGGCAGGCCCGCACCCTCTACGTCGAGCGGACACTGATGTACGGGCCACACAGCACCTCGGGAAGCAGCGGCGGCTTCAGGCTGTTCGATCGATACGCGCGCGACCTGCCCGGGCTCGAGCGGCTCTCGCTGCATGAAAACACGCACACGGTGCACACCTATCTCGATGGCAGGAAGATCAGCTCCGCCCTCAAGCGCACCGACGACGAGTACTGGCGAATCCTCGAGTTCAGGTTCGTCGAAGGCACGTCCTTCGGGACCGCCGATGTTGCCGAGGCCCGTTTCGTGGCCGTGATCAACATGGCGACGCGGGACAGGATCTTCGGCGGCCGCCCCGCGCTGGGACAGACCCTCGAAGCCGACGGTCAGCGTTTCCGGGTGATCGGCGTCGTCGAGAACGTCTCGTCGCTGCGCACCGTTCCGTACGCGGATATCTGGGTGCCGTACACCACCGCCAAGACCGACGCCTTCAAACGGGAAATCACCGGTGGATGGAACGCGATGGCGCTCGCGAAGGACAAGGCGTCGATGGCGGCCATTCACGAGGAATTCAACTCGCGGCTGCTGCGCGTCGAGCTGCCGGATCCGAAGGACTATCAGGCGCTGGTGGCGCCATTCGAGACCCGGCTCGCCTCGTTCGCGCGCGACATGCCGCTCGCGGATCGCAAGGATCCCGAAAGCCAGGTCTGGCGGTTCGTAGGCCTGCTCACCCTGCTCGGCCTGCTCTTCGTGCTGGTCCCGGCGGTGAACCTCGTGAACATCAACATCAGCCGGATCATGGAGCGGGCCTCGGAAATTGGCGTCCGGAAGGCCTTCGGCGCCCCGGCGCGCACGCTGGTCGGCCAGTTTCTCGTCGAGAACATCCTCTTGACCGTGATCGGCGGTGCGGTCGGCTTCGTGCTGTCGATCTTCGTGCTGCAGGCCATCACCGACAGCGGGCTGTTCACCTACGCGCGCTTCACCATCAACCTGCGGGTCTTCGGCTGGGGGATGGCCTTCGCCGTACTGTTCGGGTTGATCTCCGGCGTTTATCCGGCGTGGCGGATGTCGCGGCTCAACCCGGTCCAGGCGCTCAAGGGAGGTTCACGATGACCCGCCACCTGCTGCGATTGATCTGGAACCGCAAGCGCCAGAACTTTCTGCTCACGGTCGAGATCTTCTTCTCGTTTCTCACGTTGTTCGGCGTGGTGCTCATTGCCATGCAGTACGCCAACAACGCGCGCCATCCGGTCGGCTACCAGATCGCGCGGGTGTGGAGCATCGGGGTCGATCGCAAGGAACCCGCCGGCGATCCGGCGGTCAGGGCCCGGCATCGCGAAACCTACGACCAGCTCGTGAGGGCCCTGGGCGACATGCCGGAGATCGAAGTGGTCGCGGCCGGATTCACCGGGCCCTACTCCAATTCCAACTGGGGCAGCGGCACCGACCTCACGGGTGGACGCAATGTGAACTTTGGCGTCAACAGCGTGACCGACGGATACCGCGACCTGTTCGACATCCCGATCGCCGAAGGCCGCTGGTTCTCGCGCGAAGACGACGCCGCGACGTGGAAGCCGGTGGTGATCAACCGCCGCCTCGCGCACCAGATTTTCGGCGAGGGCAACGCCGTCGGCCAGATCATTCCTGAAGCGCCCGACCGGGATGACCCGGACCCGGCCTCCGCTGCCAAGCGGCTGTCGAAGCGCATCGTCGGTGTGATCGACGAGTTCCGGCAGGACGGTGAACTGTCGGCGCCTCAGAACTACCTCTTCTACCGGATGCGCCTGGACTCTGCGGACCCGGAGGCGAACCTGCCGGAGCGCATCTTCGTCCGGCTCAGGCCCGGCACGCCTGCGTCGTTCGAAGAATCGCTGGTCAAACGGGCGATGGCTGTCGCCGGTTCGTGGTCATTCGAGGTGGAGGCGGTCGAGGACATGCGCACCGACAAGCTGCGTTCGTACACGACGCCGCTGATGGTCGTCGGCACGATTGCAGGATTTCTGCTGCTGATGGTCGCCCTGGGATTGACCGGCGTCGTCTGGCAGAGCGTGACGCAGCGCATCCGCGAATTCGGCCTGAGGCGCGCCAAGGGAGCCACGATTCCGAATGTCCGGGTTCAGGTGCTGAGCGAGATCGCTCTCATGACTTCGCTTGCAGTTGTCGCGGCTGTGATCCTGCTGGCCCAGGTGCCGCTGCTGCCGCTGCCCCGCGACCTGACCGGCATCCCCGCGAGCGTCTTCATGGCCAGCATCGTGGTGACCGTGATCGCCATCTATGTGCTGACGCTGGCCTGCGGATGGCAGCCCAGTCGCCTGGCAACCAGGATCCAGCCGGCCGAGGCACTACACTACGAATGAAAATGGCGTCAGCGACCGGGGTTATCCCTTCTGCCTTCTGCCTTCTGCCTTGATCCCAGGGAGCTTTTCACTCAGTCACCATGATCCTCATCGTTGACGACGACCGGTCGGTGACGGCTTCGCTCGCGCTGCTGCTGAAGCAGGCCGGACTCGAGTCCCTGTCCGCAGGCTCGCCTGAAGAGGCGCTGGACGTGCTTCGACAGAAACCGTGTCAGCTCGTCATCCAGGACATGAACTTCACGCGGCGGACGTCAGGCGAAGAAGGGCTCGCGCTGCTGCGCGAGATCAGGAAGTCCACGCCGACGATTCCCGTCATCCTGATCACGGCGTGGGGCTCGATCGGTCTGGCGGTGGAAGGCATGAAAGCCGGCGCGTCCGACTTCGTCACCAAACCGTGGACCAATCAGCAGATGGTGCAGGCGGTGCAGACGGCGTTGGGACTGGTCCGCGCGAAGGCGCAGGCGGCCGAGTCGTCGCTCACCCGCGACGAGCTCGACGCGCGCTACGACTTTGGCGATCTCGTCGGCCGTGATGCGCGGATGCTCCGGATCCTCGAGCTCATCGGCCGTGTCGCACCGACGGATGCATCCGTCCTCGTGACTGGCGAGAGCGGCACCGGCAAGGAGCTGGTGGCCGAGGCCATTCATCGGAACAGCCGCAGGGCCGGGAAGCCCTTCGTCAAGGTCAACCTCGGCGGAGTGCCGTCGACACTGTTCGAGAGCGAGATGTTCGGCCATACGCGCGGAGCTTTCACCGATGCGCGAGTGGACCGCAAAGGTCGCTTCGAGACGGCTCACGGCGGCACCATCTTCCTCGACGAAATCGGCGACCTGGACCAGCCATCGCAGGTGAAGATGCTGCGGGTGCTGCAGGACCGGACGTTCGAGGTCCTCGGATCGAGCCAGCGTCGTGAAGTCGACGTCCGGGTCGTCTCCGCGACCAATCGGCCTCTGGCCGGAATGGTCTCGCGGGGCGAGTTCCGCGAAGATCTGTTGTACCGAATCAACCTGATGGCGATTCACCTGCCGCCCCTCCGCGAGCGCCCCGACGACATCGCGATCCTCAGCGCGCGCTTCCTGCAGCGGGCGGCGCAGGTGTACCAGCGCGAGGCGTTGACGATCACCGCGGCGGCCGCGCGCTGGCTGAAGGCACAGCCCTGGCCGGGGAACGTCCGGCAGCTTCGTCAGTGTGTCGAGCGTGCCGTGCTGGTGGGCACCAGCAACGCGCTCGACGTCTCGGATTTCGCCGAGTCGGCGGAGATCTCGCGCCCCGAGGCGGCCGAGGCGCTGCCCCCGGTCGGCTCGATGACCATCGACGAGATCGAGCGCGCGATGATCGTGAAATCGTTGCGCCATCACAGCGGCAACGTCAGCAAGGTGGCCGAGTCGCTGGGGTTGAGCCGCGCGGCCCTCTATCGCCGCTTCGAGAAGTACGAGATCACGGTGTGAGCCTGCGCGGCCGCGCCATCGCCTACCTGGTCATCCTGCACGCCCTGTTCGCAGCCGTGGCCGTCTACCTCTTTCTCGACAATGCCTACTGGCTGATCGCCGTCGAGGTCGTGTTCACGGCCTCTCTCGTGGTGGGCCTGCGGCTTTCACGCGAGATGTATCGTCATCTCGCGCTCACCACCGAGGGCCTGCGCCTGATCCGCGAGCACGAGTTCACGTCGCGGTTCCTTCCCGTCGGCCAGCCCGAGATCGACGAGTTGATCGGCATCTACAACACGATGGTGGACCACCTGCGGACCGAGCGCGTCCGGGTCGCCGAGCAGCACCAGTTCCTCAGCCGGGTCCTCCAGGTGTCGCCCTCGGGGATTGTCATCCTCGACTTCGACGGCCGCGTGAGCAGCCTCAATCCAGCCGCCGAACGGCTGCTCGATACGACGGCCTCAGTGGCCGTGGGACGCCCGCTCGACACGCTGGGATCGCCGCTGGCCGACGCACTCGGCAGCCTTGCTCCGGGGGATGCGCGACTCGTGGGCATGCTCGGGGCGCGCCGGGTGAAATGTCATCACGGCACGTTCGTCGATCGGGGTTTCCAGCGCAGCTTTCTGCTGATCGAGGAACTGACCGAGGAGCTGCGCCAGTTCGAACGGGCGGCCTACGAAAAGCTCATCCGGGTGATGTCTCACGAGGTGAACAACACCGTTGCCGCTTCGAACTCGCTGCTGCATTCCTCACTCTCGTACGCCGGCGATCTCGAGGCCGGCAACCGCCACGATTTCGAACAGGCCATCACCATCGTCATCGAACGCACCGAGCAGCTGGGGAGCTTCATGCGGCGCTTCGCCGACGTGTTCCGGCTGCCGCCGCCGATGACCAGGCCCTGCGACCTGCTACCGGTTCTCCAGGGCATTTCGCGGCTGCTCGCGGCCAACGAGAACGCGCGCAGGATTGAGTGGCGATGGGAGATCGATCAACCGTCGTTCCCGGTCGACGTCGACCGCGGCCAGATCGAACAGGCACTGCTCAACATCCTCAAGAACTCGGTCGAAGCGATCGACGGCGAAGGCACGGTGACGGTCCGGCTGACGGCGTCGGGCTCGCGAACGACGCTGACCATCGACGACACCGGCCCCGGAATCACGGCTGAAGCCCAGTCGAACCTGTTCACTCCCTTCTTCAGCACCAAACCGCACGGTCAAGGGATCGGCCTCACGCTGGTCCAGGAAATCCTGACCGCCCACGGGTTCGACTACGGCATCGAACGCACGCCGCACGGCACGACCCGCTTCACCGTGGTGATGGACGGCGATCGACCGCAGACCGCCGCGAAGCTGACCGCCAGCACAACCGGACCCGCAATTTGGTAGGCTCGGCGGGATGAGCAGGCCGCGAGCCGCAGCGATCCTCATATTCCTGGCCGCCACGATCCTCCCCATCAGCACCGCAGTGGCGCAGGACATGGAACCGCGTGCGTATGCCGCCTCTCCCGTCGGGGTCTCGTTTCTCGCCGTGATCGCCAGCCATCAGTCGGGCGGAATCCTGGTCGATCCATCCCTCCCGATCGAGGATGTCCAGGCAACGGTGAACTCTCTGGGAGTCGGTGTTGGGAGGACCTTCGACCTCCTCGGCCACACCGCCCTCGCGGTCGCGGCGCTGCCGCTGGCGTGGGTCGACGCGAGTGGCCGTGTCGGCGAGAACACGGGCCAGGTCTCGCGAGAGGGGCTGGCCGATCCGCGACTCAAGCTGTCGGTCAATCTGGTTGGAGGGCGCGCGCTCTCGGCCGGCGAGTTCGTCAAGGTCCAGCGGCGGACCATACTGGGCGTCAGCCTCACCGCGATCCCGCCGCTCGGCCAGTACGACCGCACCAGGTTGATCAACCTAGGAGCGAATCGCTGGGTGTTCAAGCCCGAGATCGGCATCTCGCGCCTCGTCCGCACCAAGTGGACGATCGATGGGTACGCGGGCATCTGGATGGCCACGGCCAACGACGAGTTCTATCCGGGTGCGTCGCACCGCACCCAGCAGCCGATCGTTGCCCTCCAGGCGCACGTCAGCTATACAGCACGGCCGCGCCTGTGGATTGCGGCCGACGGCACCTGGTACTCGGGCGGAACGACGACGATTGACGGAATCGAGAAGCAGGACCTGCAGCGCAACTCGCGGCTCGGGGCGACGGTGTCCCTGCCGCTCCCGCGGCAGCAGTCCTTGAAAATCAATGGCAGCCTCGGAGCCACCACGAGGGCCGGCTCCGATTTCAGGACGATTGCGGTCGCGTGGCAGATGTCCTGGTTGCATTGAGGCACGAATATCGATCGACATCACACCAACCTTTTGTGCTTCACATCCGTCTTTCTACATTGTAGAAATAAGGACGTGATGGCCAGGAGGCGTCTGCCGTTCGGCGTCGGAGCGATCTTTCGCATCCTGCTGCCGATCGCAGAGCAGGACGAAGTGGTGGCTGAACTGTCGGCCGAGTACGCGGACCGCGTCATCCGCCACGGAAACGCAGCCGCCCGCCGATGGGCCTGGCGCCAGGCACTCGGATCCGTGCCGGCGCTGCTGCGGCGCGGGTGGTGGCGGGGCATGACTGGATTCGAGCCGCAGGCCAATCGCCTGCGACCAGGAGGACCCATGTACGAAAGCTGGATCATCGACGCGCGGTATGCGGTCCGTCATCTCCTGCGGCGCCCCGTCTACGCGATCGTCGCGGTGTTCACGCTCGCGCTCGGAACGGCCGGAACGGCAGCGGTGTTCAGCCTCGCGCAGCGCATCCTCCTCGATCCGCTGCCGATCGCGCGCGAAGCACAGGTCGGCGTGCTGTGGTTCGCCGGATCATGGAACGAGCAAGAAATCCTGCGGCTGCGTCCAGACTTTCCGGGATTCCAACGGATGGGGGCCTACCGACCTGCCCATGCCACGCTTGATGTCACCGGCCAGCCGCTGCGGATGGTCTCGGGCGCGGCCGTGTCGTCGGAGCTACTGGATCTGCTCGGCACGCCACCCTTGATGGGGCGGACCTTCAAACCGGGAGAAGATCTCGTCGCTGCCGAACCGGTCGCGGTGCTCAGCTACTCCCTCTGGAAAGAACTTGGCAGCGACGGGAGCATCGTCGGCAAGACGCTGCAGCTCGGCGGCGTATCGAGAACAGTGGTCGGCGTGATGCCACCAGGATTCTGGTTCCCCACTCCTGAGACACGAGTCTGGACGGCAGCCCGGATGAATCCCGCAAATCGATCCGGGCTCTACACGCTGGTCGGGCGCATTGCCGACGATCAGTCGATGGCGACGATGAACGGTCCGTTGCAGGCTCTCGCCAGCCGGCTGGCATCGAACTTTCAATACCCGGATCCGCAGTGGGACAAGACCCGACATCCGTCGATCGAACCGATTCGGGACTACTTCGTCGGAGACGTGAGGCCGGCGCTCATCGCGACGGTGGTTGCGGTGGCTGTCATTCTCCTGATTGCATCCGCCAATGTGGCGGCGCTCGTGCTCGGGCAGATCGACGCGCGCGCGAACGAAATCGGCATGCGCGCGACACTCGGCGCGACCCGGCAGCGGCTGATCCAGCAGCTGCTGACCGAATCGCTCCTGCTCGGCGGTCTTGCGGGAGTCACGGGCGCTGCGATTGCGGCCGGAGGATTCACGCTGCTGCTGCAATCGTTGCCGCTCGGCGTGCTGGCGGACACCGCCAAGCTGGACTGGCGCGTCTTCTGGTCGGCGATGATCGCGGCGATGTTGGCATCGGCGCTGGTGGCCGTCATTCCCGCCATCACGCTTTGGCGAGGCGGCAGCCTGCAATCGGTTCTTGCGACCACAAGAACCGGCGGCGTCGGATCTCGAGGCGGCTCGTTCGAGAGCGCGCTGGTCGTGGGGCAGGTGGCGCTGGCGGTCCTGGTGGCGGCCGGCGCCGCCCTCCTCATCCGGAGCGTTGTCAATCTTCGCGCACTCGATCCGGGAATCAAGACTGATCGTGCGGTGGTCATCGACGCGAACCTGCCGACGCGGTTGTCGTTGGCCCAACGGAAACTTGTGATCGATGCCGTGCTGCCAGCACTGGCGGCGCTGCCAGGTGTGCAGCATGTCGCCGCCACTCAAAGGCTGCCGCTGCGTAGCAGCGGCTACAACTTTGGCATCAGCATCCGTGGCCGCGGCAACCTCAATCAAACAACGGCCTTTCGAATGGTGACCGAAGACTACTTCGCGGCGATGGGGATGACCATCCGGCGGGGTCGCAGTTTTTCTTCCTCAGATCGGCCGAGCAGCGAACGCGTCGTCGTCATCAATGAAGCGCTGGCGGCGAAGTTCTTTCCGAACGAAGAGCCGATCGGGCAGGTCATCGTGACCTTTGGCGATGCCGGTGAGCGAATTATCGGCGTGGTCTCCAACGCCGCCGAGGGGCGGCTGATCGATGGTGCGGTCCCCGCACGGTACGTGCTCTCGCACCAGATGCCAATCGTTCCCGAGCAGATCTCGCTGGTGGTGAGAACGTCGGATACGAACGTCGCTCCGCTGGTGCAGGCAGCACGCCGCACCATTGAACAGGAGCGCCGAGATCTTGCGGTGCAGGAGACCACGACACTGCAGGCCGTCTTTGATCTGTCCGTGGGACCTGTCGGCCAGGTGGTGACGCTTATGACTCTGTTGACCATGCTCGCGCTGATGCTCGGAGCGGTCGGAGTGTACGGCGTCATCTCGCATTTCGTTCAGCGTCGTTCCCGTGAGTTCGGCATTCGTCTCGCCCTCGGCCAGAACCCGTCGCGCATCGTCGGCCGCATCGTCACGCGCGGCGTCACGCTGGTCGCGCTCGGTGGCGTGATTGGCATCACCGCGGCGTTGCTGATGTCATCGCTCCTCGGATCGATGCTCTATGGCGTCGAAGCGGCCGATCCGCTCTCCATGGCGGGGGCCCTGTCTGTCCTCCTCGCCGTTGGCGTCTTCGCCACTCTCATTCCCGCTCGCCGCGCGAGCCGTCTGGATCCGGCGGTGATCCTGCGCCAGAGTTGAGGACAGCAAGATGAGGCGCAACAAACGCGTGGATCCGGTTCTGCTCGGCGCGCTCGAGGAACAGGTCATGCTCGCCGTCATCCGTACGGCGGAAGAGGCATACGGTATGAACGTCCGCCGCGAGCTCGAAGAGGTGACGGAACGCGAGATGACGATCGGTTCGGTCTACGCGACGCTCGATCGGCTCGAAGCAAAAGGGCTGGTCACATCGAACCGGCAGTCGTTGGCCGCGGACGCTCCGTCCCGGCGCATCTTCGCCGTGACCGCAGCCGGCGGGCGGTCACTTTCACTGACCCGCAATACCCGCGATCGGCTGTGGAAAGGCGTCAACGTCGGAGCGCTCTCAGAAACCTGATTGGCAGCGCAAGCCACCCGAAACGATCACCGGCTGCACGTTGAGGCGCTGGGTAGCCTTCGGATCAGTCCCCGTCTCCGAGCGGCAGCCGAACGACGTCACTTCGTCGATCGCGCGCTTGTCGTTGCCGTGCGCGAGCTTGCGCAGCACCTCGTGCGTGACCTCCAGGTGGAACGCGCGGATCCGCGCGAGCGCGCGGTGGCGCTGCGGGGGAATCCTGGACAGATAATCCTGGCCCTCCCTGCTCACCGTCCAGTCATTGCCTGGGAAAGCCGCGCCCCCCTGGAACAGCGACGGTTTACCGTTGACGATCGGCGTGTAATCCACGCCGAACTCCATGGCCGCCTGGGCCTTGTCACGGTGTCTCCTTTCAGAGGCTGAGCCGACCAGCCTCACGACAGGCCATGCGCGAGGCAATTCCCAGGCCGCGCCCGAACCTGGGCTCCACTGGCGAGAGAACCCGTATCACGCCGAAAGTCGCGGAAAGTGATGGAGGAGACCGTGCGACGTCCGATGCGCCGGGGTCAGGTCGCGATATCCCGTGGCTGGCGGCCGCGGCGATGCCCGGGCGGCGCGATTTGCGAGCGATGGTTGCGGGCACACAACGTGCCTGCAACTGGATCGATACTAGGG
>Ga0207428_10002368_pt1 | contig 18825 bp, 10 predicted proteins | sample RhiMethybrSRZTD1_FD_187600 | JGI IMG/M metagenome (GOLD analysis project Ga0207428, IMG submission 187600) | Populus rhizosphere microbial communities from Tennessee, USA - Rhizosphere MetaG P. TD hybrid SRZTD1 (SPAdes) (version 3) | ecosystem: Host-associated > Plants > Roots > Rhizosphere >...
TCACCTTCGCGGAAGTCGGGGCCGCCCGCGAACATGACCGCCTCGAGCACGGTCATCGACGGTGTCATCTCGTAGACGCCGGGCTTCAAGACCTGCCCGCTGACGAGAATCCTGCGATTCGGCCACGTGCGGACGATCACGTTGATCTCGGGATCCACGAGCTTGCCCGCGTAGCGTTCGAGCAGCTGCCCGCGCAGCGCCTCCGGGGTCCGCCCCGCCACTTCGATGTCGCCGATCAGCGGCAGCGAGATCTTGCCGTCCGGACGGACCTGCTGGTCCGTGTCGAGATTGGGCGTGTAGAAGAACTTGACCTCCAACCGGGACCCGGGTTCGAGCACCAGTGGCCCCTGCACCGGCGGTGGCACCGGCGTTTCGTTGGTGTGCAGCACGGGGTAGGGTGCTGGAGTGGAAGAGCACGAGCAGAACACCATCAGCAGCGCGGCTTGAAGGGCCAGCAGCGCTCTTTGCATGGGGCCGATGGAGTACGAGCGCGCTGACCATGCGCCCGAGGGATGGTTGCTGACCATTGGTTGAGGGATCTTAGCAGGGCATTTGGAAGTCGATCGCCGACTCGCGCAATTTGCTCCCACTTGTAGACTCACTCACAGGAGGGCCGATAGCTGCTCCGGATAATGCCGGATACTGCGAAGACCGACATGCGCATCCTGCTGATCTCCGAACCTGCTTCCGCTGGCGTCGGAAGACACGTCGTGGATCTCTCGCAGGGTCTGCTCGCGGCGGGCCACGACGTCCACCTCGTCTACTCGCCACGACGCATGGACGAGACGTTCGCATCGGACCTCCGTGCGATGAACGGGTTGAAGACCACCGTGATGGATCTGCGGCGCGCGCCGCACCCGTGTGATCTCGTTGCCGCGAGCCGACTTCGCGGCTTCCTGCGCCGCAACGCTCCATTCGACGTCGTGCACGGACAGAGCTCGAAGGGTGGCGCGCTCGCCCGCCTGGTTGCCCGGGGCTTCGCGGCCGTCGTCTACACCCCACACTGCGTGTTCACGATGAACCCCGACATCGGCCGCATCGGCGCGGCTGTCTTCGGTGGCATCGAACGGTGGCTCGGCCGGCGCAGCGACGCCCTGATCGCCGTCTCCGAGGACGAAGCCGCGCACCTGCGCGCGCTCGGGATCGATCCCGAGATCGTTCACTGCGTGCCGAACGGGCTGCACCCACCGCGCTGGCGCTCGCGCGACGAGGCGAGGGCCGAGCTCGGAATACGACCCGAGACGACGGTGGTCGGATTCCTCGGCCGGCTGTTGCACCAGAAGGACCCGCTGCTGCTCGTGCACGCCTTCGCGAAGCTGGCGCCTCGTCACCCGGACGCCGTGCTCGCCATCGCCGGCGACGGCCCGCTCGAAGCGGAGGCCCGCGAGGCCGTGCGCGCGCAGGGGCTCGGCGGGCGGGTCCTCTGGCTCGGCTTCCGCCGGCCTGTCGACGTGATGCCCGCGTTCGACGTGTTCGCGCTGCCGAGCCGTTACGAAGGCCTGCCCTACGTGCTGCTCGAGGCCGTTGCCGCGGGTCTGCCGATCGTTTCGACGCCGGTCGGCGGAACCGAGACGGTCATCGAGCGCGACAAGAACGGCATCATCACCGCGGCGACGACCGAGGACTTCGCGATTGGATTGAGCAGGTTGCTCGGCGATCGCACCCTGCGCGGGCGGATGGCTGCTTCGGCGCGCGAGAAGGCGGGACAGTTCACGATCGCGCGCATGGTCGATCGCACGCTCGACGTCTATGCGAGTGCCTGCGCCCGGCGTCGGTGCCGGAGCCGGCCGGCGTGACCGGTTGTCAGCTCGTACGCCCGGCAGTGACGTGTCTCACGCAGTAGACTTGTTCATGGTACTCGACCTCAGAAAGCTCCGGCGTGGCTCGGTTGCCGCGTTCGACGCGACGCTTTCCCGGCGGTGAACACGCCTTGATCGCGCCCATGATCCCGTCGTTGCTCCAGAAACTGATCTGGCTCACCATCGCGAGCAGCTTCTTCGTGATGTTCGAGCCAGCGCCGTGCGATGCGCTGCTCTGCACGACGTTGGTCGCAGCAGCCGTTGCGGGGCGCCACTACGTTCTGCCGCGCGTCGGGTTCGGGATCTATGCGAGCCTGTTCGTCGTGGTCCTGGCAAACCTCGTGTCGCTCGCGTTCGCCGAGCAGCCGGTCGCTGGACTGCGGTTCCTTGCGATCACGCTCTACATGTTCGCAGCCTTCCTGCTGTTCGCGGGGCTCATCGCAGTCGAAGGCCCGAAGATGGTCATACACCTGACGAACGCGCTCTGCGCGGCCGCCCTGGTCGCGGTCGCCGTCGGGCTCCTTGCGCAGTTCCGCCTGATCCCTCACGCCGAGATCTTCTTCCGCGACGAGTTCATGGTGCGCATCAAGAGCACGTTCAAAGATCCGAACGTGTTCTCGCCGTTCGTGGCCACCGCGCTGATGTTCTCGGTCTCGCGCGTGGTCGACGGGACTCGGGGCGCGAAGTGGGCCGCCGTGCTCATGATCCCGTTCGCGATCGGAGTCTTGCTCGCGTTCTCGCGCGGAGCCTGGGTGTTGCTCGCGATAGCGCTCTTCATCTTCCTATCTGTGCACATACTGATAGTGCGGCGCCCCGCGGCGCTTCGCCGAATCGCAGTCGCAGCGGCAGCCGTGCCTTTGATCGCAGTGCCGATCCTCGTGTACTTCCTGATGGCCACCCACAGCGGTACCTACCTGGCGGGGCGTTTGGGCCTGAAGAGCTACGACACCGAGGATCGATTCGTGAACCACGTCGCTGCGATCCAAGTGGGCCTCGAGAACCCGCTCGGAATCGGACCGGGCATGTATTCGCCGGCCCGCGGTCTGATGGCCGTGCACAACCTCTACATCCGCCTTTTCGTCGAGAACGGCTTGCTCGGCCTCGTGGCGTTCCTGTGTTTCCTGGGCTGCGTAATCTGGCGGATGACGCGTGGCATCCTCGCCCGCGGCGAGAACGCTGGAACCTACGCCTGCTGTCTCGCCATTCTCATGGGCACGCTGGTCGAGAGCTGCATCATCGACACGCTGCACTGGCGGCACCTGTTCCTGGTCTTGTCGATCCCGGTCGGTCTGTGGCTCTATGAGTCGCGCCAACGTGCCGAGGTCTTGCAAATGGACCGGCCGGAGCCCGACGCACTCGAGCGGGTTCCAGCAGCGAGCGGAACAGCGTAGCGTAGCGCCGGGGGAGGATTGCCCATGGTCCCGCCGCTGCTACAGAAATTCATCTGGCTCACGGTCGCGAGCAGTTTCTTCGTGAGGTTCGAGCCTGCGCCGTGCGACGTTCTGCTCGGCCTGACGTTGATCGTCGCGGCTGCAGCCGGACGTCACTACGTACTGCCCCGCGCCGGGTTCGGGATCTATGCCAGCCTGTTCGTCTTGATGCTGGCCAACCTCGCGTCGCTCACCTTCGCAGGGGATCCAGTCTACAGCTTGCGGTTCTTCTCGATCACCGCCTACGTGGTCGCGAGCTTCCTGTTGTTCGTGGGGCTCATCGAAGTGGACGGGCCGAAGATGATCACGCACCTGGCGAACGCGCTGTGCGCGGCCGCCCTCGTCGCGGTCGTCGTCGGGCTGCTCGCTCAGTTCCACCTGATCCCGAACCCGCGGCTCTTCTTCCGCGACGAGGCCATGCTGCGCATCAGGAGCACGTTCAAGGATCCGAACGTGTTCTCGCCGTTCCTGGTCACGGCGTTCATGTTCTCGCTCTCGCGCGTGGTCGACGGCGGCCGGCGGGCGACGCTGGCCGCCGCGCTGATGATCCCGTACGCGGTCGGCATCCTGCTCGCGTTCTCGCGCGGAGCCTGGGTGATGCTCGGGACCTCTCTCTTCGTCTTCCTCGTTGCGCACGTGGTCGTCGTGAGGCGCCAGGCGGCCCTGAGCCGGCTCACCCTCGCCGCGTCACTCGTGCCCCTGGTCGTGGTTCCGGTCCTCGTGTGCCTGGTCGTGGCCACCGACAGCAGTCACTACCTGGCGGGGCGGCTGGGCTTCACGACGTACGACACTTCGCAGCGATTCACGAACCACGTCGCAGCGATCCAGTTGGGCCTCGAGAACCCGCTCGGAATCGGACCGGGCATGTACTCGCCAAGGCGCGGGCTGATTGCCGTGCACAGCCTCTATATCCGCCTCTTCGTGGAGAACGGCGCTGTCGGCCTCGTCGCGTTCTTGTGCTTCCTGGGCTGCGTCGTCTCGCGGACACTGCGAGGCGTTCTCGCGCGCGGCGAGAACGCTGGAACCTACGCCTTCTGTCTGGCCATCCTGATGGGCATCCTCGTGGAGAGTCTGGTCATCGACACGCTGCACTGGCGGCACCTGTTCCTGGTCATGGCGATCCCGGTCGGTCTGTGGCTCCACGAAGCGCGCCAAGCCGCCGAGGGCCTGGAAACCGACAGACCGCAGGAGCCGGACGCACTGGCGCCGGTTCCCGTAGCTGGCGGGAGCGAGTAGCCAGCGCCCGAGCAAACTTCGCGCGGGCTGGTGCAGTAGTTCCCATCGCCGCGCGGCGACCCACGAACCAGCGGAACCTCGCATCCAGCCGCCCGATCGCGGCGACGTTCTCAGTAGCGCAAGAACAGCGGTTGGCCGCCGAGAGTGATGTCCTGCCCGCTGATCGCCGAGACCGGCCGGCCATAGATGTCGGACACGGTCTGCACGTTGGCTGCCAGCAACCCGCTCTCGAGCGAAGTCAGCGCCAGCGTCACGGATTGCGCGGGCTCGACCCAGGCCAGGATGCGGCTCCCCGTCGCGCCGACGACCGCGAACTCGAACACGAAGACGTTCGGAGTCGGATGTCGCAGCTCGACGAACGAACAGCCCTTCAGATGCGACAGCATCGTGATGTAGGCGACGTAGGCCGGCAGCGGATGGCCTGGATCATTCGTCCCGGCGCTGTAGGAACGCAGCCCGAAGTGGTGCTCCGCGTAGCCGGCGTCGTTGCCGCGGTTCTTGTAGTTGTACCAGTAGAGCCGCGTGATGCCGTTGGCGATCGCGAGCGCGTGGAACTTCACGAGATAGATGGCGGCGTAGTCGAGCGTCGCGCCGCGCACCGGTTCTCGCGTCGCCGGGAAGCCGAAGAACGCGTTCGGATCCGTGGGGCCTCGAGCCGGCACGCCGCACTCACCGAACCAGAAGAAGTGCGTGGTATGGCCCGCGCTGCTCATGCGGGTCCTGATGTCGGCGATGTGTCCGGGCAGCCACCCTTCCGGTGTAGGGAAGTCGGGCCACTCGTAGACGTCGTGTGCCAGCCCGTCGTAGTAGTCGCGGAACGCCTGGCTCGCGAACAACTGCTCGAACTGGGCCATGCGTTCGCCGCGTGTGCTGTAGGCGAACTTGACGTTCGGGTTGATGGCGTCGGCCTCGGCGCGCAGCCTCGTCATCTTGGCCAACAGGTTCGAGAAGTAGTGCGACTGCTGGTACGGAGTCCCACCGCCGTTCTCCTCGAGTCCGGCCTGCCAGTACTCGACGTGGGTTGGTTCGGCCTGCAGCAGCGTCGCGAACCTGGCGCCGATCTGGTCGAGCTGGGCGCTTCCGATCGGTTGCGTGTCGATGCTGTCCCACGGATCGCTGCTGATCAGCGGCATCTCGGTGTGGCCGGCGCGCCTTCGCTCTTCGATGGTGCCTGCCCACGCTGCGGCGGACTGCGACCAGTGCTTGGTCTTCAGGTGCACGCCGAGAACACGCGGACCCGAACCAGCCCAGAGATACGGATCCTCCTCGAAGCCTTGGACCAACCCGAATGGTGACGTCTCGTCGACGGTCGGCGGTTCGGATGGCGGCGGCGGCAGCACGGCAAACCCATACACCGAGCTCGGGAATCCGGCCGCCTGCGGCGAGAACGCGACTCGGGGCTCGGTCGACGTGAACACGAGGCCATAGAACCCGGGAGCGATCGACGGGCTCTGGATCGTCGTCGGGGTTCCTGACACCGGAATCGCCTCGCCGAGCGGTTGCCGGTGCTCATCGACCCACTGACACGTGACCGGCGCCGTGGACGCCGTCTCGCCCACGACGTGAACATCGACCTGGAAAAGCGCTCCAGGTGGGTGGGTATGCCAGATGTTGGCGTCGCGGATGACGACGCCCAGCTCGTCGGGCACTACAGCGGGGGCGCCAGAGGAGCGAGGGGAGCACGAGGCCTCCGCGATCAGCAGCGCAGCCAGACCGGCGCACGCCGATCCACGCATGGGAGGCATCGAGCACGGACGCCGGGACCCGCAGTCTCGGTCGAGGCAGATCATCTTGGCGGCACCTTAGTGAGTGCGCGCCAAGGCCCGCAGTCGGGATCAATACCGCAAGAACAGCGGCCGGCCCTCTAGGGTGATGTCCTGCGCGCTGATCGCCGAGACCGGCCGGCCGTAGATGTCGGACACGGTTTGCACGTTGGCTGCCAGCAACCCGCTCTCGAGCGAAGTCAGCGCCAGCGTCACGGCTTGTGCCGGCTCGACCCAGGCCAGGATGCGGCTCCCCGTCGCGCCGACGACCGCGAACTCGAGCACGAAGACGTTCGGAGTCGGATGCCGCAGCTCGACGAACGAGCAGCCCTTCAGATGCGACAGCATCGTGATGTAGGCGACGTAGGCCGGCAGCGGGTGTCCCGGATCATTCGTGTCGACGCTGTAGGAACGCAGCCCGAAGTGGTGCTCCGCGTAGTCGACGTCGTTGCCGCGGTTCTTGTAGTTGTACCAGTAGAGCCGCGTGATGCCGTTGGCGATCGCGAGCGCGTGGAACTTCACGAGGTAGGTGGCGGCGTAGTCGAGCGTCGAACCAGGCACCGAAGAGCCGCTCGACGGGTAGCCGAAGAACGCATTCGGGTCGTTGGTCCCTCGAACCGGCAGACCGCACTCGCCGAACCAGAAGAAGTGCGTCGCATGGCCCGCGTTGATCATGCGGGTCTTGATGTCGGCGATGTGTCCGGGCAGCCACCCTTCCGGAGTCGGGAAGTCGGGCCACTCGTAGACGTCGTGCGCCAGCCCGTCGTAGTAGCTCCCGAACGCCTGGCTCGCGAACAACTGGTCGAACTCGGTCATGTGGTCGCCGCGCGTGCTGTAGGCGAACTTTGTGCTCGGGTTGATGGCGTCGGCCTCGGCGCGCAACCTCGTCATCTTGGCCAGCAGGTTCGAGAAGTAGTTCGACTGCTCGTAGGGAGTCCCGCCGCCGTTCTCCTCGCGGCCGGCCTGCCAGTACTCGACGTTGGTCGCGGCCTGCAGCAGCGTCGCGAACTTGGCGCCGATCTGGTCGAGCTGGGCGCTGCCGATCGGCTGCGTGTCGACGCTGTCCCACGGAGCGCTGTCGATCAGCGGCATCTCGGTGTGTCCGGCAAGCGTTCGATCTTGGATGTTCGAAGCCCACGATCCCAAGGACTGGAGCCAGGTCTTGCTCTTCAGGTGGACGCCGAGAACACGCGGGCCCGAACCAGCCCAGAGATACGGATCGTCGACGAAGCCCTGGACCAGACCGAATGGCGACGTCGGTTCGATTGCCGGTGTTCCGGATGGCGGGGTCGGGAGCACCGCGAATCCGTACACCGCGCTCGGGAATCCGGCCGGCTGCGGCGGGAACGAGGCTTCGGGGTTCGTCGAAGTGAACACCAGGCCATAGAACCCGGGAGCGATCGACGGGCTCTGGATCGTCGTCGGGGTTCCCGACACCGGGATCGCTGCGCCGATCGGCTGCCGGTGCTCATCGACCCACTGACAGCTGACCGTGGCAGCTAGCGATGAGCTGCCCACGACGTGGACGCTGACCTGGAACAATCCTCCAGGTGGGTGAGAGTGCCAGATGTTGCTGTCCGTGATGACGACGCCGAGCTCGCCGGAGTCCTTGGGCGAGGAGCATGCGGTCACGATCAGCAAAGAGCAGAGGCCGGCGAGCGCCGGTCCATGCATGCGGATGATGGCCAACCGACGCGCCGCGCCCGATGGATCGTGACAGACCATTTGACGGGACTCCTATCGACTGCACGTCCTTACGTGAAGGTTACGGGGCACTGCCACGGCCCGCAGCCGGGCTCAATACCGTAGGAACAGCGGCCTGCCGTCGAGAGTGATTTTCTCATTGCTGATCGCTGAAACCGGCCGGCCATAGATGTCGGACACGGTCGCCACTTTGGAGGCGAGCAATCCCTTCTGCAGAACAGTCAGCGCCAGCGTCGCGGACTGCGCGGGATCGATCCAGGCCAGGATCCGGCGCCCCGTCGTGCCATCGACCGCGAACTCGAAGACGAAGACGTTGGGAGTCGGATGCCGCAGTTCGACGAACGAGCAGCCCTTCAGGTGCGCGAGCATCGTGACGTAGGCCACGTAGGCCGGCAGCGGGTGTCCCGGATCCCCCGACGTGGCGCTGTAGGAGCGCAGTCCGAAATGGTGCTCCGCGTAGTCGATGTCGTTGCCGCGGTTCTTGTAGTTGTACCAGTAGAGCCGCTTGATCCCGTTGGCGATCGCCAGCGCGTGGAACTTCACGAGGTAGTTGGCGGCGTAATCGAGGCTGCAACCGGGTACGCGTGACTGCTTTGCCGGGTAGCCGAAGAACGCGTTCGGATCGTTGGTCCCTCGAACCGGGATCCCGCACTCGCCGAACCAGAAGAAGTGTTTGGCGCAACCCGCCGCGAGCATGCGAGTCCTGATGTCGGAGATGTGTCCGGGCAGCCACCCCTCGGGAGTGGGGAAGTCGGGCCACTGGTAGACGTCGTGCGCCAGCCCGTCGTAGTAGTCGCCGAACGCCTTGCTCGCGAACAACTGCTCGAACTCCACCATGTTGTTGCCGCGCGTGCTGTACGCGAACTTCACTGCCGGACTGATTGCGTCCGCCTCGGCTCGCAGCCTCTTCATCTTGGCCAGCAGGTTCGAGAAGTAGTTCGACTGCTCATATGGATTCCCGCCGCCGTTCTCCTCGCGGCCTGCCTGCCAGTACTCGACCTTTGGCTCGGCCTTCAACAGCGTCGCGAACTTCGCGGCGATCAGGTCGAGCTGGGCGTTCCCGATCGGCTGCGTGTCGACGCTGGCCCACGGATCGTTGTTGATCAACGGCATCTCGGTGTGGCCGTTCCGCGGTCGCTCGCGGATGCTCGAGGCCCACGAATCCGCAGCCTGATTCCAAGACTTCGTCTTCAGGTGGATGCCGAGCACGCGCGGTCCCGATCCGGACCACAGATACGGGTCCTTGATGTTCGCTTGCACCATCCCGAATGGTGAGGCCGGGTCGATCATTGGCGTCCCGGACGGCGGTGGCGGGAGCACCGCAAAGCCGTAGACGGCGCTAGGGAAGCCAGCGGGCTGCGGCGTGAACGCGACCTTGGGGTTGGTCGACTGGAACACCAGGCCATAGAACCCCGGCGCAGTCGACGGGCTCTGGATCACCTGCGGCTTGTCCGACACCGGGATCGCCTCACCGAGGGGCTTGCGATGCTCATCGACCCACTGACAGGTGACCGCGGAAGCCGGCACGGCATCGCCTGCGACGTGAACGCCTACCTGGAAGGCGCTGCCCGGCGGATGGGTCCGCCAGACATCCGTGTCGGTGATCACGATGTCCAGCTGCGTGGTACCAGGCTCCGTCGCCTTGGGGGATTGCCTCTTCTGCGCGATCGCCGAGGCAGCCACGACGATGACGCAGGCCACGAAACGAAGGCGGTTGGTACTCATCGCGCGAATCCTCGACATGGAGAGACCGAGGATACGCCGCTCGGCTTGGTCCTGCACTGGCCCCAAGGAAACGTCGCAGCGGGGCTGGCTGCGCGTTTCGCTGGAGTTCGGTCCCCGCGTTGCGACGTTCGGTATCACGTGAGCCTGGTCGCCTCGCGGGCGAGCAGGCTCAGAATCGCAAGTAGACGAGCCGGTCGTCGAGGGTGATGTTCTGCCCGTTGATCGCCGAGAGCGGCCGGCCATACATGTCGGTGACGGTCTGCACGCTGGCCGCGACCAGCCCGGGCTGTACCGAGCTCAGCGGCAGCGTCACGGATTGCGCGTGGTCGACCCATGCCAGGATCCGGCGCTCTTGCGTGCCATTCACCGCGAACTCGAACACATAGACGTTCGACCCGGCCCTCAGGTCGACTATCCGGCACCCCTTCAGGTGCGACAGCATCGTGATGTAGGCGACGTAGGACGGCAGCGGATGCCCTGGATCGTTCGACACACTGCTGTAGGTACGCAGCCCGAAGTGGTCCTCCGCGTAGTCGACGCTGCCAGCGCGATTCTGGTAGTTGTACCAGTAGATGCGCGTGATTCCGTGCGCGAGCGCCAGCACGTGCAACTTCACCATGTATCTGGCGGCGTAGTCGAGCGTCGCACCCGGTATCGCAGTCTGGCTCGACGGGTAGCCGAAGAATGCCTGCGGATCGTTCGTCCCGCGCACCGGGATGCCGCACTCCCCGAACCACAAGAAGTGCCCACCGAGTCCCGCGCTGACCATGCGCGTCCTGATGTCGGAGATGTGTGAGGGCAGCCACCCTTCCGGCGTCGGGAAGTCGGGCCACTTGTACGGGTCTTGAGCCAGCCCGTCGTAGTAGAGGGCGAACGCCTGGCTCGCGAACAGTTGCTGGAACTCCCCCATGTCTTCGCCGCGCGTGCTGTAGACGAACTTGACATCCGGGTTGATGGCATCCGCCTCGGTGCGCAATCTGCTGATCTTGGCCAACAGGTTCGAGAAGTAGTGCGACTGCGCGTAGGGATTGCCACCGCCGTTCTCCTCACGGCCGACCTGCCAGTACTCGACGTGGCTCGGTTCGTATCGCAACAGCGTCGAGAACTTGGTCGCGATCTGATCGAGTTGGGCGTTCCCGATCGGCTGCGTGTCGATGCTGTCCCACGGACTGTTGCTCACCAACGGCATCTCCGTGTGGCCGCCTATCATTCGCTGGCGCATGGCCGTGGTCCACGCGGTAGGCGTGTGACTCCAAGTCCGCGTCTTCAGGTGGATGCCGAGGACGCGCGGACCCGATCCGGACCAGAGATACGGGTCCTCTCTGTTGCCATGCACCATCCCGAACGGTTGGGTTTCGTCGGGCTCCGGCAGTCCTGATGGCGGCGGTGGCAGCACCGCGAATCCGTACACAGCGCTCGGGAATCCGCGCGGCTGCGGCAGGAACGCCATCAGGGGGTTCGGCGACGTGAACACCAGGCCATAGAAACCCGGACCAGTCGATGGGCTCTGGATCGCGATCGGTGTGTTCGACACGGGGATCAGCGGGCCGAGCGGCTGACGATGCTCATCGACCCACTGGCAATTGACCAGGGATCCTTGCAGAGGGTCGCCTTGGACACTGACGTTGACAGCGAAGAAGGCACCGGGCGGATGCGTGCGCCAGAAGTCGGCGTCGACGATGACGGGCGTTACGTCGATGTTGCCGGTCTGGCATCTCAGAGAGATGCCGGACCCGGCCAACGCGACAGCGAAGGTGACGAGACGGAGATTCGGGTGCATGGGTGCAAGCGACGCCCCTGAGGGAGACCGAGGAACCTCGAAGCTTCTCACGAAGTGGGGAATGATCAAGTGGGACAGCGCGGAGGGCGGCCCGTTGACGGTGTGGCGCAACCAGCCGAAGCCATCCTGCCAGCGATGTTTGGACCGCACTTGGTGGCATGCGCGCGCGGGTTCGCGCACTGCGCCGCTCTTCATCCTGCGCTCTCGGCCGCGACGTCGCGCTGGTGGCAACCACTCGATCAGCCGCCGACTTCGTTGTTCAGAAACGCAAGTACACGAGCCGGTCGTCGAGCGTGATGTTCTGGCCGCTGATCGCCGCGAACGGCCGGCTATACATGTCGGAGACGGTCTGCACGCTCGACGCGAGCAAGCCGCTCTTCAGCGCAGTCAGCGCCAGCGACACCGTCTGCGCAGGATTCACCCAGGCCAGGATGCGACGCTGCGTCGTGCCATCCACCGCGAACTCGAACACGAACACGTTCGAGCTCGGGTGCCGGAGCTCGACGAACGAACAACCCTTCAGGTGCGACAGCATCGTGATGTAGGCGACGTAGGCCGGGAACGGGTGTCCCGGATCGCTCGACGACGTGGTGTAGCTGCGCAGGCCGAAGTGGTGCTCCGCGTAGACGATGTCGTTGCCGCGGTTCTTGTAGTTGTACCAGTAGAGCCGCCTGATCCCGTTGGCGATCGACAGCGCGTGCACCTTCACCATGTACTTCGCGTAGTAGTCGAGCGTCGCGCCCGGCACCTCGGCATGGGTCGACGGATAACCGAAGAACGCGCTCGGATCGTTGTGGCCTCGCGCCGGCAGACCGATCTCACCCCACCACAAGATGTGGTTGACACACCCCGCGTTGTTCAAGCGAGTCCTGAGGGACGAGACGTGTCCGGGCAGCCAGCCTTCCGGAGTCGGGAAGTCGGGCCACCTGTACGGGTCTTGCGCCAATCCGGAGTAGAAGCTGCGGAACGCCTGGCTCGCGAACAGCTGCTCGAACTCGGGGTAGTCGAACGAGTGCGTGCTGTAGAGGAACTTGACGTTCGCGTTGATGGCGTTGGCCTCGATGCGCAACCTCGTGATCTTGGCCAACAGGTTCGAGAAGTAGTAAGCCTGCTGATAAGGGCTCCCGTCGTTCTCCTCGCGGCTGGCCTGCCAGTGCTCGACCTGGTTGGGTTCGGCTTGCAGAACGTTCCGGAACTTCGTGCCTATCGAGTCGAGCTGCGTGGTCGCGATCGGCTGCGTGTCGACACTGTCCCACGGCGAATCGCTGATCAGCGGCATCTCGGTGTGGCCTCCAGCCGTGATCGCGTGGATCTCGTTGGCCCACGAGGACACGGACTGCTGCCAGGTCTTGGTCTTCAGGTGGAGGCCGATGACACGCGGGCCCGATCCGGCCCGGAGATACGGATCCTCGATGTCACCCTGGATCAACCCGAATGGTGAGTTCGGCTCGATGACCGGCGCCCCGGAAGGCGGGGACGGGAGCACCGCGAAGCCGTACACCGAACTCGGGAATCCGGCCGGCTGCGGCGGGAACGAGACATCGGGGTTCGTCGACGCGAACACGAGGCCGTAGAACCCCGGAGCGGTCGACGGGCTCTGGATCACGGTCGGCGTTCCCGACACCGGGATCGCCTGGCCGAGCGGCTGACGATGCTCGTCGACCCACTGACAGGTGACCGTGGAAGCGAGCCTCGAGCTGCCCACGACATGAACGTCGACCTCGAACAATGCGCCAGGTGGGTGGGTATGCCAGATGTTCGTGTCCGCAATGACGACGCCGAATGCGTCGACGCGCGAGGCATTCCAGGTCCACTGGGCAGTCAGCATGCGTTCGTCGCCACTGCTGACGAACAAGTCGTGGTCGCCGGTGCCTTGCAAGAGGCTCTCGGTCGGCGCGAAACCGAACGCGATCACCGCGGGGACGGAGTGCAGCGTCCCGGCACTGGTGGTCGGATCGGTGGCAGAATGCTGCAGCAGGGCGCCCGTTGCCGGGTCGAAGCCGAGGATGCGATCACGCGCGACGTCGAAAGCGATTCCTCTGACCGTGCTCCAATCAGACGGCAACGACTTCGACTGGAACCGCGCCTGTCCCGCGCGCAGGTCCGCGAGGTCGATGCGCAGGAAGCTCGGCCCGGCGACGTCGAGCAGCACGACCTGCTCCCTCTCGCCGTCGATGCAGATCCCCGCCAGCGTGGACCAGGTCGAAGGAGGAACTGCCAGCACATAGAACGCCAGTGACGTCGATGCATCGAGGAGCACGATGGCACCCTGCGGCAGCGCGAGCACGAGCTGCGCCACGTCGCCACCGACGTAGTTCGCCGAACACAACAGGGGGTCCGGGACGTAGAGAGTCGACGCGCCGGCTCGCAGCGCGGGATATGGCACCGGGGCATATGCGAGCTGCGTCGATTGAAACCCATGGACCGGCAGCAAGAACTGCGCGGCGGCGAGGGGCTCGAGGATGCCTGCCAGCTGAGGCTCGATGACCGGGCTTGCCTGTGCAACCAGAGCCACAGCGGTCAGACAAATGGCGAGAGTTGTGCGCATCGAGGAGGTTTCCAATCACGGGGCGCGTCGGTGCGAGCGAACGCGTAGATACGAGAAGACGCCATAGCGTACTACCTGCTCATGCTGATGCCGGCGGTCCAGAGTGGTCTCACCCCGCACCGGCGAGCGCACGCGGTGGGACCAGGTCCAGCGCCGCGCTGCAGTCCTGACCGCTGCTCGGACACGATCGGCGACGGGGCCGACCGCGAGATCGAGCGCAACTCCAGCTGCTCGAAGAGTCAGCGGGCGACCAACTCCCGTTCGCAGCGCGCCTTGGAGGGGCAACTCCAAAGCGTCGCATTCTCATCGACACACCGCACGAACTGCAGATTGGAGCACACTGCGACAAGCAGTTGCTGATTGTCCAGCCGAGCAGGCCCTTGCCACGTCGATGGCACCGAGGGGTCTCATTCCCGACCTTTCTCGAGCATCGCTCCTCCGGCACCTGGAGCAGCGCACCTCGACCAGGTTGGTGAAGGCGCGCTCGGCGCCTTCGGCATCGCCGAGCTGCCGGAGCAGGCGGCGCGCTACGTGCGTGCCGGTGGTTGTTCCGCCACCGGCGCCTGCAACAGGCGCACGGCGCCGGCGAGCACGGCCGTCTCGGTGCGCAGTGTCAACGGCCCGAGGCTGCGCGGCGCGAAGCCGGCGCCCGTGAGCTGTGCAACCTCGCGCTCGGTGAAGCCGCCTTCGGGTCCGACCACCAGGAGGGCGCTGTCTGCCGCGGCAGGTCCCAGTTCGAGGTCGGCAGACGTCGCGACGTAGCTCTCGCGAGGCCGCGGCATCGCACAGAGTTCGTCGAGGCCGACCGCCGGCTCGATGGCGGGCAGCACCGCCCGGTCGCACTGCGCGCAGGCCGCGATCAGGACCCGCCGCCAGTGCTCGTGCTGTTCGGGCTGACGCCTGGTCCGCTCGGTCAGGATCGGCCGGAAGCTGTGGATGCCTGCCTCGGTGCCGTGCTCGAGCAGCCAGTCCGTGCGGGGACTCCTGGGCAATGCCACTGCCACCTCGAGCCGGAGCCGCGGCGAACGGCCGAGTGCGCGGGCGACCGGCGCGCCCACTTCCACCAGCAGGTCGCGGCCACGCACTTCGACCACCGTCGCGTGGGCTTCGCCGCCGCTGCCGTCGAACAGCACCACGGCATCTCCTGGTCCCGTGCGCACGAGGCGGCCCAGGTGGTGACCGAGGGAGGGACTCAGCGTGGCTGCTCCGGGCGGCGGCAGGGGAGAGGCGAAGCAGCGTCGCACCATCACCGGAGCGTAGGGCGGCCACCCATGCGCAGGAACGGCGGTTCGTTGCTCGAGGCGGACTTCGCCCTCGGCCCGGCTCAGCGCGGCGGCCGCGACCCCGGCGTCAGCAGCTGCATCGCCTGCTGCTCGACGTCGCCGAAGCGCTCCGCCCACCTGGTCTTGATCACCTGCTGCAGCGTGCGCCTCGAGCCGTCGCGGTCGCCGGCCCGGTCCTGCGCGCCCGCAAGGCCCAGCCAGCGCTCGGGCTCGTCGGTGCGGATCCGGACGACGAGGCCCGTCGTTCCACTCGGCGAACTCGTGCGAACGGTTGTCCGCGATTGCGAACGCGACGGCGTCGAGGTCGGTCATGTCGGCCCACCACACCGGCACGTCCGTCATCCCAAGGCTCTGCGCGGCCTTGAGTCGCGTGTTGCCCGCGACTCCGGATGCCGACGCTCCCACGCGCGCGGCGCGAACGACTGGCCAAACCCCAACCCCGGGGGAGCTGCGCCGCAGGGGCGAGGATGCGCCGCAGGGGGATGGAGGGCAGAGTGGGCGAAGATCTCGACGGCCCCACTCCGTCCCCACTGCCAGAGTGCACGCGAGTTGCTCGGCGGCTCACCCAAGGTTCCCCCATGCGATTCCTGTTCGCGGCACTTCTCGCTTCGTTCGCTTCGGCCCAGACCACCTGGATCGTCGATGACACTCCTGGCCCCGGTGTGGCCTTCACGTCGTTGCCTGCCGCAGTCGCGGCGGCGGGGAGCGGCGATACGTTGCTCGTCGGTCCGGGCCACTACTCACCGTTCCACATCAGTGGCAAGGTGCTGACGATCCTCGGCGACGGCAACGTCACGACGTTCATCGACGGTCCGCCCATCCTGGGCCCAGACTACGTCAAGATCACGGCGCCACCCGTCGGCACGACGTTCCGGCTGTCAGGTTTCAAGATCGTGCGCAACTTGCCGACCAGTCCCGGCCCGGTGTTCGCGAACCGGCTCCAGATCAGCGGTGCCGGGGTCTCGATGGCTGGCTCGGTGGTGCTCACCGACGTGATCTCCGAGCCAGCTACGACGACCGGGTCTCCGGGCGGGATCGGTCTCACGGTGACGGGTATCGCCGTGCACGCCTCGCGCTGCGTGTTCCGCGGTGGGTTCGTGGGCGGCATATCCTGGTTCGGGGCGACCGGAGCCATCGTCGACGGTGGTGCTCTCTTCGTGGCCGACGCGTGCCTGATACGGGGCGGCTCGGCCATCTCGCCGAATGCCGAGAACAACTTCTTGACGGCGGGCCACGGTCTCACCGTGCTCGACGCGACGGCGCACCTGACCCGCACGAATCTCGCCGGCGGTGTTGCCGGAATCTCGGGCTTCCCTGCGGGGCTTCTCCAAGCCAACGGCGGTGCAGGGTTGCGCGCCGCGGGCAACGCCAGCGTGCGGGCTTACGGCTCGGCGGCCAACTCGATCCGCGGTGGCGACGCGGGTATTGGCGGGAGCGCCTTCGCTGGCGCAGGCATCGAAGCCGTCAGTCCGGCGAACGCTTCGACATACGGCGCGATCGTCGTCTCCGGTGGAGCTGGCGTGTTCGGGGGCATCATTGGTCCAGCGACGACGGGCAGCGGTCAGACCCAGCTCGGCCTGCCGCCGCGCCCCGTGCTCTCGCTCACCGGCTCGGCGCTGACCGGTGGCGATCTGCAGGCGACGCAGCCGGTGACTCTCTCCCTCGCCGCGCCAGCGATGGCCTCGCAACTCTTCGCCCTGCTCATCGACCTGGAACCGGGCTACTCCTTGCTGCCGGGCATCAGCACCGAACCCTTGCTGTTGACGGCGCCGGCCGTGGGGCACGTGGGTCTGCTCGATGCCGCAGGTCAGTTCGCGGTGACCTTCGTGCCTGCGACGCAAGCGCCGGCTACGACGAACCACCATTTTCACGTCCAGGCGTTCGCGTTCGATCCCTCGCTCGGTATCTGGCTCGGCAGCAATGCCGAGGTGCGCCGCATCCGGTGAGGTCGCAGCTCGCGCTGCGGGCCCACGCGCGCGGTCGCGAGCGCGCGCAGGCGTGTCCGCGTTGGCCTACTGCAATGCGTCACCGACGTGCCATGCTCCAGCTGCCGTGCCAGCAGGCAGCGGTTCCAGCGCGCAGGTGTTGAAGCCGGTGCGCACCAGCACGATCATCGACTGGACTCCTAGTGCGAACGCGGCCACGCTGGTTGGCCGCGTGCTGAGCGGCCTCGCGGTCCTGTGCATGACTCCCGGCCGGCGCAGCACAAGACGCTTCTACGGACACGCGAACGGCCGCGCGGTTATCATCGCAACGTTCGCTGGTTCGCCAAACCTCGTGGGTGCTCTATGATCTCGCGTCCTTCGCCTGCGCTGACCTCAGCCGCTGTCGCGGCCCTGCTCGTCTCCCTGGTCATCAGCACGGTGTCGGAGAACGCCGCAGCCCAATGTGCGACGCAGTGGCTGCCGGGTTCTGGCTTCCCGGGGACGAATGGCAACGTCTTCGCTGCGACCATGTGGGACCCTGACGGTGCCGGCCCGATGCAGCCCCTTTTGGTCATGGCTGGCGAGTTCACGATCGCAGGTACGGCCGTGGCGAACCGGATTGCCACATACGATCCGGTGACCGGTGCCTGGTCGGCACTGGGTTCCGGTATGAACGACTACGTGCACTCCCTCACGACGCTTCCGAACGGGGATCTCGTGGCCGGTGGTCAGTTCACGACCGCCGGGGGCGTGAGTGCCAACTGCATCGCGCGCTGGAATGGCACGAATTGGTCGGCGCTGGGTTCGGGGATGTCGCTGCCCAGCCCACCCGTTCTCTGGGGGGTCAACGCCTTGGCGGTGCTTCCGAACGGGGACCTCGTGGCGGGTGGTGGTTTCACGACGGCGGGAGGCGTGAGTGCTTCCTACATCGCGCGCTGGAATGGCACGAGCTGGTCGTCGCTGGGTTCGGGGATGAACAACTTCGTGAACGCGCTCACGACGCTTCCGAACGGGGACCTCGTGGCGGGTGGTGATTTCACGGCGGCTGGAGGGGTGGGTGTCAACGGCATCGCGCGCTGGAATGGCACGAACTGGTCGGCGCTGGGTTCGGGGATGGACGCCCCCGTGCAGTCCCTCACGACGCTGCTGAACGGGGACCTCGTTGCGGGCGGTCAGTTCACGACGGCGGGAGGTGTGAGTGCCAACCGGATCGCGCGCTGGGATGGCACGAGCTGGTCGGCGCTGGGTTCTGGGATGGACGGCCCCGTGCGCGCCCTCACGACGCTGCCGAACGGCGACGTCGTGGCGGGTGGTCAGTTCTTTTGGGCCGGGGGCGTCAGTGCGAACTTCATCGCGCACTGGAATGGCACGAGCTGGTCGGCGCTTGGAGCGGGGATGAGCCACATCGTGCGCGCCTTCACGACGCTGCCGAGCGGGGACCTCGTGGCGGGTGGTCATTTCGCCGGGGGGGTGACTGCGGACTACATCGCGCGCTGGAATGGCACGAGCTGGTCGGCGCTGGGTTCGGGGATGAACCTGTACGGCATCGTGTCTGCCCTCACGACGATGCCGAACGGGGACCTCGTGGCGGGTGGTGCTTTCACGACCGTCGGGGGCGTGAGTGCGAACCGC
>Ga0207428_10002372_pt1 | contig 18819 bp, 16 predicted proteins | sample RhiMethybrSRZTD1_FD_187600 | JGI IMG/M metagenome (GOLD analysis project Ga0207428, IMG submission 187600) | Populus rhizosphere microbial communities from Tennessee, USA - Rhizosphere MetaG P. TD hybrid SRZTD1 (SPAdes) (version 3) | ecosystem: Host-associated > Plants > Roots > Rhizosphere >...
GTTCTCGTATCCGAGGACGACCATGCCCAGCGAATCGCCGACGAGGATCAGATCGACGCCGGCCCGATCCAGCAGCCGTGCCGTGGTGGCGTCGTAGGCCGTCAACGCCGCGATCTTCTCCCCGCGCGCCTTTCTCTCTTTGAGATCCGGGACCCGAATGGGATGGACGCTCATGAGCTGAGCTCAGTAATGCAAGATGCAAAATGCAAAATGCAGATCGGATTCAGGCGCGGCGTCTTCGCTTTTGCATTTTGAATTTTGCATTTTGAATTACTTGATGGCCGCAAACGTCTTCGTCAGCCACGCGCCGACGGCGCCCGAAACGTCCTTGCTGACGTTGCGGTCGGTCAGCGAGGGATACTCACCGAGATCGCCGGTGAACGCGGGAATGAGCAGGTGGTTGATGCCGCGGATGACTACCACTTCCACTGACTTCGAATCGCTCTTCCTCGCGAGGTCGGTGAGGCGATCCGCATGGGCGGGCGGGATCTCCTTGTCGAGCGCGCCGTGCACGATCAGAATTGGCTGTTTCAGATCGGAGACCGTCTTCGTGGGATCGAACATCAGGTAACTGTGAAACCACGGGGTGTCGGCGTCACGCCGTTCGTTGGCCGGAATCGATTCCCAGCCCTTCCCTGTCATGACCGCTGACTGAATCTGCTTCTGCAGCGCGATCTTCTTGGCGCGCTCGGCGGCGGGCAACGACAACTGATTCAACTCGTACTGCTGTTGCTCGAGGTTCAGCTCGGCTCCCGTGGTGGAGGCGCCTGCGATCGAGGCGACCGCGGCGATGCGCCTCTCGCGGTTGGCAGTCAGGATGGCGATCCATGCGCCTTCCGCGTGACCGACCAGCGCGACGCGCTTGGGATCGACGTCCTTCCGGTCGGACAGCCACCGAACCACAACACGGGCATCCTCTGCGGAGTCGACGATCGTCGCCGATTCGGAGCGGCCGCCGCTCTGCCCGAAGCCGCGACGGTCGTAACGCACGACGAGGAAGCCCGCATCGGCGAGCGCCCCCGCGAGCTGACCGAGGATCGGCACACCGTTGAGGAAGCCATCACGATCGCCCGCGCTGGCGCTGCCGAGCAAAACGACAGCAGGCAGCCGAGCGCCCGTGCCCGCTTTCGGACGCGTGAGCGTGGCGCCGATGTTGAACCCCTGCGCGGGGATGATCACCGGTTCGTCGCTGGGGTTGGAATAGACCTGCGTGCGCGACGTGGGTGAGGCAACGTCTTCACGCACGAGGTCGACGCCCTGCGAAGGGATGCCGACACGCACCAGCGAGCCGTCTTCAGCCGCGATGAGCGAGATCGGGAGGTCACCCTTCAACGTGCCGAGCACCAAATCGTATCGCCGCACGTTCAACAGCGTCGTCCCGACCTGCATGCGCTCGTTGACCACGTCCAGCACGTTGAGACCGATCTCGGCCTCGGGCAATACGTACGCGCGCAGCCGCGTCTTCGGCGGGATGCCTACGAGACGATGAGACAACGCCGCGAACGCACTGAACACGCCGCCGGGCAATATGACGGTGTCGGCCGTGACCGTGTGCGATACGTTCACCGGCTTTCCGCCTTGCGTGCCCTGCGTGACTGCAGTCGTGCCGTTGAATGACGTTCGGACCGAGACCTCGGCGTTGTTCGTGTTGCCTTCCAGCGAGAATGCTTCGGGAGACCAGTCGGGCCGGTACTTGAATTGAGCGCGCTTGATGTCCACGTTGAGCGGCGCCGCGAGCCGGCCCTGTGACGTGACCGTCAGCCCGCTGGCGTTCTTTTCGATCGTGACGTCTTCACGCCCGATCGCGGTACCGCGCATGAAAACGCGGTAGGTCGTCGGCTTGTTCGTCGCCGCTGGCACTTGCTGAGCCAGGCACGGCGCGGCCAGGCCCAGCACAATCGCGCAAGTACAATGAAGGCGGAACATCATCTCGATGGTATCAGGTCCTCCGACCTATGACCCTGCAGGCACATGACGGCGTGATTCGGACGGGCGCAGCTCTGGGGGCGATCGCGCCGCGCCGCCAGATTGCGGTGGCGGGCAAAGACCGCGCGTCCTATCTGCAGGGACTGTTGACCAATGACATTCAGGCGTTGACCGCCGGCACTGGATGTTACGCCGCATGGCTGACGCCGCAGGGGCGGATGCTCACCGACATGCACGTGCTGGAGTCGGGCACGATGATCCTGCTCGACGTGCCGGCTGAGGCGACGGACGCGATCGTGGCGAGGCTCGACCAGTTCATCTTCACGGAAGATGTCAGGGTCGAATCGCTCGCTGAAAGCCTGGGCGGCGTGTGGCTGCACGGCCCGCTCGCGGGCGACGTCATCGGACGCGCAATCGGCGTCAGTGCGGGGGAAGGCGGACGGGCGACGGTCGGCGCGTGGGCGAACTACCAGCTTGCGCCGTTCGAATTCGACGGACACCCGATCACTGTCGTCCGCATCGATCAGATCGGCGTGCCGGGTTATTGCGTCTACGTCGAGCGCGCACACGAGCCGTCGCTGCTGACGCGGTTAGAGACGGCTGGCGCCGTTGTCGTCCTGCCGGCGGCGCTCGAGGCGGCGCGCATCGAGGCCGGCTATCCGCTGTTCGGGATCGACATGACCGATGACACGATCCCGCTCGAAGCCGGCATCGAGGATCGGGCGATCTCGTTGTCGAAGGGCTGCTATGTCGGTCAGGAGATCATCGTGCGCGTGCTCCATCGCGGCCACGGGCGCGTCGCGCGAAAGCTCGTCGGCCTGCGCATCGACGGGGCGCACGAGGACGCCGCCCCGCTGCGCGGCGCGCGGCTGCATGCGGGCGATCGTGATGTCGGTGCGATCACCAGCGCGGCGATCTCGCCTCGACTCGGCATGATCGCGCTTGGATACGTCCACCGAGATTTCGCGACGGCCGGTGCTCACGTCGAGGTCGACACGCCAGCCGGCCGGGCCGCCGCACTCGTCACCGAGCGGCTGATTCCGTCAACGCCTTGATCAGTTCGGCGTCCGCAGGGGGAAACCCCAGCGTCGCCAGCTCGCGGCGTAGTACCCAACGCATCTGCTGACCGAGCACGGGGCGGGGTGTCCCGCGCAACTGGCACTGATAGAAATACAGCGCAACGACCCGGTCGCCGTAATCGTGCGTCGTGTGGAACCTGAGCTCCTGGACGTCGGCGTCCACGTCGAGTTCTTCTCGGAGTTCGCGGGCGAGCGCCTCGGCGTGCGTTTCACCGGCGTCGAGCTTCCCACCGGGAAACTCCCAGAGCCCTTCGAGGTGGACCCCCCGCTGCCGCCGCGTCAGCAGGAAGGCATCGTCCTGCTCGATGATCGCGGCAACGACGACGATCATTCGTGGTTGACGTTGTGGAAGCGGCGAAAAGATTTGCAGCGCCGCATCATCGGACAGTCGCCGCACTTCGGCTGGCGCGCAGCGCAGACGGTCGCGCCGAAATCCATCAACGCCTGATTGAAGTCGAAGACGTGCTTGTACGGCACCAGGACTTCAGACACGCTCCACAGGTGTTTGCGCATCGCGTGTGACTTGACGTCGCCCTTGCCGACGAACACGCGATGGAGCACGCGCGCGACGTTGGTGTCGAGAATGGCGGCGCGCTGGCCGAAGGCGAAGCTGCGGATCGCGCCGGCGGTGTACGCGCCGATGCCCTTGAACGAGAGCAGGGTGTCGCCATCCGATGGCAATTGCCCGCCGTAGCGCTCGACCGATTCGCGCGCGATCGACTGCAGCCGCCGCGGCCGGATGTTGTAACCGAGCGGCCGCCACGTCTGCCGCACGTCAGCTTCGTCTGCCTCGGCCAGGGCCTCGAGCGAGGGGTACTTGTCGAGCCACTCGCGGTACTTCGGCAGCACCCGATCGACCTGCGTCTGTTGCAGCATGATCTCCGAGACGAGGATGTGATAGGGGTCGTCGGTGCGCCGCCACGGCAGGTCCCGTCCGTTGGCCCGGTACCACGCCAGCAGACGTCGTCGAAACCACTGGCGAGCGGAAGGAACGGGCAGGGAAGGGGTCGCCATCGACCTCATATAATTTCACGTTGTAGTGTCCACCTTGAGGTGGACGCCAAGGAAACCGTGAAGATCTACACCAAGACCGGCGACACCGGTGAGACGTCGCTGTTCGACAAGACCCGCGTGTCGAAGGCCGACCCTCGGGTGGAGGCCTACGGCGAGGTCGACGAGCTCAACGCATGTCTGGGCGCCGCGCGCGCGGCGCGCCTCGACGCCGACCTCACGGCAGTACTCGAGCAGATTCAGAGCGAGCTGTTCGCCGTCGGCGCCCGATTGGCGGACCCCTCGTCTCGAATCGCGGCGCGGGTCGAGAAAGTCACGGTCAGCAACGCCGAGGTCGAGCAGCTCGAGGCAATGATCGATCGCCTCGACGCACAGCTGCCGCCGCTGCGTCGCTTCATCCTGCCAGGCGGGTCCACCGCGGGCGCCCTGCTGCATCTGGCACGTACCGTCTGCCGGCGGGCCGAGCGTCGCGTCGTCGGCCTCGGCGCCGGGGCGGTCGATCCGGTGATTGTCACCTACCTGAATCGGCTCTCGGACCTGCTGTTCGTGATGGCGCGCGTGGCCAACCATCGCGCCGGAACCACTGAAGTGGAATGGTAGCCGTCGTGACCGCGACACTGAGCGATGCCTACGCCGCGTGCGTGCGCGACGCCAGACGCCACTACGAGAACTTCCCCGTGGCATCGCTGCTCGTGCCGCGGGCGCAGCGGCCGCACATCGCGGCGGTCTACGCGTTCGCGCGCGCGGCCGATGATTTCGCCGACGAAGGCGACCGCTCCAACGACGAGCGGCACCGGCTGCTCGATGGCTGGCTGCTGCGTCTGCGTGACGCGGTGTCGCGGCGTCGCGCGCTGCGCCCGGTGGAACCGGGCGAACCGGCGCACACGCACCAGATTTTCACGGCGATCGGGGCGACGATCCACGAGTGCCGACTGCCGGTGGCGCTGCTCGAGGATCTGCTCAGCGCGTTTCGGCAGGACGTCACGGTCACACGGTACGAGACGTGGACGGATCTGTTCGACTACTGCCGGCGCTCGGCCAACCCGGTTGGCCGGCTCGTACTCAGAATCGCCGGCTACGACGAGCCGCGATTCGATCAATGGTCGGATGCCATCTGCACCGCATTGCAGCTCACGAACTTCTGGCAGGACGCCAAGCACGATTTCGATCGCGGCCGCATCTATCTGCCGCTCGAAGAGCTGCGGCGTCATCGAGCGTCGCCGGACGCGCTCGCGGCTGGTCGGATTGACGGGCCGTGGGCGCAGGCACTTGCCGCGGCGGCGCGACGCACGCGCTCGTTGTTCGACGCGGGCCGCCCGCTCTGTGACGATCTTCGAGGCCGCTTGAAATACGAGCTGCGCGCCACCTGGCTGGGTGGTGTGCGCGTGCTCGCCCGTCTCGAAGCCGCGAAGTTCGATGTCATCACCGACCGGCCGACGCTTGGGGCGGCCGACGGCCCATGGCTCGCCTGGCGCCTCGCCAGCTGGCGCCCGCTGCGTGCATGAGCCGCGACACCAGCTTCTACTACTCGTTCCTCGTGCTGCCGCCACGCAAGCGGCACGCGATCATCGCCGTGTGGGACTTCTGCCGCGCGGTCGACGATGCGGTCGACGAGGTCGTTCCCGAACAGGAATGGAGCGGCGGGCTGACGCCCGATGCCCGTGCGCGCGCGACGCTGCAGCTTGCCGGTTGGCGATCGGAGCTCGACGCCGTGTACAGCGGAACGCCGGTCATGCCGCAAGGCATCGCGCTCCAGCCGTTCGTCCGCGAATTCAACCTGCCCCGCGAGCAGTTCGAGGCGCTCATCGAGGGCGTCGAAATGGACCTCGTCTGCGCTCAGTACAAGACGTTTGCCGCCCTCAGCGAGTATTGCCGTCGTGTCGCGTCGGCGGTCGGCCTGATCTGCCTCGAGATCTTCGGATATCGCGATCCGCGGGCGCGGGAGTATGCGGCGAGCCTCGGCATGGCGCTGCAGCTCACGAACATCATCCGCGATGTCGGTACGGATCTCCGTCACGGGCGCGTCTACCTTCCCGAAGAAGATCTCGCGCGGTTCGGTGTCGCCGAGAACGATCTGCAGGACTGTGTTCGGAAGGGGACTGTCACCGACAAGGTCGTCCCGCTCCTCCGCTTCGAGTGCGACCGGGCGCGTGAATACTATCGACGCGCCGCAGCACAGCGGCCCCGCGTCGACACGCGCAGCCTCGTGGCGGCCGAGATCATGGGCGCGATCTATTACGGCATCCTCGAGCGAATCGAAGGCGCCGGCTACGAGGTGTTCAGCCGACGTATTCGGGTGCCGCGCCCGCAGCGGGCGCTGATCGCGCTGCGCATCTGGGCGGCGTCGCTGGTCGGAATGCATTGACACCGGATGTCATCGTCATCGGCGGCGGCTTCGCCGGCCTGAGCGCCGCGACGGCGCTGACCGAGCGCGGTGTCCGCGTGCTGGTGCTCGAGGCGCGGCCGACGCTCGGCGGGCGCGCCAGCGCATTCATCGACCCAGCCACGGGCGAGCGCGTCGACAACGGCCAGCACGTCGTCGTCGGTGCTTATCGCGAGACGTTTGCGTTTCTTCGCCGCCTCGGTACGGACGGAGATGTCGCCCTCCAGCGCGATCTCGCCATCGAGGTGATCGATCGGGCGGGGCGCCGATCGAGACTCGCCTGCCCGCCGCTCCCGTCACCGCTTCATCTGCTCGCAGGTGTGGTGCGTTGGAATGGAATCACCTGGGGCGATCGGCTGGCCCTGCTGGGGATGCGTCGGGTGTTGACGGGCCGCGACCGTACCGTGCCGGCGGGAGAGACGGTCCGGCAGTGGCTCGAACGGCACGGGCAGACGTCCCGGCTGATCGAGCTGTTGTGGGAGCCGCTGGCCGTCGCCTCGCTCAACCAGTCGGTGGACGATGCCGCCGGCGCCGTCTTCGAAACCGTCGTGCGCCGCATGTTCACCGCCAATCGGCGTGATTCGGCACTCGGACTGCCGCGCAAGGCACTCGACGATCTCTATGCGAGCCCGTCGCGGAACTACATCGAGCGCGCGGGAGGAGCGGTGAGGACAGGCGCGCCGGCGCGAGTCGTGTGTGGCCCTCGCGTCGAAGTGCTCGTGCGCGACGAAGCGATAGCCGCGCGCGCGGTCATCTGTGCGACGGCGTGGTATGGGCTGTCAGCGCTCTTTCAGGACCGGCCGCCGGCGTTGGAGCCCGTTCTCGCGGCGGCGGAAGCGACGAGAGCGTCACCGATCGTGACGGTCAACCTGTGGCTCGATCGTCGAGTCACGGACGAAGCATTCGTCGGTCTGCCTGGCCGTACGATGCAATGGGTGTTCGACAAGCGGGCACTCGTCGGCGACGAGAGCTCGCATCTGTCGCTGATATCGAGCGGCGCAAACGAGATCGTCGGGCGCGACAACCAGGCGATCGTCGAATTGGCGCTCGAGGAGCTCCGGGCGGCGCTGCCGGCCGCACGCGATGCCGTCGTACGCCGTGCCGTCGTCGTCCGCGAGAAGCGTGCGACATTTTCGGTGGCGCCCGGCCAACCGGCGCGCCCCCGGACGCGGACCGACATTCCTGGCCTTTTTCTCGCAGGTGACTGGATCGATACGGGGCTCCCCGCTACGATCGAAAGCGCAGTCGTCAGCGGGCATTGGGCCGCGGAGGCTGCGTTGCGGTTTCTTCGGTCCGCCTAAAGGCGGACACGACATCGTCCGGCTGAAGCCGGACACTACATCTGAATGAATTCGATCGTCGTCCATTACCAGGAGCTCGCCCTCAAGGGGAAGAACCGTCCGTGGTTTCTCGGACGGCTCGTGCGCAACTTGAGGCGTGGGCTGTCGGACCTCGACGTGCAGAGTGTCCGGGCGTTAATGGGGCGGATCGAGGTAGTGCTCGGTCCTGGTGCATCTCGCGACGAGGTGGGCGAGCGCATTCGACGGACCTTTGGCATCGCGAACTTCTCCTACGCGCGGCGGACGCCGCTCGATCTCGATGTGATCGCCTCGTCGATCCTCGAGGATCTCGGTGATCGCACCTGCAACAGCTTTCGCGTGTCGGCCAAGCGCGCCGACAAGCGCTTTCCGCTGACGTCGCCGCAGGTCGAGCGTGAAGTCGGCGGCCGCATCAAGCAGGCGCGCGGCTGGCGCGTCAATCTGGACGAACCCGAGCTCGAGATCCACGTCGAGCTGTTGACCGATCAGGCGTTCTACTTCTTCGGCAAGGAGCGCGGCCCAGGTGGGCTACCGACCGGAACGGCCGGACGCGTGGTGTGCCTGCTGTCGGGCGGCATCGATTCGCCGGTCGCCGCGCATCGCATCATGAAGCGCGGGTGCACCGCGACGTTCGTGCACTTCCACAGCTACCCGATCCTGTCGCGGGCGTCGCAGGAAAAGGCCCGACAGCTGGTGCAGTTGCTGACGCGCTGGCAGCATCGCTCGAAGCTCTATCTGGTGCCATTTGGCGACATCCAACAGCAGGTCGTCCTGGCGGTGCCGCCGCCGATGCGGGTCGTGATCTACCGCAGGCTCATGCTCCGCATCGCGCAGGCGATCGCGCGTACGCGCGGCGCGCTGGCGCTCGTGACCGGCGACTGCATCGGCCAAGTCGCGTCTCAGACCCTCGAGAACCTGGCGGTCGTGGAGCAAGCGTCGGACATGCCGATCTTTCGGCCGCTGATCGGCACGGACAAGAGCGAGATCATGGCAGAGGCCGAGAAGATCGGGTCCTATTCGATCTCGATCGTGCCCGACCAGGACTGTTGCACGCTGTTCACGCCCCGCAACCCGTTGACACGCGCCAGGCTCGACGACATTCAGGCCGCCGAGCAATCGCTGCCGATAGAGGAGATGGTGGCGCGGGCGTTGAGCAGCGCCGAGATCGAATGGAGTGAATTCCCCGAGTCGAGCCGACGGGACAAGGTAGGATCAAAAGTCCAGGATCGCGCCGCGACGTGAAAGAGAGGGCAACCGTGGCTACTGCAGGGAGCGTAACGAGAGGAACGGGTGGGATCGCGTCAATCCTCGGAGGCGACACCAGTCTGCTCGAGCATCAGTGCAAGACGATCCCCAAGTCCAGCCTGTTGCTGCCTGGCCCCGACTATGTGGACCGGGCTTACGGACTGTCCGATCGATCCCCGCGAGTGCTGGGCGCGCTCCAGTCGGTGCTGAACACCGGCCGCCTGGCGCGAACCGGCTATGTGTCGATTCTGCCGGTCGACCAGGGCATCGAGCACTCTGCGGGCGCGTCGTTCGCGCCCAACCCGGCGTACTTCGATCCTGAGAACATCGTGAAGCTGGCGATCGAGGGCGGCTGCAACGCGGTCGCCTCGACGCTCGGAGTGCTCGGCGCGGTCTCGCGCAAGTACGCGCACAAGATCCCGTTCATCCTGAAGGCCAACCACAACGAGTTCATCTCGTACCCGAACTCTTTCGATCAGATCCGCTTCGCCAGCGTCAAGCAGGCGTTCGACATGGGCGCAGCCGGCGTGGGCGCGACGATCTACTTCGGGTCGGAGGAATCGAAGCGGCAGCTCCAGGAAGTCACCGAGATGTTCCAGCGGGCGCACGAGCTCGGGATGTTCACGGTGCTGTGGTGCTACCTGCGGAATTCGGCGTTCAAGACCAAGGAAGCCGACTATCACCTGGCCGCCGATCTCACCGGACAGGCCAACCATCTCGGCGTGACCATCGAGGCCGACATCATCAAACAGAAGCTTCCCGAGACCAACGGCGGATACAACGCGATCAACTTCGGCAAGACCCACAAAGCGGTCTACTCGCAGCTCTCGAGCGACAACCCGATCGACCTCACCCGCTACCAGCTCGCCAACTGCTACATGGGCCGCGCCGGCTTGATCAATTCAGGCGGTGCCTCGGCTGGCGAAAGCGACTTGAAGGAGGCGGTGAAGACCGCCGTAATCAACAAGCGCGCCGGCGGCATGGGCTTGATCTCGGGCCGGAAAGCCTTCCAACGTCCGATGAAGGAAGGCGCGGCGCTGCTCAACGCGATTCAGGATGTGTACCTGTCGCCCGAGGTCACGATCGCGTAAGCAAGAAGCGAGTTCCGGAGTTCCGAAGGTCCCGAGTTCCGGAGTTCCGAAGTTCCCGAGTTCGATCGCATCACTTTCCGAGGAACTCTCTTAGTGCATCCTGTGTGCTTCGGAACGCGAGCTCGTCCCACGGGATGCTCTCCGGTGGGAAGAACTTCGCCTCCGAGCTCTCATCGTCGATCGCGAGCGTACCGCCGAGAATCGTCGCGACGTAGACGATGATGACCGGCGCCCGGCCGGGATACGAGTAGACGTTGAGGAGGCGATCGATGCGGACCTCGAGGCCGGCTTCCTCGCGCGCCTCGCGCACCGCCGCGACAACCACCTGCTCGCCGCGATCGACGTAGCCGCCGGGGAACACCCACTTCCCGTGCCCGGGCTCGATCGCGCGGCGCAGCAGCAGGATATGGTTCTCCTCGTTCTGCAGGATGGTGCCGACCGCGACCTTTGGATCCTGGTAGAAGATGAAGCCGCACCGGCGGCACACGAGGCGGTCGGGTTCGCTCGCTTTGAGGCTGCGGAGCTCGAGGTCGCCGCCGCAGAGCGGGCAGAAGCTGTACGGGACCTCGTCGTGGAAATGAATCACGTAGGCCTCAGGGCCCTATAATTTACAGTGTGTCGATCCTCAAGGTAGCGCGCATGGGACATCCTGTGCTGCGCGAACGCGCCCGTCCTCTCGAAAAATCCGATCTTCGCAATCCGCTCGTGCAGAAACTCATCGACGACATGATCGAAACGATGCACGAGTATCACGGTGTTGGACTGGCTGGACCGCAGGTGCACGAAGGCAGCCGCATCTTCGTCGCGTTGCTCGACGAGGAGCCGGGTCCCGACAGCGATGCCGTCGCGATCATCAACCCGGAGATCGTGCCGAATGCGCCGGCCCAGGAAGAGGGCTGGGAGGGCTGCCTCAGCATTCCGGACATCCGAGGCATGGTGCCGCGCTTCACCGAAATCACCGTCCGCGCGCTCGATCGCGACGGCAGGCCAATCGAGTTGCAGCTCAAGGGCTTTCCCGCGCGTGTGGCCCAGCACGAGACCGATCACCTCGACGGCATCCTGTTCTTCGATCGGATGACGTCGATGCAGTCGTTGACCTTCCTCGACGAATACTCGCGATATCACGCCAAGGACGCAGACTAGAAACGCGTCAGGAATCAGATTCCTGATTCCTACACTGTCACATCCGGTGTGTCTTCGGCGGGAACGGCATCAGATCCCAGATCCGCCAGAACTCGAGCATGTCCGCGGGCGTGCCGATTGAGATCCGCAGGTACGTGTCGAACCGTGGCACCGGCGCAGCGAGCGCGATGCCGTGCGCGCGGAAGAAGTCGAGGACACGACCGACCTGACGCTGCGTGTCGAGCATGACGAAGTTCGTTTGCGAGTCGATGCTCGGCAGCATCCGCGCGTTCGCCTGATTCAGGAATTCCTGACGCTCGTTCGTCGTCAGGCCGGCGCTCTCGCGCACGTACGCCGCGTCCTCGAGGGCAGCGACGGCTCCGCGTGCCGCGATCACGTTGACGTTATCCTCGAGCGCCGAATAGCCGGCGAGGCTGGCGAGGCGAGAGGTGGTCACGGCGTAGCCGACCCGCATGCCCGCCATGCCGTGTATCTTCGAGAGGCTGCGCACGACCATGAGCCGTTCATCGTCGATCGGCTGATCGAGGAACGACACCGTGTCGGACGTCCGCTCGACGTAATCGTGATAGGCCTCGTCGATGAGGATCGCCGGTGTGCCAGGGATGCGTCGAAGAAACGTCTCCAGGTCCTGCCGCCGCGTCAGCGTTCCGGTGGGATTGTTTGGATTGCAGACGTAGACCAGGCCGGTTGTGCCGTCGATCGCGGCGAGCATTGCGGAGAGGTCGTGAGCATGATCGGCCCGCACGGGAACGCTCACGACGCGTGCGCCGCCACGAACTGCGTATTGCGTGACCAGTGGACACGTCGGGTCGGCCACGACGAGTGCCTTCCCGCGACCTGTGAACGACGCGGCCGCCATCCGGAGAATTTCGCCGGATCCGCATCCCAGGACGACCTGCGACGGATCGACGCGGTGATGACGGGCGATGGCGTCGCGCAGCCGCACCAATTCCTCGTCGCTTCGAACCGCGGTGCGGAGCGCGTCCTGCATCGCGGCCATTGCCCGCGGCGACGGCCCACGGCTGTTGCCGGTGAGGTCGAGCCGAATCGGCCCCGGCGAGCCGTCACGCTCGCCTCCGGCCGCGGCGCTGCTCGACGGCACACGAGCGGCGTGCGCCATCGACGGCAGCGCCGTCATGACGGCGCCCACGCCGAATTGACGGAGGGCGCTCCTGCGGGAGAGCTTCATCCGGCTCATTGGCCGATCGTCAGAGTCACGTTCTGCGAGTGGACCAGGGATCCGCTGGTCCCCGTGACGGTCAAGGTGCTCGATCCGGCCGACACGTTCTTGTTCGTGTTGATCGTCAGCGTCGTTGTCCCGGACCCGGTCACCGACGACGTGCTGAACCTGGAGCTCGCGAATCGAGGCAGACCGGACACGGTCAATGTCACCGGGCTGTTGAACCCGGGCTGGCCGGTGATGGTGACAGTGAAGCTGGTCTTGTCTCCACGGTTGATCAGTGCGCTTGCCGGACTCACCGAGATCGAGAAATCCGCGCTTGGCACAGTTGGCGCTGTGACCACCAGGGTCGTGGTGGTCGTGCGCGTGAAGACGCCAGTGTCACCGGTGATCGTAAGGGTGTAGGTGCCGGCCGGCGTCGACGCGCTCGTCGAGACCGTCATCGTCGATGAACCGGAGGTGGCGATGGACGCGGGATTGAACGATGCGGAAGCACCCGCAGGCAGGCCGCCCGTCACGCTCAATGCCACATTGCCGGAGAATCCCGCTCCTGGCGTCACGGTGACCGTACTTGCCGCGCTGCCGCCCGCAGTCACCGACTGCGACGATGGCGAGTCAGAGAGTGTGAAGTCTGCCACCGTGATCGTCCGTGTTGCCGCAGCACTCGTGAGTCCTCCGTTGTCGGTCACGGTGAGCGACGCGGTGCGAGTTCCCGGCGTCGAGTACGTCACGGTGGGGTTTTGACTCGTGCTGCTGCTCGGAGTTCCGCCCGGGAACGTCCAGTTGTAGCTGGCAATCGTGCCGCCGGGGTCGGGATCGGTTCCGCTGCCGGCGAACGAGAACGGCTGACCGGCATTGATTGTGACGTTGCTCGACGGGGTCGTGATCGTTGCCGTCGGCGCCTGGTTGGATGCGACTACCAGCGTCGTGGTGGTTGTGCGCGTGAACACGCCTGTGTCCCCGGTGATCGTGAGCGTGTAGCTGCCCCCCGGCGTCGACGCACTCGTCGTCACCGTCATCGTCGAAGAACCGGACGTGAGAATCGACGCGGGATTGAACGAGGCGGAGGCACCCGTCGGTAGCCCACTGGTCACGTTCAAAGCCACGCTGCCGGAGAATCCCGATCCGGGGTTCACGCTCACCGTGTACGCCCCGCTGTTGCCAGCAGTCACCGATTGCGACGACGGTGTAGCCGACAGCGAGAAGTCCGCCACGGTAATCGTCCGTGTCGTCGCACTGCTCGTCAGGCCCCCGTTGTCGGTCACCGTGAGCGACGCGGTGCGAGTTCCCGGCGACGAGTACGTCACGGTCGGGGTCTGACCGGTGCTGGCGCTCGGCGTTCCGCCCGGGAACGTCCAGTTGTAACCGGCGATCGTGCCGTCGGGATCGGTCCCGGTCCCGGTGAACGACACTGCCTGACCGGCATTGATCGTGACGTCGTTCAAGGGGTTCGTGATCGTCGCCGTCGGCGCCTGGTTGCCCGACACCGGCGCCAGCCGCACGAATTTCGCGACCGACGGTGTGCCGGCGGTATTCAGAATGAACAGCATGTAGTAGCCGGGCGGCGCGATGTTGCCGTTCGGCGGAGTCGTGACGTTCAGCACGCCGCTTCCAGCCGTGAACGCCAACTTCACGTGTCGCTGCTCCATGTCGAACGCGTGCGTCGGCGCCCCGGGGCGAACCAGGGCGACCGAAGAGATGTTCGAGGCGTCGGGCGTCTGGACCTGGAACGTCGCACCATAACCCACGCTGGCCGGAGGCGCAGGAGTGATGCTCGTGATCACTGGCCTCGTCGCCGCCGTACCATCAGCCTTGAACAGATACGCGGGCGAATAGATCTCCAGGTGCCGCTCGAAGGTGCCGCGGGTCGGATTCCCGCCCGCGAGCAGCACCTTCGCGTCCGGAAGCAGCAACGCGTTCGAGTGATACAGCCGCGGGTAGACATTCACCCCCGCGGAACTGAACGTGTTCGACGCTGGATCATAGAGATCCGCGTTGAGGCTGGCCGATGCGGCCTCCTCGTTGTTGACCGACCCGCCGGTCGCCAGCACCTTCCCGTTGGGGAGAATGGTGGCATTCAACTCGATCCGCGCCTGCGACATCGGCGGGCCGCCCGACCATGACGGCGTCGTCGCCGAGAAGTCGATGATTTCAGTCGTCGCCGTTCCTGGGTTGTTGCCACCCAGGATCATGACGCGGGATCGGTAACCATCGGCGGCGGACAAGGGCAGCAGCACCGAGGTTCCATACGAGCGCGACGTGGACAAGATCGTGTTCGCGATGACCGCGCTCCATCCGTTCGTTGCTGGATTGAAGATGCGAGTACCGCGTCCCGATCCGACATACGCGACCGTGCCATTGGTCAGCAGGTGCATGCGCGGATACAGCGGCGGCGTCCATCCAGCGGGGTACTCGGCACTCCAACCGGCACCCGGTGTGTAGAATTCGACCGCCGTGTTGGTGGCGCCGGTCTCGGTCAATCCTGAAAACGTCATCACTCGGCCATCGCCCAGAAGGGTGGTCGATGGATACCAGCGCCCGTGCGCCATGTTCTCGACGTCGGTGAACGTGTTCGTGACCGGGTCGTACACGGCATTTCGACGTTCCCCTTTGAACGGGTCGTACGCGAGATTGCCGCCGTTGACGAACACGCGGCCGTCGGGCAGGACCACCATGCCGTTGCAGAACATGTCCCACCCGAGGAGCTGCGCCGATGAGAAGCTTTCGCTCTGCGGATTCCAGACGATGCTCTCGAATGTGGTGTCAGTGGCGACGTTTCCCGAGCCGGCGACCATCAGGACGGCCCCGTTGTTCATCAACGCCATGTGCACAGGGTTGAGGTTCGCTGGCATCTGCGTGGACACCGTTCGCCATTCACCCACGCTGCCTGATTGCGCACGGCTTCGCTGAGCAAAGAAGGGAATCACCGCGGCACAGACCAAGAGGACATGGGCAAACCGCCACAACGCCGCAGAGGATCCACGACCGTTCGTCGCGCGCACTGTCGACTCCTTGGTGAGAGGGGAGGCTCTGGACGGAGCCTGTGCTTGAGCTGGGTGCAAAGGCTGAGCCTGGATGACAGGAGGCGGCGGACGTGGGGATTTGCCCAATGTTCCGCGGGTTCAAGCATCTAGCCGGTGCTCGAAGCGGTCGTCTGAGCGCGCTGATGTCTGATCGGCAGATGAGAAAAGTCCGCGCGAGGAAGTCCAAACGTCGCCCGCGAAGCGCTGCTTTATAATTGGCAGTCTTCCGTGCTCTCCTCCGGCTCTCCTCTCGTCACGCTCCGCACCGCCCCGACGGTTCCCTTCGACGGTGCCATTGCAGCCGCGCGGACCTGCTATTCACCTCGCGTGATCGGGACCGCGGAGGTCACCGATTCGCAGCGAGACTCGATCGGCTCACTTACGTTCGACGCCGGTCATCACACCGTCTACCAGCACGCGAACTTCGAGTTCGGGTTGGAGAACATCTCGCGGCAGTTCGTCTGGACGTTCCTGCATTCGTATCCGTTCTACAACTCCGAGCAGTCGAGCCAGCGCTACGTCAAGCTACGCGAGCCGCGTGCCTATGTGCCGCCGCTCGGTGGCGAAGCGCGTCAGGTGTACGAGACGGCGGTCGTGCGCGCGTGGGACCGCTACGCGGAGCTCTCGGCCCTGCTCAAAGACGACGCGTTTTCGATTCTGAAGGAGCTGCGATACGTCCGGCCCACGACCAATCCCGAACGACTGAAGCAGATCGAAAAGGACGCCGAGAAGCGCGCCATCGAAACGGCCCGCTATGTGATTCCGATCGCCGCGTTCACGTCGATGGTGCACACCGTGTCCGGCATCGTCCTGCATCGTCTGCATCGCATGATGAACACGGGCGACGCGCCCTACGAGACTCGTGAAGTCGTCAGCGAGATGGTGCGGCTCGTCACGGAGTGGGACCCTGCTTTCTTCGAGAAAGTGGGGCTCGCACCGATGGCGGCCGATGCGGTTCCCGAGGCGCGCATCCCGGTGACCAGACGCGGCGCCGATGCCTTCGCCGCCGAGTTCGATGCGCGGTTGAACGGGCGCTGGTCGCGACTCCGCGACGTCTCACCCGATGCGGAGGAAATCGTCGCCGAGGCCGTGCGCTCGGTGGTCGGCCTGATCGCGGCGGAGATGAGCGATGACGAGGCGATCGAGCAGGTGATGAATCCGGCTCGGAACCGGTATCGCCTCGAAGTGCTGAACGTCTCGCATCATTCGCCGCTCATGCGCGCGCTGCACCACGTGCATTACGTGTTCGAGAAGCGCTTGAGCCACACCGCCGACTCGCAGGACCAGCGGCACCGGATGGTGCCAGCGTCGCGACCGCTGATGACGCTGGCCGACACGGCACGGCCCGACTACATCACGCCCCGTCTGATTGCCTCGAACCCGCGCGCCAGAGCGGTCTACGACCAGGCGATGAGCGAGGCTTGGGTCGCGAAGAATCGGTTGCTGGAGCTCGGAGTTCCGGTCGAGTTCGCGATCTACGTGCTGCCGAACGCCAAGACGCTGCGTTTCATCGAGTCGGGATCGCTGCTGTCGCTGCTGCACAAGTGGACCCAGCGCTCCTGCTTCAACGCGCAGGAGGAGATCTACCTCGCGTCGATGGACGAGATCGCCCAGGTGCGTGCGGCGCATCCGCGCCTCGGCCGCCACATCGGCCCGCCCTGTGTCGTTCGCAACGGCCTCATCTCGCCGCGCTGCACCGAAGGCTCGCATTTCTGCGGCGTGCCGGTATGGAAGGATTTCCCGAACGCCGTACGGCGGCTCTGATCGCCAACAAATCAAGAATCACGAATCAACAATCAACAACCAATCAAAAATCACAGATCAATAATCTTCAATGCTTTTTGGCGCCTGGCTGGTACACCTTTACACCGCCAGCGGCGCTGTCCTCGCGTTTCTCGCCGCGCGCGCCATCTTCCTCGACGATTACAAAGCGGCGTTCTCGTGGCTCGCTCTTCAGATCGTCGTCGACGCCACCGATGGCGCGCTCGCGCGTCGCGCTCAGGTATCGACGCGGCTGCCGTGGTTCGACGGCGCCAAGCTCGATGACATCACCGATTACCTGACCTATGTCTTCGTGCCGGCGCTCGTCGTGTGGAAAGCGGCGCTGGTGCCTGACGAGTGGACGGTGGTCGTCGCGAGCGCGATCCTGCTCTCGAGCGCGTACGGCTTCAATCGCGCCGATGCAAAGACCGCCGACCACTTCTTCACGGGTTTCCCGTCGTACTGGAACATCGTGGCCTTCTACCTGATGGTGGCGCGATTTGGGCGAGGCGTGAATGCGGCCATCCTCATGGCGTTTGTTGCGCTGGTATTCGTGCCGATTCGCTACCTGTATCCGTCGCGCACCACGCAGTGGAAGGCGGCGACGATCGGGCTTGGCGTACTGTGGGGCGCGCTCATGGTGCTGATGTTGTGGCAGTATCCAGAGGTGTCTCGCGGCGCGTTCTGGGTGTCGCTCGGCTATCCGGCGTACTACTTCGCCGTGTCGCTGTGGCTGAGCACAACGAGTAGGAAGAACTAGGAACGACCCGACGCATCATCGGACGACGCGGCGCAACTCATCGAAGAAGTTGAGGATGAACACGATCGTGTTCTGAGGCCCATCGGAGGTTGCGACAGCGGCGACGACCAGACGCTCGCCATCCGGGTGCAGAGCGTAGACGGGCTGGCGCGGCCTATTTCGAATGAGGCCCACCTGCCGCGATTGCTCGACACGAAACGAATCGCCGTCCGTGGCATATGTCGCCACCATCACGCGAGCTCCATTTCGATAGAACAACTCCTTGCGCGTGCGAGACCACACGGGTTCGGTTCCGCCCTCGGTGGTCACTTGCCAGGTCCCACCGGAACCCGGAAACGATCGGACCCAGATTTCCTGGCGGCCGGATTGCGTGCTCATGTACGCGAGCCATCGGCCATCCGGGGAGAATGCTGGCAGGGCTTCTGTCTCCGAGGTCTGCAAGAGCCCGGTCGGTGCGCGTGGCTTCCAGCCAGACGCCTCGTCGCCGTCAACCTGCAGCAGCATCAGGTCACTGCGAGTAGGCCCGCGCGTTTCGGTGAATGCGAGAAGTCGGCCGCTCGGATGCCAGGAACCAGCGCTCTGACTGTCTTTGCTTTGCGTCAAGCGCTGCGTGTCGCCCGTGCCGTCCGCTCTACGCCAGTACAGTCCGAAGTCACCGGGTCGACCCGAACTGAACGTGAGGCGGCGACCGTCGGGCGTCCAGATGGCCCCCCTTTCATTCGTGGCTTCGAATGTCCGGCGCGTGACGGTGTCGCGCTTCCAGTCATAAGTCCAAATATCGTCCTGGCCCCGGTCGTCGGTGATGTCGAACGCGAGCATCGAGCCGTCGGGCGAGAAATTCGGGGTGTTCCAGGGGATCGACGTCGCACGGAACACCGTTGTCTTCCCCTCACGGTCC
>Ga0207428_10002374_pt1 | contig 18810 bp, 17 predicted proteins | sample RhiMethybrSRZTD1_FD_187600 | JGI IMG/M metagenome (GOLD analysis project Ga0207428, IMG submission 187600) | Populus rhizosphere microbial communities from Tennessee, USA - Rhizosphere MetaG P. TD hybrid SRZTD1 (SPAdes) (version 3) | ecosystem: Host-associated > Plants > Roots > Rhizosphere >...
AGTACCACGGGGAGGCGGGCTCCGGCAGACCGGCCTCGGCCAGGGCGGCGCCCACGGCGGCCAGGATCTCGGCGATGTTGCCGGCCCCGCCCATCTCGGCCACGAACCGCCCGCCAGGGCGCACGGCCGCCCGGACGCGGCCGACGACCTCGCCGGGCCGGGGCATCCAGTGCAGGGCCGCGTTGGAGAAGACGGCGTCCAGCAGCTCCAGGACCCCGCCGGCCATGGCCGACACGAACCCGAACTGCCGCTGGTAGCGGTCGGCGTCCCAGCCCGACATGGGCGGCTCAGGCCCGCTGGTCGTTCATCTCGAACCGGGTCATACCACGCACTCTACGTGGCCGGCTCACGACCCGGCCACGAGCTGGCAACGACCCGGGGGCGGACCATTATGCTGTCCTGCGGACGCCACAAGGAGGGTTCGAGCGAATGAGCGGCTGGTCCGACGAGGGTGCCGGCGAGCGGCGCGGCCAGGCCGGCACGGCCGGCGAGCGGCCCCAGAAGCCGCTGCCGCCGGGCTGGAGCGTACGGCCCCGCGGCATGCGGCAGCGGCCGCCACGCAACCTGGACGTGCGGCCGGAGCGGCCCTCCGACGGCGGGCGGTCGCCTGGCGGCGGGCGGCCCAGGGACAGCGAGCGGCCTCGGGAGCGCGGGCGGCCCCGCCGTTCCCGCCGCTGGGGCCGGCGCATCGGCGTGGTCCTGCTGATCCTGGTCGTGCTCCTGGTCGGCCTGGGCGTCTGGGTCGACTCGCTGCTCAACCGGGTCGACGCCCTGTCCGACTACGACGGCCGGCCCGCGGCCACTCCGGGCGCGGACTGGCTCATCGTGGGGTCCGACAGCCGCCAGGGCCTGGACGAGAGCCGCCGCCGCCAGCTCGGCACCGGCCAGGCCGCCGGGGGCCGGGCCGACACCATGATGCTGCTGCACATCCCCCGCGGCACCGGCAAGCCGACCCTGGTCAGCCTGCCCCGCGACTCCTACGTGCCGATCCCCGGGCATGGCCGCAACAAGCTGAACGCGGCCTTCGCCTTCGGCGGCCCGCCCCTGCTGGCCCGCACCGTCGAGCAGGCCACCGGCATCCGCATCGACCGCTACATGGAGGTCGGCTTCGACGGCTTCGCCAGCGTGGTCGACGCCGTCGGCGGGGTCCAGATCTGCCCCAAGACGGACATGCGCGACCCGATGGCCGGCCTCGACGTCAAGGCCGGCTGCCAGCTCGCCTCCAGCAAGAAGGCCCTGGCCTACGTGCGCGCCCGGCACAGCGGCCGCGGCGACCTGGACCGGGTCGAGCGCCAGCAGGAGTTCCTTGGTTCCCTGGTCGACAAGGTGACCACCCCCGGGGTGCTGCTCAACCCGTTCAAGAGCATCTCGCTGCTGCGCACCGGGACCGACGCGGTCGCCGTCGACCAGGCCGCCCACGTCTGGAACCTGATCCGGTTCCCGTTCGCGATGCGGGCCATCGCCGGCGGCGGCGGGGTGGCGACCACCGTGCCGGTGGCCGGCTCGGCCAGCGTCTCCGGGGCCGGCTCGGTCGTCCAGTGGGACCGCGAGCGGGCCACGGCCCTGTTCGAGGCGCTCCAGCACGACCAGCCGGTCGACGGCCTGGTCGACACCTAGCGGCCGCACCGGTCACTGCCGCTCGGCGGCGCGCTTGAGCCCGGCCAGCCACGCCTCGATGCCGGCCTGCAGCTTGGCGCTGCCGTAGAACAGCACCAGCAGCGGCCCGGCCATGGACTCCTCGCTCCGCACCCGCGTGGCGCCGTCGCCGGTCGCCTCCAGCAGGTGACGGTGGACGGCCTTGAACCCCGAGGACACGCCGGTCCAGGTGATCTGCCGGCCCGGCTCGACGACCGCGAACCTGGACTTCATCCGGGACCTGCCGTTGGCCCAGGTGAAGCGGGTGTCGACGGCCACCGGGCCGTCGAGGTGGACGTCGCGGACCTCGGGAGCGAAGCTCGGCCAGGCCATGGGGTCGGCCAGCAGGTCCCAGACCCGCTGGACCGGGGCGTGGATCTCGATCTCATGGGCGGCGGTGACGGGCGCCCGGCTGTCGATGCGCTCCCGCTTGGCGTACCGCTGGTGCAGCACCTCGATCGACGGGCCGCGGTAGAGCAGCTGGTTCATGCCGGTCCTCCCCTTTGAATGCAACTATTTGTTGCGTTAACATGGAGTGTGGCAGAGGAGACCAGCAAAGGCAACACTCAGTTGCAGAGAGGCGGTCGGGTGACCCAGGCGGGCAGCGTGCGGCCGGGCGGGCGGACGGCCCGCACCCGCGCCGCGGTGTTCGACGCCACCCTCGACGAGCTGGCCAGCCGCGGCTGGGACCAGGTCAGTGTGGAGTCCATCGCGGCGCGCGCCAGGGTGCACAAGACCACCGTGTACCGGCGCTGGGGCGGCAAGACCCGGCTGGTGGCCGAGGCCCTGGAGGCCGCGGCCGAGAGCCGCATCCAGGTCCCCGACAGCGGCGACATCGACCAGGAGCTGCGGGCCCTGGCCCGCGCCGTGCTGGCCATCCTGACCAGCCGGGACGGCGCCGCCACGGTCCGCGCCCTGGTCGCCGGCGCCCAGGGCTCCCCGGAGGTCGGGCGGGTCGTGCGACGGTTCTGGGCGACCCGGCTGGCCCAGGTCGGACCGATCGCCGAACGCGCCGTCGCCCGCGGCCAGCTGCCCCAGGGAACCGACCCCGACGACCTGATGCGCTACCTGGCCGCGCCCCTGTTCCACCGCCTGCTCGTCACCGCCGAGCCCCTCACCCAGGCCACCGCCGACCAGGCCGCCGCCGCCGCCCTGGCCGCCGCCCGCGCCGGCGTCTTCGCCCGGTCCCGCGAAGCTCGCTAGCGCGCTAGCCGGTCAGGGGTCGACGTGGAACTTGGTCGACTTGAGCCTGAGGGCGGCCTGGAACTGGGTGCCGGTCAGGGTGACGCTGGTCCGCCGGCCGTCCTCGACGCCGGCGACGGTGATGGTGGAGACCCGGTAGCCCCAGGACTTGGGCTTGACCTCGCGGACCGAGGTGGCCGTGCCGATCCCGAGGCGGGCGCCCAGGGAGGCCACCGACACCCGCACCGTCCAGGTGTGGTTGGGGTTGGGGTGGGCGCCGCCGCCCCGGTCGTAGGGGTCCACCCGGGCCGGGAACCACGCCAGGGGCGCGCTCCCCCACTGGGCGTTGCTCGAGGTGTACCCGCCCGAGGAGGAGGAGTAGAACGCCTGCACGGTCCGGCCCCGCCAGCGCACGACCTGGGACCCGGTGCCGCTGACGGCCGTGACCCAGCGCCGCCCGTACGTGCCCACCTCGTAGGCGTAGCCGCCGTACAGCTGGTCGCGCACACTGGCGTAGACCGCGCAGTCGCAGCCGTACCAGAACCCTCGCCCCGAGTGCTGACCGCGGATCTGGGTGGTGACGAACGCGTAGCTGCGGGCGGCGATCGCCTGGGCCCGCAGGGCGGCGGAGGCGAACGACCCCGGCATCTCGCCCAGCCCGCGCAGGTAGCGGTTGACCGGCATCACCGCGATCGCCCGGGGCCGCAGGACGCCCCGCTCGTCGCGGACCAGGGAGACGTCCAGCCGCCCCCAGCGCAGCTGCTGGCCGGTCTGGGGCAGCAGCAGCCGGGCCGGAGGCGACACGGTCTGGAAGCGGACGAACACCCCGGTGCGGGCCTTGGTCGGCCCGAACAGCCGCCGCCGGCCCAGGTCGAACACGGACATGCCGCCCGACTGGGGCTTGATCGAGAAGGTCACGTGGCCGGGCAGGGTGCGCCGGATGATCCGACCGCCGGGGGAGGTGCCCGAGACGGTGAAGCGGCCGCTGCCGCCCAGCCCGGGGACCTCGAGCCCCTGGACCCGGACCCTGGCCAGCCGGCCGCCGATGCTGGGGTCGCGGTTGGCCTGGAGCAGCCCGACCCGGATGGTGTCGGGCAGGGACACCGACTCGGCCTTGGCGCCGCCGTAGTAGAAGGAGAGGATGCGGCCCGCGGCGTACCCGCGCAGGGCCATGCCGTGGGCGCCGTACTGGCTCATGCCGATCCCGTGCCCGTAGCCGGCCCCGTGGATGGTGAACGCCGACGGCGCGGCGGCGGCCGACGGGCCGGCCGGGGGGGCGGCGGCGGAATGGCCGGCCGGGCCGGCGGCCGGGCCGAGCCCGACGGTGAGGACCCCCACCGTGGCCAGCGTGCGAACCCGACGGCTCCAGCGCATCCCGACCTCCCGGCGGCGACGGCGTCCCAACGGAACTTCGGCGTGGCCCGGGCGGCGCTCGAGGCGGCGCTAGCCCGAGGTGCGGTCTAGGTAGGCGGCCAGGGCATCTTGCCATGGACGCAGGGGCGGGACACCGACAAGGCGGGCCAAACGGTTGTCGAGCACCGAGAAGGCCGGGCGCTGGGCCGGGCGGGGGAACTCGGCGGTGGTGACCGGCCGGACCCGGTCGGGGTCCTGGCCGGTGCCGGCCAGGACGGCCCGGGCCAGCCGGTACCAGGAGCAGGCGCCGGCGTTGGTCAGGTGGTAGATGCCGTGCTGGCCGGTGCGCTCCAGGGCCCGGATCCCGCCGGCCAGGTCGGCCGCCCAGGTGGGGCTGCCGACCTGGTCATCGACCACGGCCAGGGTGTCGCGCTCGGCGGCCAGGCGCAGAATGGTGGCGACGAAGTTGCGCCCGCCGGCCCCGTACACCCAGGCGGTGCGGACCAGGTAGCTGCGGTCCCACACGTCGCGCACGGCCTGCTCGCCGGCCAGCTTGGAGCGGCCGTAGACGCTGGCCGGGGCGGCCGGGTCGTACTCGCCGTAGCCGTCGGGCCGGTCGGCGGCGGCCGCGCCCCCGAACACGTAGTCGGTGGACAGGTGGACCAGCTCGGCGTCGACCTCGCGGCACGCCAGGGCCAGGTGGCGGGGGCCGAGGCAGTTGGCCCGGAAGGCGCGGTCGGGGTCGCTCTCGCAGCCGTCCACGTCGGTGAAGGCGGCCGCGTTGAGCACCAGGTCGGGGGCGAGCTCGGCCACCGTGTCGGCCACGGCCGGCCAGCTGGTGATGTCGAGCCCGGCCCGGTCGAGGGCGACCAGCTCCTCGGCGTCCCCGAAGGCCTCGGCCAGCGCCCGCCCCACCTGCCCCCCGGCCCCGGTGACCAGCACCCTCATTGGCTCTCCGGACCCCTCCGGCCGGACCTCCTCGGGCCGTGGTCCAGGGTCCGGTTGGCCCCGGCGGGCTTGAGCGGGCGCCACCAGTCCTCGTGCTCCCGGTACCAGGCGATCGTCTCGGCCAGGCCCTGGTCGAAGTCGTGGGCCGGCGCCCAGCCAAGCTCGCGCACCCTGGTCGTGTCCAGCGAGTAGCGCCAGTCGTGGCCGGGCCGGTCGCTGACGAACTCGATCATCTCCTCGCCGGCCCCGAAGGCGGCCAGGATGCGCCTGGTCAGCTCCAGGTTGGTGAGCTCGTTGCCGGCCCCGACGTTGTAGATCCCGCCGGTCTGGCCGCGCCGCAGCACCAGGTCGACGGCGTTGCAGTGGTCGAGCACGTACAGCCAGTCGCGGATGTTGCCGCCGCTGCCGTACAGCGGCACCTTGTGGCCGTCGAGCAGGTTGGTGACGAACAGCGGCACGACCTTCTCGGGGAACTGGTAGGGCCCGTAGTTGTTGGTGCAGCGGGTCACGACCACGTCCAGCTTGTGGGTGGCGGCGTAGGCCAGGGCGACCAGGGCGCCGCCGGCCTTGCCGGCCGAGTACGGCGAGGACGGCTCCAGCCGGTCGTCCTCGGCGAACGAGCCGTCGCTGATGGTCCCGTACTCCTCGTCGGTGCCGACCTGGAGGAAGCGCCCGACCCCGGCCCGGCGGGCCGCCTCGGCCAGGGTGGCCACCCCCAGGGTGTTGGTCGCGACCGCGCCCAGGGGGTCGACGATCGAGCGGTCGACGTGGGTCTCGGCGGCGAAGTTGACCACCACGTCGTGGCCGGCCATGACCTCGGCCACCTGGTCGGGGTCGCAGATGTCGCCCTGCACGAACCGGTGCCGGGGGTCGCCGCCCAGGTCGGCCACGCTGGCCCGGTTGCCGGCGTAGGTGAGCTTGTCGAAGTTGGTCACCTGGGCCTCGGGGTCGGTGGCGAGCAGGTGACGCACGTAGTTGGAGCCGATGAAGCCGGCCCCGCCGGTCACGAGGAAGCGCATGGCGGCAGTTCCCGCTCCTTGGTCGGTGACGCTGTCGGGCCGAGCCTACCGGAGCCGACGGTCAGGACACCCCGGTGCCGCCGGGCAGGCCGACCCGGGGCAGCTGGGCGGCGTCGCGGGCCAGGGCCCGCATGAGGGTGCGCGCCTGGGGCAGGGGGTCGACGAAGGCGGGGCAGCCGGCGCAGCGCGGCGGCGCGGCCACGCTCGGGTAGACCCGTGTGTCGATCGAGGCCGGGTCGAGCTTGCGCAGCCGCCTGGCCAGCCCGATCGCCGTGCCCGTGCTGAGGGTGCGGTCGGTCCTGAGGTGGTCGGTGACGATGTCGGCGATGTGCGCCAGCCTGGGCAGGTTGGCAAGGTCGCCCTCGCGCCCCAGCTTGGCCACCACGGCCCGCATGAACTCCTGCTGGCGGCCGATGCGGCCGAAGTCGGAGTCGACGTGCCGGGCCCGTACGAAGGCCAGCGCCTCGATGCCGCTCATGTGGTGGCAGCCCGGCGCCATGTGCAGGTTGGCGTAGCTGTCGTCCAGCCGGTGGCCGGTGCGGTTGCACAGGGTGATGCCGCCGAGGGCGTCGACCACCCTCACGAAGCCGGCGAAGTCGATCTCGACGTAATGGTTGATGGGCAGCCCGGTCGTCTGCTCGACCGTCCTGACCAGCAGGTCGGGGCCGCCCAGGGCGAAGGCGGCGTTGATCTTGCCGGTGTGGCCGTCGATCTTGGTGCGCAGGTCGCGGGGCAGCGAGACCAGCACCGCCTTGTTCCGCCTGGGGCTCACGTGCAGGATCATGATGCTGTCGGTGCGCTGGCCCGGCACCGCCACCGTCTGGATCCGGCCGAGCTGGCGGCGGCTCAGCCCGGCACGGGAGTCCGAGCCGACCAGCAGGATGTTCATCGCCTGGCCCGACCCGACCGGGGTCAGGTTGGCCACCGCCCGCTTGCCCTTGGCGACCAGCCGGTCGGCGTAGTGGTAGCCGTACACGGCGCCCGCCCCGGCCGCCACGACCAGGAGCGCCACCACGATGGCCAGGGCCCGCAGCAGGTTGCGGCCACGGCGCGAGCTCATCGGCTGCGGTCGGTCACGGTGCGGTCGTGCTCCTGCTGCGCGGCAAGGCGGGTTGGCCTCGGGATCTTCCGAGCCTAGCATGCGCCTCCGTGAATACCTCGGGCACCGCACACGACCGCTTCGGCGCCGCCGCCGGGCGCCAGGCCGGGCGGTACGGCGACAAGCCGTTCCTCACCTGGTACGGGGACCGGCGGGGCGAGCGGGTCGAGCTGTCGTTCAAGACCTTCGACAACTGGGTCGCCAAGACGGCCAACCTGCTGGTCGACGAGCTCGGGGCCGGGCCCGGGGACCGGGTCGGGGCCCTGCTGGTCGACCACTGGCAGACCCCGATCGTGCTCGCCGCCTGCTGGCGCGCCGGCGCCGGCGTGGTCGCCCTCGACCCAGGGGACGTCCCCGACCCCGACGGGCTGGCGGCCGCGTTCGTGCGCGAGGAGCTCCTGGCCGACGCCGCCGCCGCCCTGGAGGGGACGCCGCTGGTGGCCCTCACCGCCGACCTGCTCGGGCGGGCCGGGCACGACCTGGGCCGGGCGCTCAACTTCTCCCGGGTCGTCCCGGCCATGGGCGACCTGTTCGACACCGGGCCCGACCCGGCCGGCCACGCCCTGGTCGCCGGCGACGGGTCGGCGACCATGGCCGAGCTGCTCGACCGGGCGGCCGGCCTGGCCGCCGGGACCGGGCTCACCGACGCCGACCGGATGCTGTCGGGGCGGCGGCTGCTGACCGTCGGCGGCGCCGCGGCCGGGCTGCTGGCCCCCTTCACCACCGGCGCCGGGGTGGTCCTGGGCCGGGACCTGGCGCCGGGCCGGTTCTGGAAGCGGGTGGCCGACGAGCGGGTGGCGGTGGCCGTGCTCGACCCCGACCAGGCCGCCGCGGTGCTGGCCGCCGGCCCGCCCGCGGCCGGCCTGGACCGCTCCCGCCTGCGGGTGGTGGCCAGCCCCGGCGCCGGAACGGCCCTGGCCGACGGCTTCCCGGCCGCCGTCGGCGTCCCGCTGCTCGGGAGTTGACATGCTACTGTGCCGGCTGCTGTCGGTCCGGAGGAGCGGTGCATGAAGCTGTCGGTCGTCGTCCCGTTCTACAACGAGCTGCGGACGCTCCCGACGGTGATCGACCGGCTGCTGGCGGTGGACTTCGGCGCCCTCGGCCTGGAGACCGAGCTGATCTTCGTCGACGACGGCTCCACCGACGCCGGCCGCACCCTGCTCGACCCCCTCCCCCGTAGCGACGTCCGGCTCATCGTCCACCCCGCCAACCGGGGCAAGGGGGCCGCGGTCAAGACCGGCCTGGAGGCGGCCAGCGGCGACCTCCTCTGCATCCAGGACGCCGACCTCGAGTACGACCCCCGCGACCTGCCGGCCCTGATCGAGCCGATCCTGGACGGCGACTACGAGGTGGTGTACGGCAGCCGCTTCAAGGGCAGCGCGGCCGGCCTCTACTACACCCACCGGGTCGCCAACCGGATGCTCAACCTGATGGTCAACGTGGCCTTCAACCGCTACCTGTCGGACGTCTACACCGGCTACAAGGTGTTCACCCGCAAGGCGTTCCGCGGCCTGGAGCTGACGGCCAGGACGTTCACGGTGGAGATGGAGCTGACCGCCCACTTCCTGCGCAAGGGCCTGGTCATCTTCGAGGTGCCGATCTCCTACCGGGCCCGCACCTACTCCGAGGGCAAGAAGATCCACTTCAGGGACGGGTTCCTGGCCGCCGGGGCGGTGGCCCGCTACCGGCTGCGGCGCCCGCCCGAGCGCACCGGCCCGGCCGCCCACGGCGCCCCCGACCATCCCGGGGTGATGCGGGCGGTCGAGGGCGGCGCCACCATCCACGCCCGCGGCCTGGAGGACCTGGCCGCGGCCCACCGCTACCGCCGCTACCTGCACGGTCTGCTCGCCCCCTACCTGGGCCGGTCGGTCCTGGAGGTCGGGGCCGGCCTGGGCGACTTCGCGGCCCAGCTGCTGGACCGCGACCGCCTGGTCGTCAACGACAACGACCCGATCTGCGTCCGCGCCCTCGACGAGCGTTTCGCCGACCGCCCCGGCGTCGAGGTCGTGGCCGCCGACGTGCTCCGGCTCAAGGTCGAGCCGCCGGTCGACTCGGTGGTCGCCCTGAACGTCCTGGAGCGCCTGGAGGACGACGTGGCCGGCCTCCGGGCGATGGCCGGGGCGGCCGTCCCCGGCGGCCGGGTCCTGCTGGTCGCCGCCGCCTACCCGTCGCTGGCCGGCGCCTACGACGACGCCCTTGGCAACCGGCGCCGCTACACCCCCGACAGCCTCCGCGGCGCCGTCCGGGCCGCCGGCCTGGTTCCCGAGGTCGTCCGCCCGGTCAACCTCCTCGGCGGCCTGGCCTGGTGGGCCGCCGTCCGGGTCGGCCGCCAGGCCCGCCCCACCCCGACCCTGGTCGGCCTCTACGACCGCCTGGTGGTGCCGGCCGAACGGGCCCTGGAGCGCCGCCTCCAGCCGGGCTTCGGCCAGTCCATCCTCTGCGTCGCCCGGGTCCCGGCCGGCGGCTAGCTGGAGCTGCTTCGCGTCGTCGCGGCCTGCAGCGGCTCGTGCCCGGGACGACCTAGCGGCCGGTGGGGGTGGTGAGCTGGTTGTCTTCCAGCCAGGCCAGGACCAGGTGGACCGACTCGTCCACGCTCTCGGCCTCGGTGTGGAGCACGATCTCGGCCGCCACAGGCGGCTCGTAGGGGTCGGACACGCCGGTGAAGTTCTTGATCTCCCCGGCCAGGGCCTTGGCGTACAGCCCCTTGGGGTCGCGCTCGGCGCAGGTGTCCAGGGGGGCCGCCACATGCACCTCCACGAACCGGTCGACCGAGGCCCGGACCTGGTCGCGGGCCTGGCGGTAGGGGGAGATGGCGGCCACCAGCACGGCCACCCCGTGCCTGGCCAGCTTGCCGGCGACATAGCCGATGCGGGCGATGTTGGTGTCGCGGTCCTCCCTGCTGAAGCCGAGGCCCTGGCACAGGTTGGTGCGGACCTCGTCGCCGTCCAGCAGCTCGACCCGGTGGCCGCGCTCGGCCAGGGCGGGGGCGAGCTTGGCGGCCACGGTCGACTTGCCCGCCCCGGACAGGCCGGTCAGCCACAGCACGAAGCCGGTGTCGGTGGTGGTCGTCATGAGCGGATGCCTTTCGTCTCAGGTGCGGTAGGCGTCGATCAGCAGCTCGGCCACCTCGGCCCGGGAGAACTCGGGCGGAGGGAGCTGGCCGGCGGCCAGCATGGCCCGCACCTGGGTCCCGGACAGCGCAACGTGCTCGCTGTCGGGGTGCGGGCAGGTCTTGGTGGTGGCCATGGCCAGGCACCGCCGGCAGTAGAAGGCGTTGTCGAACCGCAGCGGGACGATGCCCAGGTCCTCGGCCGGCAGGCTGGCCAGTAGCTGCTGGGCGTCGAAGGGACCGTAGTAGCTGCCCACCCCGGCGTGGTCGCGGCCGACGATGAAGTGGGTGCAGCCGTAGTTCTTGCGCACCAGGGCGTGCAGGATGGCCTCCCGCGGCCCGGCGTAGCGCATGGGGGCGACCAGGGCGGCCAGCAGCACCCGCTCGGACGGGAAGTAGCCAAGGACCGCCTCGTAGGCCCGCATGCGCACCTCGGCCGGCACGTCCCCCTCCTTGGTCGGGCCGACCAGCGGGTGCAGCAGCAGCCCGTCCACCGTCTCCAGGGCGCATTTCATGAGATATTCATGGGCCCGGTGGACCGGGTTGCGGGTCTGGAACCCGACCACGGTGGCCCAGCCCCGCTCGGCGAAGACCTTCCGGGTCTCGGCCGGGGTCAGGGCCCTGGCGCCCACCGGGCCATCGAGCGGCTCGACCACCGCCTGGATGGGCCCGGCCACCGCCCGCGAGGGGGCGTCCAGGACCCGGGCCACCCCGGGGTGGGCCGGGTCGCTGGTGCCGTAGACCAGCTGGGCCTCGGCCTGGCGGTCGCGGTCGAACACCTCGAGCACCTCGAGCACCCCGAGAAGGTGGCCCTGGGGGTCGCGCAGGGCGAGCCGGCCGCCCTCGACCCGGATGCCGTCGGGCAGGCCCAGGCAGACCGGGATCGGCCACAGCAGGCCGTCGGGCAGCCGCATCGACTCGACCACCGACTGGTGCTCCTTGGCCCCCATGAAGCCGGCCAGCGGGCTGTAGGCCCCGGTGGCCAGGGCCCGCAGGTCGGCCGCCTCGGCCGCGGTCACCACCAGCGACGCCACCCCGCCCGAGGCGGCCGCCGCCGCCTCGGCGTCCAGGCGCCGGTCGACCAGCTGACCACCATGGGGCAGGCTGCCGGCGGACGGGTCCCTGCTCTGCATCTGTTGCATGCTTCTCCTCAGACGCTGTTCCAGTCCCGGGGGAAGTCGGCGCTCGCCGGGCAGTTCGCGGGCACCATGGGAAAAGGACCGGGACTCCATCGAAGCACGAAAGGTGGGGCAGCGGTCAAATCCTCGGACGGCGCGAATGGACATCCCGAACGCTCATGGGTGATGCTCCCGTGACGCTGGAGGCCGCGGCCGAGGCGGGATCCTCGAGGAAGGGAAGCAGGCAGTGATCGACCTCTCCAACGAGCAGGTGCTGGTGACCGGCGCGTCCGGGTTCGTCGGCCGAGCCGTGGTCCGGGCGCTCCGCGACGGCGGGGCCCGGGTCAGCACCATCGACCAGGTGGACTTCCCCAGGTCGGAGGTGAACGGCCTGGTCGGCGACCTCACCGACCCCCGGGTCCGCGACGCGGCGGTCACCGAGGGGCTCACCGGCATCGTGCATCTGGCCGCGGTCACCTCGGTGCTCCGGTCGGTCGAGGACCCGGTCGGGGTCTACGAGGCCAACGTCGGCGTGACCGCCAGCCTGCTCGAGCTGGCACGGGCCAGGGGGGTAGGGCGGTTCCTGCTGTCCTCGACCAACGCGGTCGTCGGCGACGTCGGCACGACCACGATCCGGGAGGACCTGCCCCTGCGGCCGCTGACCCCGTACGGGGCCACCAAGGCGGCCTGCGAGATGCTCATGTCCGCCTATGCCGGGTCGTACGGGATGGCGACCTGCGCCCTGCGGCTCACCAACGTCTACGGGCCGGGCATGGAGCACAAGGACAGCCTGGTGGCCCGCCTGATGAAGGCCGCCCTGTCCGGGGCGACGGTCGAGGTCTACGGGGACGGCACCCAGGTCCGCGACTTCGTCCACGTCAGCGACGTCGTGCGTGGGCTGCTGCTGGCCTGGGAGCGGCGCTGGGTCGGGCCGCTGATCATCGGGTCCGGCCGCTCTCCCAGCGTCCTGGAGGTCCTGGACGCCGCCCGGCGGATCAGCGGCCGTCCCCTGCCGGCCGCCCATGTGGCCGCCAAGGCGGGCGAGATGCCGGCCGTGATCGTGGACATCGGCCGGGCCCGCGGGCTCGGCTACGAGCCGACCGTCACCCTGGACGAGGGCATCGCCTCGGCCTGGGTCGACTTCGGCGGCGAGCCGGCCCCGAGCGTGCGCGCGGCCGGCATCGTCGGACCGTAACCGTCACCGACCTGCACCGGGTCGGTCACCGTCCGGCCAGCCGACGGTCGGCAGCCGTTCAGCGAGCGGATGCTAGGGTCCTCGACCGTGTGCCCGGCCAAGCTGGCCAGCGGCCCGACCGGCAACCGGAGCCTGAGAACCCCTATGACGGCGACCGATCTTCGTCCTTCCCCCCCGCGGGCGGCGCGGCCGCGGGGGCTGCACCGCCCGCTCCTCGCACACCTGCCGTTCGCCGTGCTGCTGCTGGCCGGTGCGGTGCTCCGGCTGATGACCTGGGGCGCCTACCGCCCGGCGCTGCTGTTCCCGGACAGCCGGATCTACCTGCTGGGCGCGGCCAACGAGCAGCTGATGGCCACCCGGCCGGGCGGGTACTCGGCGTTCCTCTGGCCGTTCCTGCACCTGCACCTCGGCGGCCTGCCCTCGATCACCCTGGTGCAGCACCTGCTGGGGCTGGCCATGGCCGCGGCCATCTACCTCCTGCTCCTCCGCCTGCGGGTGTGGCCCTGGCTGGCCGCGCTCGCCACCGCGCCGCTGCTGCTGGACAGCATGCAGCTGTCCCTCGAGCAGTACGTCATGTCCGACGTCCTGTTCGAGGCGCTGCTGCTGGGGGCCTGCCTGCTGTTGCTGTGGCGGCGACGCCCGGGCGCGCCGCTGCTGCTGGCCGCCCCGGGGTCGGCTTCGCCCTCCCGCTCACCGCCTACATGGTCGCCTTCCACCAGCAGCATGGGACGTTCGCCCTGACCACCTACGCCAGCCGGTTCCTGTACGCGCGGCTGGCCCCGATCGCCGACTGCCGCGGCCTGGCCCTGCCCTCCCACCACTGGCCGCTGTGCCCTCCCGAACCGCCGGACCAGCGCATGACCACCAACGCCTACATGTGGGACCTGCGGCGGTCCCCCAGTACCGGCTGAACCTCCCGGCCGGGATGACGGTGGAGCAGGTGCTGGCCGACTTCGACCGGCGGATCGTCCGGCACCAGCCGGTCGACTACGCCCTGCTCGTCGGCCGCGACGTCCTTCGCGGGTTCCAGCCCTTCCGCACGGTCGGGCCGAAGGACGTCCCGCCCACCCCGTGGCTCCTGCGCCAGAAGCTACCGTCCAACGGGCGCAGCCATGATCCTGACGGGCTCTACCGGTCCTTCGCCGGCTACGGCCCGGTGCTCGACCGCCCCCTGGCGGGCAGGCTGGCCCGCTACCAGCACGTCGGCCACACCGCGGGGCCGGTCCTGGCCGCCTGCGCCGTGGCCGGGCTGCTGACGGCGGCCGGGGTGGGACGGGCCCGGCGGTCGGGGCTGCGGGTGGCCGCCTGGACCTTCGCCGCGACCTGCCTGGCCGTGCTGGTGATCGCCGCCATGGGCTCGGCGTTCAGCTGGCGCTACCAGCTCCCCCAGCTGGTGCTGCTGCCGCCGGCCGGCGCGCTGGGGCTGAGCGCGCTGCTGCGCCGCGACCTCGCGGCGGCGACCGAAGATCCCGCGAGCGGCCGCTAGGGTCTGTTACCCTTTCTCCCGCTACTGCGGGCTCGCGGGACCCCCACTGCCGAGCGCGGGGGCGGGGTCATCGTCCGAGTGGGTGTCCCCGCCGGCCGATGGAATGCGGACAATACATACCAACTGGAGGTGACCGTGCGGATCATCGTGTTGGGCGGCGATGGCTTCTGTGGCTGGCCGACGACGCTGCACCTGTCCAACCGCGGCCACGAGGTGGTCATCGTCGACAACCTGGTCCGGCGCAAGACCGACGTCGAGCTGGAGGTGGAGTCGCTCACCCCGATCCAGCCGCTGAGCACCCGGCTCCGCGGCTGGCACGAGCTGACCGACCGTGAGGTCCAGTTCGAGTATTTCGACGTGGCCGAGAACTACCATCGGCTGCTGACCCTGATCCAGGACTGGCAGCCCGACGCGGTCGTGCACTTCGCCGAGCAGCGGGCGGCGCCGTACTCGATGAAGTCGTCCTGGCACAAGCGGTACACGGTCAACAACAACCTGAACGCCACGAACAACCTGCTGGCGGCCATCGTCGAGGCGGACGCCGACGTCCACGTGGTCCACCTGGGGACGATGGGCGTGTACGGCTACGGCACCGCCGGGGTGAAGATCCCCGAGGGCTACCTGAAGGTCCAGATCGCCACCGAGGAGGGCGGGGTCGTCGAGTCCGAGATCCTCTACCCGCCCAACCCCGGGTCGATCTACCACATGACCAAGACCCAGGACCAGCTGCTGTTCGCCTATTACAACAAGAACGACCGGATCCGGATCACCGACCTGCACCAGGGGATCGTCTGGGGGACCCAGACGGCCGAGACGGCCCTGGACGACCGGCTGATCAACCGGTTCGACTACGACGGGGACTACGGGACCGTGCTCAACCGGTTCCTCATGCAGGCCGCCGTCGGCCACCCGCTGACCGTGCACGGGACGGGCGGCCAGACCCGGGCGTTCATCCACCTCCAGGACGCGGTGGTCTGCATCCAGCTGGCCATCGAGAACCCGCCCACGCCCGGCTCCCGGGTGCGGGTGTTCAACCAGATGACCGAGTCCCACCGGATCCTCGACCTGGCCAAGCTGGTGTCGCGGATCACCGGGGCCGAGATCGACTACGTCGACAACCCGCGCAACGAGGCGCCCGAGAACACCTTGATGGTCGAGAACCGGCAGCTGCTGGACCTGGGGCTGAAGCCGACGACGCTGGAGGAGGGGCTCCTGCGCGAGGTCAGCGAGATCGCCCAGCGTTACCGCGACCGCTGTGACCTGGACAAGATCCCGGCGCGTTCACGGTGGATCAAGAACCAGTGACCCCGGCCAGCCGCCCTGACCGTCCAGGGCCAGGCCGTCCCGGGCCGGCCGGCCGCGGCCGCCGGCTGTCCGACGACGCCACGCTGGCTGCCGAGTGCGCCCGCGCCGCCGAGGACCTGGAGGGGGCCGACGCCGACACCATCCTCAAGTGGGCCGTCGACCGCTACCACCCCGGCCTGGTCATCGCCTCCTCGATGGGCGACTGCGTGCTGGTCGACCTCGCCGCCCGGGTCCAGCCCGGCCTGCCGGTGCTGTTCGTCGACACCGGCTACCACTTCCCCGAGACCCTGGGGACCCGCGACGCCGTCGCCGCCCGCTACCCGGTCCAGGTGCTGAGCATCCAGCCGGCCCAGACCGTGGCCGAGCAGGACGCCGCCGAGGGACCCCGGTTGTACGAGCGCGACCCGGACCGCTGCTGCGCCCTGCGCAAGGTGACCCCGTTCGAGGTGGCCCTCGGCCGGTTCACCGCCTGGGCGTCCGGGGTGCGCCGCGAGGAGACCGTCGCCCGGGCCGGCACCCGGGTGGTCGAGTGGGACGGCAAGCGCCGGATGGTCAAGGTCAACCCGCTCGCCGCCTGGACCCAGGACGACGTCGACCGCTACATCGCCGACCACGACGTGCTGGTCAACCCCCTGCTGTACGACGGCTACCCGTCGATCGGCTGCGCCCCCTGCACCCGCCGGGTCGCCCCCGGCGAGGACCCCCGCTCCGGCCGCTGGTCGGGCACGGGCAAGGTGGAGTGCGGCCTCAACCTCGGGGACGACTAGCCGCCGGACAGGCTGACCGGCTGGAGCAGCACCGGGCCGCCGGACCGGGTGGCCACCCAGGCCTGGAGCTGGGGCTGGCTGGGCCCTGGCTTGAACAGGGAGCCCGGCAGCATGGCCGCAAACCCGGTGGCCGGCGCCCCCTCCCTGGGCGGGTAGAGGGTGGCGGTGGCCGCGATCCGGCCGTTCACCCCCAGGACCAGCAGCGACCCGGGCGGCGGGGTGCCGGAGGTCAGCTCGCCGGCGATCATCGCCGGCGCCGGCGTGTCCGGGGTGACGGTCCCGAACCGGTCCCAGTTGGCCACCCTGGCATGGCCGGCGGCGCCGGCGACCCGGCCGACCTCCGCGGGCGTCCGGTAGACCCAGTCCGCCCCCGCCCCGTACTGCCAGAACCCACGGTCGCCGTGCTGGTGGGCCCGGACCAGGGTGTCGGTGACCCCGCCCAGGACCTTCCGGAAGATCGGCGGCCCGTCGCGGACCTGGCGCTCCCCTGGGGAGGCGTACCACCATTTGTCGGTCCGCGAGCGCCGGGGTTCGCCCAGCTGCGGGTAGCCGTCGACCGGCCAGGGCACGCTCAGGCCGGCCCCCTCGGCCAGGGTCGGGAGCAGGTCGACGTGCTCCCAGTTGCGGTCGTCGACCCGGCCCTTGGTCTGCCCGGGGGCCTTGAGGAACATCGGCACCCACATGAGGGTGGGCTCGTTGCCGTCCAGGGTCCGTGAGCGGACGGCCGGGCTGAACCCGGCCCCGTGGTCGGCGGTCATGACCACCAGCGACTTGTCGTAGAGGCCCTGGCGCTTGAGCCGGTCGATCACCGTGCCCAGCACCTTGTCGGTCCAGGCCAGCTGCATGAGCATCCGCTGCTCGCTGACCTGCTGGACCCCCTCCGGCCAGGTGCCGGCCTTGGTCTGGGGCCCGCGGCCGATCGGGTTGCCGTAGACGCGCCCGTCGGGCAGGTACCGGTAGGGGGAGTGGGGCAGCAGCACGTGCAGGAAGTACAGGGTGGGCTGGCGGTCGCCGGCGTTGATCGACCTGGCGAAGGTGGTTGCCCGGGCGACCTGGTCGCCGCCCAGGTTGGCGAACAGGGCCGTCGGGCCCTGGCTGGCCACGCCGGCCGCGTCGCCGCCGTTGTCGAGGAACGCCGGGTCGGCGGGGGCGTCCCGCGGCGAGGCGATGTCCTTGTAGAGCCGGGCCGTCTCCCTGGCCACCTCGCCGAACCCGGCGCCGGCCGCCTGGCCGCCGGCGCAGCGCCCGGGTGGGCACAGCCGGGTGACCGTCTCGTAGGCCTTCATGTCGTAGTAGTGGCCGAACAGGGTGAACAGGTTGTCGGGGTATAGCTGGGCGACCGGTGCCGCCGATCGGTGGCTGCGGTCGGGATAGCGGCCGGTCAGGACGGCCGGGACGGCATAGGGGGTCCAGCCGCTGACCCCGGTGGCGTTGCGGTACCAGCTGGCGTGGTCGGCGAACTCGGCGAAGTGCGGGTACACGCGGGCGTCGATGTGGCCGCTCGAGTCCAGCAGCGCCTGGAGCGGGAACTCGTCGAACAGGATCATCACCACCGGCGGCAGCGGCCGGGACGGGTCGGTCCGGACCGGCACCGCCTTCCCGGCCGTCCTGCTGGGCAGGATCAGCTGAGCGGTCGGGGAGGTGGTGGCGAACAGCAGCGCGAACACCAGCGGGGCCGGGGCCAGGTAGCGCAGCCACAACCGCAGCGGCGGCCAGCGCCAGTACAGGAGCCCGACGGCCACCCCGGCTACCAGCGCGGCCAGGACGAGACGCCGGCCGCGCAGCGGCAGCAGGTCCTTGCCGGCCTCCAGGGCCAGCAGCACCAGCAGCCCGGTCACCAGCGCCCAGTGGAGCAGGCCCCGGGCCCGCTCCCCGGCGACCAGGCCGACGGCCAGCTCGGCCAGCCACAGGACCAGCGGGGGCAGCGCCACCACCAGGGCCACCAGCAGGAGGATCTGTCCGCGGCTGGCCCGGTGGAGCAGGAAGAAGTCGGGCGCCTTGCCGGTCACGTTCAGCAGCGGCTGGGCGATGGCCAGGCCGCAGAGGACGAACAGCTCCAGCGGGGCCGACCAGGACGGCCACCCTGCCCGCCGCAGCAGCCGGGAGACCGTGCCGGTCCGGCGCTCGCCGGTCCCGGCGGGCTGCCCCGCGGTCTCGCTGCTCACCTACGGCTCACCTCCGCTGTGCTCGTCCCGGCTCAGCAGCCCATGAGGGGCGGCTGCGACGGGGGCGCGGGGGTCAGCGTACCGGCCGGGGTGACGGCCCCCAGGTACAGTGTCCGCTTGTCGGCGCCGGATGTGTCCGGGGTGCGCTCCAGGACGGCGTTCAGGTGCGACACGCGGACGCAGCTGACCGGCGGCCAGCCGCCGCCGCCGACGACGTCGCCGGGCAGGGCCTTGGGGTTGATGAAGACCACGTACAGCCGGCGGCCGTGGGCGGCGGCGGTGGCCGCCACCCGGCGCAGGTTGGCCGCGGTGACCTGCTTGTCGGCCATGCCGGCGACGGGCACGCCGTCGCAGAAGGAACGGGCGGTCTGCTGGTAGGTCGTCTCCAGCCCCTCGGTGGTCAGCAGGGCGGCGTCGGCGGGCAGGTCG
>Ga0207428_10002375_pt1 | contig 18804 bp, 10 predicted proteins | sample RhiMethybrSRZTD1_FD_187600 | JGI IMG/M metagenome (GOLD analysis project Ga0207428, IMG submission 187600) | Populus rhizosphere microbial communities from Tennessee, USA - Rhizosphere MetaG P. TD hybrid SRZTD1 (SPAdes) (version 3) | ecosystem: Host-associated > Plants > Roots > Rhizosphere >...
GGCCTCGATGCGCTGGCTCACGCCGAAGCACTGGGCGGCGACGGCCCCTATGTGCTGCAAGCCGCGCTCGCCGCCTGCCACGCCCGCGCGCGCCGGGCCGCCGATACCGACTGGCCGCGCATCGCCGCGCTCTATGACCGGCTGCGCGTCGCGGCGCCCTCGCCCGTGGTCGATCTCAATCGCGCGATCGCCCACAGCATGGCCTTCGGGCCCGAAGCGGGCCTCAGACTGGTGGACGAGATCGCCGACGCCGACGCCCTGCGCGACTACGCGCCATTGCCGGCGGCGAGGGGCGACTTTCTGTTCCGGGCCGGTCGACTGGCCGAGGCGCGTTCAGAATTCACGGCCGCGGCCACGCTTACCCGCAACGCGCGGGAAAGGGCATTTCTCCTCGCACGGGCGGACGCCTGCGACTGCAATGGGTCTCCTATTGACATTCGATAGGAACCGCCGCACACGCCTCTCGGAGGAACGGTCAGCGCGTGCAGAAAGCAGGAGGCTCGACACGTCAACCTTGCCGCAGCGCCTCGGTCGGTTGAATACGCAGCGCCCGGCGCGCCGGTACGGCGCACGCCAGCACGCCCACCGCCGCCATGATGACTGACGTGAGCACCGACGAGACGACGAGATCCTCGGTCAGGCTGTCGGCGCGCCACGCGAAAAACAGGATGAGGATGTTGCCGGCGATGATGCCGCCGCCGATCTGACGACCGGCACGCGCGAACATGATGCCGAGCACGCGTCGGGAGTTGGCGCCGAGTGCGATACGGATACCGATCTCGCGGGTACGACGCGCCACCGCGACGGCCATGAGCGCGTACAGACCGGCCGCGCAGAAGACCACCGCCACGAGCAGCACGCTGCCAAAGACGACGCTGCCGCCCACCATCCGTATTTGCTCCTGTGCAACGATGTCGTCGAGGGTGACGATGTCCCGGAGCTGCAGACCCGCATCGACCCGCCGCGCAAGGGCGGCGACGCGGGGCGCAAGGGGCGCTGCGTCCCCCGCGACGCGCACAGCGACCACGACAGGATCGAGCTCCGCCGCGGAGGCTGCGCGATAGATGTACGCGGCCCCACCCCAATCCGCAGCGAACAACATCCCCAGATCGGTCACCACGCCGACGATCTCGTGCCAGGGTCCCCGCTCGCGCTCACTGCCTCCCTGGAGCGTGCGAACACGTGCGCCCACGGGATTCCTGCCCACGACGCGCATGAACGCCTCGTTCACCACGACGGGCAGGTTCGACGCCTCAGCGTCAGCGGCCTGCAAGCCGCGGCCGGCCACAATTTTGGCGCCGAACGCCTCGTGATAGCCGGCACCGACAGCCGCCATCGCGAATCCGCCCTCGAAGTTGCCGACCAGGCGAACCGGAGCTGCACCGTCCTGCTCCATTTCCACCCGCACCAACTCCGGGGACGTCGTCGGCAGGCGATCGCCGAGCGTCACGTCCGTCACACCGGGCTCCTCACGCAACCGGCCCGCAAGCTCTTCGTACGCACGCGCGCGACGCGCGCCGATCTGCCCATCGTCAGGCACACCGCGCTCGCCGGCCAGCGCCTCGTTGTCCATTTTGAGGCGGAAGGTGAGGTAACGTTCCGGCGGAAACGCTGCCGACCTGGACTGGTCTTCGAGGGTGTTGGTGAAGATTCCCACCGCAGCGGGCACGAACAGCAGCGTGAACGCCACCTGCGCGCCGATGATGAACGACCAGATGCCGCCGAACTTCATCGTCCCACCGGTGCTCGTGATCCCTTGCAGTCCCCGCTGGACGGACGCGCCCGTGGCCTTCAGTGCCGGCAGCACGCCGATCAGTGCCGCGGCGACGAGCGCGAGCAGCAGCGCATACGCAATGGTGGCAGGCTCGAGCTTCAGATCCACCCAGAACGGCAGGTCGTCCCCAATGACCTGAGTCGCCCGGGCCCAGGCGTAGGGCACGGCCGTCTGGGCCACGACAAGCCCGAGCACGGCAGCGGCGAGGGTCAGCACGAGCCCTTCGGTGACGATCTGCGCGATCACGCGGGCACGGCTCGCTCCCAGCGCGTGACGGACGACCATCTCCGATTCGCGCATCGCCGTGCGCGCGAAGATCAGCGTCGCGACGTTCGCCGACACCGCCCCCAGCAGCAGCAGGACGATGGCGTGGACCGCCAGATCTTCCAGCCGCAGCGGATCGCCCGGCGTGCGCCCGGCGAATGCGCGAACCCGCGTACGCAACTGCGCATGGGTGGTCGGCTGGTCGGCGGCCAGGCGTGCCGAGACGACGTCGAGCTCCGCCGCGGCGTCCTGCCATCTCGCTCTGTCAGCGAGGCGGCCGAACACCTCCACGGCCGGCCCTTCCCGCGGCGCCGCATCCTGGATGGGCAATGGGACCCATAGCTGCTGATAGCGCGGGAAGCCGAAGCGCGGCGGCATCACGCCCACCACGATGCGGGCCGTGCGGCCCACCGTGACGACACGGCCGATGATCGCCGGGTCGTGGAGGAACTGTCTCTGCCAGACGTCGTAACCCAGGACCACGACGGGCTCCGCACCCTGCATTTCGTCAGTCGGCTGCAACGGCCTGCCGAGCAACGGCGGCACGCGGGTGAGAGGAAACGCAGACGCCGTGATCTCCGCCACGCGCAGCGATTCGACACGGCCTTCGCCGGTGAGCACGTTGCGCTCGCTCACGCGGGCGGCGCCGAGCTCCGTCACCGTCTTGAGAGACCGCCGCCAGATCGCGAAATCGTGGAGCACCCTCGGCTCCACGCGTGACGCGACCGTGTCCTGGGTCTCGAGGCGCACAACTCGACTGCCTTCAGGAAACGGCAGCCGCTTGTACAGCAGTTCGTCGGCGACTTCGATGCCGACCGCCCCAATCGCGATGGCCGCCGCCAGCGAGAGGCCCCCGATGATCGTGAGCGCGGGATATTTCAGCAGCAGACGCGCGCCCAGCTTCCAGTCCAGCGAAGAGACCGCGGTCAGGCCGGCATTCATACGATCCGCTCCACTCCGCACATGTCGCGGCATCATTCCCTGCGGTATAACTTTACGTAGCAAAGTTATTTTCGTCAATGCAAGCTTTGGCATCACTGCAGATCGAAACAAGCCGGCGGCAGACAGAGGAAGGGCGTGCTACGGCGCCTCTAGCACACGAATTCGAATTTCAACGCCCGTGCCGTTCGAGCATTACCGGCAGTTCTGAAATCTGCGTCTGTTTCACCAGGTAGCCGTCGAATCCAGCCGCGATACAGGCGGCGCGGAGATCGTCGTCTTGGTATGCCGTGAGGGCGATCAGGAGCAATGGCCGATTCACAGGGATCGCGCGCAGGCGTTTCACCAAATCCAGACCGGTCATGTCCCCGAGCGACATGTCGATGACCAGCGCATCGGGCCTGAACGTCTCTGTCAGAGCGACGGCACGCGCGCCATTGGCAGCAACGGCAACGTGATAGCCATAACTGCGCAACAGGCGCTTCAGCGATTCTCTCAAACCGCGGTTGTCGTCGACGACGAGGACGTTCCTGACGCGGCTCGAGTCCTGTGGCACATTGCCTGCGCGCAACGGTATCTTGAAACGAAACGTCGAGCCGCCGTCGCGGTTGGAGATGCCCCACAATGTGCCGCCGTGACTACGGACAATCGACTGGCTGATCGCGAGTCCCATGCCCGTACCGGTCGCCTTGGTCGAGTAGAACGGCTCGAAGAGACGAGTGCGGTCGGTGTGATCAAGTCCAACACCGCTGTCTCGCACACTGACAATCACGTGCCTTTTGGCGGGCCGCGTTGAAATACGAATCACTCTTTTGTTCAAGTCGACGTCGTGCACAGCGTCGGCCGCGTTGAGCACGAGGTTCAACAGGACTTGTTGCATCTGCACTTCGTCGACGTGAACCTGCGGAATTGCTGAAGCGAGCACCAGCTGGACGCGCACGTGGAGCTCCCGCAGACGCGGCCCAGCGATCCGCGCCACTTCGCGCACGATGTCGTTCAGATCCCGCGTGACTGGTTGAACCGGCCGATTTTGGAACAACTGTCGCGTCCGCTCGATAATCCAGCTGGCGCGCCGACTCTCGCGCAGCACGTCTTCGAGCGCTTGAGACAACGCCGGCTGACGCTGTGAATCGAGTTCACGGAGAGACGCTTCGACGTTGGCGCTGATTGCACCCAACGGCTGCCCCAGTTCATGCGCGAGTGATGCCGTCAATTCGCTCATTGCCTCGATTCGTCCCACGCGGGTCAGACGGTCAGTGACGTCTGTGAGTGCACGCGCCGCGTCCTTGCGCTCGGTGATGTCGACGTACGTGCCGACGATCCGCGATGGCCTGCCATCGCCGGTGTGCGTGACCGTGCCTCTGCTACTGATCCATCGCAAGGAACCGTCTTTGTGCACGACGCGGAATTCCGTTTCGAAGTTGCGCGCAGCACCAGTCACGAGGGCTGCGAACCGCGCCGTCGCATCATCGCGGTCCGGTTCATAGACGACCATTTGCCAATCGGACACTGTGTCTGAGACTTCGGCCTCGCCGTAGCCGAGGATGGTCCTCAATGGGCCGTCCACATGCAGGTGTCCAGTCGCGACGTCGTAGTCCCACACCCCGATTCCGCCAGTACTCAGCGCGAGCGTGTATCGACGTTGAGATTCGAGCAGTGCCTGCTCCGACCGCCACCGCTCCGTCACATCGCGGATCATAGTGACCGCCCGCTCACCGTCAACGGCCACGGATCGCGCTTCGTATTTGCGAGTCGCGTCGTCGGTACCCCCGGTGTACTCGTGAACGTGTGGCTCTTCGCCGTTCGGAGTGAGAGGTGTAGTCACCACGCTCGCGATCACATTCGGAGAGATGGGATCCACAGCGGGACGACCAGCCATCGCTGGATCATCGCGCGGCGGATATGACTGAAGGATGGCGCCGGATTTCGTGTGAAGAAGGATGGTATCCGGCAAGGCGCGAAGGATGGCGCGGTTCTGATGCTCGACATCGACCAGCGCGCGGTGTTCGGTCCGTTCCTGCTGGAGCAATCCGGCAAGGAGGGACAAAGGAACAGCGACACTGATGAACAGTAACTGAACCCCGACGATCAGGTCTGCGGGAACTCCGAACGCCACAACATCCATCTGCGTGGCAACCTGCGACATCATCAGAAGCGCTGCTAACAGAGCGAACGATAGTCCCGCACCGCCAAATCGCACCGCCGCCCAAATCAAGAATGGCGTAATTGCCGAGAGCGCAACGGATAAACCGAGAATGCCGGAGTGGCTGAGCGCAGACGCGACGGTATGCGTCGCAGCAAGGCCGACGAGCAGTCCGACGAATTCCACCACGCTCCACGTGCGCAGGACCGGCTTATGAACGGCGTACCGCCACAACACAAGCAGCGACGGCACGAGTGCCATGGTCGCGGCCGCATTCGACACGGCTCTGGCTCGCCAGGCCGCGAAGAAATCACTCGCCCATCCGAGCGATACGTAAACGTAAGCAGGTGTCAGGGACGCGACGGCTGGCGCGATGATGCAGGCACCGACGATGAAGACCAGCGACCTTCGAGAGTCCTGATGCATCGTGACGGCGTCGAAGCGCTGCATGATCAAAGCGCCGAGAAGCGCTTGTGATGCATTCCCGACGTATTGGACAGACCACGCCAGAGCGGGAGTCCCGTCTTCGGCATGAGCGAGGCCATGAGCGACAAAAGCCGCGACGATCAACGCAGGCCAGCGACGACGGGCGATGACCAGCAGCGCCGTGAGCAGAACGGCGTTGGGCGGCCAGAAGAACGAGATGCCGCTCGAGGGATACCGGAGGGCGAATCCTACCAGGCAACTGACGTAGTACGCGACGGCTACGGCAACCGGAGCAGCGGCCTCGTGCAGTGTCAGTCGTGTGAGCTCGCGCAGGCGGGCGCTCCGAACGCGCCGCGCGAGCGGCTGACGTCCGTCGTCTGCCTGCCCCAAAACTGTACTGCCCAGCCCAATGGCCGAGTCGGCCAAAAAAGGCGTGGCCGACGCGGAGACGTCGGATCGGGACGTCGGTCCGTTCACGCGGCGACTCTACTCGCTGGTCGTCTGCCTTTCAATACCGATGCGTACGTTCACTCGTAACTCTTCTGCAGAATCGGGATGGCAGGGACCGATTCCTTTGCCCAGCAGTTATCGAACGACCGTTGCAGGCTTCGTTGGGACACGGAGAGGCGCGACAGCGTGAATCGTCGTGCCGCGCCCCCGCTGCGAGTGGATGGAAAGTTGTCCCCCCACGACCTTCAACCGCTCCCTCATGCTGGTCAGGCCCAGCCCGCGCCCTCTCATCGCCTCGTGAGGGTCAAAGCCGACGCCTGAGTCCTCGATCGCCATGGTGAGGGTATCGCTTTGACCGCTCAGAGAGACGCGAGCGTGTCCCGACACGCTATGTTTGACGACATTCTGCAGGGCTTCTTGCAAGACGCGGTAGAGAGAGAGGGAGATTTCCGCTGGTAGCGCTGTCGGGATGTTCTCGAAGTGAACATCAATCGTGATGCCATGCCGATTGGACAACTCTGCGCAGAACCCGGCCGCCGCTGCTTCGAGCCCCAGCAATTCCAGCCTGGCGGGGTGAAGGTCGCGCGACAGCGCCTGAATATCGGACACGAGATCCGCAATCTGTTGCCTGAGTTCCGCGATCCGCTCGAAATCGGCCGCTGAAGCCGAAGGACTTTGCTTCAGGCCATTGATACTCATGCTCACCACCGCCAGCCGTTGGTTGACGTCATCGTGAAGCTCGCGGGCGATCCGGGCGCTTTCCTCCTCGTGCGCTTCGATCAATTTCTGACTCACCGTGGAAAGCGCCTCTTCGGCGAGCTTCCGCTCGGTGATGTCGACGGCCGTACCAATGTAACCAACAAACGAACCGTCAACGTCGTATCGCGGCACACCCGCTGTCATCACCCAGCGATATTCGCCGTCGTGGCGGCGGAGTCGATGCTCCATCTGAAAAGCCTCCCGCTGCTCGAAGGCCTTGCCGTACGCCTCGCGGCTTCGCTCCGCGTCGTCTGGGTGGAGGAGTTGTGTCCGTCGCTGTCCCAACACCGCATCTAATGGCAGTCCTGTGAAATCGAGCCAGGTCTGATTGAGATACGTGATCTGTTTCTCGGTGCCCGACATCCAGATCATGACCGGCGCAGTATTCGCGATGAGGCGGAAGCGTTCTTCGCTCTCACGCAGGGCCTCTTCGGCGAGAGTGCGCTCGATCAGATCCGCCGCCTGCCGGGCGAGCACGTCGAAAAATGTGAAATCCTCTTCGGTCGGGGTATGCGGCGTCCGCCAGTGCGTCGAGAGCATACCGAGCGGCCGGCCCGTTCGTGATCGCAGCGGCGTGGATTGCACGGCACGGATTCCGGAGCGACGATATTCCTCCCGATCGTGCGTGCCGGCCATGAATTCGCACGCCTCGATATCCGCCACAACAACGCGCTCGTTGTCACGGAGCGCCTGGCTGCAGGTGCTTCCCGCTCCAACCGCCACCCATTGCCAGAACGCCGCAGAGTCAGGGTGAAAATTCTTCCACGCGAGGAGCCTCAGTGACGCATGGTCTGCTGCGAGCATCTGGAGGCTGGCCGCATCGGACTCCAACAACTCCATGGCCGCGCCGAGAATCTGCGCGTACAAGGATTCTGGCGTCGACTCTGAAATCAGGCGTGTGCTGATCGACTGGAGCGTTTTGGCGCCCGCCACTTCGCGTGCCAGCTGTTGCTCGCTTTGCCGCAGCGCGGCCTCAGCCTGCTTGGCCTTCGTGATGTCGCGGGCAATCTTGGAGGCTCCGATAATCCTGCCCGCGGGGTCTCGCAACGGCGAGATCGTCAGAGAGACATCGATGCGCTCGCCTGCTTTGGTGACCCGGACAGTTTCAAAATGTTCGACTCGCTCACCGGCTCCAAGACGCCTCAGAATGTCGTGCTCCTGGTCGTACAAGTCCGGAGGGATGATCATCGTGATCGGCTGTCCGATGGCCTCGTGCTCCGTATATCCGAACATCCGCTCGGCAGCGGGATTCCACGCTGAAATCACACCGTCGAGAGTCTTGGCGATGATCGCGTCGTCGGTGGACTCCACGATCGCCGCATACCGCAGTCGGATCTCCTCCGCTCGCGTGAGGGCGGTGGCGTGCGTGGCCACGGCGAGCACGTCTGATGCGTCGTCTGATGCGTCCTCTTGCATACGCACCTCACGTTCCAGCGGCTAGCTGCTAGAAACGGCGGTATGTTCCGCGCAGATGCGACTGAGCATCCGATCGTCCTCCGAGTACGGCACCGGATAGGCGCACAGCATGTAGACGTCCTGTGCGAGTTCGCTGCAGAATCGTTCGAGCTCAAACGCCTCCGCCGTTCTGCCTGCGGCCCACAAGCGTCCGGCACGTTCCCCGCAAAAAGCGACGCGGGGATGTGCGTTCCCGGCTTTCGCGGCGGCCTCACGCGCACGGTTGATTGTCGCGAGAAATCCCACGGCGTCCGGTGCGACAACGTCAGCGTCAAACGAAACGTAGGTGCCGCGCTCGATGGCGCGATCAATGTCCACACCCCGCGTGCTCAGCTCCTGCAGGAGACGTGTTCGGTGAGACTCCGTCACCATGACGATCGCTGCATCGGCGGCGTTCAGGGCGGCCGCAATAAAGCGTGTCAAGCCATCGACAACAGCCGCGTCATCCGAACAGAAGAGAATCTCGTGATGACGTGGAGCCGGAGCATCCGTCGGTTCGGTTAACGCGACACTGCGACTCACGAATCGTTGGCCATCGAGTACGGCGTCGATCGCGGGCAGCAGGTCAGTCCCGGCAGACAACTTCTGAATGTAACCATGGGCGCCCAAACTGAGCGCCTGTCGTACGATATCCGGTCAAGATTCCTGGCTCATGAAGAGAAGTCGTGCGTGGGGGGCCAGCCTGCGGATCTGTTTCGCTACCTCGAATCCGTTCATCTTCGGCAAGTTGATATCGAGCAGAATCAAATCCGGCTGCAGTTCTTCGGCCTTCCGAACGGCCTCCAACCCGTCCGCCGCCTCGATGGTCTGGAACTGTGCCCGTCCCTGTAGCTCCGCGCAAACGAGATGGCGGAACGACGCATGGTCTTCGACGACGAGAATCCTCAGCGGCATTCAGGCCTCACAGTCACGCCGCCGGCGAAGAAGCGCCCGCGAGCCGATACGGATGAAAAAATCTTATGGCAGTCTAGGCCGCGATCGAAATGACAGCGGTGTCGGTATCTCGGCCGGTTTCGGAGTGACGGCATAGCGGACGAGGTGGATGGGCCGCTTGGCGTGGTAACTCGCAAGCACACTCTCAGACGTGGAACAGCGGGCTAGCCTAGCACATAACGTTACGACACCTCCGGGGTATCGTTTTGAATCGACGGCACGTCTCGACGCCGTCGTTCAGAGAGGGACCTTCTAGACCGAGTGGGACCGGCTTGGCGTCTTCGGATCATCCTGGACCAAAGGCACACTCGCGTGAATTGTGGTGCCGTGTTGCGGCTCCGACAGAATCGCCAGTCGACCGCGGAGGGCTCTCGCTCGTTCCTTCATGCTGGTCAGACCAAGGCCGCGCCCTTCGGTGGTCGAGACCTCGAAGCCCGCGCCGAAGTCGCGGATGATCAACTCGATGTGATCGACTCCGCCCCGGAGTGTCACGTCGATCTTCCGCGTGCCGCTGTGTTTGATGGCGTTCTGCACAGCCTCCTGTAGCACCCGATACAGACACACGGCGACGTTCCTCGACACGCCTTCCGGGACGCTCTCGGCATTGAAGGTGATCGCGACAGCGCGGTCACGCGACACCTCCCGGCACAACGCGGCCGCCGCCTCCGCAATCCCGAGGTATTCAAGGCGCGCAGGGTGCAAGCGATGCGAGAGCTCCTGCACGTCCGTGGCGATGCTCATCACTTCTTCGCGTGCCTCTTCGATCTTCTGACAATCTTCAGTGGCAGGGGCGCCAGCGGCCCGCGCCCGCGCACCAAGATCCATACTCAACACCGCCAACCGCTGTCCGATGTCGTCGTGAAGCTCTCGCGCGATGCGGCTGCGCTCTTCTTCCTGGGCAGCGATCAACCGCTGATTAATCGTGGCCAGCGCCTCTGTAGCCCGCCTGTGTTCCGTGACATCGATGGCGAAGCCGATGTACCCCACAAAGGAACCGTCCCGGTGGTATTGCGGCGCACCCGTACTGACCATCCACCTGTATTCACCGTCGTAGCAACGGAGGCGGAAATCCCTCTGGAACGATTCTCGCCGCTCGAAGGCCCTGGAATAGCTGTCCCAGCACTGGCCAACGTCTTCCGGGTGAATTCGGTCCATCCACCCGTTCCTGAGCGCCGCGTCGAACGGCTGGCCGGTGACTTTTAGCCACGTCTGGTTGAGGTACGTGCAGCTCTTGCTCACGTCCGACATCCAGACGATGACCGGTGCCGTATCCGCGATGAAGCGGAATTGTTCTTCGCGCTCGCGCAATAGGGCCTCAGCGCGAGCCCGCTCGATGAGATCGGCAGCCTGCCTGGCCAGCACGTCGAACAATCTGAAATCGTTCTCCGCCGGCGTGTGCGGTGCGTGCCAGTGCGTCGAAATCATTCCCAGCGGACGTCCTACGCGGGAGCAAAGCGGCGTAGATTGCACCGCTCGGATTCCCGACCGGCGATATTCCTCCAGATCCTGTGTGCCAGCCATGAACTCGCACAGGTCGACATCGCTCACCAGGACGCGCACGTTGTCGCGGAGCGCGACACCACACGAACTGGCGGCATCGGCGGTGACCCTGCTCCAGAATGCAGCCGAGTCGGGGTGGAAGTTCCTCCAGCCGAAGAGCGTCAGTGAATCGCCGTCCGCCGCGAGCAGCTGGATGCTGGACGCGTCGGAGGACATCAACTCCATCGCTGCGTCGAGAATCTGCGCAAACAAAGACTCCTGAGTCGATTCGGAAATCAGCCTGGTGCTGATCGATTGCAGCGTGCTCGCGGCGGTCGCCTCGCGCGCCAGTCGTCGCTCGCTGTCCTGCAGCGCCGCTCGAGCCCGTTTGCTCTCGGTCACGTCTCTCAGGATCTTGGACGCGCCGACGATGGCGCCAGTGGCATCTCTCACCGGCGAGATGGTGATGGAGACATCCAGCGTCCGTCCGTCCCGCGTCACACGGCGCGTCTCGTAATGCTCGATGCGGTCGCCAATTCGCACCCGTCGGAGGATCTCGTTCTCCTCCTCGCGCAAATCAGCGGGGATGATGATCGTGATCGGTTGTCCGATCGCTTCCGCCTCCGAGTACCCAAACAATTGTTGCGCGGCCCGGTTCCACGTCGAGATCACACCATCCAGGTTCTTCGAAATGATGACGTCATTCGACGAATCAACAATGGCGGCGAGCCACGACCGAAGGTCTACTACGTCGGGCTGATTCAACAGAACCTCCCGCCTCTACGGGGTGCCTGGTTCACACGGGTGTCGTCATCGTGACGAGCATCATCAGGAAATCATAACCTGCCCATGTAGACGTCCTGCGCGAGTTCGCTGCAGAATCGCTCGAGCTGAACCGCCTCCGCCGTTCTGCCTGCGGCTCACAAGCGTCCGGCACGTTCGCGTCGGGCTTCCGCGATAGCTTTGTGGCGATCGGGATGACCTCAGCGATCCAGTGCCAATGGCCCTCATCAGGCGCACCTGTCATCGAACCGATGGCATAATCCCGACTCACTCGACTCGCTATGAGCCTCGCAGTCGGCCAGCGCATCGGCGCGTTCGAGATCACCGGCTCGCTCGGTGCCGGCGGAATGGGAGAGGTCTACCGCGCCACCGACACGAAGCTGAAGCGTCACGTCGCGATCAAGATTCTGCCGGGAGCCGTGGCGAATGATGCGGATCGTCTCGCGCGGTTTCGTCGAGAAGCCGAAGTCCTCGCGTCGCTCAATCATCCGAACATCGCCGCGATTTACGGCTTCGAGGATGCCAGCGGCGTCCACGCGCTCGTGCTGGAGCTCGTCGAGGGAAGAACTCTTGAGGGGTACTTGGCGGCCCGCGCGCTTCCGCTGGACGACGCGCTGAAGATCGCGCGCCAAATCGGAGAAGCTCTCGAGGCCGCCCACGAACGCGGAATCGTGCATCGCGATCTCAAGCCAGCCAACATCAAGGTCCGCGACGACGGCACGGTGAAGGTGCTGGATTTTGGATTGGCGAAGGCCTTGGAGCCAGCGTCGGGCTTCGTATTTCAGGGGGCGGAGCCGCGAGACGTGACGGACGCCGCGACGCGCACGATGGCAGGCGTGATTCTCGGCACGCCCGCATACATGAGCCCCGAGCAAGCGCGCGGCCAAGTGGCAGACAAGCGTACCGACGTCTGGGCGTTTGGATGCGTCCTCTACGAAATGGTCAGCGGGCGGCGCCCCTTCGCCGGCGAGGAAATCACGGATCTCATCGTCGGCGTTGTGAGCAAAGAGCCGGACTGGTCTGTCGTGCCGCGCCCTGTCCTCCGGCTGATCCAGGCGTGCCTCGAGAAAGATCCGAAGAAGCGTCTTCGTGACATCGCCGACGGATGGCGCCTACTCGACGAGACATCAACGCCCTCGGCCGCGTCAGCCGCACTGGCGTCCCGACGACGCGTCGCAGTGGCCGCGCCTTGGGCGATCGTGGGGGTTGCGCTGTCCGCGCTCGCGCTGCTCGGATTGCGTCATTTCGGTGAGCCGCGACCCGAAGTCCGGCGCGCGCAATTCGAGCTCACCCCGCCCGAGGGAACGTCGTTCCGCGATCCGTTCGCCGTTTCTCCCGACGGTCGTCGGATCGCATTTGCCGTGGCCGGGTCGAACAACGTCGTCAGGGGCCTCTGGGCCAGATCGCTGGAATCAGGAGAGGCCCACGCTCTCCCAGGAACGGAGGACGTCGGCGCCAACGGCGGCCTCTTCTGGTCGCCGGACAGTCGGTTTCTCGCATTCGCGACGGCGCAGGGCGTGCTGAAGAAAGCGGACGTTGAAAACGGAGGCATCGAGACGATCCATCAGCTCCCACCCGACGGGTTTCGTGGCGGCGCCTGGACGAGCGACGGCACCGTGGTCGTGGCCGATGGCCAAAGTGGCATCGCGCGGCTGCCGGTTGGCGGGGGAGCCGCCACGCCGCTGGTCATCGTCGGCGCGATCAACCCAGCCGTTCTTCCGGACCAGCAGCATTTTCTCTACGTGCGTATTCCGCGCGCGCCGTCCGATCGCGGTGTGTTTCTGGGATCCCTCAGCATCGGCCCCGACGCGCAGAGCAAGACGCCGCTGCTGGCCGCATCATCCGGCAGCGCCACGTTCGTCTCACAGGGCGATTCGCGAGCGGGATATGTCTTGTACGAGTTGAGCGGCGTGCTCATGGCACAGCCGTTCGACTCCCGAACATTGAAGGCGAGTGGTGAGCCGATTCGGATAGCAGGTGGTCTCGCCGCAGGACCGGTTTCATACTCGGCATCCGCCAACGGCGTTCTGACGTATCGAACCGGCGCGACGCGGGTTCCGAGCTCGCTGCTGTGGTTCGATCGAAAAGGGGTCCAGCTGGGTCAGGTCGGAAACCCGGATTACTACGGCAACATCATGCTCTCTCCCGACGGGCGCATGGCCGCCGTTCTCCGCACGGATGCAACTGGTGTCGGCAAGGGTTGGACAATCGATCTGGCGCGCGGCGTGTTCAGCTCGTTGAATCCTGGACCGTTGTCCGAAACGCCCCGAGCCATTTCCCCTGACGGGCGCGTCGCCCTCACGATCAGCAAGTCAGGCGACATCTACATTCGTCGCCTAGGAAGCGCCGAGCCGGCCGAGCTTCTCGTGAAGTCGAGTCTGGTCAAGCATCCGAACGATTGGTCTGCGGATGGAAAGTATTTGATTTACGACGAACATACCGCGACAGCGCGTCAGGATCTGTGGATCGTTCCAATGGAAGGCGCCCACACGCCGCTACCGTTTCTCGCCACGCCCGCCGACGAAACCTCGGCGGCGTTTTCGCCCGACGGCAAGTGGATTGCGTACTCGTCGGACGAATCGGGCCGTCGCGATGTCTACGTGCGAGGGTTCGCGCCCGATCGCAATCCGGCGGCGGCCGTCGGCCAATGGACGATCTCATTAGCTGGCGGAGACAAGCCACGCTGGAGCCGCGATGGCAAGGAGCTGTTCTACATCGCGACCGACGGAAAAATGATGGCCGTGCCAATCAAAGGTGGATCGGCGTTCGAGCCGGGCGTACCCATTCCGCTCTTCGACACGCGCGTCACCGGCTTCATGCCCTTCGACGTCGCCCCGGACGGACGCTTTCTGATCAACACCATGCCGGCTGATGCGACCTCCCGGTCGTCTATTACCGTCGTGATCAACTGGTTCGCCAGCCTCGAAAAGTAAGCGGCCGGCGATTCGTACCGTGAGAAGTACGTCTCGACCGGCTTTCCTTCGTGCTGACGCGGTCGCAACGACATAAGTTGACTGCCAACACATTGCAGGTGTAGGCTCCCAACATATGACGCCTGACAAGAACGACGTCCTGTACGGCACCCTCGGGTTGATCGTCATCAAGACCCTGGAGGCGATGGGGCCGCACGGCTACCGCATCGCTCGCCGAATCGAACAGATCAGCGGGAATCAGCTGGCGCTCAACCAGGGCACGCTGTATCCGGCGCTGATCAAACTCGAGCAGATGGGATGGATCTCGTCCAAATGGGGTACGTCCGAGAGCGGGCGGCGCGTGAAGATTTATGCGCTCACCCGTGCAGGGCGCAAAGAGCTCCAGAAGGCAGAGGCACAGTGGCAGCGCGCCACGAGCATCGTTGAGCGCTTCCTGAAGATTTCGGAGAACGTGTCGTGACACGGCTGCGGACCTTTGTGTCGCGCCTGTGGGCGCTGCTGCGCGCTCGACAGATGGATCGCGACGTCGACGACGAGATCGCGAGCCATCTTGCGGAAGCCAAGGACGAATACATCCGACAAGGACTGTCCCCCGAAGATGCACACCTGGCGGCGTTGCGCAGCTTCGGTGGAGTCACGCAGGCGAGGCAGATCCATCGCCAGGTTCGATCGTTCGCCTGGCTCGACGACTTCCGGCAGGATCTGCGCTTCACCATCCGGGCGCTGCGGCGAAGTCCTGGATTTGCCGCAGTGGCCATTCTGACGCTGGCACTCGGCATCGGGATGACCACGGCGGTCTTCAGCGTCTTCAACGCCGTGGTGTTGCGCCCAGTAGCCTATCCCAATCCAGAGCGCCTGGTGTGGCTCGCCACTGTCGGTTCCGACGCAGAGCCCGGTTTCGTCTCAGCTCCGGACTTCGTTGATTGGCGAGAGCAGGCCGAGTCGTTCGACGGCATGGCCGCATATGGAAGCGGAGATGGCACGCTGTCATCAGTTGAGGGCGCAACACGGGTCCGGTATGACACCGTCACAGAGGACTTCTGGAGGTTGACGGGCGCCCAGCCGTCTTTCGGGCGGCTGCCACGGCCCGGAGAACGCGGTGTCGCGTTGCTGTCCGACGGCTTTGCCCGGCGGTGGTTCTCCTCGGGCCAGCAGGTCGTGGGCCGGAGCGTGACCATTGACGGGCGCCCAGTCACGATCATCGGGGTACTTCCCCGCGACTTCCGGTTTCACTTTCCGCGGCCGGCCTTCACAGGCTTTCGGCCCGACGTCGACGTTTATCGTCCTCTCTTCGCATCGTCCGCACGGAGCGGCCCAGTCCAACTGCTCGATGTCGTCGCGAGGCTACGGGCCGGAGTCACGCTCGAACGCGCCCGAGCGGAGATGGAGACGGTTCGCGCACGGATTGCCCAGGCGCACCCAAGTCCGTTCAACAATCGGCGAAGGCTGCGTCTGGTGCCGCTGCAGGAACAGCTGATGGGCGGGGCGCGGCTCGCACTCGTCGTCATGTTGGTGGCGGTCGTTTTTGTTCTGCTGATTGCCTGTGGCAACGCGGCCAACCTTTTACTCGCCCGTGCCTCGGTCAGGCACAGAGAGATTGCGATTCGTGTCGCCATCGGGGCCGACCGTGGACGGGTCCTGAAGCAATTGTTCGTTGAGACCCTCGCGCTGGCGGCGAGCGGGGCCGCGGCCGGGCTCGTGATTGCCCGCCTCGGCATCGAAATGATCCTGCAGATCAACCCGCAGGCGGCTCCGCGACTGGCCGAGACGAATATCGACATTCGAGTGCTCGGCGTCGTTCTCTCCGTGTCGGTACTTTCGGCGCTTATCTTTGGACTGGCGCCGGCGCTGGCATTGTGGAGTGTGGATCCGAATCATGCCTTGAAAGATCGAGCGAGAAATGTGTCCGCCGGCGTCGGCCACGTTCGCGTTCGACGGCTGCTTGTCGGCGCCGAACTCGCGCTCGCATTGGTGCTCCTGATCGGTGCAGGCCTGATGTTGAAGAGCGTCTGGCACATGAGCGCCTACCCGCCTGGGTTCGAACCCGGGCAGGTGTTGTCGATGGAGCTCGAACTCTCCGGACAAGAGTACTCCCAGACGCAGCGGAGGATCGCGTTTGTCGATGCGCTGCTCACGGCGGTTCGCGCAGAAGCGGGTGTCGAAGCGGCGAGTATTTCTACGCATGGCTCCTTCCAGACGCGGACGCAATTTCTCATGACGGACGGCGAGCGCCCTCCCCGTCCCGAAGAATTCGTTGCCAGGTCGCCGATCACCATCAACGTGACGTCGGAGGCCCTGCCGCGCGTCATGGGCTTACAGATCGTTCGTGGACGATGGATGAACGACGACGAGCGGGCGGTGGTGATCAACGAGAGTCTCGCCCGACGAGACTTCAACGGATCCGATCCCCTTGGGCGGCGCATTCGGCTGATTGGGCCCCACATGCCCGTGCTGACGATCGTCGGCATCGTGGCGGACCTGAGATATTCCAAGCTCGACGCGATGCTGGAAGCCGAAGTTTACGTTCCGTATCGGACCGGGGACCCGTTTGGCGTGTTTGGCTTTTTTGCGCTGATTCGGACGACCGGTGAGCCACTCGCGGTGGCGCCAAGGATTCGGAAGCTCGTATCGGAAATCGACAAAACGCAGGTTCCAGATACTGTGATGACCCTGGAGCAGGCGCTCGCAGAATCCATCGCCCCGCGGCGACTCAACCTCTTCTTGCTCGGCGCTTTCGCGATCGCCGCGCTCGTACTCGCAGTGATTGGCACGTACGGAGTGATGGCGTACTCCGTCACACAACGGGTGCACGAAATCGGCATCAGGATCGCGTTGGGCGCCCGGCGTGCCGAGGTGATCAGGATGATCGTCAATCAAGGTATCAGCGTGACGCTCGCGGCAGTCATCGTGGGACTGCTCGGCGCGCTGGCCCTCAGCAGCCTGATGGAAGGCCTGCTCTACGGCGTCCAGCCACGGGACCCGTTGACGTTCGCCATCGCGGCCGTTGCGCTGGCCGCGACTGCCGTCGTCGCGTGCTGGGCCCCTGCGCTGAAGGCCGCCCAAGCGGATCCGACGTCTGCACTCAGGTACGAGTAACTATGCGCGGCGGGACGCTGCGGTCAGTCGAAGTGTTCCCTCATGCCGTGAACTGATAGGGCTTTGGAGAGACAACCATGCGACTCGGGACTTCACTCGTCCTCATCAGCTGTCTCGCTCTTTCTGCGGCGCCCGTCGCGGCACAGACGCGCAACGTCGATCTCAAAGCCGCCGATGGAATCGTGCTGAAGGCGAGCTATTCATCACCGGGCAAGCCGGGACCAGGCATTCTGCTGTTCCACCAGTGCAGCGACAACGGAAGTCGGCGCCTCTGGGACGGTCTTGCCAAGGATCTCGTGGCCGCGGGATTCCACGTCATGACGTTCGACAACCGCGGTTTCGGAGAGACCGGCGGCAGCCTCCCGCCGCCCCCGCCGCCGCCGCGTCCGGCGGGACGAGGGCTTCCTCCAATAGGAGGAGGGGCCGGCCGGGGCGCGCTCGAAATCTCGGGTGCTTCGGGATTTCCGCCTGGAGACGGGGATGCGGCGTTCGCGTATCTGCTCGCGCAGAAGGATGTCGATCCTACGCGTCTGGCCGTGGGCGGATCCAGTTGCGGGGCCACCGACGCCGCAGACCTCGCCGCGCGCCGGCGCGACATCAGAGCCGTGTTACTGCTCTCCGGGCTCCCGAGTCCGGGCGGGACGGCGTACCTGACCACAACGCCAGCGCCGCCAGTGTTCGGCATCTACGCTGAACAGGACTTCGGCGCAGGCGCCATGCGCAGCACGATCGCCTTGTCGAAGCATCCACGGTCGACGTTGAAGATGTTCCCCGGTTCAGGCCACGGAGTCGAGCTGTTCACGCAGCATCCCGACCTTCAGCAAGCGACCGTGAAATGGCTGCAGGATCAGGTCAGTAAGTCGTGATGACGCGCGCGGTGCTGACAATGAGATCATGTGTGCCTGTTGACTCTTCATCCGTTCCTTGCGCCGGCAGAAAGGCCAGCCGGACCGCGTCTCGGGCCGCTACTGTTTCAGGCACACATCGAACTGCTCGAGTTCTTCCTGGCCCATCGCGATGAGATCGTCGAGCGGATACAAGGAGTACTGAACGCCCAACGAAAGCCGATCCACTACCTGCAGGACAGTTCCGTGCTGTCTCGCCACTTCGAGGATTGCTTCTTCACACTCACCGCGATCGCTCCCCGCCACTCGCGCCTGAGAGGCCAATTGGACGAGGCGCATTGGGCAAGTGGATTCAAGCCTCGTCCTATTCCGGGACTGCACAACGGCCTGGTCGATCCCGCGGAGATGATGATCCGCGGCTTTCATTTGTGGCAGCAGACGCGCTGGCCGGGTCGCAATGGTCGGGTCCGTTACGCGCACACGCTGTTCAACCTGTATGTGCTCCGGTGCCTCGAGCTGTTGAGT
>Ga0207428_10002377_pt1 | contig 18800 bp, 18 predicted proteins | sample RhiMethybrSRZTD1_FD_187600 | JGI IMG/M metagenome (GOLD analysis project Ga0207428, IMG submission 187600) | Populus rhizosphere microbial communities from Tennessee, USA - Rhizosphere MetaG P. TD hybrid SRZTD1 (SPAdes) (version 3) | ecosystem: Host-associated > Plants > Roots > Rhizosphere >...
TTGAGTGCGGCTCAGATACGGCGGTGCGGATACGGCGGTGCGGATACGGCGGTGCAGATACGGCGGTGTTTATAGCGCTTTACCTGAGCCGCCTTATCCGAATCGGTTTATCTGAACCGCTTCATCTGGACCGCTTCATCCGGGCCGCCGTTGGAACCAAGGGAGAAACCATGAAACCAGGCTTTGCTCTAGCGCTTGCCATCGTGATGCTCTCGCTGGCCATCTCCTCGCACGGCGCGGAGCAGCCCTACCCCAACCGGCCTATCCGCGTCATCATTCCCACCGCGCCGGGCGGCGGGTCCGACGTGATGGTGCGCATGCTGGGCCAGAAATACACCGACGCCTGGGGCCAGCAGGTGGTTGTGGACCACCGCGTGGGTGCGGGCATGACCATCGGTATCAACATCACGGCGCAGGCGGCGCCCGACGGCTACACGATGGCCGTGGTCAATCCCTCGCACGCGATCAACGCCACGCTCATGCCCAAGCTGCCCTACGACCCGCTGCGGGATCTCACGGCGGTCACGGTCCTGGCGACGCAACCCTACGCCTTTTGCATCACCAACTCGCTGCCCGTGAAAACCGTCAAGGAACTGATCGCGTATGCAAAATCGAAGCCGGGCGAATTGAACGCCGCCAACTCCGGACCCGGATCCGCGTCCCACCTCGGGGCGGAGATGTTCGTGAGCATGACCGGAGTGCAGATCACTCACGTCCCGTTCAAAGGCACAGGCGGCGCGATGCCCGATCTGGTGAGCGGCCGCGTCCATATGTACATCAACCCGATGCTCGCGATGATCAGCCAGATCCAGGCCGGACGAATCCGGCTGATCGCGGTGACTTCACCGAAGCGCGTCAGCTCCATGCCCGACGTGCCCACGGTCGCGGAATCCGGCGTCCCGGGTTACGAGGCCACGTCGTGGTACATGATCATCATGCCGAGCAAGACTCCGGCGCCTATCGTCTCGAAAATCCACGCCGAGACCGCGAAGGCGCTCAAGTCGAAGGACATCGTCGAGGTGCTGGCCAAGGGCGGCAGCGAGCCCGTCGGCAACACGCCAAAGGAGGCGACGGAGTTTCTCAAGGCCGAGATTGCGCGCTGGGGTAAAGTGATCAAGGCGGCGAACGTCAAGGTCCAGTAAGGGCGTCTCAGATACGGCGTCTCAGAGACCACGTCCCAGGTACGGCGTCCCAGATACGGCGTGCCGACAACGTTGTTACGACAACGCTTTACCTGAGACGCTTTATCTGAGACGCTTCACCTGAGACGCTTCACCTGAGACGCTTCACCTGAGACGCTTCACCTGAGACGCTTCACCTGAGACGCTTCACCTGAGACGCTTCACCTGAGACGCTTCACCTGAGACGCTTCATCTGGGACGCTGTATGAGTATTACCGTTTATCCTTTTACGCCCGGCTTCGCCGCGGAGATCGGCGATGTCGATCTCTCCGCGCCCCTGCCGGAATCCGACTTCGAGGACATCAAGGCCGCGTTCTGGAAGTACTCGGTGCTGGTGTTCCCGGCCCAGGACCTGACGCCGGAGCAGCATCACGCGTTCTCGGCCCGGTTCGGGCCCGTCGAAACCGAGCGCACGCTCGACCCCAAGGCGACGCCGACACGCTACGGCGGCATCTTCGCGGATATCTCGAACCTGACCGCGGACGGCAGTATCTGGAGCGAGACGAGCCGCCAGCGCATGTACAAGCTGGGCAACAAGCTGTGGCATACCGACAGCTCGTTCAAGCGTCTGCCCAGCCTCTGCTCGCTACTCTACTCGCGGACCATCGCGCCGATCGGCGGCCACACCCAGTTCGCCGACCAGCGGGCGGCCTACGATGCGCTGCCCGAAACCACGAAGAAGAAACTGCACGGGCTCGTCGCCGAGCACTGGATCGTTCATTCGCGCCGGCGCAGCGGCTTCACGGAATTCAACGAGGACGAGATGCGGCGCCTGCCCCCCGTACCGCAGATGCTGGTGCGCACCCTGCCCGAGAGCGGCCGCAAGTCGCTCTACGTCGCGTCCCACGCGGGCCGCATCTTCGGCATGCCTGACGAGGAAGGCCGCGCCCTGATCGACGGCCTGATCGAGCACGCCGTCCAGCCGCAGTTCGTCTACACGCACCGCTGGCGCCCGAACGAGCTCGTGATGTGGGACAACCGCTGCACCATGCATCGCGGGACGGATTACGACGACCTCCGCTGGGTGCGGGACATGCAGCGCGTGACGATCAGCGACGTCGCCAACTCCTGCGAGCAGGAAGGCGTGACGTCAGCGGCCTGACTAGTCGCAGCGGGTCCTCCGGGGAGCGGGCGCTCCGTCGGCGCCGGGGCGTTTCTCCAGCGACACCTTCAGGTTCCGGAACGGGCCGCGGACGCGGATCGCTTCCCGCCGATCGAAGATTCCCGGCGTCTTCGGCTCCGGCCTGAGCAGGAGATCGAGACGCTCGTCGGCGAGGTTGACCTTGCCGCCGCCCTCGACGCGCGCGCGATCGGTATCGAGCGCGATCCTGCGGAACTCTCCCACCCCGCCGCGCACTTCGAGCGCCGCGGCGGCGCAGTGGACGGCCACATCGGACTTTCCGGCCAGCCACGCGCCGAAGACCGTTACGGGATTCAACCCGAGCTCCGCGTCCAGCAGGTTGGAGATCCGGCCACCGTTCATGTTGACCTGGAGCGAGCCTTTCGCGCTCTTCAGGAGCGCCGCAAGCGAAGCGCCGCTGCCCTTCAGGTCGACGCGGCCGTTGACCGCCCCGGCGGCGCGCCTGGGCAGCGAAAAGGCGGCGAGCAGCTGCTCGAGCCGGATGGCATTCAGGTCGAGCTGCACGCGCCCGGCGGGAGGCTCGCTCCTGCCGTCGAACGCGACCGCACCCGAGACCCGCCCGCCCGCTACTCCCAGATCGAGCGTTTTCGTTTCGAGCACGCCATCGGCGAGCCGGGCATCGATGCGCGCGCTGCCCACCAGCAGCTTCCCCTCGCTCCTCAACTCGCGGGCGTCCAGCTTCACCTCGACGTCGAAGGCCTTGAGAGCGTCGATGGGCAGCGGCCGCGCGGGGAAGAGCGGTTGCGCCGCCCCATGTCGCGCGGATCGCGGTCCGCCTTCGTCGCTCGCGGCGGTTTGCGCACCCGGATCGCGATCGGGGCCGGAGGACTTCAAACCGGCAAGTGCTTCGAGGTCAGCGAAATCCGCCCGGTCGCTCGTCAGCGCGGCGCGCACGAACGGACGGTCCCGGCTCCGGTCGTAGCGCCCCTCGCCGGAGACATCGGTGTTGCCAATCCTTCCCTTGATCCGCGACACATCGTAAACGTCCGCGGCCTGCTTCACGTGCGCCTCGAGGCGGTACGGCCGCGAAGGCGCCGGGCGCACGGGAATGAAGGGATGAAGCCGCGCGAGCGTGGGCCCCGAAAGGCGCAGGTCTGCATCCATCGGACCCAACTGGATCGGGTCGGCAAAGACGCCGTCGAACTCGAGCTTCGTCCTGTCCGAGACGATCTGACCGCGCAGCGGGAAGAAGCGATTCGAGTCCCGGAAGCTCAGGAACCTGCCGGCCAGCGCGGAGCCGGAAAACTTCGCGCCCCTGTACTCGCCTTCGAGCGTGATCGTGCTGGTCAGCGTTTCGCCGGCGGGCCCCGGCTCCTCCTTCGCCAGCGGCGTGGACGTCCCGACGAGATCGAGACCCGCTTCACGGTTCACGAAGCGCACCCGCGAGCGGTGAGCCTCCAGCGCGAGCACCCTGATCCTGCCCGGACCGGTGCTGTCGGGGTACACGAGGCGCCAGTTTCTCAGCCCGTCCACCTGCCGCTCCAGGTCCACGTCGGCATCCACGAGAACGAGGTAGGAGACGACAGGACGGTCCTGCCACACGCTCACCAGGCTTATGGTGAAAGACGCCTCGCGCGCGACCGCCATGGGGCGGCGGTCCGCCCATGGCGCATTCTCGATGTAAACGCCGCGCAGACGGATGGTGGGCTCGCGGCCGAGCGTGACGTGCAGGTCTGCGATCCTCACTTCGCGCCGGGATTTCTCGGACAGGTATCGCTCGAGAGGACCGCGCAGCCAGTTCCAGTCGAAGAGCGCCACTGCAATCGCCACGGCGAGGATGCAGCCCAGCAGGGCGGTCATCGCGCGCCCTGGAAAGTGGATTCGGAAAGATGTCAAGGCTGCCCCACCTTTCCGACCGCCAAACGCGGGACCGGTTCCGCGCAGTTTTGTTAGTAGGTGTTCCGCTGTCAGCGGGACGCTGGTCCCGCGACCAGCAGGAAATTTCCCCTCTTCACCACCCCGGCGAGCTTCGCGCGCCACCCCTCCTCTTCGGAAGAGGGGAGAAGTCCTCCTGCGACGGTGTCGCTGTCAGAGATTCAAGAGATTCAAATGTGCTGACCAGCGTGCCAGATTGCGGCCACCGTCGCGTACCGGTAGTCTTTCCGTAACTGCTGCCGGATCCATGCAGAACCGGCACAACGGAGGAGAGTCCAGATGCATATCGCCAGACACCTGGCCGCTATCGCCTTTTCGGCATTGGCGGCGGTCCCCACAGCGCAGGGAGCGCAGCCTGCGTTCCCGGACAGGCCGATCCGGCTGATCATCGGCAGCGCGCCGGGGTCGGGCCCGGACATCATCGCCCGTCTCGTGGCCGATCACCTGTACGGCGTGTGGAACACGCGAGTGGTCGTCGATTCCCGGCCGGGAGTGGCCGGCGCCATCAGCGCGGAGCTGGCTGCGCGGGCGAATCCCGACGGCTACACCTGGTTGATGCTCACCTCACAGCTCTTCGTGGCGACCGCGGTTTATCCCGATCTCAAGTTCGATCTCGACAAGGATTTCGTCTCGATGGTCTTGATCGGCGTCGTGCCGTACGTGCTGATGGTCAATCCGCAGGTCCCGGCGAAGTCCGTCACCGAGCTGATCGCGCTCGCGAAGAAGTCGCCCGGCAAGCTCAAGTACGGCTCGGCGGGCGCGGGCGGCGGGGAACATATCACCACGGTTCTCTTCGAGCGCATGACGGGCACCAGCATGTTGCACGTGCCGTACAAAGGCATACCTCAGGCGCTCCTCGACGCAATCGCCGGCGAGGTGCAGTTCGCCTTTCCGGTCTACCCGGCGGCGCGGCCGCATATCGATTCGGGCCGGCTGCGGCCTTTCGGCGTTACCGGCCAAAAACGCGCACCGGGGCTCCCCGACGTGCCGGCTATCGCTGAAGTCGTGCCTGGCTTCTGGAATGTCGGCTGGTACAGCATCGTCGCGCCGAAGGGTTCCCCCCAAGCGATACTGGTCAAGGCGGCGGAGGAAGTGGTCAAGGCGACGCGCGAGCCGGCGTTCGGCGAGAAGCTCAAGACGCTGGGCGTCGAGATCGCCGCAGGCGGTCCCAAGGAGCTCGATGCGTTCCGCGCCAGCGAGCGCAAGCGCCTTACCGAGCTGGTCAAGGCGTCGGGAATCAAAATTCAGTGACCAGTGACCCGTGACCGGTGACGACTGACGACTCGAATCGATCGCCGCAGTAGCAGCGTCAGTCGTTACTCGTTCCTAATGGCCGGAGGGAGATGTCATGAAACACGCAGTTTGCCTGTTGCTCCTGTCGGTCCTGTCGGGCGCCGCATCGATTGCTGCAGCAGCCGACGCCGCCGCGGACTATCCGAACCGGCCCGTCCGTTTCATCGCGCCGTTCGTGCCGGGGGGACCGAGCGATCTCCTCTCACGGATGCTGAGCCAGAAGCTCACCGAGAGCTGGGGCCAGAGCGTGATCGTCGACAATCGCGGCAGCGCCGGCGGCATCGTCGGCTTCGAGCTCGGCGCGAAGGCGGCGCCGGACGGGTACACGCTGCTGCTCGCCACCGCCTCCGGACTCGTGATCAACCCGAGCGTGTACGTGAAGCTGCCGTACGATCCCGTGCGCGACTTCCAGCCCATCACGCAGATCACCTCCGGCGGGTACCTGCTGGCGGTCCACCCGTCGGTGGCAGCCAAGACGGTTCCCGAGTTGATCGCGCTGGCGAAGGCCAAGCCGGGGCAGTTGAACTATGCGACGACGGGCACCAATAACCTGCTGTCGATGGAACTCTTAAACCGCATGGCCGGCACGAAGATGGTAGCCATCAGCTACAAGGGAACCGGGCAGGCGGTGACTGCCCTCATGAGCGGGGAGGTGCAGATATTCATCATCAGCCCCCTCGTGGCTTTGTCGCAGGTCAAGGCGGGGAAGCTGCGGGCAGTGGGCTATACGGGGCCGCAACGCAGCCCGCTTCTGCCCGAGCTGCCGACGGTGGCCGAGACCCTGCCCGGCTTCGAGCAGGTCGTGTGGCACAGCGTGGTAGTCCCTGCGAAGACGCCGAAGACTATCGCCGCGAAGCTCTCGAAAGAGCTGATGAGGATAATGAGATTGCCGGACATCAAGGAACGGCTGAGCAGCCAGGGCCTGGATGCCGTGGGCTCGACGCCCGAGGAGCTGGACGCCCTCATCAAGAAGGAAATCAAGCTCTACGCCAAGCTCGTCAAGGATATCGGGTTCAAGCCGATGTAGCTGATGAAGCGGCCCAGATAGGGCGGTGCAGATAAGGCGAGGCAGATAGAGCGACTCAGGTGAGGCGTCGCAGATAGCGCGTATTCGGTACCTCGTTCGCGAGCAGGTGTTCTCGCCTTCCGCCTTCCGCCTTCCGCCTTCCGCCTTCCGCCTTCCGCCTTCCGCCTTCACCCAAGCGCCCGGTACTCCCCCACCAACTCGATCAGCCTCCTCCAGTGTTCCTCGCTCGCGTAAGTCATCGCGCGCCGCGTCAGCGGAAACCACGACCAGAAACGCGTCAGGCGCGGGCGGTCGCGCAGGTTGCTCACGATCCGCGAGCAGAGCCACTCTTCGTCGAAACCCGCCCATTCGCCGGCAGTCGTAAGCAGATTCCGCGAGACGACCGGCGCGACCTCGAACAGGTACACCTCCCGCAGCGCCTCGATCGTCAGGCCTGAATCGGCCATCACGCGCGCGATGCGCTCCAGGTCCGCGCTGAAAAGCTCCGTGTCGAGCCAGAGCTCGGATAATGCAATCCACAGCGGCCTGCGGCGTTCAATCTGGTGTTGATCGAGCATTGGTCTACTATTGCAGAAAGGTAGCATCCGCCCGAAGACTGTACACTTCCTCCGCGCCCCACTGCCGTAGAATCTCCCACTTCTCTCTCGATACAACAAGGGATTGCCGATGTCGGAATCTGCCGTGGCGCGCAAGGAAGAACTGTCGTTCATGTACTTCCCCACCGACTACCGCTGGTCCCACGGCGTGCTGATCGGGCTGAACGCCGCGCCGTGGGGCGGGGCGGAGATCGGGGAGGTGAACCGCATCGGGCTGCGGCTGAAGGACCACGTCGGCGACGACAAGGCATGGTTCCGCGAATGGGCGCGCGAGGCGGAAACGGTCGAGAAGGCCGGGCGCGCGCACCTCGCCGCGGGGCAAACGGCGACCGGCGCAAAGATGCTGTTCCGCGCCGCGAACTACTACCACGTCGGCGAGCGCTTCCTGCAGCCCAAGAGCGAGGGGCTCGCGGCCTACCAGCGCGGCGTGGACTGCTTCCGCGACGCCGCGCGCGAGACCGCGCGCCCTCGTATAGAGCACGTCGAGATACCCTTCGAAGGCGCCACCCTCCCCGCCCTGCTGGTGCACTCCGAGGGCGCGGGCGGCAAGCGCGCGCCGGCCATGGTGTTCTTCGACGGCTTCGACGTCACCAAGGAAATTCAGTACTTCAAGGGCGTGCCCGATCTCGTCGCGCGCGGTGTGGCCTGCCTGATCGTGGACGGCCCCGGCAACGGCGAGAGCGTGCGCTTCCGCAACCAATACCTGCGCCACGACACCGAGAGCTACGCGACGGCGGCGTACGAGTGGCTCGCCGCCCGCCCGGAGATCGATCCAGGGCGGATCGGCGTCATGGCGATCAGCCTGGGCGGCTACTACGCCCCGCGCGCCGCGGCCTTCGAGCAGCGCTACGCCTGCTGCATCGCCTGGGGCGCGCAATGGGACTACTGGCAGATCTGGAAGAACCGCTTCGACCGCCTGGATGCGGGCGGTGCGCCGTCTCTGTCCGTGCCGTGGCAGCACCTGCTGTGGATCTTCAACGTGGACAACCGCGACGCGGCAATGAAAAAGCTGGAAGGCTTCCGCCTGGACGGCGTGGTGCAGAAGATCACCTGCCCCTTTCTGCTTCTGCACGGCGAAGGCGACGAGCAGATCCCCCTCACGCTTGCGCAGCAATGCTTCAACGCAGTCGGTTCAAAGGAGAAGACCCTCAAGGTCTTCAGCCGCGAGGAAGGCGGCTATCACCACTGCCAGATCGACAACGTCAGCATCGGCGTGGCGTATATGTGGGACTGGGTGGAGAGCGTGCTGAGCCCAAAGGCCTGAGCACGCGTCAACTGCGGTGCAGATGAGGCGAGTCAGATAAATCGGTTCGGATACCGCGGTCCGGATGAAGCGGATCAGGCACGGCGGGAGCGTCGTAGCGCGTGAAGAAGCATCCCCACCTTTTGAAGCTGCCGCGTCATTGCCGGGTCAACGCTGAAATATTCCAGCCTTGCCGCGAGTTCCAGCTGAGTTTCCAGCTCCGCCAATGAGCCTGCTGCGACTCCAAATAGGTAGTAGTGCTCGCGCAGCGAATTCCGGGCATTACCTTCCGCAATATTCGATGGGATAGAAATCGCGGCTTTTCGCGCTTGCGCCGTCAGACCATATGTCTCTTCCTTCGGGAAGTTCGATGTAATGCGGTAAGTCAGCACGGCAAGATTCATCGCTTCTTGCCAGGCCAGGAGGTCGCGAAAGCTCGTGCTCATTCACGCACAAACGATCTGAATGCGGGTCGGTTGACCGCTAGGCCTTTTGTATTATCCTGCTGGCTCGGTCGGTCGTATCTGAACCGCCGTATCTGAATCGCCGTATCTGAATCGCCGTATCTGAACCGCCGTATCCGGACCGCTTCTATGCCCCCTTCTTTCACCGGCGTGACTCACAGCGAGGCCGTCGCGCGGGCCCGCTCGATGGTGCCGCGGCTGCGCGAGCGAGCGGCACAGGCGGAAGCGGCGCGCGAGCTGCCGCCGGAGACGATGCGCGAGCTGCACGAGAGCGGCATCATGCGCGCGCTCCAGCCGAAGCGCTGGGGCGGGATGGAGCTCGACTACCTCACCTACTTCGACGTGGTGAGAGAGCTCGCGCGGGGTTGCGCCTCGACCGCCTGGAACGTCTCCCAGGTTCTGATGCATCACTACCTCCTGGCGATGTTCGATCCGCGGGCGCAGGAGGAAATCTGGAGCCGGGACCCGGAGGCGATCATCGCCACCGGCATCGCGTTCCCGCAGGGGCAGGCGCGCAAAGTCGACGGCGGCTACGTGGTGGGCGGCCGCTGGAATTTCTCGAGCTGCGTCAACATGAGCGACTGGAACATGCTCGCGGCGCTGGTGCGCGACGCAGAACGCGTCGTAGATCACCGCTTCTTCCTGCTGCACAAGTCGCAGTACGAGATCGTGGACGACTGGCAGGTGCTGGGCATGCGCGCGACGCGCAGCATGACGGTGACCGCGAAAGACGTGCTCGTCCCGGATTACAAAACGCTGTGCGCGTACGACATCCGCGGCGGCGACGGCTTCCCCGGGGCGCAGGTGAATACCCATCCCGTCTTTCGCGTCCCGGTGCTGACCCTGGGCGGCCACGGCGTCGTCGCCTCCGCCATAGGCAACGCCCAGGCTGCGCTCGAGCACATGATCGCCTCGGTCAAGGAGCGGAGCACCAGCTACACCGGCGCGAAGATGCGGGACTTCCAGACGGTCCAGCTCCGGATCGGATCCGCGGGCGCCTTGATCGACACGGCGTGCGTGATGATGCGCGCCGACTGCATCGAGGGCCAGGAGACCGCGAACCGCGGCCTCGTTCCCGACATGGAGACCAAGCTGCGCTACAAGCGCAACGCGGCGTTCGCGACGCGCCTCTGCAACGAGGCCGTGGACTCGCTGCATGCCATGGCGGGCGCGAACGGGATCTACCAGTCGTTTCCGCTCGAGCGGATTTTCCGCGAGGCGCACGCGCTGTCGGGGCACGTCACCTGCCACTTCGATACGCAGGTGTCGGCGTGGGGGCTGGCGGCGCTGGGGGGAGAGGTGAGTAATCCGACGCTTTGAAGCGTCGCAGATACTGCGTCCCAGGTACGGCGTCTCAGATACTACGTCTCAGATAAGGCGTGTTACCGCCTTTGTCTGCAACGCTTCGTCTGGGACGCTCTATCCAGGACGTCTCACCTGAGCCGCTTCACCTGAGCCGATACCTGCGCATGCTCGACATCCTTGCCGCTTACCTGGTCATAACTGCCCTGCTCGCCTATCTCAACCACCGCTTCGTGGGACTACCCACCACGATCGGCGTGATGGGTGGGGCACTCGCTTTCACGCTGGCGCTCGTCGGGCTGGACGCGCTGGGCGTGGCACAGAGCCTGCGCCAGCACGAGGAGGCGTTGCTGCTCGCGGTCCGGTTCTCGGACGTCGTCCTGCAAGGCATGCTGTCGTTGCTGCTCTTCGCCGGCGCGCTGCACGTCGATCTCTCCGCGTTGAGCACCTACCGCTGGCCGGTCGCCGCGCTGGCCGTCGTCGGCACGTTGCTCTCGACTTTCGCGGTGGGCTACGGAATGTGGTTCGCCCTGCCGGTGCTGGGCCTCGATCTGCCGCTCATATACTGCCTGCTGTTCGGTGCGCTCATCTCGCCCACCGACCCCATCGCGGTGATGAGCATACTGAAGTCGGCCGGCGCCCCGAAGGAGCTGGAGCTGGTCATCGCCGGCGAATCGCTCTTCAACGATGGCGTCGGCGTGGTGATTTTCTCGCTGATGCTGGGCATGCTGCACAGCGGTCTCGCGCCGACGCCCGAGCACGGCCTTCTCGTCCTGCTCCAGGAAGCCGGCGGCGGGCTGCTCTACGGCGTCGCCCTGGGTTACGTGACGTTCCGGCTCCTGAAGAGCGTGGACAGTTACCAGGTCGAGGTGCTGCTGACGCTCGCCACGGTCATCGGCGGTTACGCGCTCGCCTACCGGTTGCACGTGTCCGGTCCACTGGCGATGGTGGTCGCGGGCCTGATCATCGGCAATCAGGGCCGTGCGCTGGCGATGTCGGACACGACGCGCCGCTACCTGGACATGTTCTGGGAGCTGATCGACGAGATCCTGAACGCGATGCTGTTCGCCCTCATCGGAATGGAGGTCCTGTTCCTGGTGTTCTCGATCACTGAATATGCCCTCGCCGCCGGCCTGGCCATCGCGGTGACGGTCACGGCGCGGCTGCTCACGGTCGGATTGCCCGTGGGACTCATGCAGCGCTTCTTCAACCTGCCCCCGGGTTCATGGAAGGTGCTGACGTGGGGAGGACTGCGCGGCGGCATTTCGGTCGCGCTCGCCCTGTCGCTGCCCGCGGGCCCCGCACGCGACACGGTCGTCGCGGTGACCTACTGGGTCGTCGTTTTCTCGATACTCGCGCAAGGCCTGACGATTGGTCACATGATCCGCAACGCGATGACGCGCCGCTGAGTGGATACGGCGTCGTGCCTTGCTTATTTGAACACCGCCTTTTTGTTCAGGTAGAATTTTTTCATCGCCGGCCGATATTTTTCCATCATCTCCTTGTTGAGATCGAGTGGGGGCCTGGCGCCTTCGGGCAGTAGCGAAAAATACTTATCGTCCTTGGTATCTTCATCGAACTGTTTCTTCGCCGCCGCCCGCAGCTCGGCCGACGTCATTAAATCCAGAATCGATGCGGCCATCACTTTCGCTCCGGCAACTGCGCCCTTGTGGCCGATCGACATCGTTGGCGTGATGCCTGCCGACCAATGGTGCGGCTGAATACCCGGCACCACCGACGGGAAACGAATCGTCCCCGTCGGCACGACCCAGGTAATATCGCCGATGTCGTTTGACGACGAGCTCTGCCGGCCCGGTGCCAGCGGCAAGGGTTTGGCCGGCAGGCCGATCTCTTTCTGGCCCATCGACTTTTGCAGCTCCCTGGCGAACCTGTTTTCCTCATCGGTCCATTGCGGCATGCCGATCGCGTCGATGTTTTTCTGCACCGCTTCGGCGATCGCCTTGTTGCCGAGCGACGGCCACGCCGCTCCGTAGGGTTCCATCTCCATCGTCGTGCCGGTCATCAGCGCCGCGCCTTTGCCGATGTTGACGAGCTTGTCGAAATTCTCCTTTGCCCAGGGCCCCGTCGCGTCGCGCACGAACCACCAGATTTGACCGATATCGGGAATGATATTCGGCTGCACGCCGCCCATGGTGATCGCACGATGCGCGCGGTAAGTCGGCCGCAGGTGCTCGCGCAATTTATCCATGCCGATATCCATCAGCACCACGGCATCGACCGCGTCCCTGCCATCCCACGGATTGACGCCGCCGTGGGCAGTGCGGCCCTTGAACGTGAATTTGGCGCCAATCAACGCGTAGTTGCCCAGGCCGTAACCCGTCGACAAAGTCGGGGCCACGTGGGTAATGATCGCCGCGTCGACGTCCTTGAAGTAGCCGTCACGCACCAGGTAGGGGCGGCTCATCAGCTGCTCTTCCGCCGGGCCGATGGACAGCACGACGGTGCCGGGAATCCTGAATTGCTCCATCGCTCTTTTCACTGCGTGCGCGGCGCCCACAGCCGATGCCGCCATCAAGTTGTGCCCCTCCATGTGACCCGGCGCGCCCTCGACCAGCGGCTTGCGCGGGATGCTGCCCGGCGTCTGCGACCCTTCCGGCAATGAGTCCATCTCGGTAGCGATCGCGATGACCGGCTTTCCCGATCCCCAGGTCGCCCATACATTGGTTGGCAGCCCGGCGCCACCGACTTCGACTTTGAATCCGATGCCTTCGAGCGTCTGCTTGAGATACCTGGAGCTCTCGTACTCCTGCATTCCCGGCTCGCCGAAGTAGTAAAGCACGTCGCCAACGGTGGCGATCGCTTCCGCGTTGCGCTCGACGGTTTCGATCGCCACGCGTTTGGGATTGCCCGGAGACTCCGCCGTGGCGGGTGCGAGTGCAAACCAGCTGGCAAATAAGACCAGCCCCGCCAGACCGCACAGGCCCCGATTTACCGCACGAGCAATTGTCAATTTCATGAAAAACCCTTCCAGATGGGGGTTCGCCGGAAATGGCCGCTGTCAATGGTCACGGTTCACGAAAGCAGCTTGACGAGAATCTCAGGATTTAGACGCCAGCCGGCAAGTCCCGCCAGGCCGATCATCAATCCGAATACGGTCGGCACCAGCGCCGCCCAGTAGAGCGCCCACAGCTGCGTCAGGGCCGTCACCGCGAGAACGGCGATCGCAATGGCGAGCGCCGCATCGGAGAGGGCGAACTGGTCATCGCGGTAGTTGAGATCGTCGTAGTTCTGCTGATCCTTGAGAGCCTGCAGCCGCAATTCTTCCTTCTTGGCCGCCTGGTCCTTCGCGAGCGCGCGGTACTTCGCGATGGCCGCATCGTAGGCCGCGGCCTGGTTCGCCGGCTGCGAAGCGCGCGCCAGCTCGAGCTGCACCGCGGTTGCTTCTGCAATCTCCTGTCGCAGGTTCCGCGCCTGGTAAAACGCCCAGTGGTCCAGCTTGTCGGCCTGGGCCTGTTGCATGGCCTGGACGATGTTGTCGTCCTTGACCTTCAGATGCCCATGAACGTGGCGAGGATCGCCACCGTTATGGCGACGATGGCATTCAGCCGGCCGCTCGGCGCCTCGGTCGGCGTAACGGCCTTCTCTGCGCCGTCGATTACGTCTTTCGGATCGAGTTCCATGGCTGTCAGATGCGTCTCAGGTACTGCGTCTCAGATACGGCGTTCCAGATAGGGCGTCTCAGATACGGCGTCTGAACAACTGCCGCGCCGCGGCACCGCAGCTGAAACTCTCGAGTGTAGTGTCGAACCGGCACGCTTCATCTGGGACGCTTCATCTGAGACGATTTATCTGAGACGATTTATCTCAGACGCCTCTAGCGCAAGAAATCGCGCACCGACCTGATCGGGGTGCCGTCCTTCATCGTGATCGGCCGCGTCACGCTCATGCTGTAGCCCGCGGTCAGAAGCGCGTTCATGTGCCGCTGGTGCCCCCCGGCGACGAGCACGACGATGTTCTCCGGGGCCTTCACCATCGGCACCATCGCGTCGTCGTCGTTCACGTCGATGAACGGCGGCAGCGGAGACTTGCCCCACCCGCCGCGGTCGCGCAGCTCGCGCACGGGCTTGCGCGCGTGGTCATAGAGGTACTTCTTCACGTCGCTCTTCGACCAGCCGAAATCCGCGAGCCACTTCGCGCTTTCGGCGCTGATGACGAGCCCCTGCTCGCCGCGCAACCCGCTGCGATAAAGGCCGTTGCCGCCCAGCGTGGCCATGGTCGACGCCGCCGAGCCCAGGAACATCTCGGGCGTCTTGCTGACCTGGTCGTTGATGTTGTGCGGCGCTTCGGCGCAGTACACGGTCACGGCGCTCGCCGCCGGCGCGAGCCCGCGCTCGACGTGGAGCGGCTCCCACGGGCTGCCCTCCTCGTCCTCGCCCATGCAGAACGAGTACTTGCCCGGGTGGCCGTGCGTCGCCATATCCGTCACGCCGGGCTTGTTGCCGGCGACATTGATCAGGATGAGGCGCAGCGCGCGTCCCATCGTGGCATTGGCCCGCCAACCCTGTCCGAACACGTTGTGCCTGCAATTGACGTCCAGCTCGCGGCGCAGCGGGCCGTTCACGATCAGCAGATGCGCGCCGGGATGTGTCGTGGTCTGCCTGCCGTAGAGGTTGTACTCCGGCTCGACCATGGCCTCGACCGCGGCGATCAGCACCGGCAGGTACTCGGGCCGGCAGCCGGCCATGACCGCGTTGATCGCGATTTTCTCCACCGTTGCCGCGCCGTTCCGTGGAGGAATGACCGCGACTACTTCGTCGCGCGCGCGGTCGGTGTAGCGCAGCATGGCGCCGACCGCCGCCTGCGTCGGCGGATAAATGGGCAGGCCGTCGGTCCAGCCCTTCTCGTAGTACAGGTCGAAGATCCCGAAGATGCTCTCCAGCGAATCGTCGACGCCGAACTGGCGGGCCGGCGGGGGGTTGGTATCGTCCATCGCGGCAGGGCTATCGCGGACGGCTCAACGCCGCGAGCAATTCCTCGTGAACCTTCCTGACTTTTTCACGCAGCTCGTCCCGGGGACGCGCGGCGATCGGATGCGGAATCACCACGATCGGCAGCGCCGCCATGCCCTGCATGCGGGCGAGGCCGCGCGCATAGCTGTCGAACGCGTGGGTGACGACGGTCGCGGTGGGAATTCCCCGGCGCTCGAGAAACATACTGTCGCGGACACTCCACGACGAGCATGACCCTCAGTCGCCGACGGCGCCCACGACCGCGTCGCAATCCGCAATCAGCTCCAGCAGCTCCGGCGCCGCGCCGCTCACCGACTCCTTGCGGAAGAACCGGAACTCGGCCTTCGGAAAGTCCTTCTGCAGGAGGTTCTTCACTTCGTCGAGCAGCGTGTCGACCAGATCCTTGGTATTGTCGAGCAGGCCCACGACCTTGCCGTCCAGCGTGGGCAGCCGCCGCGCCAGGACGTCCTGCCTGCCGCCTTCCTCGGCGTCGGGCTCGTAGAGCAGTATGGTTTTCGCTTCACCGGGCATGTCCATCTCCTTCGGGTACTGCGGTGCAGATACAGCGGTCCAGATAAGGCGGTTCAGATACTGCGGGGGACAGATACGGCGATTCAGATACTGCGGCAGGATACTGCGTCACAGCACAGGAAGCCGCCTTATCTGCATCGCCTTACCTGAACCGCTCTATCCGTACCGCCTCATCAACTACGGATATTGGCGAGTTCGCGATAGAAATCGATGATCGTCGCGGGGTCGAGCTCCGTCTTTCCCTTGGAGACTTCCGAGGCAAGCGCCTGCACGTAGAGGCTCATCATCGGCAGCGGGCAGTCGAGCTTCGCGCCCAGCCCGAGAATCAGCCGGGAATCCTTGTACGAGGTCTTGAGCGTGCTCGCGGGCTTCAGGAAATTCCGCCGCACCATGCGCTCGCCCTTCTGCTCCATGGCGCGCGAAGCGGCCGCCGACTGCTGCAGCACCTTCAGCATCTGCGCCTGGTCGAGTCCGGCCTTCGCCGCGAGCGTCAGTCCCTCCGCGAGCGCCATGCGGTTCAACGACAGCACCAGGTTCACCACCAGCTTCGTATTGGCGCCGGTGCCGTTGGCGCCCATGTGGAACGCGCCCCGCGAGGCGGCCTGGAAGATCGGCTCGCACTCCTTGTATGCCTGCGGGGAGCCCCCAACCATGAAGATCGCGTCCTTCTCCGCGAACATCTCGCTGGTGCCGCTGATCGTGCCGTCCAGCATCTCGATCCCGCGCTCGCGCAGCCGCGCCGCCATTTCGAGCGACATGTCGGGATCGGGCGTGGAGCAGTCGACCACGATCAGCCCCTTGCGGCCCGTCTCGAGCAATTTCAGGGAATCAATCAGCACGTCGTTGACGATGTGCGAATTGGGCAGCGAGAGCATGATGACGTCTACCGCGGCGGCGATCTGATCGGGCGCTGCCGCCTTTGTCGCTCCCAGCGTCACGAGCGCCTCGACCTTCGCCGGATCGACGTCGTGCACGATCACGGGGAAGCCCGCGGTCACGAGATGTCTCGCGAGCGAGCTGCCCATGAGGCCCACGCCGATTACGGCGATGCGCTGCATCCTTGCTCCAACTGCGGGCCGGGTACTGCGGTTCGGGTACTGCGAGGCGGATACTGCGGGGTGGGTACGGCGGTACAGTTACTGCGATTCGATACTGCGGCTTTGGCACCGCGTTATCTGCACCGCCTCATCTGTACCGCCTTACCTGCACCGCTTCATCTGCACCGCTGTTGGCCCTACTTGGCCATCGCCGCTTCCGCCTGCTTCACCGGCATGTGCTTGAGCAAAAACGCCGCGATCGGATCGAACGAAGCGGCGGTCTGGCGAGCGGCGTTATCGATGTAAAGCAACTCGATCGCGCCGCCGGCTTTGCGGTAGTTCGCGGCGAAGCGCTCCGGCTCGTTGAGAGGCACGGGCGACTCGGGATCCCGGTAGTCGTGGACCTGGTCGGGCCGGCCCTGGACCCACAGCGCGGGCGGCATCGGCACCTTCTCTCCGCGCTCCAGCATGAGCACCGGGTTGCCGTCGGTCATGTTCTCGTCGTTCTTCCAGAAGGAGCTCTGGCGCTCCGGGATATCGCCCACCCAGGTTTCACCGGCGGCGCGCCCGCGCACGGCGTTGCGGAAGCGGGACAGCGGATTGATGACGGGCCACGACATCGCGACGCAGCGCACCGTCGCATCGACGGCAGGCGAGCCGGCGGGCAGGGCGGCGGTCGTGTAGCGCGGATCGTTCGGCCGCATAGCGGCAAGCATGGCGAGGTGCGCGCCGCTCGAGGCGCCCGAAATGCCGACGAGATCGGCACGCGTGTTCAGTTGCGCGGCGCGTGCCTTCACCCAGCGAATCGCGTAGTTGATGTCCACCAGCGCGGTCGGGTAACCGTGGTTCCCGTCCCGGAAGTCCAGCCCCACGACCAGCAGTCCGGCTTTCGCCAGCGCTTCATCCCGGGCCTTGCACTCCTCCAGGCTGCCCTTGCCCCAGGCGCCGCCGTGCAAATCGACGACCGCCGGGAACGGTCCAGCGCCCTTCGGTTTGTACAACCGCAGCTTGAGTCCCAGGTCTCCATGGCGCAGGTACTCGAGGTCTTCCGTGGTGTATTCGTAGGCAGGCATGGCGGTGGCTCCTCCGGTGGGTGGGATTGTCATTTTAGTGCTAAAAAGGGCGTCTCAGATACCGCGTCCCGGATGCCGGTCTCAGATAGGGCGTCCATATTGCGGTTTCCCAACCTTGGAGGAGAACCGTGCAACAGCTCACCAGCAACCTTTTCGTCGAGACCGGAATCCGCGGCTGCAATCACGGATTCGTGACCACCTCGGACGGCATCGTGATGATCGACAGCCCGCACAAGCCCAGCGACGCGCTGAAGCTCAAGGCGGAAATCGCCCGGCGCGGCGGGCGGCTCCGCTACATCATCAATACCGAGCCGCACGGCGACCACTGGACGGGGAACGCGTTTTTCGACGTGCCGGTCATCGCGCACGAGGGCGTGCGCACCCGCATCCTGGAGACGAATCTGGAGGAACACGTCGCCCGCGTCGCGACTTTCGGGCCGGAGGAGCCGAAGCTGCTGGAAGGCTACCGTCCCAATGCGCCGGTGATCACGTTCACGAACGGCATGACGCTGCACGTGGGCAATCACACCTTCGAATTGATCCACATGCCGGGTCACACGGCGTACCAGGCGGCCATCTGTATCAAGGAGGAAGGCGCGGTCTTTACCAGCGACAACATCTTCCACAAGTGTCACACCTGGCTGCAGGAGGCCAATCCCGACGAGTGGCTCACGGCGCTCGATTCGCTGCGCGGCCTCAAGGAAGAGGTATTCGTGCCCGGCCATGGGCCGGTGTGCGGCAAGAGCTACCTCGACGAGCAGGGCTCGTTCATCAAGGAGTGGAAGACCTACGTCCAGAAAGCGGTGGACCGCGGCATGAGCAAGGCCGAGGCCGTTGAAAAGCTCACCGACCTGACCGACCGCTATCCCATGGACATCGGGCAGGACGGCATGGCGCCGAGCGTGATGAAGCGCAACGTCTCGAATCTATACGAGTACCTGACCAAGACGGGCACGTGGGCGCCTGCTCGCTAACTGCGGCTCAGGTGAAGCGGGCCAGATGAGGCGGCTCAGATAGAGCGGTTCAGATGAAGCGGCCCGGCTGGGCACTTGCGCCGCCGTATCTGT
>Ga0207428_10002378_pt1 | contig 18783 bp, 20 predicted proteins | sample RhiMethybrSRZTD1_FD_187600 | JGI IMG/M metagenome (GOLD analysis project Ga0207428, IMG submission 187600) | Populus rhizosphere microbial communities from Tennessee, USA - Rhizosphere MetaG P. TD hybrid SRZTD1 (SPAdes) (version 3) | ecosystem: Host-associated > Plants > Roots > Rhizosphere >...
CGGTCGTCTTGCAGACCTCCATCACGTACGGGCAGCGCGGGTGGAAACGGCAACCGCTCGGCGGGCGCAGCAGCGACGGCGGCTGGCCCGGGATCTGCGTGAGCCGCTCGACGTCGGTCTCGAGGCGCGGCAGCGAGCCCATCAGACCCCAGGTGTAGGGATGCTGGGGCCGGTGGAAGAGGTCGTGCACCTCCGCCTGCTCGACGACCTTCGCGGCGTACATCACCTCGACGTCGTCCGCGATCTCGGCGATCACGCCGAGGTCGTGGGTGATCATGATGATCGCGCTGCCGAAGTCCTCCTGCAGGCGCTTCATCAGCGTGAGGATCTGCGCCTGCGTCGTCACGTCGAGCGCCGTCGTCGGCTCGTCCGCGATCAGCAGGTCGGGGTCGTTGATCAGCGCCATCGCGATCATCACGCGCTGGCGCATGCCGCCCGAGAACTGGTGCGGATAGTCGTCGATGCGCTGCTCGGCGCGCGGGATGCCGACGGCCTTGAGCAGCTCGAGCGAGCGGGCGCGGGCGGACTTCTTCGTCACGTCGCGGTGGAGCAGGATCGCCTCCTCGAGCTGCCTCCCGATGGTGTGGACCGGGTTCAGAGAGGTCATCGGGTCCTGGAAGATCATCGAGATCTCGCTGCCACGGATCTGCCGCAGCGCGCTCGCCTTCATCGTCAACAGGTCCTGGCCCTTCCACAGCGCCTCGCCGCTCGTGATCGTGTTCTTCTTCGGGTTGAGCCCCATGATCGTCAGGCAGGTGACGCTCTTGCCGCAGCCCGACTCGCCGACGATGCCCAGCGTCTGACCCTTCTCCACGCTGAAGGAGACGCCGTCGACGGCCTTGACGATGCCGTCTTCGGTCCGGAAGGACGTACGGAGGTCCTTGACGTCGAGAAGAGCCACGGGTGTTCCTAGGTTAGCCGGATACGCGGGTCGATCCAGGCGTACAACAGGTCCACGACCAGGTTGAAGATGATGATCGCCACCGTCGCGAACACAATCACGCCCTGCACGATCGCAAGATCCTGGTTACTGATCCCGATCACCGCCGTCTGCCCGAGGCCGGGAAGGTTGAACACGGTCTCGGTGAAGATGGCGCCGCCGAGGCCGATGCCGATGTCCATCCCGAGCATCGTCACCACGGGCAGGAGCGCGTTGCGGAGGGTGTGGGAGAAGAGCACCTGGCGCTCGGGCGCGCCCTTGGCGCGCGCGGTGCGCACGAAGTCCTCGTTCATCGTCTCCATGACGTTGGCGCGGATCATCCGGACGTAGAGCGCGGCGAACAGCAGCGCGAACGTGCACCACGGCAAAATCATGTGGTAGAACCACTGCCAGGGCCCACCGGCCTGCCCCGTGTCGCTAGCAGCGCCGAAGAAGTTCGCGTAGCCCGCGATGGGCGTCCACCCCAGCTTGACGCCGAACGTGTACTCCAGGATCAACCCGATCCAGACCGGGTGCGCGGACACGCCGATCAGGACGAACACCATCGCGAATCGGTCGACTAACGAGCGCGGCTTGAGCGCGGAGAAGATCCCGATCGAGAGACCGAGGATCATCCAGAGGACAGCGCCGCCGAACACGAGCGACGCGGTCACGGGAGCGGCCTCCTTGATCCGCTGATTCACGCTCTGGCTCGTCGCGAACGACGTGCCGAGATCCTGGTGCAGGACGAGCTGCTTCATGAACTTGAAGTACTGGACGGGCATCGGCTGGTCGAGCCCCAGCTTCGCGGTGGCCCTGACGAGGCATTCGCGCTTCGCCTGCTCACCACCACAGACGGCGCGGGCTGGGTTGTTCGGGCCGACGTAGAAGATCACGAACGTGATGAACGTGATCACGACGAAGAGCAGGCACGCCCACAGAATTCGTCTGATCAGGTATCGGAACACGCGCTCTCCCTGGAAATCTCTTTGTTTGGTGGCTTCGGCGTCTTGGTGTTGGGATGGATCCTAACGGTGAAAGACGTGAGGCGCCGGACAGTGCCGGCGCCTCACGTTGTGGTGCTGGTGGTTCTCTGGTGCCTCCTACTTCAGGGCCATCGCCGGGATGCTGAAGTCCTGGTAGATCCCCTGGTAGACGAGGCTCTTCGCGTTGACACGGTTCGAGAAGAGGTACCGGTTGTTGTACGTCCGCTCGATGGCCATCGGAGCCGCCTGGTTCATGATGTCCAGGTCGAGCTGGCCGTAGACCTTGAGGCGATTCGGGCCGACGAGCCGAGCCGCCGACTCCATCTTCCTATTCCACTTCGGTGAGTTGAAGTAGGAGTAGTTGACGTTGTTCTCCGCCTGGATGGACTTGCCATACAGGAGGACGTTGATCCAGTCGTACGGGTCCGGGTAGTCCGAGCACCAGCCCATCGACGTACCCATGTCGAGGTCGGTGTTGCGGTGACCCATCGCGTCGTAGATGTCCGCACCCGAGAACGGCTTCATGTTGATGTTGCTCGCCTTGAAGCCGAGGCGGATGAGGTCACGCCGGACGATCTGGGCCTGAGCCGGGTTGATCGTGCCGGACGACCGGTAGCCAAGGTTGATCTTGCCGGTCTTGAAGTGGCCCTTGGCCAGCTTCTTCGCCTTGGCGAGGTTCTGCTTGTAGATCTGGACGTTCTTCCAACCGGGGACACCCGGGTTGAAGATGTGCGTCCACGTGTTGCCGGCGTACGGGCCGGCCTGGCTCACGAACGACTTGCGATCGATCGCGAAGTTGATCGCCTGCCGCAGCGCGGTGTTGCCCTTGAAGAGCGACCGCGACGTGTTGAACGGCAGGTAGCCGGTGCAGTTCTGCGACTTCGACCAGAAGCGGGTCTTGTTGACGCCGTACTTCTTGGCGATGCCCTGCACCTCGGCCGCCGGCATGGCCGGGTCCTCGTCGATCTGGTTCGCGACCGTCTGGTTGAACAGCGTCTGCTCGTTCAGGTTCCACTGGACGTCGAGCCCGGCGAGGTTCCGCGGGCGGGTCCGTCCGGGGCCCTTCTTCCAGAACGGGTTCTGCCGGATCTGGGTCAGCCGGTCCGGGTCGTTCCGCGTCATGTAGTACGGCCCGGCAGACGGCATGTTGGTCTTGTTGACGTTCACGACTTCCTTCGTGAGCGGAACCTTGAAGGAGGTCGCCTGGAAGAACGGCATCGTGATCTTCGCCATGAACGTCCCGTCGGCCTTCGACAGGCGGACGGTCAGCTTGTTGCCCTTGGCGGTGACGCCGCTGACGCTGGTCGCGGCACCGTCGTTGACCTTCTTGGCGCCGATGATGTTAGTGCCGTTCGGGTCGGTGATGAACGGCGCGCCCGGAGACGCCAGCTGCTTGTTCGCAACCCGGTCGATCGCGCGCTTGAAGTTCCGCGCGGTGACCTTCGTGCCGTCGCTGAACTTCCAGCCGGGGCGGATCGTGAAGGTGTACACCTTGCCGTTCTTCGACACGGTGAACTTCGAGGCAACCTCGGGGATGAGCTTGGTGCCCGAGGGCCCCGCCTTGTCGGGATAGTTGTACAGCTTCGCTGCGGTCGCGTACTCCAGCCACCACGCGGTGGTGACGTAGCCGAGCTGCTGGTCGATCTGGACGGAGGCGCCGGTGACGCCATACCGCCAGATGCCGCCCTTCTTGAACGCGTGGGTGCTACCCGAACTCGCGCTCGCAAAGCTCGCTGCGACCAGAAGGCTTGCTCCGGCCGCAAGCATCGCGACCGCGAGCCATACCCTTCTGTGCATGTCTCTCCTTTCCGTGAGTTCGAGCCGGTGCACTGCACCGACCCGGAACGGGCGCCTGCCCCGTTCACCGCACTAAGACGGCAAAGTTAAGAGTTGGTTAGTAGCTTCTTGAGCTCGCGTTAGTGGTGCGAGGAACGCGGGTCGAACGCGTCCCGGGCACCGTCGCCGAGGAGGTTGAAGGCGAGAGTCGTCAGCAGCACCGCGAGGCCCGGCCAGACCATCAGCAGCGGTCGGGTCGTGTAGTACTCGGGCGCAGACGCGAGCAGGTTTCCCCAGCTCGCCGTAGGCAGCTTGATCCCGAGGCCCAGGAACGAAAGGCCGGCTTCGAAAAGCACGTAGCTCGCGACGATCAGGGTCGAGTAGACGATCATCGGCGCGATCAAATGTGGGAGGACGTGCGAGCGGATGATGCGCATGTCGCTCGCGCCGATCATCCGCGCCGCCTCGATGTACTCCTTCTCCCTGATCGAGAGCACCTGGGCGCGCATGATCCTGGCCGGGTAGAACCAGCCGAAGATGGTGAAGATCAGGACGAGCGTGAACACCCCCTTCGGGAAGAGCCCTCCGAAGGTGATCGCATCGAGCTGCGGGCCGATCGTCGCGGCGAGCGCGACGATGAAGAGCAGCAGCGGGAAGGCCATCGTCACCTCGGTGATACGCGAGATGGTGGTGTCGATCCAGCCGCGGAAGTACCCGGCGATCGAGCCGAGGAGGACCCCGATGATCATCACCCCGAACGTGGACAGGAGCGCCACCTCGAGCGACACCCGCGCTCCGTAGAGGAGCCGCAGGAACTCGTCTTGGCCGAGGCGGTTCGCGCCGCCGAGGACGAGGATGTCGGTCTTGTTGGTGTAGTAGTTGTCGATGTGCGTCCACGGGTCCGCCGGCAGCAGGCTGACGCTGTCGACCGCGGCGGTGCCCGTGAAGATGTCGTCCGGGCCGTGGCCGATGTAGTGCTTCGCGATTGGCGCGCCGCCGAAGGCGACCGCGATCAGGAAGATGATGAAGATGCCGCTCGCGATCGCGATCTTGTCGCGGCGGAAGCGGCGCCAGACGAGCTCCCAGTAGCCCCGGGCCTTTACCTCTTCGGCCTCGCCGAGGTCCGAGCCGCTCTCGACGCCGATGGCCGCGCCGAGGCCGGCGCCGGCGTTGACGAGAACTTCATCTTGCTTCTGAGCCATGTGTAAGGGAGCCGTTAAGGCTGTCTGGACTATAGACGAGCGGGAGCCGCAGGAGTTGGTAGGAGCCGTTACCCCGTCAGTGCGTCGGCGCCCGCGACCACCTCGAGGATCTCCTGCGTCAGCACGGGGGAAACCGGGTTTCCCCCGTGAGCCCCCTCCTCATGCACGCCGCGGCTGCGCCGCCATGTCGGCGCAGCCGCGGAGAACCGGGAGGTTCTGCAGTTCCACCGCTGCATTCGAGCGTTCGTACCGATCCACGACGCTGTCAGCGTTAAGCGGTCAGGGCGTCGGCGCCCGCGACCACCTCGAGGATCTCCTGCGTGATCTCCGCCTGGCGGGCGCGGTTCATGTCAAGGGTGAGGCTCGAGATCAGGTCGCCCGCGTTGCTGGAGGCGTTGCGCATCGCCGTCATGCGGGCCCCCTGTTCAGAGGCGGCGGATTCGAGCAGCGCGCGGTAGAGCTCGGTCTCGATGTAGACCGGGAGCAAGCGCGCGAGGATCTCCTCCGGTTCCGGCTCGTAGATGAAGTCGCCAAGCAGCGCCGCCTCTCGAGCCTCGTCCTCGCCGCTCTCGAGCAGCTGCTCCGGGATGGGAAGCACGTCCTGCTCAACGACCTTTTGGGTCAGCGCGGAAACGAAGCGGTTGTAGACGAGCAGGACCCGGTCGACTTCCCCGGTCTCGTAGAGCTCGGTGATGCGGTGCGCGATCACCTGGGCGTCGTGGTACGAGGGTCGATCGCTGAAGCCGATCCACGCCTCGTCGATTTCGTAGCCGCGGAAGGTCAGGGTCGAGCGCCCTTTGCGGCCGGAGACGAGCCAGCGAACCTCGACTCCCTCGGAGCGCAGGCGCCGGTCGAGCGCGAAGGCGTGCCGCAGGACCTGGGCATTGAAGGCGCCGGCCAGTCCGCGGTCGCCGGTGATCGGGACGATCGCCGCCCGCTTCACGTCGCGCCGCTGGAGCAGTGTCAGCCCCTGGAGGGAGGTGCTTGCCCTGGCGGTGCCGATCATCAGCTCCATCATGCGGTCGGCGTATGGGCGCATCGCCTCGATCCGGCCCTGAGCCCGCCGAAGCCGGGCGGAGGCGACGAGCTCGAACGCCTTCGTGATCTTCTGCGTGTTGCGGATCGAGCGGATCCGCCGCTTGAGGTCCTGGACCGTCGCCATGACTAGCGGCTACTCCGCGACCAGGCTGACCTGGGTGTGTGCCCACACGGTGTGTTAGACGGCCGCGCCGGCAAAGCCGGCCCGGCCTTCATGGTCGGCGTCGCAAGCGAGCGCCTCATGCAGCCTGCGGCTCCTCGGAGGTCTTGAACGACTTCGCGAAGCGCTGGAGCTCGGCGTCGAGCTTCTCGCCCAGCTCGTCGGATAGCTCCTTCGACTCGCGGATCTCGGCGAGGATCGACTCCTCTGCCTTCAGGTGGTCGCGCAGCTCCTGCAGGTAGCGCGGCACGTCCTCGACGGGGATCGGGTCGAGGTTCCCGTTGACGCCGGCGAAGACCGCTGCGACCTGCTCCTCGACGGGCCACGGGTCGTACTGCGGCTGGTTGAGCAGCGCGACGAGGCGCTCGCCACGGCCGAGGATCTGCTGCGTCGCCTGGTCGAGCTCCGAGCCGAACTGCGCGAAGGCCTCGAGCTCGCGGTACTGCGAGAGGTCGAGCTTCAGGCCGCCGGCGACCTTGTTCATCGCCTTGATCCGGGCCGCGCCGCCGACGCGCGAGACCGAGATGCCGACGTTGATCGCCGGGCGGACGCCCGAGAAGAAGAGCTCGGACTCGAGGAAGATCTGGCCGTCGGTGATCGAGATGACGTTCGTCGGAATGTAGGCCGACACGTCGCCGGCCTGCGTCTCGACGACCGGCAGGGCCGTCAGTGACCCACCGCCGAGCTCGTCGGACAGCTTGCACGCGCGCTCGAGCAGCCGCGAGTGAAGGTAGAAGACGTCGCCCGGGTAGGCCTCACGGCCCGGCGGGCGGCGCAGCAGCAGCGACATCTGGCGGTACGCGTCGGCGTGCTTCGAGAGATCGTCGTACATGACGAGCGCGTGCTTGCCCTCGAACATGAAGTACTCGCCCATGGCGCAGCCCGCGTACGGCGCCATCCACTTGATCGGCGCGGCCTCCGAAGCGGCAGCGTGGACGATGATCGTGTAGTCCATCGCCCCCTCGTCCTTGAGCTTCTCGTGCACCTGAGCGACGGTCGAGGCCTTCTGGCCGATCGCGACGTAGACGCAGATCAGGTCCTGGCCGCGCTGGTTGAGGATCGTGTCGACGAGGATCGCGGTCTTGCCCGTCGTGCGGTCGCCGATGATCAGCTCGCGCTGGCCGCGGCCGATCGGGATCATCGAGTCGATTGCCTTGATGCCGGTCTGGACCGGCTCCTTCACCGGCTGGCGCTCGATCACGCCCGGCGCCTTGAACTCCAGCGGCCGTCGCTCGGCGGCGTTGATCGGGCCCTGCCCGTCGAGCGGGTTGCCGAGGGCGTCGACGATGCGGCCGATCAACTCGGGACCGACCGGCACGCTCGCGACCGCACCGGTGCGCTTGACGGGCTCGCCCTCCTTGACGTGCTCCCACTCGCCGAACAGCGCGGTGCCGACGTTGTCCTCTTCGAGGTTGAACGCGAGGCCGGTGACGCCGTGCTCGAACTCGAGCATCTCCGACGCAAGGGCGTTCTCGAGGCCGTAGACGCGGGCGATACCGTCGCCGACCTCGAGCACGGAGCCAACCTCCGCGAGATCGCTCTCGACGTCGTACTCCTCGATCCGCTGCTTGAGGATGGAGGTGATCTCTTCGGGGCGAAGCTTCATGAATCTCCTCTCTGGGACCTAGGCCGTGGCGAGCCGCCGGCGCAGCCGCTCCAGGCGGCCGCGCACGCTCGCGTCGAGTCGGTGGGAACCAACCTGCAGGACGATGCCGCCGATTAGGTCGGGATCGACGCGCCGCGTCGTCTCGACCTTGCGACCGGAGGCTCGCTCGATTTGCCCGAGCAGCTTCGCCGCCTCCTCGTCGGACAGCTCGACCGCAGTCGTGAGCTCGGCGTGGACGATGCCCTCGTGCTCTGCCACCAGGCGCTCGAACTCGCGCGCGATCTCCCCGAGCTGCGCGGTACGGCCCTTGTCCGCGAGCAGGAGCAGGAAGTTGCGGAGCAGCTCGTCAGCGTCGCCTAGAACGTCTTCGAGGGCCGCCGTTCGCGCGCGCGGATCGAGCTGCGGGTTTCGCAGCAGCTCGCGCAACTCGGGGACCTCCGCCTCGGCGTCGACGACCTCGCGGAGCTGCGCACGGACCACGTCGAGCCTGCCCTTCTCCTGCGCCGCTTCGAATAACGCATTCGCGTAGACGCGGTCGACAACGCTCACGTGTCGTTGCGCTCCAGGACGGAGAAGTCGAGCTCGCCGACGGCTTCCTCGATCAGGCGCTTGTGGTCGGCGTCGTCGAGGGACTTCCTGGTGACCTTCGTCGCCGCCAGCATGCTCAGGTCGACGACCTCGAGCCGGATCTGCTCGAGCGCCCGGCGCGTTTCGGCCTCGATCTGCTTGCGAGTGTCCTCGAGCCGCCGCTGGCGATCCTCCTCGAGCTCCTCGCGCATCCGCCGCTCGTTGGCGTCTGCGACATGGCGCGCCTCGCTGAGGATCTCCTCCGCGTCGGTCTGGGCGCGGCCGATCAGCGCGCGGTGCTCCTCGAGCAGGCGCCGCGCCTCCTCCCGCGCACGGTCGGCCTCGTCCAGCGACGCCCGGATCCGCTCGCGCCGCTCGTCGATCCCCTTCTGGATCGGGCCGAACGCGTAGCGCTTCAGCACGAAGAGCGTGATCAGGAAGCAGACGATCGTCCAGATCATCAGCCCCGGCGTGACCTGGATCAGTGGGTTCGCGGCGACGGGCATCGGGCTAGACGAGGACGAAGGCGAGGATCGAGCCGAGCAGGCCGTAGAACACGACGGCCTCGGTGAGCGCGAAGCCGAGCCACTGGATGCCGGTGAGCTCGCCGCGGAGCTCGGGCTGCCGGGCGACCGACTGGATCATCGACGAGAAGATCAGGCCGATGCCGACTCCGGCGCCGGCCGCGCCGAGCCCGACGCCGAGCGCGAGCCCGATCGCCTTCCCGGCTTTCGTGACGTCGCCGCTCGTCGCGGCGAGAACGGTTCCAAGCACGTGAAGAACCTCCTTAGTGCTGCGGCTCGATCGCCGAGCCGATGTAGATGGCTGACAGGGCGGCGAAGATGAACGCCTGGATGCCCACGACGATGATCACCTCGAAGAGGTAGAAGACCGTTGCGACCGGCAGGACGAGCGGGGCCAGGTAGATGCTCTCGAGAATGAACATCAGCCCGATGAACGTGAGGATCAGGATGTGCCCGGCGAGCATGTTGGCGAAGAGTCGGACGCTCAGCGAGAGCAGACGCATGAACTGGCCGATGACCTCGAGGGGAACGATGAGCGCGAGCAGCGGCTTCGGCGCTTCCGGGATCCAACTCTTGAAGTAGCGCACGGGCCCGTTCCAGCGGACGCCTTCGACGTGCGTGAACACGAACGTCAGGATCGCGAGCGCGAGCGTCACGGACAGCGACGAGGTGGCGGCGTAGATCCCCCACACGGGGAAGCCATGCCAGGTTTCGCCGGTGAGCGGGAGCGGGATGAACCCGATCAGGTTCACGACGAAGATGAACAGCAACAGGGTGGCGACGTACGGGAACCAGCGCCCGATTGCCTTGGCCGGCAGGCCCTGCTCCGCGATCTGCACCTGCGCGATCTCGTAGATCGTCTCGCCAACGGTTTGCCGCCGGTTCAGCGTCTTGCCTCGCATGAGGCCGAGTCCGAGCAGGATCGTCAGAGCCGCGCCGAGCATCAGATAGACCACGGCCTTGGTGATCGACAGGTCGAGCGGCCCGAGATGGATCGAGACCCATTCGTGCTGCTCGAACTCGGTCGTCGGGTCGAACTCGCCGCGCGCGAAGGCCTGCGTGGGGAGCGCCAACGCGAAGACCGAGGCCGCCAGCAGCGCCCGCCTCATGTCCGCGGCTCCTGGCCGTAATAGCCCAGCAGCGAAAGCGCGAGTTCGGCGGTATAGGCGGCCCCATAGGTGAGCGCGGCGGCGAGCCCCGCGTCACTGTCGGACGCGGCGAGGGCGAGCAGCACCGCAAGCACGGCGAGCAGCCGGAACATCATCCCGAAGGCCAGGGCGCCCGACGCGGCGACGTTGTCGGGTGACGGCTTCACGCGCGCGAACAGCAGCCCGAGCGCCTGCACGCCGACCCAGAGCACGGCGGCAACCGCCCAGCCCGTGAGCGGCCAGCCGGCGACGATGAAGAGCGGCAGCGCAAGCGCGATCACGACGGCACCCGCGAGAGGCCCGAGCAGGCGGTGCTGCGGAATCGGCCGCGGCGCTCCGAGGATGCCGACGCGGGTCAAAAGGCGTTCCGGTAGCGCTTGTAGACGGCGAACACGCCGGCGGGAATACCGACAAACGCGCCGCCGAGGATGCCGAGGCTGACCGAGCCCGCTGCCCAGCCGACGAGCGCGCCCGCGCCGACGCAGCCGGCGGTCACGCCCCCGAGCAGTGCGCCGGCTCCGGCCGGCTCGAACGTCGAACGGGGACTGGGCTCCATGCGCGGCGAGCATACCAAACCTTGTGACACCGGAAATCGGCTCAGAAGCCGAATTTCCGGCAACTTTGTTATTAGGATCGGGAGGCGTGCGCGTCGTGCTGATCCACGGGAGCGGCGGCAACGCCCAGACGGCGTGGGCGGCCGTGCGGCCGCTCGCGGAGCGGTTCACGCTGGTGGCGCCGAACCGCGGCGGCTACCCGCCGAACTCGCCGCTCGAGCGCATCGATTTCGCGGTGCAGGCGGCCGAGCTGGCGCCGCTGCTCGAGGACGGCGCGCATCTGGTGGGCCATTCCTACGGCGGGGTGATCGCGCTCCTGATCGCCGCGGCCCACCCCGAGCGCGTGCGCTCGCTCGTGGTGAGCGAGCCGCCGGCCTTCGCGCTGGCCAGGCGGAATCCGGAGGTCGATTCGCTGGTCGAGCGGCTGGACGCGCACTTCGCCCGCGGTCCGCGCGACCCGCGCGCCTTCGCGGAGGGCTTCCTCGCGCTGGTCGGCACGACGGCGCAGCTTCCGGATCCGCTCCCGCCCGCGGCCGAGCAGAGCATGCGCGCGACGATGGCCGAGCGGATGCCCTGGGAGGCCGAGATCCCGCTCGACGAGCTCGCGGCGGCCGGCTTCCCGAAGCTCGTCATCTCCGGCGCGCACCACCCGGCCTTCGACGCGGTCTGCGACGTGCTCGAGGAGCGACTCCCGGCGCGTCGCGAGGTGCTGCCCGGCGCCGGCCACGGAATCCCGCGCGCTCCCGGCTACCTCGAGCTGCTCACGGGCTTCCTCCACGATTCGGGCTAGACCGAACGATCGTTGACGTAGCGTGCGGGCATGAGCTCCGAGCCCGACCTCGCCGCGGCCGCAGCGCTCGTCGCCGAGCCGGCCCGGGCCGAGCTGGTGCTCGCCGTCGTCGCCGACGGGCCGCTGACGGCCAGCGAGCTGGCGGCCCGCGCGGGCATCGCCCGCTCGACCGCGAGCGGACACCTAAGCCGTCTGGTGGAGGGCGGGTTCCTCGTGGTGGTGGCCCGAGGCCGAAACCGCTACTACGAGCTGGCCGGAGCCGACGTGGCCGAGGCGGTCGAGGCGCTCTCGCGCGTCGCTCCCCAGCGGCCGGCGCGCTCGCTTCGGGAGGCAACCCGCAACGACCTCCTGCGGGAAGCGCGCACCTGCTACGACCACCTCGCGGGCCGCCTCGGGGTCGCCTTCGCCGCCGCCCTGGAGCGCCGCGGTGTGGTCGAGCGCACGAACGGCGACTACGCGCTGGGCCGGCACGCCGCGGAGGAGCTGGCGCCGCTCGGGATCGACCTCGAGCCGCTGTCGGCACAGCGCCGTCCGCTCGTCCGCGGCTGCCTCGACTGGAGCGAGCGGGAGCTCCACGTCGCCGGCGCGCTGGGCGCGGCCTTGACGGCGCGGCTGTTCGAGCTCGAGTGCATCGCCCGCCGAGACACCACCCGGTCGGTCGCCGTCACCGACCGGGGCAGCGAGGTCTTCGCCGAGCTGGGGCTCGACGTCTAGCGCCCGCGGAGCGCGGTGATGTTGACCTCCCACATCTCGGGCCCCGCCCAGTCGCGGAACTCAGTGGCAAGCTCCGGCTCGGGATCGCCTCCGCGGACCGCCTGGTCGAGTGCGAGCTGGTAGTCGCGGAGCGGCGGCAGGACGTCGCGGCCGCAGACCGGGCCGTGCCCGGGGACGCAGGTGTCCCAGTCGAGCTCGAGCATCCGGTCGAGGATCTCGGCCCAGCTCCGCGGGTCGCCGTGGCCGCTCCAGGGCTGCATCGCCACCACGACGAGGTCGCCCGCGACGAGCACGCCCGCCTCGGGCACGAGCAGAAAGGCGTCGCTCTCGGTATGCCCGCCGCCATACGTAAGCGCCTTGGCGCGCCCGAAGTCGCGTTCCTCCTCGAACGTCTCGTCTGGAAGCCGGTGCCTGACTGTCCGGAGCTCGGGCGCCTCCCGCTCCAGCACGGCGGCGCCCTCTTCGTCCCCGGCTGCACGCAGCCGCCCGACCTCCGCAGGCAGCTCCTCCTCGAGCGCGTCCATCCGGGACCGCAGCCGCTCGGCGCCGATCGTCGTGATCAGCTCACGCGTGCGCTCGGTGGAGACGATCGTCGCGTGCGCGAACTGCTCGTTGCCGAGCACGTGGTCTGCGTGCCAGTGCGTGTTGAACACGAGCGAGGCAGGACGGCCGGTCGCCTCTTCCGCTGCCTGACGGAGCTCACGCGCAGCGGCATACGAGATGTGCGTGTCGACGACGAGCGTCTCGTCGCCGAGGTCGACGATCGCCGCGTTGCCGACCGCCAACCGGTCGGGCTTCGCGATCGCGGCGTGGACGCCGCCGCCGGCGTCGACGAGGTCGGCGTGGGTCACGCGGTGCGGCGGGCGGCGGCTTCGCGCGCCTCCTGCTCGCGGCGCCGGATGCGCGGATTCGCGAGCTTCACGATCTCGAGCAGGTAGACCATGTAGATCGACGCGGCGAGTGCCGCGGCGCCGATCAGCGCCACCGCGACGGTCGGCCCGGTGTGCCAGTCACCCTGCGCGTGCGGATGGATGAAGCGCGTCGCGAGCGCCGCCCCTGCGAGGATCGCGCACCAGCCCCACATCGTCACCGCCGCGCGTCGCTGCGAGAAACCGATGTTCAGGAAGCGGTGGTGCAGGTGGTAGCGGTCGGCCTGGTGCAGCGGTTCGCCGTACTTGAGCCGCTTCGCGACCACGAACGACGTGTCCAGGATGGGCACGGCCAGGACGAGTAGCGGGAAGAGCAGCGTCGCCACGGCTGCGGTTTTCAGGAGGCCCTGGATCGCCAGTGCGCCGAGCGTGAAGCCGAGCAGCATCGCGCCGGAGTCGCCCATGAAGATCCGCGCCGGGTAGAAGTTGTGGCGGAGGAAGCCGAGGCAGGCGCCGAGCACGATCGCCGCGAGGATCGCCGGCTCGGGTCGCCCGAGCGACAGCGCGATCAGGCAGAAGGTGCCGCCCGAGATCGCGCAGACCCCTGCGGCGAGCCCGTCGAGCCCGTCGAGGAAGTTGACCATGTTCATGATCGCGACGATCCACAGGATCGTCAGCGGGATCCCGACCCACTCGGGCAGAGCGTGCACGCCGATGACCGGGAACGTGAAGCGGTGCACCCAGATCCCGAACCCCGTCGGGATCGCGGCCGCCGCGATCTGGCCGCCGAGCTTCTCCCACCAGACGAGCCCGCGGAAGTCGTCGATCGCGCCGATCGTGGTCGCGACTGCCATCCCGAGCAGCAGGCCCTTCGTCTCGCCTCCGAGCGGCAGGAAGGCGAGCGCCGGGACGAAGATCCCGAAGAAGAGCGCGAGACCGCCGAGCCGCGGCACGGTGCTGCGGTTGACGCGCCGGCCGCCCGGCTCGTCGACGACTCCGAGGAGCCGCGCCATGCCGCCGACCGCAGGCGTCAGGAGGACGACGATCGCGGCGGCGAGGACCGCCCCCCAGACGACTTCGAGGTGGTCGGTCAGCGTCTGCCAGACCATCGGGCTACTTGGTGCCGTAGAGGCGGTCGCCGGCGTCGCCGAGCCCCGGCAGGATGTAGCCGCGCTCGTTCAGCTCGCGGTCGATCGCTGCGGTGACGATGCGCACGTCCGGATGTTCGCTCTGCATGTGGTCGATCCCTTCGGGGGCCGCGACCAGGCACACGAGCGTGACCGAGCGCGCGCCGGCCTGCTTCACGGCGGTCACCGCGGCAGCGCTCGACCGCCCCGTCGCGAGCATCGGATCGAGCACGATCGCGTCGCGCTCGCCGTCGCCGAGCTCGGGCAGCTTCACGTAGTACTCGACCGGTTGCAGGGTCTCCTCGTCGCGGTAGAGGCCGATGAAGCCGACCCGCGCGCTCGAGACGAGCGAGAGCACGCCGTCGAGCATTCCGAGGCCGGCGCGCAGCACCGGGCAGACCGCGACCTTCTTGCCTGCGATCCGACGCACCTCCATCCGCTCGAGCGGCGTCTCGATCTCGTCCGGCTCGGTCGGGAAGTCCTTCGTCGCCTCGTAGGTGAGCAGCAGCGTCAGCTCGTTCGCGAGCTTGCGGAAGTGGACGGTCGGCGTGTCCTTGTCGCGCAGGTACGACAGCTTGTGCTGCACGAGCGGGTGCGTCACGACCGTGACGCCCGTGGCCGTCTCGATGCTCACGCGACGTAGGTCGTGAAACCGCGGAAGCCCGGGTAGAGCGGCCGCTGCTCGCAGAGCTTCTCGCTGCGCGCCGCCAGTGCCGCGATGTCGGCGCCGTCGGCGAGCGCGCCGCATATGACCGAGGCGACCTCGCGAAAGTCTTCCTCGTCGAAACCGCGCATCGTCGCCGCGGGGGTGCCGATCCGGATCCCGGAGGCGACGGTCGGCGGCCGCTCGTCGAAGGGGACGGTGTTGCGGTTGACGGTCAGCTTCACCTCGGCGAGCCGCTCCTCCGCGTCCTTGCCGGTCCAGTCGGTCGAGCGGAGATCGACTTGCAACAGGTGCGTGTCGGTGCCTCCGGTGAGGACGTCGAGACCGCCCTCCTGCAGCGTCGCGGCGAGCGTGTCCGCGTTCGCGCGCACCTGCTCCTGATAGTCACGGAAGGCCTCGGTCGCCGCGATCCGGAAGCAGGTCGCCTTGGCCGCGATCGTGTGCACGAGCGGCCCGCCCTGCATCCCCGGGAAGACCGCGCGGTCGACGGCCTGCGCGTGCTCCTCGCGACAGAGGATGAAGCCGGCGCGCGGGCCGGCGAGCGTCTTGTGCGTCGTCGAGGTGACGAAGTCGCAGTCCTTGACCGGGTTCGGGTGCAGGCCGGCTGCGACGAGCCCGGCGAAGTGCGCCATGTCGCAGAGCAGCAGCGCGCCGACCTCGTCCGCGATCTCGCGGAAGCGGTCGGTCTCGACGGTGCGCGGGTAGGCGGAGCCGCCGCAGACGATCAGCTTCGGCCGGTGCTGCTTCGCGAGCGCGAGGACGTCGTCGTAGTCGACCATGTTCGTCTCGCGCGAGACGCCGTAGTGGACGATCGTGTAGAGCCGGCCCGAGAAGTTGACCTTCAGCCCGTGCGTCAGGTGGCCGCCGTGCGAGAGCTCGAGTGAGAGGATCGTGTCGCCCGGCTGCAGGGCCGCCATGTAGACGGCCATGTTCGTCTGCGCCCCCGCGTGGGGTTGCACGTTCGCGTGCTCCGCACCGAACAGCTCCTTCGCGCGGTCGATCGCCGTCTGTTCGATCTCGTCCACGACCTCGCAGCCGCCGTAGTAGCGCCGGCCGGGGTAACCCTCGGCGTACTTGTTCGTCGGCACCGACCCGACCGCCTCGAGGATCGAAGGCCAGGTGAAGTTCTCTGAGGCGATCAGCTCGATCTGGCCGCGCTGCCGCTCGAGCTCACGTCCTAGCAGCTCCGCGATCGCCGGATCGACCTCCGCGAGGCCGGCCGTACGAAGGTGCTGGACCGTCTCCTGCGCGATCGCCACAGCGAGAGATGGTACTCGTGCTACCTGCTGAAGGCGGCAGCCGCGCGCTCGAGCGCGTCGGCCGCGGGCACGGCACCTTCGCGGAGGACCTTCGGCTCCTCGGCGGTCAGGTCGAGGACGGTGGACGGCGTTCCGGGAAGCTCCCCGCCGTCGACGACCGCGGCCGCTCCGGCGCGGATCTCGACCGGCACGTCCTCGAGCCGCCGCGACTCGGGACCGCCGTGCAGATTCGCGCTCGTCGCCACTAGCGCACCGACGTGCTCGAGGACCTCCGCGCCCGGGCCGGTCAGCTCCGGCACGCGCACTCCGATCGTCTCGGGCGAGGAGCCGGTCAGCCAGCGGTAGCGCTGGCCGGGGTTCGGGAGGATCAGCGTGTAGGGACCCGGGAGCAACGCGCGCGCCATCGTCGCCGCCCGGCCGCGCAGCTCGGGCACGAGCTCGAGCAGGAAGTCGACGTCCTTCGCGAGCAGCGCACACGGCTGGTCGGCCGGCCGCTGCTTCATCCGGTAAAGCTCGCGCACCGGGGCCTCCCGGTACGGGTCGGCGCAGAGGCCGTAGACGGTGTCGGTCGGCAGCACGACCGGCCACCCGTCGCGAATCGCCTCGACGGCCGACTCGATCAGGCTCGCGCCCCGACCCCGAGGAACGAGCGCACCGCGTCGCGAAACACTTCCGGTGCCTCGACGAAGATGAAATGGCCGGCGCCCGGCACGACCACGAGCTCGGCGTCCGCGACAGCCTCGGCGATCGCGCGCGCGGCCGCGGGCGGCGCCACGAAGTCCCGGTCCCCCGCCAGCACGAGCGTCGGCGCCGCGACCCGCCCGAGCTGCGGCCGGAGGTCGAACGACGGCCACACGTCGCTGTTGAAGCGGCGCAGCGCGTCGGCGTTGGGCACGAGCCCGGCGAGCGTCCGCACGAACGCTGCCTCGCGCTCGCCGTAGCGCCCGAAGTACAGCGGCCACTGCCGCGCGAGGTTCTCCGCGAGCGCCTCGTCGTCCGCGAACTCGGCGGCCTCCTCCTCGTCGAGCGCCGCGCGCGCCTCCGGGTACCACGGCTCGCCCTCGCGTTCCGCGAGCCCGCGTTCCATCTCGGCATCCAGCCCTTCGTCCCGGTGCGCGAGCGTCGCCACGAGTAGGAGACGGCCGACGCGTTCGGGGTGGGCGGCGGCGTAGGCCATCGCGACCATGCCGCCGTGGGAAAAGCCGAGTAGGTCGATGCGCTCCTGCCCCAGGTGCACGCGCAGCTCGTCGAGGTCGGCGACGTAATGCTCGAAGTCGTAGGCCGCGGGGTCGGCCGGCCGGGTGGAGCGGCCCGTGCCCCGCGGCTCCAGGATCAGGAGCTCGAGCGAGTCGTCGAGGCCGGCGAGGTCGGCGAGCTCCGCGCCCGGCAAGCCGGGGCCGCCCGGATGGCAGACGAGGGTCGGGCCCGAGCCGACGCGGCGATACGCGAGCGTCCGCCCGTCCCCCGTCGTCAGCTGGTCGTCCGTCCCCCGCACCCCGGGCGGATCCTATGAGACTTCGACGAACGCCTCTAGATCGCGGCGCCGATCCTGCCCTCGGCGACCCGATCTCTTCCGGCCAGGTCCGGCGTGATCCTGACGTCCTCGAAGCCGACCTCCGAAAGCAGCCGCTCGACGCGCTCGCCGGCGCCGGCCGCGACCTCGAGCACCAGCCAGCCTCCCGGCCGCAACGCCTCGGTCGCTGCCTGCGCGAGCTTCTCCGTGGCGCCCGAGGCGACCAGCGCTACGTGCGGCTCCCAGTCGCGGACCTCGGGCTGCAGCCTCGGGAGCTCGTCGGGCTCGACGTACGGCGGGTTCGAGACGACGAGGTCGAAGTTCGCCTCGCCGAGGCCGCTCGTGAGATCGTGCTCGATGAGCCGCACCCGGCCGTTGACGCCCGTGAGCTCGAGGTTCTCACGCGCGAGTGAAAGCGCGTCCTCCGAGACGTCCATCGCGGTCACGCGCGCGGTCGGCAGCTCGTCGGCGATCGCCAGCGCGATCGCGCCGGTTCCGGTGCCGACGTCCAGGACCTCCGGCTCCTCGATCTCGCGGACGTGCTCGAGGGCACGCTCGACCACGATCTCCGTCTCCGGCCGCGGGATCAGCGCGCGGCGGTCGGTCTTCAGCGTCAGCCGCCGGAAGCCCCACTCGCCGAGGATGTACGCGAGCGGCTCGCGCTTCTCGCGTCGCACGATGTTCGCGTCGAACGCCTCCAGCTGCTCGTCCGTCATCTCGCGGTTGAGCTCCGCATAGAGGAGCGCGCGGGCGCAGTCGTCGCACGCTCGTGCGAGCAGGAGCTCGGACTCGAGCCGGGCCGACTCCACGCCGGCCTCGGCGAGCCGAGCGGTCGCCCGCGCCAGCGCGTCGCCGATGGTCATGCGGCGCCGATGGTCACGCGGAGGCTGTTTCCAAAGCGCGGCGGCGGTCCTCCGCGGCGAGCGCCTCGGTGAACTCGTCCAGCTCCCCCTCGAGGATCTTGTCGAGCCGGTGCACGGTCTTGTGTACGCGGTGGTCGGTCAGCCGGTTCTCGGGGAAGTTGTAGGTGCGGATCTTCTCGGCGCGCTGGCCGGAGCCGATCTGCGACCGCCGCGCCGCCGCCTCCTCGGCCAGCTGTCGCTCGCGCTCGGCCTCGTAGAGCCGGGCGCGGAGGACGCGCATCGCCTTGTTCCTGTTCTGGAGCTGCGACTTCTCGTCCTGCATCGCGACCACGATTCCCGTCGGGAGGTGCGTTATTCGCACCGCCGAGTCGGTCGTGTTCACGCTCTGGCCGCCGGGGCCGGTCGAGCGGTAGACGTCGATCTTGAGGTCGTTGGGATCGACCTCGACCTCGACCTCCTCCGCCTCGGGCATCACCGCGACGGTCGCCGTGGACGTGTGGATCC
>Ga0207428_10002379_pt1 | contig 18781 bp, 15 predicted proteins | sample RhiMethybrSRZTD1_FD_187600 | JGI IMG/M metagenome (GOLD analysis project Ga0207428, IMG submission 187600) | Populus rhizosphere microbial communities from Tennessee, USA - Rhizosphere MetaG P. TD hybrid SRZTD1 (SPAdes) (version 3) | ecosystem: Host-associated > Plants > Roots > Rhizosphere >...
GCGAACACGTACACGACCACGAACCCCGCGATCGAAAGCAGGACCCTGGTCAGGGCCGGGCCCAGACGGGCGGGATCGAAGCGGCCGGCGAAGAGGCTGCCGATGCCGCAGGAGGTCAGCAGGGAGAACAGCACGACGGTGAGCGCGTAGACGGGATGGCCCAGGAACAGGACGAAACGCTGCAGCAATACGACCTCCACGACGATGAAGCCGCCGCCGAGACAGGCGAAGTAGAGGACGGCGGCCAGGCGGCGACCGGTGGAGATCCTCTCGCCGGCCAGGGCCAGCGGTCCCACGATGAAGAGCGCGACCCCGAACGAGGAGATGCCGACGAGAACAAAGAGCACGGCGGTGCCCAGGTTCGTCTTGGCCCACTCGGTCCGGGTCGCCATGGCTCGTCCCACGTCTTCGGGCCTGAGTGAGTTGAAGAAGAACGGATCGTTGTCCCGAGTGGGCATGATGTTGGTGGGATAGGCGCGCGCGATCGCCCCCACGTCGCGCGCCTCCAAGAGGCGCGTGAACAGGTTGGCGGGCCGGGTCCGAGGCGTATAGAGGAGACCGTATCCGCGGCGCTCGGCCAGCCTCTCCACTTTCAGCACCTCCTCGTCCGTGAAGGGGGACCTCTTGAGCAGCAGCGTTCCGGGCGTGTGGTCCTTCGTCTTTGCGTTCTCGACGAAGAGCATGAAGTGGCGCTCGGGCTCGGCCAGCCCGATCTCGTCCATGGCGGCCCGGGCCACCGTGACCAGGCGCAGCATCTGGTCGGGAGGCTGGAAGTACCAGCGGGTGAGGCACAAGATGCCGTCGTCCGCGAGGTGGCCGAGGTAGTCCTGGAAGGCCTCCACGGTATAGAGGTAGTTCTCCGTGAGAGCGAAGGCGCCCGCCCCGGTGGCCGCCCACGTATCGACGAGGGTGCCCTGGATGACGTCGTAGCGCTGCGACGAGCTGCGCACGTAGCTGCGTCCCTCGTCGACCACGATGTGCACGCCCGGCCGCCGGTAGAGGGATCCCGAGTAGCTCTGGAAGGGCTCGCGGAGCATGACGTCGCGCACGATGATCGGGTTGACCTCGACCCCGGTGATCCGCGACGCGCCCGCCGCGCCGGCCGCCAGCACATCCGTCCCGCCTCCGGGACCGATGATGAGCACCTCGCCGTGCGGTCGGAGGTGATAGACGGCGGCGATCGGCCCCGGGACCTGGCCGGGCTGGGGATGGTCGTCCGGCGTCCCGCGCCAGATGGCGGTGGCGGCGTCAGCGTCGATGAGCATCTCCAGCACGGGGCCCTCGAGAGTGCCTTCGACGGTGACGCGCGAGAAGGAGTTCCACTTCGAGAACAACACCTGGTCCTGGCGCCGGCCTTTCGCTTCCCCGAGCTCCAGCCATCGGGAGGAGCGATTGCCGGCCACGAGCCCGAGGAAGGCCACGCCCAGGAGAAGGGCCGCGGCCGCGTGGCCCCGGCGGGTCGGTCCGGCGGCGATGGCGCCCGACACGGCGGCGATCACCGCCACGGCAAGCACGGTATCCACGGCGCCCAGAGTGTCGAGGGCCGGGATGACGAGCAGGCAGCCCGCGGCGGCCCCCGTGAGGTCGAAGAGATACAGGCGGTTGATGTCCGCCGTCCAGGCGGTGATGGCCACGGTGATCGCACAGCCGGCGAAGAAGAACGGCAGGGTGACCCCGGCGTAGACGAAGACGAGGCGCTTCAAGAGTGCCGGGCCGACTTCGAGGGGAAGCGGGTTTCGGAGCACGATCACGAGCGCGATCGCCGTGGTCATGGCGAACAGGATCGCGGCGCGCGCGAAGGAGCGCCGCGGGTCGGCCAGCGGCCTCTTGCGCCGCACCAGGTAGACGAAGACGCCGCTCGCCCCCGAGCCGAACAGGGCGAGGGAAATGGCCAGGAACGCGAAGTGGTAGAACATCGTGGCGGAGAAGAGCCGCGTCAGCGTCAGCTCCAGCGTCAGCGCGGCCAGGCTGACCAGGAAGACGCTGCCGCGCACCCGCGAAGATCTGTCCGCTTCGCCAATCGAGGATGTCGCCCGAGGTCGCACGAGGTGGCAGGCAGTATAGCTGGACGCCGATCCAGCCCGGGCCTATGTTTGCGAGGTGGCACCAAGCGGGCGGACGAAGCTACACCTTGGCCGCCTTCAGGGCCGCGAGCACGCGCGCGTCGCGGAAGGGCACGCGCCGCAGGCGGACGCCGGTGGCGTCGAAGATCGCGTTGCCGATGGCCGCGAGCGTAGGCTTGCAGACGGTCTCGCCCGCGCCGTAGTGCGGCAGGTCCGGCCGCTTCGGTTTCGGATCCCCGTTCACGAGGACGACCTCGAGCGATTCCGGCGTGTCGAGATGCGTCATCGTCGGGTACGAGGCCCAGTTCACGCTCGTCACCTTCTCGGTGTCGAACCGCACCTCCTCGTGCAGCGTACGGCTGAGCGAGTGGAGCATCCCGTTCTCGACCACGCGGCGCAGCGTTTCCGGATTGATGACCAGGCCGCAGTCGTAGGCGCACACCATGCGCTTGACCCAGACGTGGCCGGTCCGCCGGTTCACCTCGACCTCGGCGATTTCCGCGGAGATCGTCTGGCTTCGATAGGTGTAGGCGATGCCTCGTCCGGTGAGGATCTCCCCGCGGTCGCGTCGCTTCGGCGACGGCCGCTTGTCCCACCCGAAGGCGTCCGCCGCGGCCTTGACGCACGCGATCGAGCGTGCGCGCTTGAAGCCGCTGTCGTCGTCGGTGCTCGCGGTCAGGAGCTTCAGCCGGAACTCCACGGGGTCGGCGCCGGCGGCCGCGGCCAGCTCGTCGATGAACGACTCCGACGCGAACGTGGACTGCGGGCCATTCGGGTCGCGCAGGTTGCCCGTGCGCAGCGGCGTTTCCCACACGAGGGGCAGGCCCACGATGTGCATCGCCATGCGGCGGTTGGGGATGGCGTACATCTCGCTCGGTGTCGCGCTGTTGCCTCGCGCGGGCGGATCGCGCCGGATGCCCATGAGCTGGGCAATCAGGACCGTATCCGGCTGGTTGTAACCGAGGTGGTTGAAGTCGGCCGTGCGTGCGTCGTAGTCGAAGGCGATCAGGTTGCCGTGCGCATCCAGCGCGCCGCGCACTTTGACCGCGAAGGCCGGCGCCTTGGTGTCCCAGGCCGTCTCCTCGTCCCTCATCCATTGCATGCGAACGGGACGTCCCATCTCCTTGGCCAGGTAGGCCGCCTCGAACCCCGCATCGTCGGCGGCCGTGCGGCCGTAGCCCTGGGGCCCTTCCATCCAGACCACCCGGACGCGATCGCGAGGGATCTTCAGGAACGTGGCGACGCCCTCGCGCAGCCCGTACGATTTCATGTCGTTCGAGTACACGGTCATCTGGTCGTCGGACGGATCCGCCATCGCGTGGGCGGGTCCGATGGACACGTGTCCCTGGAACGGGATCTCGTAGTCGGCTTCGATGACCTTCGTGGCCTCCTTCATCGCGGCCTCCACGTCGCCGCGCACGCTCGGGGGCGCGCTGGAGGTCGGCGTCGCGCCGCGCATGTAGGTGAAGAGGTCCTCCGACGAGGGGAACGCCGCGGCCGCTGGCTTGCTCCAGGTGGCCTTGAGCTGCCGCGCGGCCTGAATCGCCTGCTCTTCGCGCTCGCAGACGACCGCGACGTAGTTGCCCTTGCTCACCACCTTCAGGAACCCCGGGATGTCCTTGACCGACGACTCGTCGATGCTCGCCAGCTTGGCCCCGGCGACGGGTGGCTTCACGTTGCGCGCATGCACCATGCCCGGCACCTTCACGTCCACCGCCCAGCGCAGCGAGCCATCCACCTTGGCCGGGATGTCGTAGCGCTGCGGAGAGGTGCCGACGATCTTGAGCTGTTGGACGTCCTTCAGCTTCGCGGCGCCGGTCGTGGCGTCGACGTTGTCGCCGGTCAGCGTGACGTTGAACTTCCGTCCGCCGATCAGCTCTCCGTACGTGACGCGCTTGGACGGGTCCGCGGCGACGGACACCACGCCGTCGCTCACCACGAGCTGGGCCACGGGCACGCCGAACCGGGCGGACGCCATCTCGAGCAGCACGCGCCGGGCCTCGGCGGCGACGCGACGCATCGGATACCCGTCGGTCTGGAGCGCGTCCGACCCTCCCGATCCGCCCTGGTCCACGGTGACCTGGGTGGCGCCCATCACGCAGCTCGTGCGGTCGTACGGCATGTCGAGCTCGTCCGCCATCACCTGGCGGAACGCCGTGCCCGTTCCCTGGCCGAGGTCGGTCTTGCCGACGAAGAACGTCGCCGTGTTGTCCTGACGGATCACGATCCAGGAGTCCAGCTGTCGGAAATCCACGTCGGGATACGGACCCGGCTCCGCGCCCTGCGCCGCGAGAGGGAGACGGGCGCCGGTCAGGCTGAAGCCGACGACGAGGAAACCGGAGGTCTTGATGAAGTCTCGCCGGGTGGTCATGCGATCCCCTTGCCGTCCCCGGAGGCGATGGCCTTCGCCGCGCGCTTGATGGCGGACTGGATGCGGTAGTAGGTCATGCAGCGGCACAGGGTGCCCGCCATGCCCTGCCGGATCTGCGCATCGGTGGGGGCCGGGTTCCGGTCGAGCAGCGCCTTGGCGGTCAGGATCTGGCCGTTCTGGCAGAAGCCGCACGCCGGCACCTGCTCGTCGATCCACGCCTGTTGCAGCGGGTGGAGGTTGCCGTCGACCGACAACCCCTCGAGGGTCGTGACCTCGGCCCCCTGCACGGTGGAGACGGGCAGGATGCACGAGCGCATCGCCGCCCCCTTGACGAGCACGGTGCAGGCGCCGCACTGGCCGAGGCCGCAGCCGAACCGCGGGCCGTGCAGGTCGAGATCGTTGCGGAGGACGTACAGGAGCGGCGTCGCCGGGTCCACGTCGACCGTCCGCGACTGGCCGTTCACTCGCAGTGTGATGTTGGCCATAGGCGGAGAGTCTCGCTCCGGTGGGTTCACCAATCAATAGCGGTCCTCCTCTACACTCCCCCCCGGAGGTGAGGATGCGGCTGTCTCTCGCCGTTGCCGCGCTCGTCGTCGCGGGGGCGGCCGAACCCGCGCGCGCCGACGCGAAGCTCGACGCGGCGGTGGCCAAGGCCGAGGCCCAGCTCGCGAAGGGCAAGGAGGACGAGGCCGTCAAGATCCTGCAGAAGGCGGCCGCGCAGGCTCCCAAGGATCCGGAGCCGGCGCTCGTGCTGGCCCAGTTCCTCGCGAGGCTGGGCAAGCTCGAAGACGCGGGCGCCTCCCTCACGAGGGCCAGCGAGCTCTCGGCTTCCGCGAGCCCGGCCGTGAAGGCACGCGTGCTCGCCGCCCGGTCGTCGATGGCGCTGCGCATGGGGGGCGCCGCCGAGGCCCTCGCCCTCGCCCAGCAGGCCGTCCAGGCCGACGGCGGCGCCTCGAGCCTGTCCGCGCTCGCCCGCGCGCAGGCGCGCCTCGGCCTCCCCGCGGCCCGCGAGACGGCGGAGAGGGCGGTAAAGGGCGGGACCAGCTCCGCCGCTGCCCACATCGCCCAGGGAGACGCGCTCCTCGCCGCCCATCTGGGTCGGGAGGCGGAGGCCGCCTACAAGCGTGCCTCCGCGATCGAGCCTCGCTCCGCGGTCGCGCAGGGCGGCCTCGCACGCGCTCTCGCGGCCCAGGGCAAGGCGGGGCCCGCTCTCGAGGCCGCGCGCTCCGCGACCCAGGCCGACCCTCGCTCCGGCGAGGCCCAGGCCGCGCTCGCGCTCGCCCACCTCGCCCAGGATCCCTCGGACAAGGCGAGCGAGGCCATGGCGGCCGTCCAGCAGGGCGTCATCCTGGAGCCGAAGAACCCGCTCGTGAAGCTCACGCTGGGCCACGTATTCGAGAGCCGCGGACAGCTCACGGAAGCCGCGAGCAGCTACGCACAAGCGGGTGCCCTCGACCCGTCGTGGCCGGCGCCGCCGGTGGCCGCGCTCGCGCTGCTCCTGCGCCAGGGCGATTCCGCCGCGGCCAGCGCCGGATTCGAAGCGCTGTCCGCCGAGGCGAAGTCGTCGGGAGGGGCTCAGCTCCTCCTCGGCCGGCTCCTCCTGCGCAAGGAGGACTGGAACGGCGCGAAGGCCGCGCTCGACTCGGCCGCGGCCGCGCTTCCCGGCCTCGCCGAGGCCCAGGCCGCGCTCGGTACAGCCGCCTACAACGTGGGTGAGCTGAAGCTGGCCGCGGACGCCTACGGCCGCGCCGTCGCCCTGGAGCCCGACAACGTCGCCTACCTCTCGAATCACGGCCTCTTCCTCGGATACGACGGCCGCCTCGACGAGGGCCTCGCCGTCCTGCTGAAGGTCGCCGCCCGCCCCGACGCCCAGGGAGACGCGGGGACGTTCATCAATCTCGGCTGGATCTATCGGAATCTCCGCCCTCCGAAGGTGGCGGAGAGCGTGGCCGCCTACGAGAAGGCGCGGAAGCTCGATCCCAAGAGCGCCAAGGCCGCGCTCGGCGTGCCCCTCGCCTACCGCGCGGCCGGCCAGTGGGCGCGCGCGATCACCGCCTACGAGCACGTCTCCCAGGCGTACCCCAAGCTCGACGGGGAAGCGCTGGTCGGCACCGCCTGGTGCTACCTGCGGAGCGGCGAGGACTACAAGGCCCGCTTCTACGCCAGCGAGGCCCTCAAGGCGCGGGCGGACATCCGCAGCCTGCGCGCGGCGCTGCTCGCTCCCGCCCAGCCGCCGTCGGCGGCCTCGAAGTCGGCGGACGAGATCTCCGAGCTCGCGCAGCAGCTCGCCGACAGCGGCGCGGGCGAGCAGGCCTTCGCCGCCCAGCGGCTCCTGGCCCGCGGCCGGGCGGGAGTGCCCGCGCTCGCCTCCGCGCTCCGCGACAAGGACACGGCGCTCGCGGTGCGCGAGCAGATCGTGGACGGCCTGGCCCGGATGGGCCCGGCCGCGGGGGAGGCGCTGCCCGAGCTCGACCGGCAGGTCAAGGCGGGTCCGCGCGCGCCGGCGGCCCCTGCGCTCAAGGAGCGTGAGGCGAAGCTCGTGGCCTCGATGCAGGCCGCGGCCTCGAAGATCCGGGGGAAGTGACGTCTCCCCCTCAAGCTACGACTTGAGGAGCTGGTGCTTGCGCAGGCGGACGTAGAGCGTGCGCTGATGTCTCCTTGTGTGACAATTGCCGCGCTCGGCCAGCGCGCCGGCGACTCCTGAGGAGGCCAAACAACCATGGTCTTTCATCCGACACTCACTTCGGCACGCCGGGGCGCGTCTCGGGCTGCCGTTCTTGCGGTGGCCTTTGCGTGCGCGGCGCCGGCCTTCGCCCAGCGCAACGACAAGATGACCCCGATCGCCACACCCGATCAGCCGACCGCGATCGAGATCGGCAGCGGCCCGCTTCCCGACGCGAAAGCTCAGGAATCGTGGCACTCCCAGTACGGCAGCAAGTTCGCGCGCAACGTCACGGTCGCGACGATCACGCCGTTCCTCGCCGACCCGCCGAAGGCGAGCGGCGCCGCCGTCGTCGTCGCCCCGGGCGGCGGCTTCCGAACGCTGTCGATGGAGAACGAAGGCTGGAACGTGGCGCGGGCGCTGGCCGAGCGTGGCGTCGCGGCATTCGTCCTCAAGTACCGGCTGAACCAGACCCCGGCGGACATGGCCGGTTTCGAACGCTCGATGGCCGAGATGTTCTCGGGCACCGCGGCCCGGCCTCCGCGCCCCGATCCCCAGGAGATGATGGCCCGGCTCGCGCCGCAGATCGCGGATTCACGCGCCACGTTCGCTCTCATACGGCGCCGCGCCGCCGAGTGGAAGATCGATCCGGACCGCATCGGGATGGTCGGGTTTTCCGCCGGGGCCATGCTCACCATGGCCACCGCGCTGGTGGGCGAGGACGCCAGGCCGGCGTTCATCGGCAACATCTACGGCCCCCTGGCGGCGGTGACCGTCCCCGCCGACGCTCCGCCGCTCTTCGTCGCGCTCGCCGCCGACGATCCCTTCTTCGCGAGCGGCGGCATCGGGCTGATCGACAGCTGGCGCGCGGCCAAGAAGCCGGCCGAGTTCCACCTCTACGAACAGGGTGGGCACGGCTTCGGCATGTACCCCAAGGAGACGACCAGCACCGGCTGGTTCAACGCCTTCGTCAGCTGGCTGACCATGCACGGGATGCTCAAGGCCAAGGCCTGATCGCCGGCCAGGGCACCGCCGAGGAGCGCCGACCTCCCTTCAGGTACTCTTCGCGACATGAGAGTAAGGCGAGAGTCGCGGCTTCAGGGAGACGCGATTGAGCCGTCTTCGTGCACCGGCAGCAGTACGAACGGCTTCGTCCCGCCGAAGGGATGCCGAGCGAGCGCCCGCTCGTCCACTTCGATGCCCAGCCCGGGCTTGGTGGGCAGCGGATAGTAGCCGTCGACCATACGCATGGCGGGGTAGCCGAGCAGCTCCTGCCACAGCGCGTCCTTGGCGTCGGGCTCGACGCCGCTGCAGATCTCCTGCACCAGGAAGTTGGGCATCGCGGCGTCGACGTGCGTCGAGGCCACCGCTCCGACGGGGCCCTCGCAGGCGTGCGGCGCCATCACGATCCCCGACGACTCGGCCATCGCCGCCACCTTCCAGAGGGCGCTGACGCCGCCCACGTGGTTCACGTCCACCTGGAGGATGTCGACCACCTTGCCCTCGATGAGCTCGCGGCAGCCGTAGGGCGTGATCAGGCGCTCGCCGGTCGCGATCGGCACCGTCGTGCGGTCGGAGATGCGCTTCATCGCCTGGACGTTCTCGGGAGGACACGGCTCCTCGACGAACATCAGGTTGAGCGACTCGACCTCGCGGCAGATCTGGAGCGCCACCGCCGGGCTGGTCTTCGCGTGGAAGTCGACGGCGATGTCGATCGCGTCGCCCATCACCTCACGCAGCACGTGGAGCTGGTCGATCGCCTCCTTGATGCGCTGGTGCGTGTCGATCCACTCGTAGTAGCCGGGGATCCCGGTCTTGAACGCGGTGACGCCGAACTTCTCGGCCCGCTCGCGGATCGCGGCGACCTGCTCGCGGTAGGGCGCGTTCGCCGGCAGGACGGGCCGCAGGTGGTAGTACCCGCGCACGCCGCGCTCGTCGATCGGGCCGCCCAGGAGCTCGTAGACCGGCCGGCCGAGCACCTTGCCGCGAATGTCCCAGAGCGCCTGGTCGATGCCGGAGATCGCCGACCCCAGCACCGGTCCCGAGCGATAGAAGGCGTGGATGTACATCGACTGCCAGTGGTGCTCGACGTGCATCGGGTCCTGCCCGATGACCGCGTAGGAGAGGTCGTGCACCGCCTGCAGGGCGGCGCCGGCCTTGCCTTCGAGCGTCGCTTCGCCCCAGCCGACCACCCCGGCGTCGGTCTCGATCTTGACGAACACGTGCGGCCGGTCGCGGGGGAGCGCGTCGCTCGTGACGCCGAAGGTCTTGACGCCGGTCACCTTCAGGCGGGGTGCGGCCGGCATCGCGAGCGCGATCTCCTTCGCGAAGCAGTCGCCACACCCCAATCCAGAGGAAGCCGGCGGCGCCTGGCCGAAGGCCGGTGCGGCGACGCCGAGAAGCGAGGCCTTGAGGAGATCACGTCGGTTCATGGCGGGTGTCTTTCCTCCCCTAGCGGGCGACCGTGTGCGCGTCGAGCACGTGCTCGTCGACGGCGAGGCCGAGGCCGGGCCGGCCGGTGAGCGGAAAGAACCCGTCGCTGGGCTTCTCGTCCCAGCCGCTGATCGCAGCGCGGAACTGACGGTTGGCGGAATTCGTGGAGAAGGGCCGTTCCTGGACGAAGGAGTTCGGCAGCGCCGCGCAGACGTGCACTCCGGCGGCGGTGCCGATGGGACCGCCGCGGTGAAACGGCGCGACCGCGACGTAGTAGGTCTCGGCGATCGCGGCCGCCTTGCGCACGGCGGTGAGCCCGTGGGTCGCGAGCGCGGGGCGCAGGACGTCGACGGCGTCCTCGCGCAGCAGGTCCTGGAAGCGGGCGACGTCGGTGAAGCCGCGCCCGTAGCCGGTTGGCATGGCCGAGCCCTTCGCGAGCGACGCCTGCGCCGTGGCGCTCAGCTCGCCGCAGGGCTCGTCCATCCAGAGCAGGTGGAACCCCGCCAGGCGGTCGGCGATCGAGAGCGCCTCGCCCGGAGAAGTGCGTCCAGCGCAGTCGAGGACGAAGTCGCACTCTTCCCCCGCGGCGCCGCGCAAGCCGTCCAGGGTGGACCGGATGCCGGTGTAGAACCGTCGGCCGCGCTCCTTTCCGGACGGCATCGTCAGGGGGACGGAGAAGGCTCGAAAGCCCTCCTGCTTCGCCGCGAGAACGCTCGCCCGCAGCATGTCCTCGGAAGCGTCGCCGAGCACCGCCATGGCGCGGACCTTGTGGCGCGTCGGACCGCCGAGGATCTCGTAGACGGACGCCCGCGTCGCCTTGCCGAGAATATCGAGGCAGGCCACGTTGGCGGCTGCCCGGGCCGCGAGCGAGGCTTGCACGCTCTTCAGCGCCTCGTCGATCTGAACGGCACGGAAGGGGTTCGCTCCGACGAGCGTCGAAAGCTCGCGCTTGAGCTGGTCGACCGTGACTTGCGGCGCCGGGCCGGCCGTCGTTTCCGCGTAGCCGGAGACGCCCTCGTCGGTGTCCACGCGGACCACGAGGTAGGTGAGCCCGCCCGGCTCGGCGACGGCTCTCGGTGTGACGCGCGTGATCTTCATGGGAGCAGGAGCGAGTGTCGCCGAGTCTATCGCAGGCGCGGCTTCAGGGCAGCGCGAAGGCGACGTGGCTGCCGCCCGACGGCTCGCGCCACTTGCCGCTGCGGTGGCGGAGCTCGCTATTCCGGAAGCGTCACTCCGAGCCGTGCGAGCAGGCCGCCCTCGACCTTGACCTCGGCCCCGGTCATGAACGAGGCGCGGTCGCTCAGCAGGAACGCGATCACCTCGGCCACCTCGGCCGCGGAGCACACGCGGCCATGACCCTTTCCCAACGGGTGGGACGTGCCCCAGGCGCGGACCACCTCCTCGACAGGGCGGCCGCCACCGAACTGCGCCGCCGAGGCGCGCAGCATCGGCGTGTCGACAGAGCCCGGGCAGACCGCGTTCACCCGGATCCTGTCGTTCGCGAAGTCGAGCGCCATCGAGCGCGTCAGGGCGTTGAGGCCGCCCTTGCTGGCGGCGTAGGCGGCAACGTTCGTCTGGCAGGCGAGTGCCTGCACCGAGGAGACGTGGACGATCGCGCCGCCGCCGCGCTTGCGCATCTCGGGGATCGCGTAGCGGCTGGCCAGGTAGCAGCCCTTCAGGTTGACGGCGAGGACCTCGTCCCAGGCCGACTCCTCGGTATCCTCGACCGTGCCGTAGCGCTGGATGCCGGCGCAACACGCCAACAGGTCGATGCCGGCGAAACGCTCGGCCGCCCCGCGCATCAGCGACTCCATCTCGCTCGCACGCGACACGTCTGCCACCTTCGCCTCGACGTCGCCGAGCCCGCGCAGCTCGCGGAGCGCCTGCTCCACGCTCGCCGCGTCGTTCGAGCAGAAGACGACGCGCGCGCCGCCGCGCGCGAGGCGCTCGACGGTCGCCCGTCCCATCCCGGTCGAGCCGCCGGTGACGACCGCCACCTTTCCAAGGAAGTCGAAGGGCTCGCTCACGACCACCTCCTTCCCCGGCGCGGGGGGAACGCTCAGCTTCCGCGACACGGTAACCCGGAGTCACCCGCCCGCGAATCAGGCCGTGATGTCGGTGCAGTGTCGCGCACCGAAGGCGTGTGGCCGAGGATGCGCTCATGACTTTTCGTACGCGCATCCTCATGATTCTTATGAGCCAGTGCGCGGTCCCCCCGCGGCTGCTAGCACTTAGCACGGCGCGTGCTTTGCTTCGGGTTCGGCCCAACCACCACCACGGCCGTGGCGGCCGTTTACGGCGTCATCCAGGCGCTGCACCTGGTCTTCGGCCTCTTCTACGCGCTTCTGGTGGTGGCGGCCATCCGCGGTCTGTCGCTGCACGTGTTCGACCTGCGCCGCAAGATGCGGGAGAAGGCGGTCGGGCCTGATGCGGGGACCGAGCGCCTCGAGCTGCGTCCGGACTGAGGCGGTAGGCACGCCTCTGAGGGCGCCGTCATTGCAGCCTGGCCAGCACCTTCGCGAACCGCGGATGGCCGCGCAAGGAGGCGAAGTCCGGATCGCGGGCGATCCAGTCGCGCTTGCCGCAGCCCTGCGCCGAGACGCGCTCCAGCAGGTCGAGCGCCTCGTCCCCCAGGCGCGCCTTCGCACGCATGCACGCGACGAGGACGAGAGTCGGTGGGTCGTCGGGATGGAGCTGGAGGGATCGCTCGGACCACTCCCTCGAGCGCTGCGTCTGGCCGTCCGTGAAGAGCGCGCTCGAGCCGAGGGAGAGCGCCCGGTTGTCGAGGGGATTCAGGTCCAGCTTGCGCCCGGCGCGACGAATGCCCTCGCGATTGGCTTCGCGCGCCTTGCCGACGCTTCCCAGCATGCGCAGCGACTGGCCCAGCAGGATGGGACTCTGGAAGTCTTCCGGGCGTACGTGCGCGGCCCGGCGGAAGAGGTCGGCCGAGCGCTCGATCTCCCCGCGCGCGAAGCTCGCGCGGGCGAACCAGTAGTAGGCGTCGAAGAGATCCCGATCGATGGCGATCGCCTCCTCGAAATGTGTCTTCGCCTGGTCGTGGCGACTCTTGAGGGTCAGGACGAAGCCCCGCGCCACGTGCGCGTCGGCCAATCCGGGGGCGAGCCCGAGCGCACGCTGCGCGGCGCTCTCCGCCGCCGCCAGGTCGTGCGGCCGCGCGCCGAACCACTCGTAGAGGGTGGCATGCGCGGTCGCCAGCCCGGCCCAGGCCGGGGCATAGTCGCCGTCCAGGTCGATCGCGCGCTCGAACATGTCCCGCCCCGCCCGGAGGTCCGCCCGGGTCAACTGGGGTAGGCGCTGCCGGCCGCGCAGGTAGTACTCGTAGGGCGATACGCCGCTCAAGTGCCACCGCCAACCCTCCCGCTCGCGTTGTCCGGGGACGAGGCGGCCGTCGGGTGGTGTCCCGAGGAGCGGCGCGATGAAGCGGTATCCGCGCCGATGGCGGGTCTCGATGAAACGCGGCCGCTTCGCGTCGTCCCCGAGCGCCCGGCGCACTTCCTGGATGCAAGAGGTGAGGGCGTCGTCGCTGACGATCGTGCCTCGCCATACCTCGGCGAACAGCTGGGCCTTGGAGACGGGATTCCCCGCGGCCCGCACCAGCACCCCGAGGACCGCCGCCGCCTTCGGGGTGAGCCGCAGCTCCCGCTCGCCCGAGAACAGGCGTTCGCTCTCGAGCTCGAAGCAGTAGTCGCCGAAACGGAGGCGATCCACCGCTAGGCGTTCCAGGGCCGACCCCCGCGCGAATCCCGGAGAAATCCCGGCGCGCTCCCGGGACTTCGGAGCGGCGCTCGCCCTAGAGTGCGCGCGACGGTGCGGAGGAGAACCGTGTTCATGCTCGCAGCGAGAGGCCGGAAGATCGGCGCGGTCATCGTGATGGCCCTGGTCTCGTGTGTCAATGCGCCATCCGGCGAAGCCGGGACCAGGATCACGCCTCCGCGCGGAACGGGCACGACGGAAGTGGCGAGAAAATTGGAGGTGCTTCGATGAAGATGCTGGTTTGGCTGGCGGTCGTGTTGGCGGCGGCGGGAGCAACCAGAGCGGACGAGACGAAGCCACCCGCGCACGTGGTGGTGGCTCCGGCGGACCTCAAGTGGGGTGAGCCACCACCCGTGTTCGAGAAGGGAGCATCGTTCACGGTCATTTCGGGCGATCCCGGCCAGGCGGGGCCGTTCGTCGTCCGTCTCAAGGTTCCGGCCGGATACAAGATCGCGCCCCACTGGCACCCGACGGATGAGCACGTCACGGTGCTGTCCGGAGCTCTCGGCGTGGGCATGGGGGACACGATCGACAAGTCCGCGCTCCTCAAGCTGCCCGCGGGCGGATACGCCTTGATGCCGGCGTCGATGCATCACTACGCGGTCGCGCTCGAGGCGGCGACCGTCCAGGTCCACGGCGTGGGGCCGTTCGCGCTCACCTACGTCAATCCCAGCGATGATCCCCGGCGGCGCCCGGGCAAGTAGACGGACCGATGGTGAAGCGTGAAGTGAGCGTCTAGCTCCCGTATCTCCGGAAGAACGAGTCGGGGTGCCAGCGCGGTCGGGCGCCGTCGTTGGCCACCTCGACGAGCAGCCGGCGCACGATCTCCTCGTACAGGGCCGCGGCCCCGAGGTCGACCGGCTGGCCGGTGTCGTCGGAGGGCGCATGGTAGCGGCGGGTGAGCCAGTCCTTGGAGATCTGCGCCTCTGGCGTCGCCGGCTCGAAGCCCACGTCGAACTTGATGGACGGGATCCCGTGGCGGATGAAGTTGTACTGGTCGCTGCGGATGAACAGGTTGCGGAGCGGCTCGGGATCCGGGATGGGGCGGACGGCGAGCGAGAGCGAGATGGCGCGGACGCGATCACCGAGGTCCGAGTCGGCGAGGCCGAGGACGCGCAGGACCTTCAGGGGCACGATCGGCAGGAACATGTCGATGTTCACGTCGGCGACCATGGACTTCGGCGCGACCGTCGGATGCGCCGCGAAGTACTTCGAGCCGAGCAGCCCCTTCTCCTCCGCGGTCACGAACACGAGCAGCACGGAGCGGCGCCGCTTCTCGGCCTTCAGGCTCGCGGCGATGTCGAGGAGGACCGCGCTGCCGGACCCGTCGTCCATGGCGCCGTTGTAGATGCGGTCGCCGTCGATCGGCTCGCCGATCCCGAGGTGGTCGAGGTGGGCGGAGAGGACGACGTATTCGTCCTTCAGCGCCGGATCGGAGCCGGGCAGGCGGGCGACGACGTTGGCGGACTCGACCGCCGTCTTGCGCACGACGGCCCGTGCCTTCAGCGAGGCGGGCAACGGGAAAGGCGGGAGGGGCTTGCGGTCCCTGGCCAGCGCGGCCAGCTCGGCAAACGTGTGGCCGGAGCCGGCGAAGAGCTTCTCGGCCTGCGCGGGGTTGAACGTGAGCTGCGTCTTGAGACCGGCCGTCTCGTCGAACTCCGGATCGGCCAGCTCCATCGACGGGCGCGCGCGGTTGAGCGACATGCGCGACCAGGGGATGTCCATCGACGCGGGGTTCGGGATGTTGACGATGCCGATGGCGCCCGCCGCGCGCAGCGCCTTCCACCGTTCGCCGATCGACTGGTAGTGCGCGGCGAGGGCGGACGGGATCTCCGCCGGGGAGCCGGCGAGGATGACCACCACCTTTCCCTTCAGGTCGAGGCCGGCCAGGTCGTCGTGCTTCATCTCCGGGACGCGCAGTCCGTAGCCGACGAAGACCAGCGGCGCGGTGATCTCTTCGGGGACCAGGTCCGCGCGCGTGCTGAAGAAGGCGTCTTCGCCGAAGGCGAGCGGCTCCGCCTGGCCGTCGCGGACGAGCGCGGCCGAGGACTCCTTTTCCACGATCTGCCGTGAGACGAAGTGGATCGGCTGATAGAAGCCATTCACGCCCGCCGGCTCGGCCCCGGCTCTGGTCAACTGCTCGACGACGTACGCCTGCGCCCTCCGCAGCCCCTCGCTGCCGGTCTCGCGTCCCTCCATGTCGTCGCCGGCGAGGGCCGTGACGTGGGCCCACCAGCTCTTGCCGTCGAAGTGAAGCGGGCCTGGCCCCTGCGCGAGCAAGGTCACGGCCGCCAGCGCGGCGAGTCGCGTCATGTTGTCTCTCCCATCTCAGCTCGCCTTGGCCAGAGCGAGGATCACTCCCGCAAAGAGCAGGGTGTCCGCAAAGTAGTTGATCCCCTCGACCTGGACCCCGACACCCGGATCGAACAGCGCGCGGATCATGAGGGGTCCATAGAGGACGAGCACCAGGAGCAGGAGCCAGCCGCCCACGGAGGTGGCCACCGTCCGCGTCTTCCGGTTCAGCAGCACGCATCCCCCGGCGAAGAGGAGTGCCGCGCCCGTCACGTAGTCGATGAGCACGCGCCCTGGAATCCACGCCGGCATTTCCTTCGCGAGAGGGACGCCGGGGAGTCCCGTCGCGTGCAGGAAGTGCTCGACACCGAAGACGATCAGGGCCAGCGTGACGAAGACCGCACCCACGGCCGCCAGCTTGCGACCCCGCCCGCGCGCATCCCAGGCGTACCCGGCCAGGATCCAGCCGCCGCCGCCGAACGACATCTCGCGGAAGACGATCGTCCGGATGATCCGGTCGTGCGGGCGGCTCAGCGCTCCGGGAAGATGGATCATCGCGACGAACAGGAACATCATGATTCCGAACAAGAGGCCCGACCAGCGCACCCCGATGTTCGTGGAGATGCTGAGGGCCGCGGCGATCAACGCGCCGCCGACGAGATACACCCAGAACATGCGCGCGGGCACGAAGGGCGGGACGATGGGCAGGACGAAGCCCGGGCTGGAGAGATGGAGCGCACCGAAGACGGCCAGCGGAATGGCGAAGCACAGACTACCCAGGGCCACGATCCGGTCCAGGCCGCGAGCGTGCGCCATCTCTTTCTTCGCGGCTGGGGCTCCGATCAGGAGGATCGATGCGCCCGCGGAGCACATCGCGATCGCAGTGCTAGACATGGCTCGGCCGCGTCGTACGCATCAGGCGAGCATTCTGACATCGAGCGGGGAATTGGTGCGCCCGGCCAGGCTCGAACAGGCAACCTTCGGCTTCGGAGGCCGACGCTCTATCCAGTTGAGCTACGGGCGCACGGAAGAAAGGAATTCTAGCACACGGCGCCGCGCGCTCAGCGCTTCGCGGGGCCGCCACGGCCAGGAGTACGGTCCGACGGCGGCACGACGACGCGGCCGTGGACCTGCTCCCGGGCGTGGCAGTCGTGCAGGGCGGCGCGGACCTTGACCAGCTCGTCTTCCAGCTCGACGATCCGGCGGCCCGTGCGCATGCGCGCTTCCAGCTCCACGTTGTCGAAGGGCTTGCGCAGGTAGTCGTCGGCGCCGGCGCCGAGGCCGCGCACGACGTCCTCCTGCTCGTCCTTGCCCGTGAGCAGGATGATGTAGACGCGCGGCTCGCGCGCGGCCTTGCGCACGCGCTGGCACAGCTCGAGGCCGTCCGGCCCCGGCATCATCCAGTCGAGGAGCGCGAGACGCGGCGAGTCCGCGCGCTCCAGCACGCGCCAGGCCGCATCCCCGTCTTCCGCGAACACGATCTCGTAGCCCCACTTCGTCAGGACCTGCTTGAGCAGGACGCGGACGACGCTCGAATCCTCGGCGAGGAGGACCTTCACGGGGGATGGCGCTACTTGACCATCGGAGGAACGCGCGCGATGAGGTCGCGCTTGATGTCGTCCTGGACGGGCTGGTCGCCCAGCCAGATCCCGAAAACGGCGGCGGCGAAGTTCTTGTCCGCGATTTGCGGCTTGGGCGTGCCTTTCGCCAGCGTCTCCAGGGTCCCGCCCGCCGCCCAGCGCAGCACGTACTCCTCGCCCGTCTTGATGTCGCCGAAGTACGCGACGAACTGGTCGGTGCGCGCCTTGTCCGCCTTCTCCAGCGCGTCGCGGATGGCTTCCTGCATCTGGCTCGCGCTCACGTCGCGCACGAGGCGCAGGTGGATCTCCTTCGGGAAGTCGCCCCATACCAGCTCTTGATAGAGCGCGGGCCCCGTCTTCTCCTTGAGGGACCCGGCCAGCGCCGCATCGGCGACATAGAGGCCGACGGCATAGACCTTGACCTTCAGGAACGTCTTGGTCCGCAGCCCCACGCCGAGGAGGGTCGTCTCGCCGATCTTCGAGGGGAACTTCACCCCAGTCCGCGGCTCGATCACGTCCTCGGCGCGCAGCGGCGGGGAGAGAGTGGCAGCGAGCACGGCCGCGGCGACGACGGCGGGGGCGAAGTGTCTCAAGGGATCACCTCTCGCGGCAGCCCTCGTCGCTGCCGCCGCTCACGTAACCGAGTGCGCGAAGCCTCTCTCTCTGCTCGGGACTGAGACAGACCGGCCGAGCCGCTCCGCCTGCGCCTCGATCCGCCCGCCAGCGTTCGAGCGCCCGCCGCCGGATGGGATCGGCCACCGTGGGAGCGGGAGGGACGCTCTTGCGCTCGGCTGGATCGGAAGAAAGATCATACCATTCCTCTCCGCGCGTCTCTTTTCCGTCCGCGGAGAGCGTGAGGATCGTCTTCCACCGCGACGCGCCGCCGCGGAGGAAGAGCTTGTGCGTGCCGTCCACCGTGTGGTCGGTCTCGCCGTAGGCCTCGCGCTCCGCGAGCGGGCCCAGCAGCGAGCGGCCGGTCACGGAGGCGGGCACGGGCACGCCCGCCCAGGCCAGCATGGTGGGCGCGAGGTCGAGGGTGCTGACCTGGGCCCGCTCGCGCCGCGGCTCCAGGCCGGCCCCGCGGATGGCCAGGGGCACGCGCACGACCTCCTCGTACAGCGTCTTCTGGTGCTCCCATGACCCGTGATCGAGGAACTCCTCGCCGTGGTCGGACGTGATGACGACGAGCGTGGAGCGGTCGAGGCCGCGCGCGGCGAGATGGTCGAGCACGCGGCCCACCTCGGTGTCCGCGTACCGGATCTCGCCGTCGTAGAGGGCGAGCAGATGCGCCAGGTCCGCATCGCTCACCGCACCGCGGTCGCGGCGCGAGAAGTCCTGCCAGTTGCCGGTGACGGACCCCGTGTACGCGGTCTCGAAAGTCCGGCGCGCCCAGTCCGGCGGGTCGTAGTGCCAGTGCGGGTCGTAGAGGTGCAGGAAGACGAAGAACGGCCGGTCGCCGACGCGGTCCAGCACGTCCATTCCGCGGTCCGCGACCTCCGTGGCCTTGCGGTCCTGCCGGAAGTCGAGGTGCTCGAACCCGTCGTCCAGGCCGTACACGGAGGAGACGTAGAGATGGCTCGTGACCGCGCGCGTCGCGAACCCGGAG
>Ga0207428_10002380_pt1 | contig 18780 bp, 23 predicted proteins | sample RhiMethybrSRZTD1_FD_187600 | JGI IMG/M metagenome (GOLD analysis project Ga0207428, IMG submission 187600) | Populus rhizosphere microbial communities from Tennessee, USA - Rhizosphere MetaG P. TD hybrid SRZTD1 (SPAdes) (version 3) | ecosystem: Host-associated > Plants > Roots > Rhizosphere >...
GGGGTCTACGTCGGCGTGCCGGTGCGGCTCTCGGGCGCGGGCGTGTCCGAGATCGTCGAGCTCGACCTGAACGACGACGAGCTGGCGGCGCTCCGAGCGGCGGCCGAAGGTATCCGCGCGAAGTGCGCGGACCTCGCGACGCTCTAGCCCATCGCCCGGTCGGGGGGTCGCTCGCGACGCACCCACGCCAGGCCGAGGACGCCCCCTGCAACGAGCAGGACGCCACCCGCGGCGGTGATCCACAGTCCCGGGGAGGTCTCGACGCGCAGGTCCTGGCCGAGCAGCTCGGAGAGCCGCTCGCGCACCACCTCCTCGGGGAGTCCGAGCTGAAGCGAGAGCGTCCGCGCCATCCGGTCGGCGCCCTCGACCCCCCCGAAACGGTCCCTCGCGCGGATCGCGCCCGCGACGGGCAGCGTGACGCAGAGCACGCCGAGGATGATGAGGGCGATCGCGAGACCGCGCCGTGTGCTTGCGGAGCCCGAGACCCGCATCGCGAGCATCACGAGGAGCGAGGCCACGGCCGCGAACAGCACGACCTTGCCCTCCCACACGTCGATCCCGTGGACCGAGACGTCCGCGGCGTGTTCGACGTCGGCCGTGAACCCGATCGCCGCCCACTCGCGCGTCGCGCCCACGCCGGCAGCGATCGCACCGAGTGCGACGCACGCCGTTCCGGCGAGCCGCAGGCCGGTGGGGCGAGCCGTCGACGCGATCTCCGAGGACATCGCGGCATCCTCTCACCCCCACCGGACGCCCGGAAGCACCGCGGTTAGCATGGCGTGGTGATGGCGGAACCGCGCGAGATCGATGCGACGGAGATCACTCGCGTCGTTCGGGACCTGTGCATCGAGATCAACTACAAGGTCCCCGAAGAGATGGTCCGGCTGGTCAAGCGAGCCCGCGAGCTCGAGGAGTCGCCGCTCGGACGACAGGTGCTCGACCTGCTGATCCGCAATCAGGAACTCGCCGCCGAGGGCGAGTACCCCTACTGCCAGGACACGGGGTACACCGTGATCTTCCTCGACCTCGGCCAGGACGTGCACGTCACCGGCACCGACCTGTACGACGCGGTCAACGAGGGCGTTCGGCAGGGGTACGGGGACGGGTACCTCCGCGGTTCGATCGTTCGAGACCCGTTGTTCGACCGCAGGAACACCGGCGACAACACGCCCGCGTTCATCCACACGCGCATCGTCCCCGGCGACCAGGTGCGGATCCAGGTGGACGCGAAGGGGGCCGGCTCGGAGAACATGGGCAAGCACGCGATGCTCAAGCCGGCCGATGGGCTCGAGGGGGCCAAGGAGTTCGTCCTGCAGGCCGTGGCCGACTCCGGCCCGAACGCCTGCCCCCCGGGGATCATCGGCGTCGGCATCGGTGGGAACTTCGAGATGTCGGCCGTCATCGCCAAGCGGGCGCTGATGCGCAAGGTCGGTCAGCCCAACCCGGACCCACGGATCGCCGAACTCGAGGCCGAGCTGTACGAGAAGTGCAACGCGCTCGGGCTCGGACCCGAGGCGCTGGGCGGCACCCAGACGGTGCTCGCCGTGCACGTCGAGACGATGCCGACCCACATCGCCTCCCTGCCCGTCGCCGTCAACATCGAGTGCCACGCGCACCGGACGGGCTCGAGGGTGATCTGAGTGTCGGTGGAGGTCCTGAGTGACGGTCGCAAGCGCATCTCGGCGCCGCTGTCCGATGACGACGTCCGCGCGCTCGAGATCGGCGACGTCGTCCTGGTGAAGGGAACGGTGTACGCGGCACGCGACGCCGCGCACAAGCGGATGGTGGAGATGCTCGACCGAGGCGAGGAGCTGCCGTTCGACATCCGGGGGCAGATCGTCTACTACGTCGGTCCCACCCCCGAGCGGCCTGGGAACGTGACGGGCTCGGCCGGCCCCACGACGGCGAGCCGGATGGACAAGTGGACGCCCCGGCTGCTCGAGCTGGGCCTGAAGGGCATCATGGGCAAGGGCGGACGCGGTCCCGCGATCCGCGCCGAACTCCAGAAGCACACCGCCGTCTACATGGCGGCGCTCGGCGGCGGCGGCGCGCTGTCGGCGCTCACGGTTCGGGGGCAGGAGGTCATCGCGTTCGAGGACCTGCAGACCGAGGCGATCCGGCGGATGGAGCTCGAGGACTTCCCGGTCTGGGTCGTGAACGACTGCCTCGGACGCGACTTCTACGCCGAGACGATCAGGCCCTGGCGAAAGAACGACCTGCTCCCGGAGGCGCTGCACGTCCCGACCGACGAGTGGGCGGGCGAGAACGGAGGAGGCTGATGCGCCGGTTCATCCACGAGCTCCGGGTGCACGTTCGGAACTTCTTCACCAACTGGCACGAGTACGACGCGCCGGTGACGACCAAGCTTCGGCTCACCTTTCGCAACCGCCTGCATGCGACGTTCTCGCGCGCGCAGTGCTGCGGCCATCACGGCGAACCCGGCTGCTGACAGCTCCCTCCCGGGGAGCCCGGTCCGGGCTCCGAACACCACTCGCACCCGGACTGACGACCTACCGCGCTCCGGCGCGGTCGACCACACCGGCGGTCCGCGGGCTGATCCCCACGATGAGGTTCGCGGTGCCACCCGCCACGAGACCGAGCCCGAACCCGCCGAGCACGTCGAGCGGCGCGTGTGCCCCCAGGTAGACCCGCGCGAACGCGACCAGGGTGACGACCGCCCACGGGACCACGCGCCAGCCCCCGCGCAGGTACGGCGTGAGGACCCACGCGAGCCCCGTGAGCAGGACCACGTGGCCGGACACGAACGACGCCCCGGCCGCGGGCGTGTCCCCGCGGATGATCGCGTCGGCGATGGTCTTGCCCGGGCGGGAGCGCTCGACGAGCTGCCAGACGATCCGCTCGAACACCAGCTTCTCGGCCGTGACCAGCAGGCAGGCGATCGCGAGGCGCCACCGACGGAACAGGGCCGCCCCGAGGGCGACGATCGGGCCGACCGCGAGGACGCCCAGCCACTGCACCCACTGCATGACCGGCGACAGCGCCTCGGGAAGCCCGTTGATCGCGTGGAACACGGCGAGCTCCACGGGCCCGACCGTGCCGTCCGAGGCGACGACCGCACACGGGACCAGCACCGCGAGCCCCGCGAGCGCGACGAGGGCGTCGGTCTTTCGGCGAACGACGCGCCCGCTCATCCGCGCAGCGTCTCCTCGATCGCCGCCGCGACCTCCTCGGTCGAGGAGGTGCCGCCGAGGTCGGGGGTGCGCGTATCGCCGCGTTGGAGTACCCGGTCGACGGCGCCTTCGACGGCGGTCGCGGCGGCCGCCTCGCGCAGGTGGCGCAGCAGCATCGCTCCCGACAGGATCATCGCGATCGGGTTCGCGATGCCCTTGCCGGCGATGTCCGGGGCACTGCCGTGCACGGGCTCGAACACCGCGTACTCCCATCCGAGGTTGGCGCCCGCCGCGAGCCCGAGTCCCCCGACCAGCCCGGCGCACAGATCCGAGATGATGTCGCCGTACAGGTTCGGTAGCAGCAGGACGTCGAACGCCGCGGGTTCGCGCACCAGCCGCATCGAGAGCTGATCGATCTCCATCTGTTCGAACCAGACCTCCGGATGCCCCTCGGCCTCGATCTGCCCGACCGACAGGAACAACCCGTCGGAGAACCGCATGATGTTCGCCTTGTGCCCGAGCGTGACCTTACGCCGTCCATGCGCCCCCACGAACTCGAGCGCGAACCGGACGATCCGCCGCGCGCCGGTCACCGAGATCGGCTTCACCGTGAACCCGGAGTCCTCCCGCAACTCGCGCCCCGAGAACCGCAGGAGCATGTCGCGGAGCTCGAGGGCCTCGGGGGTCCCCCTGGCGAACTCGATGCCCTGGTACAGGTCCTCGGTGTTCTCGCGGATCACGACGATGTCGACGTCGGGGTACCGCGTCGGCAACCCCGCGAGCGAACGCGAGGGCCGGACCGCGGCGAACAGGTCGAGCGCCTGCCGGAGCTCGACGTTCACGCTCCGGAACCCCGACCCGACCGGTGTGGTGATCGGGCCCTTGATCGCCACGCGGGAGTCGCGGATCCGATCGAGGACCCTTCCGGGGAGGGGCGTCCCCTCGCGCTCCAGGACGTCGGCGCCCGCCTCCACGATCGCCCATTCGATCGGAACGCCCGTGGCCTCGAGCACGCGCCGGGTGGCCTCGGAGACCTCGGGCCCGATGCCGTCGCCGGGGATCAGGGTTACCAGGTGCGCCACGGCCGAACCTTATCGGGCGTTCGGCGCTGAACGATCGCTCCCGCAGTCCAGGGATGTGGCGGCCGGCGGGTCAGAAGCGGTCGAACAGGATCGAGCGCTTCACCTCCTGGATCGCCTTCGTGACCTCGATGCCCCTGGGGCACGCATCCGTGCAGTTGAAGGTCGTACGACAGCGGAACACGCCGGTCTTCTCCGACAGGATCTTCAGGCGCTCCTTGCCGGCCTCGTCCCGCGAGTCGTAGACGAACCGGTGGGCGTTCACGATCGCCGCGGGTCCGACGTACTCCTCGTCGCCCCAGAAGATCGGGCACGAGGTCGTACACGCGGCGCACAGGATGCACTTGGTCGTGTCGTCGAACCGATGACGCTCCTCGGGCGACTGGAGGCGTTCGGCGCCGGGCTCGCCGGAGTCGTTGATCAGATACGGCAGGACCGAACGGTAGCCGGCGAAGAACGGTTCCATGTCGACGATGAGGTCCTTGAGCACCGGCAGGCCGCGGATCGGCTCGATCGTCACCCTCGGGGCGACGTCGCGAACGATGACCTTGCACGCGAGCGCGTTCTTGCCGTCGATCATCATCGCGTCCGAGCCGCAGATGCCGTGCGCGCACGAACGACGGAGTGCCAGCGTTCCGTCGTGGTACCACTTGACCTGGTGCAGCGCGTCGAGCAGCCGGTCGTCGGGGTCGGTCTGGATCTCGAACTCGTCCCACCACGACTCCTCGCCGCGGAGCTCCGGGTTGTAACGGCGGATCTTCAGGGTCAGGGTGACCTCGTGCCCGGCTCCCGCCGCGCGAAGGTCCGACGCGTCGAGGATGTCGCCGAGCTCGTTGGTGTTGGATGCCATCAGTACTTCCGCTCCATCGGGACGTAGGGGCCGAGCTTCACCGGCTTGGTGGACATCGCGACCGAGCCGTCCGGCCGTCGCATCGCGAGCGAGTGCTTGAGCCAGTTCGCGTCGTCGCGCAGCGGGTGATCCTCCCGGTAGTGGCCCCCGCGGCTCTCGTCGCGGGCGAGGGCCGCCGCCACCAGCGCGTCGGCGCACTCGAGCAGGAACCCGAGCTCGACGACCTCCATCAGCTCGGTGTTGAACATCCTGCCCGTGTCCTGCACGTACACGCGCTCGTAGCGCTCCCTCAGGCCGTCGAGGATCGACTGCATCTTGCGCAGGCTCTCCTCGGTGCGGACCACGAACGCGAGTTCCTGCATCGAGTCCTGGAGCTCGCCGCGGATGTCGGCGGCGTTCGCGCCCTCGGGGCGGTTCAGCAGGCCGTCGACCATGTCCCGCGCCCGGGCCTCCGGGCGTTCGGGGAGCTCGGGCAGCTCGGCGTCCCCGGCAAACTCGGCGGCGTGGCGCCCGCCTCGCCGGCCGAACACGACGATGTCGAGCAGCGAGTTCGTACCCAGGCGGTTCGCGCCGTGGACGCTCACGCAGGCGCACTCGCCGGCCGCGTACAGCCCCGGGACCGGCGCCTCCTCCTCGCCGAGCACGACCTGGCCGTCGATGTTGGTGGGGATCCCACCCATCGCGTAGTGGGCCGTGGGCTGGATCGGGACGAGCTCGGTGGTCGGCTCGACGCCCAGGTACACGCGGGCGAACTCGGTCACGTCGGGCAGCTTCTCCTCGATCACCTCGCGCGGCAGGTGCCGCACGTCGAGCCACACGGCGTCGCGGTTGGGTCCGTCGCCGCGCCCCTCCTTGATCTCCTGGAAGATCGCGCGGCTCACCATGTCGCGCGGCGCCAGGTCCTTGACCGTGGGGGCGTATCGCTCCATGAAGCGCTCGCGCTCGCTGTTCAGCAGGATGCCTCCCTCGCCGCGGACCGCCTCCGAGAGCAGGATGCCCATCTTGTACACGCCGGTCGGGTGGAACTGGAAGAACTCCATGTCCTCGAGCGGCAGCCCCCGGCGGAACAGCACCGCGGGCCCGTCGCCGGTCAGCGTGTGCGCGTTCGAGGAGACCTTGAACATCCGTCCGTACCCGCCGGTCGCGTACAGGACGGCCTTCGATCGGAAGATGTGGATCTCGCCCGTCGCGAGCTCATAGGCGACGACCCCCGCACACACGCCCTCGACCATCAGCTGATCGAGCACGTAGAACTCGTTGAAGAACCGCACGTCGCGTTTGACGCACTGCTGGTACAGCGTCTGCAGGATCATGTGGCCCGTCCGGTCCGCCGCGAAGCACGCGCGCTTGACGGGGGCCTCCCCGTGGTTGCGCGTGTGCCCGCCGAACCGCCGCTGGTCGATCTTGCCTTCCGGCGTGCGGTTGAACGGCAGTCCCCAATGCTCGAGCTGGTAGATCGCGTCGACGGCCTCCTCGCACATCAGCTGCGCGGCGGGCTGATCGACGAGGTAGTCGCCGCCCTTGACCGTGTCGAACGCGTGCCACTCGGGGGAGTCCTCCTCGACGTTCGCGAGCGCCGCGCAGACGCCTCCCTGCGCGGTCCCCGTGTGCGAGCGCGTGGGATACAGCTTCGAGATCACGGCGGTCTTCACCCGGTCCGACGCCTCGATCGCCGCCCGCAGGCCGGCGCCCCCGGCACCGACGATCACCGCGTCGTACGTGTGGAAGGTCGTCATCGGGTCAGACGGTCCCCGGCCACTGACTCGGATCGAACGTGAACACGACGACCGTGCCGAGGACGAACAGCGCGAACCCGATCACGAAGAAGGCCATGTCGACGGCGAACCGGACCGCGGGCCACCGGACGTAGTCCTGCACGATGATGCGCAATCCGTTGATCCCGTGGATCAGGGCGAGGACCAGGAGCGCCCAGTCCCAGGTGCGCCAGAAGGGGCTCTGCCACCGCGCGGCGACGAAGCCGAAGTTCACCCGGTCCACGCCCTCGTCCAACACGTGCATGATCAGGACGTGCCCGACGGCGAGGATCAGCAGCACGAGCCCGCTGATCCGCATGAAGAGCCAGGACCACAGCTCGAAGCCGCCGACGGGGCGCTCGCGGCCCCGGACACCGGGGGGCCCGCCGCGTGGGGACGGGATCGGGCGTTCGGGTGCCTCGACGGACATCAGAAGACCCCGGCGGAGTCCAGGATCCCGTTGCCCATGATGATCGTGATCGGGATCATGCTGAGGACGAAGATGATCGTCGAGGCGAGCGCGATCCCCTTCATGTGGCGTGCGCTCGACGGCCAGAAGTCGAAGACCATGATCTTGACGCCGTTGATCGCGTGGTACAGCACCGCGGCGACCAGGCCGAGCTCGAGCAGCTTGACCACCCAGTTGTGGTACACGGCGACGACGCGGTTGTAGGCCTCCGGACCCCAGCCGACCACGGCCGTGTCCACCACGTGCGCGAACAGGAACAGGATCACGGCGACGCCGGTGATGCGGTGCAGCAGCCAGGACCACTGTCCCGGACTGCCCTTGTACAGGGTCCCGACGTCTGACTTCCGCTTCGCCATCAGCCCTCGAACACCTAGCCTAGACGCGGCTCCGCCGAACGCCTGCCCGGAGCCGCGCGGAGTCTACGCCACGCGCAGGGCGACGAACACGCCGTCGCGGGTGGGGACGATCGAGGAGGCGAAGCGCTCGTCGTCCGCGATCATGCGGTTGTGCTCGAGGATCGCGTTCGTGGTCTTCGCGTCCCGCCCGTGGTCGCCCGCCGGGTCGGCCACCGAGCCGGACCACAGCACGTTGTCGCAGAGGTACAGGCCGCCGACGCGGATCCGTTCGCGAGCGGCTCGCCACGCGTCGGGGTAGCCCTCCTTGTCGATGTCGTTGTAGACGACGTCGAACTCGCCCTCGACCGTGCCGAGGTTCTCCACCGCGTCTCCGACGTGCCAGGTGATCGGGTCCGCCAGGCCCGCGCGCGAGAGGTAGTCGAGCGCCTTCGACTCGTTCGCCGGGTCGCCGTCCGTCGCGTGGACCTCGCCCCCGGGGCCGACGGCTCGCGCGAACCAGTACGCCGAGTATCCGAACCCCGACCCGAGCTCGAACACCCGCCCCGCGCCGACCGAACGCGCGAGCAGCTCGACGGTGACGCCGACGAGGCGGCCGATGATCGGGAAGTCGCGCTCCGCGCCCTCCGCCTCCATCTCGAGCAGCACGGGTTCGTCGTAGCGCGTGAGCAGCGAGCGCATGTACTCCTCGATGCGCGGATCGACGATGTCCACGGTCTCGATGCTACCGGCTACCCTGGGTCAACGATGAGCGACGTCGAACCGCGGTCGACGGACTCGGGGATCGACCTCGAACGCGTCTACGAGCCGGACGATCTCGGTGGCTTCGACCCCGAACGGGACCTCGGCCTCCCCGGCGAACCGCCGTTCACCCGAGGCATCTACCCATCGATGTACCTCGGCCGCCTGTGGACGATGCGCCAGTACGCCGGGATGGCCACGGCCGAGGAGACCAACCAGCGGTTCCGATACCTGCTCGATCACGGGCAGACGGGGCTCTCGGTCGCGTTCGACCTGCCGACGCAGATGGGGCTGGACTCGGACCACCCTCGCGCCGAGGGCGAGGTGGGGAAGACCGGCGTCGCGATCGACTCGATCGAGGACATGGACCGCTTGCTTGACCGGATCCCCCTCGACACGGTCTCGACGTCGATGACGATCAACGCGACCGCGCCGATCCTGCTCCTGCTCTACGAGCTCGTGGCCGAGGAGCGGGGGATCGAGGCCTCGTCGCTGAACGGGACCGTGCAGAACGACCTGCTGAAGGAGTACGCCGCCCGCGGGACCTACATCTACCCGCCGAGACCCTCGATGCGCCTGATCACCGATCTGTTCGCGTACTGCGGCCGGACGATCCCACGGTGGAACACGATCTCGGTGAGCGGGTACCACATGCGTGAGGCGGGCGCGACCGCGGTGCAGGAGGTCGCCTTCACGCTCGCGGACGGCATCGCCTATGTCCGGGCGGCGATCGACGCGGGGCTGGAGGTGGACGCGTTCGCGCCGCGCGTCTCGTTCTTCTTCGCGTGCCACATGAACTTCTTCGAGGAGATCGCCAAGTTCCGGGCCGCGCGTCGGATGTGGGCGACGATCATGGCCGAGCGGTTCGGCGCGAAGGACCCGCGGAGCCTGATGCTGCGATTCCACACGCAGACGGGTGGGGCGACGCTCACCGCCCAGCAGCCGCAGAACAACATCGTGCGGACCGCGCTCGAGGCGCTGGCCGCGGTCCTCGGCGGCACGCAGTCGCTCCACACGAACTCGTTCGACGAGGCCCTCGCTTTGCCCACGGAGCAGGCCGCGAAGATCGCCCTTCGGACCCAGCAGGTGATCGGGCACGAGACGGGGGTGACGCACACCGTGGATCCGCTCGGGGGCTCGTACTACGTCGAGTCGCTCACGAACGAGGTCGAGGCGGGCGCGTGGGTGTACCTGGAGCGGATCGACCAGATGGGAGGCGCGGTCGAGGCGATCGAGGCCGGGTTCTACCAGGACGAGATCGCCGAGGCGGCGTTCCGGATCCAGCAGGGGATCGAGTCCGGCGAACGCGTGGTCGTCGGGGTGAACGGGTTCGAGGATCCCGAGGAGCAGCCGGTCCGGATCCAAACGATCGGCCTGGAGGAGGTCGCCAGGCAGGTCGAGCGGCTCCGTGCGCTCCGGGCATCGCGCGATCAGGTTGCGGTGGACCGGGCGCTCGAGGAGGTCGAGAGGGCGGCCCGCGGCACGGCCAACCTGCTCCCACCCATGAAGGACGCCCTGCGTGCGCGGGCGACCCTCGGCGAGGTCTCCGACGTGCTCCGCGGCGTGTTCGGCGAGTACCGCCCTCGCTGAGCCGGTTCGAGACGACGGACCGAGGCCGCCTCACTCGGTCGCGAGCTCGACGATCGCGTGCACGATCGCCGCGGCGCCGGCGACCGCGAGGACCAGCGCGAGCCACCGCAGGCGCCGGCTGCGAACCGCCGCAACGGCCGCGACCAAGCAGCCGAGCCCGACCGCGAGCTCGGTGACGTAGGTGAGGGACTGGCCCATCGCGGTGCAGGGTAGGCTCTGCCGCCATGGACATCTCGGTCATCGGCGGGACCGGGGACGAGGGGTTCGGCCTCACGCTGCGGCTCGCCAGGGCGGGCCACCGAGTCACGATCGGCTCGCGGGTCGCGGAGAAGGGTTCGGCCGTCGCGGACACGGCCCGCGAGATGCTCGGCGCGGGCGCGAACGTCGGCGGCGCGGCCAACGAGGAGGCGGCGACCGCGGATGTCGTCATCGTAACCGTGCCGTTCGGCGGCCAGGCCGAGATCTACCGCGCGATCAAGGACCACGTGAAGGCGGATGCGATCGTCGTCGACTGCACGAGTCCGCTCGCGACGGCGGTGGGCGGGCGAGCGTGGCAGGTGGTCCGGCCGTGGCACGGCTCGGCGGCCGAGCAGGCCAAGGCCATCCTGGAGCAGGTCCACCCCGTTCGGATGGTGGGCGCGTTCCACACGGTCTCGGGGGAGGCGCTGCAGAACGTCGAGCATGAGATGGAGAGCGACGTCCTCGTCTGCGGGACCGACACGGAGGCGAAGGCGGTCGTCGGTGGCCTGGTCGACCAGATCCCCAACCTCCGCTGGGTGGACGCAGGCGACCTCACGCAGGCGAGGACCCTCGAGCCGCTGACCGCGCTTCTCATCTCGATCAACCGCTCCTACAAGATCCGCGAGGCCGGGTTCCGGATCACCGGGCGCGATGCGTGGGGGATCCCCGGCGCCTAGCGCGGCGTCGGGCTCGCGTTGGGTCAGTCCAGCTCGACGAGCGGGTCCCCGGGCTGGACGTTCTGCCCCGCCTGCGCGGGGATCTCGGTGACGACGCCCTCGCGCGGGGCGGGGATCGCGTTCTCCATCTTCATGGCCTCGAGGATGCAGACGACGTCGCCCGCCTGGATCTCCTGGCCGGGCTCGACGAGCACCCGCAGGATCGTGCCCTGCATCGGCGCCGCGATGACGCTGTGTACGTGGTCGCCGCCGTGGGCGGAGTGACGCGAGGGCACCTTCGGGGCGGTATCGCGCCGTTGGTCGAAGATCCGGACGGGCACCCGGCGCCCGTCCACCTCGAGCAGGAGCTCGGCCGGGACCGGCTGCCTGGTGTCGGACGGGGGCGGCGCCGGCGTGCCGGCCTCGGGGAGCTCCGCGTCGCGGAGCGCCTTCTCGAGCCAGGTCGTCGAGTGCGTCGACTTGGAGAACGCGCGTGTGCCGAGGATCCACCTGTGCAGCGGGATGGTCGTCGGCACGCCCTCGACCTGGAACTCGGAGAGCGCGCGGTCCATCCGCGCGATCGCTCGGACGCGGTTGTCCGCCGAGACGATGACCTTGGCGAACATCGAGTCGTAGTCGGCCGGGATCTCGTTCCCCGCGCGCACGGCCGAGTCCACCCTCACGAACGGCCCGGACGGCTCTCGATACGCGGTGACGCGGCCCGGGCCCGGCAGGAAGTTACGGGCCGGGTCCTCCGCGTTGATCCGGCACTGGATCGCGTGTCCGGTCGGCCTCACGTCCGAGAGGTCGAGCTTCTCGCCCAGCGCGACGCGGATCTGGAGGGCCACCAGGTCGAGGCCGGTCACCATCTCGGTCACCGTGTGCTCGACCTGCAGGCGGGTGTTCATCTCCAGGAAGTAGAAGCTGCCGTCCTCGTCGAGGATGCACTCGACGGTGCCGGCGTTCACGTAGCCGGCCTCCTTCGCGAGCGCCATCGCGGCCTCACCGATCCGCGACCGCAGGTCGGCGTCGACCACCGGCGAAGGCGTCTCCTCGATCAGCTTCTGGTGGCGTCGCTGCACCGAGCAGTCGCGTTCGCCGAGGAAGTACACGTTCCCTCTGGTGTCCGCGAAGACCTGCGCCTCGACGTGGTGTGCACGTTCGATGTACCGCTCGAGGAACACCTCGGGTCGGCCGAAATACGCCTGCGCCTCTCGCGCCGCACGGGCGAGGGCGCTCTCGAGCTCCTCGGGCTTTCGGACCACCTGCATGCCCTTGCCCCCGCCACCGAACGCGGCCTTGACCAGGACGGGGAACCCGATCCGTTCGGCCTCGGCCGGCGCCTGGTCGAGCGTGACGGGTTCGGGCGTGCCGGGGACGATCGGTACCCCGACGCGGTCGGCCGCTCGCCGAGCGGCCGCCTTGTCGCCCATCATCTCGATCGCCTGGGCCGGGGGGCCGACGAACGTGAAGCCCGAGTCCGCGACCGCGTTCGCGAAGTGTGCCCGCTCGGACAGGAACCCGTAGCCCGGGTGGATCATCGTCGCCTTGGCCCGCGACGCCGCTTCCAGGATCGCGCCGATCGACAGGTAGGAGTCGGCGGCCAGCGCCGGGCCGATCCGGTGAGCCTGGTCCGCCATCTCGACATGCAACGCGTCGCGGTCGGCATCGCTGTAGACGGCGATCGAGGTATAGCCGAGTTCTCGGACCGTTCTGATGATGCGGACCGCGATCTCGCCGCGGTTCGCGATCAGGATCCGAGGTTTCGCCACGCGCTCCGCTCCGTCATGCTTGCCGATCGGACCGTCGGGCTCCCGATGGTCCGCGGATCGGTACCCACCGAACAATCGGGTACCCCCGAACGGGAGTCAAACGTCTGGTGCTGTCCGAGGATGCCCTGGTCCGGGCGCTCGAACGCGTGGGTCTGCGTGCACCCGTGCGGTTCGACGAGGTTACTGCCTCGACCCAGGCGACGGCCCTCGAATTGGCCGGCACAGGCACGCCCGAGTGGACCCTCGTCGCCGCCGGTCACCAGACCCAGGGCCGTGGCCGCCTGGGCCGCACGTGGCTCGACCGGCCGGGCCGGGCGCTGATGTTCTCGTTCGTGTTGCGACCGGAGCTGGATCCGGCATCGGGGGGGCTGCTCGCGCTGCTCGCCGGCACCGCGATGGCGCAGGCATCCTTCGAGCTCGCCGATCAGCGCGCCGCGTGTAAGTGGCCGAACGACCTCCTGGTGGCCGGTCGCAAGGCCGGGGGGATCTTGGCGGAGTCCCGCGTCGACGGCGTCCGGTTCGAGTATGTCGTGATCGGCATCGGCGTGAACCTCGGCGCCCCGCCCCCCGACGTTCCCGATGCCGGATCCGTCGAGGCCGAGGACGACGAGCTGCTCGAGACGTTCCTGTCCGAGTTCGTCCGCCGGTACGAGCCCGCGCACCCGGCGTTCGCCGGGAGCGTGATCGCCGCCTACCGGGAGGTGTGCGCGACGCTGGGGACCCGCGTCCGGGCCACGACGGCGGCAGGGGCGATCGTCGAGGGCGAGGCCGTCGACCTTGACGAGCGCGGCGGCCTGGTCGTGCGAACGACGGTGGGCGACGAGGTGGTTCGGTTCGGGGAGGTCGAGCACCTGGAGTAGGATGCGCTCATGCCGTTCCCCCGCAAGCTCCTGATCGAGAACGAGCAGCTGGTTCTCGAGCTGCGGCCGCACTGGATCGCCCTGGTGATGCCGGCGATCGTCACGATCCTCGTGGTCGTCGCGTGGTCCCTCGCGGTGTCGTACGGCCCCGACACCGGCGCGGGCCGCGACGTCACGTTCTGGGGCGCAACCGCGATCGCGATCCTCGTGCTGATCTGGTTCCCGGTGCGCAAGTTCATCGCCTGGGTCACGTCGTACTTCGTCGTGACGTCCGACCGGGTCATCCACCGCGAGGGGTGGATCGCGAAGCGCTCGATGGAGATCCCGCTCGAGGCGATCAACGACGTGCGGTTCCACCAGGGGGTGTTCGAGCGGATCATCGGCGCCGGCGACCTGATCATCAGCTCGGCCAGCGAGTTCGGACGCGAGGTGTTCGGCGACATCCGCAACCCCGAGCACGTCCAGAAGACGATCTACCAGCAGGGGGAGCTCAACAAGGACCGGATGTACCGAGGGGTCGGGCGCGACTCGGCCGCCGCGGTGCCGGCCCCCCCGGCCACATCGGGTGCGACGACGCCCCCCATGCCGCCGGCCTCCGCCTCCGCGACGGGCGAGCTCGAACGCCTGGCCGAGCTGCGGAACAGGGGCGTGCTCACGGAGGACGAGTTCCAGAGCCAGAAGAGGAAGATCCTCGGGGGGTAGACTCGGGGACCCGATCACAGCGAGACGACGGCATGGACACTCTGAACCGATCGGTCGCACGAACACCTCCGGCGACGAAGATCGAGATCGCCGGGTACATCCTGGTGGCCGCCGGCTACGTCGTGATGACGCTCGGGATCCTCGAGATCGGGGGGTTGTTCAACATCGGGGTCGGGTTCGCCGTCGCGTGGGCGGGCTGCGTGCTGATGTTCCTCGGCGAGGAGCGTCGCGAGTTCGACGAGGAGGCCGAGTTCCGAAGGGAGCTCGAAGAGCTCTGAGTCTCCCGCTCCGGCGAGCGGGATCCGCGGCTCGGATGGGACAATCGCCGCCGTGGAGCCGAGGGTCGCGGTGGTCGGCGTTGGACATACCGGGTTCGCGCCCGTCACCGCCGGGGTCTCCTACAAGGAGCTGATGTTCGAGGCCGCGCAGCGCGCCTACCACGACGCCGGTGTGGATCCTCGGACCGAGATCGACTCGTACGTCTGCTGCTCGGAGGACTTCCTCGAGGGCACGTCGATCTTCGACGAGTATGTGCCGGACCAGCTCGGCGCGATGCAGCGCCCCGTCCAGACGGTCGCCGCGGACGGGCTGTTCGGCGTGGCGACGGGGATGATGCTGATCCGCTCGGGCCTCGCGTCGACCGTGGCCGTGGAGGCGCACAGCAAGGTCTCGGACGTCCGAACGCTCGGCGCGATCGAGGCTTTCGCGCTCGACCCGGTGCTGAACCGGCCGCTGCGCTTCCCGACGCTCGCGATCGCCGGGCTCGACATGAACGCGTTCCTCGAACGAACCGGGCTGTCCGAGGAGCACTGCTCGATCGTCGCCGCCAAGAACCGCTCGAACGCGCTCGACAACCCGCGCGCCGCCTATCCGGCAGACCTCACCGCCGAGGACGTCGACGACTCGAGCCCCGTCGCGTGGCCGCTGAAGGCGCTCGAGGTCGCCGAGCGCGCCGACGGCTGCGTCGTGGTCGTGCTCGCCGCCGAGGACCGCGCGCGCGAGCTCACCGAGGGGCCGGTGTGGCTGCTCGGGGCCGGTTGGTCCTCGGGGAGCCCGTCCCTCGAGAGCCGGACGTGGGGCGAGACCGAGCCGGTGACCAAGGCTGCCGAGTCCGCGTACCGCCGGGCCGAGATCACCGACCCGCAGGAGGAGATCGACCTGGTCGAGGCGGACGACACCTTCGCGTACCGGGAGCTGCTGCACCTGGAGGCGCTCGGGCTGGGCGAGGCCTCGGAGCTCGCGCAGCTGCTCGAGGAGGGCGACCTCGAGCCGGGCGGCGACCTCCCGGTGAACGTCTCGGGCGGCTCGCTCGGGCAGGGGAACCTGTTCGAGGCGAACGGCCTCGTTCGGCTGCTGGAGTGCGTCGAGCAGCTTCGCGGCGAGGCCGGCGAACGCCAGGTCGACGAGGCCTTCGTGGCGGTCGCGCAGTCCGCGCGCGCCGCGCCGTCCACGTCGGCCGCCGTCATCGTGCTCGCGAACGACGAGGGGGCGGGCGGATGAGGCTCCGGGCCCTCGACCACGTCTGGTTCTGGGTGACCGACATGGATCGGTCGGTGCGCTTCTACGAGGAGCGGCTCGGGCTTGCGCTGCGGGTACGGCACGGGGACGAGTGGGCCGAGGTGGAGGCCGGCGCGATCCACATCGGGCTCCACGGCGTGCGCAGCGAGGGCAACGTGCCGCACGGAGGCACCGCCGTGTTCCGCGTGGACGACCTCGACCTCGCGAAGACCGCGCTCGAGCAGCGCGGCGTGGCGTTCCACGAGCATCTCGGCGAGGTGCCGGGCATCGCGCGCTACGCATCGTTCGACGATCCCGACGGGAACTCGATGCAGCTGATCGAGTACGTCGCGGAGGATCGCTAGATGGCCCGGCGGGTCGCGGTCGTGGGCGCGGGGATGACCAGATTCGTCCGACGCGCACAGGAGACCGGCAAGGAGCTCGCGTGGGAGGCCTCGCGCGAGGCGCTGGCGTCCTGCGAGCTCCCGCTCGATCGGATCGACGCGGTCTGCCTGACCAGCGCCCCCGACGCGTTCGACGGCGTGCACATGAAGGGTGAGTACCTGTCGGACGGAGCGGGTGCGTTCGGCCGGCCCTTCATCCGGACGTACGTGGGCGGGGGCAGCGGCGTGTTCACGGCGATCCAGGCGTACTACACCGTCGCGAGCGGGATGGCCGATGTCGTGCTCGCCGTGGCCGAGGAGAAGATGTCGTCCACGCAGCCGCATCCGCAGGGCGCGTTCCTGACGATCTTCGACAACATCCTCGAGCGCCCCCTCGGCCCGAACCTGCTCTGGATCTTCGCGCTCGAGATGAACCGCTACATGACCGTGCACGGCATCGACAAGCGCGACATCGCCGCCGTCGCGGTGAAGAACAAGCGGAACGCGGCCGACCACCCGGCTGCGCTCCTCGGCCAGGCCGACATCACGATCGAGGACGTGCTCGCCTCCGAGACGCTCGCGTGGCCTGTGCAGCGCCTGGACGTCTCGCCCATCAGCGACGGCGCCGTCGCGATCGTGGTGGCCAGCGAGGAGGCCGCGAAGCAGATCACGAGCGACCCGGTCTGGATCCAGGGCGTCGGGTGGAACCTCGACACCGCGTACTGGACCAACCGCGACCTCGTGTTCCCCGAGTACGTCGCGAACGCGGCCCGCATGGCCTACGGGATGGCCGGCGTGACCGAGCCGCGCAAGCAGATCCACGTGGCCGAGCCCTACGACCCCTTCGACTACAAGGAGCTGCACCACCTCGAGGGCCTGCTTCTGTTCGACCGGGGCAAGGCGCCCGAGGCGGCCCGCGACGGCGTCCTCGATCGCAAGGGCGATCTGCCCTCGTGCCCGAGCGGCGGCCTCCTCGGCGTCGGCAACCCGATCGCGGCGGCCGGCCTCATGAAGATCGCCGAGCTCTTCTGGCAACTCCGCGGCGACGCGGGCGCCCGCCAGGTCCCGGGCACACCCGAACGCGGCGTCGCGCAGGCGTGGGGCGACCTCATGCAGGTCGGGACGGTCGTGGTGATGGGTCGCGAGGGCGGCCCGCCGACGACGGCGACGCGGCTCGAGACGCCGCCCGCCGCGACGCCGGCGACGTCGCTCTCCGACGCCGGGTTCCGTTCGGCCACGGGCGCGGTCGAGGACGAGATCGGCGCTCGCTACGCCTGGGATGCGGGCGTCGCGATCGGCCGGTTCCTCGACGGCCTCCGCGGGGGCAAGATCCTCGGCCGAGAATGCCGCGTGTGCCATCGGGTGCTCGTGCCACCTCGGATGTTCTGCGAGCGCGACTTCCGCGGAACCGACGGCTGGGTGCAGGTCGAGAACACCGGCGTGGTGCAGACGTTCTCGATCTGCAATGTGCGGTGGGACATGCAGCCCCTCGATGAGCCCGAGCTCCCCGCGGTGATCGCGATCGACGGTTCGGATGGCGGGTTCCTGCACACGCTCGGCGAGGCCGAACCCAACGAGGTCACGATCGGGATGAAGGTGGAAGCCGTGTGGAAGCCGGTAGGCGAGCGTACCGGTTCGATCCTCGACATCGCGTACTTCCGACCTCTTCGGGGGGAGGACGCGGGCTGATGCTCGAGAGGATCGCGCGTCCCGAACAGATCCGGCGGTGGGAGGGGGACCTGCCGGTTCGCCACCGCTATACGCCGGGTGTCGCCGGCGACGCGTTCTTCACGGCGCTCGAGGAGCGCGGCGTGCTGCTCGGCTCGCGATGCGAGAGCTGCGCGTACACCTACGTGCCGGCTCGGCTGTTCTGCGAGCGGTGCTTCTCGGAGCTCTCGGCCGACACCGAGGTCGGTCCCGGCGGCGAGCTCGTGTCCTTCACGATCGTGTTCCGGGGGATCGAGGGCGAGCCGCTCGAGCGCCCCCAGACCCTCGGCGCGGTCCGTCTCGACGGGGCGGACGCGGTCCTGATCCATCGGGTCGAGCCGGGCGAGGAGCCGCTGGAGATCGGCGAACGCGTCGAGGTGGTCGTCGAGCCCCGATCCCGCCGAACCGGATCGATCCTCGATATCGCGGGCTTCAGGGTCGTCGAGACCTAGGCGTTTCCCGCAACCGTCGGCGACACGGCGCCGGGCCGGTCAGCTCACCGCCTTCTTGACGAGCGCGCCGATCTTCTGCTCATCGGAGGCCGTCAGCCTCGTCAGTGCGAACGAGGTCGGCCACATGGCGCCCTCGTCGAGGTTCGCCGCTTCCTCGAAGCCGAGCGTCGCGTACCTCGACTTGAACTTGTCCGCGCTCTTGAAGAAGCAAACGATCTGGTCGTCCTTCGCGTACGCGGGCATGCCGTACCAGGTCTTGGGCGAAAGGTTCGGCGCGCTCTTCGTGACGATCGCGTGGAGCCGCTCCGCCATGACCCGGTCCGGTTTCGGCATCTCGGCGATCTTCTCGAGCAGGGCGCGTTCCCCCTCCTCCTTGGTCTTGGCGGCCTTCAGCTCCTTGGCGCGCTCCTTCATCGCGGCCCGTTCCTCGGCCGTGAACCTACTGCCCGCGCCGGTGCGCTTCGCGGACGTCGTGGTGCTCTTCTTCGCGGTTGTCTTGTCGGCCATGACGAAGCACCTCCCTGGTTTCGGATGTGTCTGTGTC